>Ga0136558_1000125_pt1 | contig 44853 bp, 42 predicted proteins | sample AntRauTorckE6833_FD_101391 | JGI IMG/M metagenome (GOLD analysis project Ga0136558, IMG submission 101391) | Saline lake microbial communities from Rauer Islands, Antarctica - Metagenome Torckler E6 #833 | ecosystem: Environmental > Aquatic > Non-marine Saline and Alkaline > Saline | place...
AATTTATTAATTCAACATCGACCTAATTTGGGATAGTTGTTGAACGAGAGTGTTGTCTATTTTTAAATCTTTTTTAACTTTTTCACAAGAATGAATTACAGTTGTGTGGTCTCTACCACCTAATTTTTCCCCAATAGTTGGAAAAGAAATATTAAAATCTTCTCTAAGTATATACATAGTTATTTGTCTTGGTCTAACCACCTCTTTTCTTCTTGTTTTATCTTTAATACTATCTATTTCAATATTAAAGAAGTCGGAAACTATTTTAATAAGATTATTAACTGATATCATTTTCTTTGGTTTTGAGGTATTTCTAATTAAATCCTTTATTTCATTAATTGTAAGTTTTCTATTTTTAAGTTGAGTTTGACATATAATAGAATTAACAACACCCTCAAGCTCTCTAATATTACCCTCAACAGATTTAGCTAGAAAATCATACATATCACTAGTTAATTCAAGATTGTTTTTCTCTAATTTTGTTTTAATAATAGCCACTCTAGATTCATGATCTGGTTGAGTGATATCAACAATCATACCTTGGTTAAACCTTGATTTTAATCTATCTTCAAGGCCAGGAATAAAATTAGGGTGTTGATCTGATGAAAAGATAATTTGTTTATTATTATCATAAAGTGTATTAAATAAATGGAATAACTCTTCTTGAGTTTTTTCTTTCCCTGAAAGGAATTGAATATCATCCATTATTAAAACATCATATTTTCTATATTTATCTTTAAATAAACCAACTTTGTTTTGTTGAACAGCATTAATATATTCAACAGTGAATTTTTCAGATGTTAAATAGAAAACTTTTTTATCTTGGTTTATTTTTTTTATTAAGTTCCCTGCTGCTTGGATAAGGTGTGTTTTTCCATGTCCTGTGTTTCCATAAATAAATAATGGGTTGTAAACAACACCAGGTTGTTTAATGATTGCTTGAGTTGCTGCGTGTGCGAGTTCATTAAATGGACCAATAACAAAAGTCTCAAAAATATATCTTGGATTTAAGTTATCTTCTTTGTTTATATAAAAATCTGCTAGAGGTAGTTCAGTATTTGAAATTTCAACCTTCTTTTTATTATTAATTAATACATCCTTCTTATTATTTTTAGAAACAACAATATCTATAGATCTTATTTCTTCAGATACATCTCTTAAATTTTTTAAAATAGTTTTGTAAAATTTATTATTAAGCCAATCTCTAACAAAACTATTTGGAACACCGATTTGTGCTACCCCATCATTTATCTTATTTATAAAAGTATCTTTGAACCAAGTGTTAAAGTTTGCTTTAGAAACTTCTTGCTCTATTTGTGTTAAAGCATCCTCCCAAATATTTTTATGATTAATAATTGATGACATATGTAAGTGCTAAACATTATATACTTTATATGAGAATAAAAAACTTGATTAAAAAATGCATTTATGTTAAAAATCTGTTGATAACCTGTTAATAAAAATCATGTCAACAACATATCAACCCAAAAAAAGAAAAAGAGCAAAGACGCATGGCTTTAGAAAAAGATCAGCAACAGCTGGTGGTGCTAATGTGTTAAAATCTAGAAGAAGAAAGGGTAGAAAAAAACTAGCAGTCTAAATGTTTTCTAAAAAACAAAGAATAGAAAGAGAAAAAATCGGGAAAATAACAAAAAATCCTGATTTTTTGTTTGATAATAATTTTTTAACCATTAAAAAATCAAAAAATAACCTTGGATATAATAGATATTCTATCGTTGTTCCTAAAAAAACAGAAAAATCAGCTGTAAAAAGACATTTTCTGAAAAGAAAAGTAATAAATTGGGTTATAGGGCACACTATTAATAATAGTTATGATTTAATTTTTTATATTAAAAATAAAGACATTATTAAAAACAAAGAAGAGTTTGATTCTTTAATTAAGAAGTGTATTATTGATTAATATTATGACAACATTATTTATAAACTTGATAGTTAGACCTTTTTATAACTCCTTAATATTTTTAGTTGATTTTATTACCAACGACCTTGGTTTGGCCATTATTATACTTACTATTTTATTTAGGTTCGCTATATTTCCACTTTCAAAGAGTCAAATTAAGACTCAAATTAAAATGAAGGATATTCAAAAACCTTTAAAAGAAATTAAGAAAAAATACAAAGATAAGCCACAAGAAATGGCTCAAAAAATGATGGAACTTTATAAAAAAAACGACATAAAACCTTTCGCAGGGTTTTTACTTTTATTTATTCAACTTCCCCTCTTGTTTGGTTTCTATTATGTTTTTATAAGAGCAGGTCTTCCAGAGATAAATGTTAATTTTATTTACTCTTTTGTCCCATATCCAGAAATTATTGACACAAACTTTTTTGGTATAGTTTTAACATCAAAAAGTGTTATTTTAGCTATGTTAGCAAGTATTACTCAATATTTTCAACTTAAACTATTAATGCCTAAAAAAGATTCTGAAAACAGTCCAGAAAAAGGATCGATGGAAGATGTTATGCAGGGTGTTCAAACACAAATGGTTTATGTTATGCCAATTATAATGTTGTTTATTTCTTATAGTTTTGGTGCGATTGTAGCTCTTTATTTTGTCACAAGTAATATATTTTCTATAGTTCAAGAGTTTTATGTTAAAAAGACTATTAAAGATAAGAGTGAACCAAACGTTGTAGTAGAAAAAGTAGTCTAATTAAACTTTATTTAATATCTAAAGACCATAAAGTAAGGTCTTTTTTGTTTACAAAAACAATATATTCATCATCTTCCGAAACTTGTATTTTTGTTATATCAAAATTATTATCTAGTAGTCCTGTAATTTCTAATTTAAGACCTGATTCTGTGTCTATTTTATATAATTTATCATTAAATGATACTCGACCCTGATACCATAAAGTTGGGTAACCAAAGCCAATTTTAGAGCTTGGGACAGCGCAATAAATAATATTTTCATATAAATTACTCCACGCACATTTATCACTAACTATTGTATTTAAATTTAAATCATTAGTTTCATTAGTTTCTTTGTTATATGAATATGATTTTATTTCTGATCCTGATAATTCAGAAAAAATTATTTTATTATTGTTATAATCAGATATAAAATTAAAACCAGTACCCCCACCTAGTATTTTTTCAGTTTTTTGTGTATCTAAATTATATTCAAAAACTAAACCGTCACTAATATTTGAGGGTTTAGTACCAATTAGTATTGAATTATCACTAAACCATTCTGTTTTAATTTCACTTAATTTAGAATCAAAAGAAATATTTTGATTCTCTGGTGTTTTTAAGTCGAAAATAACCCCGTTAGTACCTGTAATACTATTATTTGTGTATGATACTAAACCTAAATCTGTAATATTTATATTGTCTATGTTTGTGGGTAGAAAAATTGATGAAAGTTCTGCAAAATTACCCTCCCCTGTTTGTGTTGTTGTTGAGTTATTATCCATAATTATTTTTGAAAAATAAGAAACAATTGAATTATAATCATCTAAATATCTAAAAATAACATTATTACCATCATTTGAAAAAAATACGTTCTGGACTTTCGGTATTGTGTTGTTTGTAATTCTTTTTAATGAAGATGTTCTAGATGTGGTTTCAAATATATTACCATTTGATTTATTCACAAATCTATAAACAGTTACTTTTTCAGGGTTTATTAAGTCATTATTATTTTCTGTAACGAGTATATTTGATGTTGTTGATGTTTTATCAAAAATAGAAAAACCAGCCACAGGATTATCCGATATTTGCCTTAGTTTTGATATTGTTGAAATACGATTATTATTGTTTATTGGTTCATCCTCATCTTCTAATTCAGGATCAAAATCTTCAGTCGTTGGAAAAAAATTACTACTAGGTTGGTCCGGTAAAACAACTTCACCACCACTCTCTTCTTTATCATTAAAAAAAGTAAAATAAAAGAATATTCCAACAATTATTACTATAAGTAGTATTAAAATTTTAATAGCAGTTTTTCTTTTCATTGAGATAATTATAACAAAAATTAATTAACTTTAATTAACCACGTGTTATTTTTGTAGATAACTTCAGAATCCAAACCTTTAATTTTTGCATCGTATGACCTCTCTTGTAATAAATCACTAAGAATTATACCTTTATTTTCAATATTATAATATCTACCCTCTATATCTCTGTAATCATCAGGTTTATTACATGACCATCTTATCCACCTACTTCTTGCATCAACACAATCTAAATATTCTGTTATGTCTAATAGATTTTGGTCTGGGTAGGTATTTTTAATAACTAAATTATTCAACGAAACCCAAGAATTTGCTCCATAACCATCAGTAAAAGATTTTTCAATCAAAAAAGAATTATTATCACTATAAATATCAGAAACATTAAATGAATTTTTATAAGTCTCAGTCCCCGCTATAATAGTTTTTCCACCACAACAAGTATCTCTAAAAACTAACAACATACTTTCTAACTCATTTGGTAGATTAAAAATATTTGCACTTTCATTCTGAATAAAAATATTTTCAAATGCTTTATCTTGGAATGCTAAAACATTTCTATCTCCATCATTTAGTAGTGAATCGTTTGGTTCTGACTGATTATCTGAATCCACACCATCTATATCAGAATTTTGGTTGTTTGCATTTATTAAATCTTCTATTGTTACAGTTTGACCTTCATTATTAAAATAATTTGAACTATTTGTACCACCAGTTTCTCCACTTCCTTGATTAGAGCCACTTTCTGAATTTATATTATCTTTAACTTCCTCTACTTCATTTATTTGTTCTTTCACATCCTCTAATTTAAAAATTGTATCTGTATTATTTGATATTTGAATGTTTCTAGAATATAAATCCCGAGCTTCGATATATAATTCAGTTTCTTTGTCTGATGCTGTTGCAATAGACGCATTTACACCTGAAATACCAGCTAATTTTATAAGAGATTTTCCACATAAGTTTTTGTTAATGGGAGGTTCTATGTAGTTTCCATCATTATCAAAACATTCTTCTTTTATTCTTACCCATTCTAATCTCTGGCTCTTGATTGATTCAGCTGTAGCCATTAATAGATCAGCTCGCTGACCATTTCTAAGATATTCTTCTGCAGGGTCTACAGCTTCCACACCGCCACTGTTTTTTTCTTCTGACACCCTTCTCTTCTCTTCCTCTAAATTTTGTAGTTTTAATAAAAAGTTACTAGAAAAAATATTTTCATTAATTGAAAATAATATTAACCAAGACATAAGAGCCAATATTAACCCCCCTATTGCTGATTGAATTCTTTTCTTACCTTCTTTTTTGTCAAAAACAGCATCAGTTGTCATATATTGAACAGATCCAACAACAACAGCTAATGTTGCAAGAATAATAGCTGCAGCTATACCCCAATTAAAAATAGTTCTAAGCAACGCAATAAAATTACTATCAGCTGCTTGCCCAGTTTTTGCTGCTTCAAAGTCTAATCCAGATATTGCTGTGTAACCAGTTGTTGAAGTTGTGGTACCAGTTGAACCACTTCCCACATTAACTTGATTTTGAATACTTGGTGTTTGTGCTAATTGACCTGTACTGGCTAACTGACTATTTTTATTAAAAGCTAAATCAGAACTTTCATTAGTAAACATTGCAACAGTTAAAATAATTATACCTACTATGAATGATGAAATTATTATTTTGTAGTGATTTTTTTTCATATATTAAAAATTAAATTCTTTTTGTGAATTACCAAAATTTAAATCAAATGAATATTTCTGTAATTGGAGTATTTTTGATGGATTTTCTATTTGAATTGAAACTAAGTTAGTACTAGCACTGTCGTCTATTCTTCTAAAGATTATATTATTAGAGAAAAAGTTTTTGATTTCATTTCCATTTAATCTCCATTCAAAATCTCCAACATTCAATATGTTGCCACTGAAATTATATGGAATTGCTACTAATTCTATCTCTTCCCTGTCTACATTAAAACCACTTTTTATATTTTGTTCAAAGATAGTTCCATATATTGGATTTTTTTCGTAAATCAAAATTATTGGCTCAGTTGGTGATATTGTTTTGATAACTCTACCAACTTGGTTTGAGTTTACAGGTGAAGCCTCTAGAGTTACTTGTATTGGCCCAGAAATTAAATTTGATTCATAATAATAAATATCTCTCCCCGTTCCAGAGTTACTAGCATCTACTTCTCCATCAATTTTCCATTTATAAACAACCTCATTAGCTGGGACTGAATTTCCTAAATTATCTACAAAATTTGGTAAAGCAATTAATTTTAATCTAGATTGATATGTGTATTCAGATTTACCTTTATAAAATGGTGGTGTATATGTGTCAGCCTCGTAGTATAAGTCAACCTCACCAGGATTTATTGAGTAATTTTTTTGCAATTTCTGGCCGTTCTGTTTCTCAATATTAATTGTTATATTTGTTTCTTCTCCTAAATCACCTGTTGTAAAACGAAAGTTTTTTAAACCAAAACCAGATTCTATTATCGAACCATTAATAACCCAGTCAATTTTAGATTTATCAAGATCCACCTGAAAACTTTCTATTGAAATTGAAACTAATTCATTTGGACCGGGGTATCTTGGTGAAAAATCGATAGAAATTTGCTCTTCTACGTTTGTTTGTAAGTGCGCTGTGTGTGGTATTAACAGTAGTAATAATCCTAATAAAAAGTATTTTTTCATTGGTTTAATTATAACAAAATTAATCAAGATGTAATTAGGGGGTTATTCACTTTTTTGAAGAAGGTCTTGTAAAATTTATTTCTTTTTAATTTTACTTCCTAATGCCTTCTTTTTATTAGGAACCTTTAGCCCTGTTAAATCTTCCGACCATGTTATTCCAATAGTCAAAACAACACCAAGTGTAGTAAGAAAGAAATCAATTAGTGGAATAGGAAGTAGTTCTAATAACATTGGTAACCAATAACGCGCTATTTTCTTCGGACTTCCCATTTTAAGTCCTTTTAATTTAAACCAAAATGTAAAATGCATTAAAGCAAATAAATCAATAAAAAAAGCAAGAATCTGTCCAACAGCAGGAATCCAATCTACACCAACCTCCATGAGATCATAAAAAACAGCAACAATAACTAAAAATCCAGCAGTTGTTTTACTTATTCTGCGATATTTATTGTTTTCTTGATTTTCCTCCATTTTTTAAATAATTAAAAACCATCTAATCCTTTTTTTGCTTGAGCAACTTTTGATTCGTTAAATTGATTTGTGTTATTTTCTTTAAGTTCGTTTTTCGCCTTTTTGATAGAAAGTAATTGTGATGGGTCGGATGTAATAATCTGATCTTCTGTATAAGAAGCAATTACTTTGATAGCAACATGTTTTTGTCCTGCAAAGAATATCCCCTCTCCAACGTTAGATTCTAGTAGAAGATATTTTTCCTCGTCTGTCAGATTAAATGTTTTTTGAACAAGCTCAACTGATGATGGTGATTGCTTCATCAAAATTTGAATAGAAGAGTTTGTAATAATAGGAGTTCCGTATGGTGAACGTAAAAAGTCCTCAACATCCTGGGTAATTGTAGAAACTCCCAAGAAATACTTACGACCTCTTTTAGCTAGACCAAATAAAAATGAAGCAGTGTCCTCTGATTTCATCATCCACCATGCCTCATCAATAACCAGTAATCGTTTTTTTAATTCTTTTCTGATAGCGGTCCAAATGAAATGAGTAATCAAATACATAGCAACAGGTTTCAATTCATCCTCCATATCACGAAGAGAAAAAACAACGAACTTTTTATTAATATCAACATTTGTTGGTTTGTTGATAAAACCTGACCATGTTCCACGGGTATATTTTGAAAGTTTTTGAACAAGAGATTCTGCACCATCCATTCCACCTAAAACTAATTCGAAATCAGACAATAATGGAGCCTCGATTTGTGAAAAATCAGATTCAGGAGTAATATCTTTTAACGCATAAGTTTCAGATATAGCACGATCTATAATAGCGTCCTCTTCGGGGGATAGTCCTCCAAGCATAATTCTAAAAAGACCTACAAGATTAACAATATTTGAACGTAAAACATCAGAAGGCTCTTCGTCTTCACCAGGTGTTGGAATATCAAATGGGTTAATATGATGTTCTGATGTTAAAGAAATATTAAAGAATCTACCACCTGTTGCATCAGCCATATACTCGTATTCTCTTTCTGGGTCGATAACAATTACCTCTGTGTCGAACATTAGTGAACGTAGTATTTCTAATTTTGTCATATATGATTTACCAGAACCAGATTTAGCAAAAGTAACAGAGTTATAGTTACCTAATGAAAAACGATCAAACAAAACTAACCCAGAATTGTGTCTGTTAATTCCATAAAGGATTCCTTTATCAGAAGTAAGTTCAAAAGAGATAAAAGGAAAAAGACTAGATAGTGGAGCAGAATTCAATTTTGAATGGACACTTAATTGATCAGTTCCAAGGGGGATAACTGATTTAAAACCAGCTTCTTGTTGAAAAATTGCCGGCTTAACGTAAACAAGTTTTGACTCTAAAATTGATTTCATTTCTGACTCGAATTTATCCAGACCATCATTGTCATCTGCATAAATTGTTATATAAAGACCAACATCAAAAATTCTCTCTTGTGCTTGTTGGAGTTGGTCACGGAGTGTCTCTAGGTCATTATATGCAGTATCAAGTTTTGGATCACGGACCAACCCCTTCTCTTCTCTTGTAGAAATCTGGCTTTGAATTTCAGCAACCTTCTTTTGGAATTGACGCATTATTTTTACAGTTTCGATTGGATGAACAAAAATTGAAACATCGAATACTTTATCTAGGTTTATAATTGGGGAGAACCAGTTGTCTGAAAGAAATCTAGGATATGAAATAACAAAGAAACTACGGGCTACTTTTTCCCCAAGATTTATTTCACGAGGTGAAACTTTTAAAGCTGATGGTGCAATAACATCTTTTAATTCTAAAACTCCAGATTCATAAATCTGTTGAGGAAGGAAAGATGTTAAATCTGGCCCTTTATCGTTTTCTTTTTTTAAAAAATCAAAAATTCCCATAATATTTATTCAAGTGGTATTGGTTTTTCAACATCACCAGGGTTAAACAATTTATAAAATATCTCAATCATCTCCTCTGTTCCTAATCTTACAGCACGAACACCTGTTCTGGTAATTCCTGATTCAACAATTGAAATTCTCTGCTCTAATTGTGTTCTGTTTTCTTCAAAATTTTCTGCTGCTGCTTGCTTGTCGGTCTTCTTTCCTTTTTTAGAAAAAATTCCATTTTTACCCATATTAAGTTTTGCAGGAGAGTATGGAATAACAATAAAAAAACTTTTTGTCATAATATTTGTGTTGTCTGTAAATGTTTTTATGAATTGGATGTACTCTTTAGTTTGAACTTTCATTAGGTCATTCGTCTGTTCTTTTTGTCTATTCTCTAATAAAGCAACATAAGGTCTAATATCTAACCTTCTTGATTGAACACAAATCTGAACAGTGAAGTCCAATGAGTTTAGAAAGTTCTGAAACTGAAAAATAAGTGCTTGTTGTTCATCCCCAGATTTCAAAGCAAAGTTTAAAGAAGAAGTCATTAAAATAGAACGCATAGAACCATCTTTTAAAATGATTACTCCATCACGGACTTCTTTTATAGGAACAAATTCTTGACTTGATTGTGGTGTCATTAGAAATATTATAACAGATTAATTGTCTAATTTCTCATCAATATCTAAACTCCATGAAAGTTCTTTTAATTTACTATCAGATAATTTAGGAACAAATAATCCTGGGTCTGCCACCTGTTCTTCTTTAGGTTTGTCGGGGTTAATTTCTTTAGGTTGTTTTTTCCAAATATATAATTTATTGCCTAAAAAGTATTTGATTGAGTTTTCGACAGTCAAAACGAGAGGTCTATTATTATATTGATAAAAAGCAAGAGCAATAAAAAAACCTACAACAGGCATACCGATAATAACCGCAATTATTTTTGGAAATATAGACCAAATAATAAAACCAGATGCTGCTCCACCACCGACATACAAAAACTGTTTTAGTGTTAGTGGACCAAATATTTTATCTTCAACTTCGATGAATTGTGGAACTTGGTATCTCATAATTTAATTATAGCAAAAAACTTTTATTTTTACTCAAAGGATTCTCTGTATGGATCTGATACTTTTTTCTGAGGAATACCTTCGTTCTTTTTTGTTTCAGTCTCTGGTTTTTGAGGAATTTTTTTCGATATTTCAGAGTCTATATCAGATTCTTTAATAATTTCCTTGTATGAATCAGCCTTTTCTGGTTCTTTTGGGGAAGTAATTGATTCTTTATGTTTTATATTATCTTCTTGATCAGTATTTGTTGTATTGGGTTTAGTATCAGGCTTTTTAATTTCTGAACCTGCTAATTTTGAACTAACTATCTCGTCTCTATTTTCCGAATCAGATTCCAAAGTTCTTACAGGTTCCAGGCTTGGTAAATTATCTGATTGCTTTGGAAGGTCAGTCTCAATAAATCTTGGATTCGGCTTCATATCACCTGATAGTTCAATTTTTTTTGATTCAATAGTTTTTTCCACCACGTCTTTTGTTGGTAGGTTATTTGGTATTTCTGTTGATCCTCCTTTCTCTTTGTTGTTTTGTGAAATTTGTTCAAATTGAGATCTCTCAGCTAACTCCTCTTCTGTTTCGTCTTGTTCAATTTCAATATCACTTCCTAATTCATTGATTAGATCTTTACGGTCAGAGTCAACTTCATTATCATCTTCTAGATTTATATCAATATCTGGGATAGCTTCGTTTACCTCTTTTGCTGGTCCAATAATGTCTTTTAGTGGATTATTTTCCATCCCCATATTTTTTTCTTGATTTTCTATTATCTTACTTTTTATTTTTTTCAGGATTTTTTCATCTACGTCTAGCGCAATATTTACAGCTTGTTCATTAGTTAACTTCGCCTCCTTTTTAATATTTTTAGTGTAGTTTTTTGGGTTTTCTACTCCAAGCATCATTAAGAATGTTTCATTTTCAATAACCAAACCTTGATCAATAAGAAGTTTATTTTTTGAAACAATATTTCTTACCTCCTGTTGCCAATCTGAGTCAGTAATAGCATCTTGAATCTCATTTGGTAATTCAAGAAATCTTTCGTTTATTAAGTTTTGGGTTTTTTCATCAATCATTATATTTTATTTATTATATACCAGATGTACCACCATTATCATAAAAATCTTGGGCGTCATCATTTTTTGAATTTGATTTTATTTTTTTAATTCTCTCTTCCCTTTCTCTTACATCTTTTGCTTCTTTAATAATTTTTGTTATTACCCCGTCCTCTCCATCTTTATTTCTAATTTTATCACCGATTATTCTCAATGCTTCATTATTGTTTGAATCTGTTGCACCTCTATATATTTTTCGTAGTCGTTCTGGAACAGCTCCACCTAATTTACTTTTTTCTAACTTACCAACATATTCTTTCTGTCTTTCTTTACCAATTTCCTTAATTTCTTCTATCTTACCAATTTCTTCAGAATGTCTTTCTCTTATTCCTTCTTCTATCTTACCAATTTCATCCTTAGTATTAGAAATTCTACCAGCAACATCTTTTGCTTTGCTTTGGATATTTTTATATTCACTAGAGTTTTTATCTAATGATTGCATTTGAGAATTTAAGTCTTTTATCTCCTCTTTATCTATTTGGATGTCTTTTTCCAATCCTTTCTTTTTATTTAAGTCACCCTTAGTGTTTTCGTTGTTATTTATTTTTTGTGTAAGCCCCTCTATACGACGTGACTCATCTTGAGTTTGTTTTCCAAATTCATCGTATCTCTCCGCCTTTCTTTTTGCCTTTTCTGCTTCGAATTCTCTATATCCTAATGATGAACCTGAACCTACTCCAGTAAGACCAGTCTTAGATGCAACACCTTGGAAAGCTTTAGTGTTTCTTGCGTCAAATGACTTGGTAGAAATATTTTTCAATCTTTCCCTTGTAAAGTTACTTACAGCTCCTGTTCCACCAATTTTATCTGCTATCGCTGCTGAACCTCTTCCAATAGTATTTCTACCAAAAGATGAAACACCTCTTGTTGTTGCTCTTGTAGCAAGACCTGTTGTTGCTATACCAGCATATTTTGTAGCAAAATTTGCCCCAGTCGCTCCGACCTTCTTTGCAATCATAATAGAAGAAACCATAAAACCAATTATAAGTAGATAATTTATTACAGTCCCAAATACTGTTGAAGAAATCATATTTATACCATCCGCAATTGAAAGTGTTATGAAAATAAACAAGAAAACTAATGGTGGAAATAATAGTTGATCATTTAGAGAATTAAACCATTTCTTAGATATACCTGAAAAATTAGGCAAAACCCACCCTAAAAACATTACTGGTGAGGTAATCAGCAACATAATTAACATTATAAATCTAATTAGTAACATTATTGCAAGTGATAATAGAACGAATGCAGTAATAACTATAAAAATTGAGCCCATTATTGTTGCTATAAATGTTTTTATATAAGTTTCTGCTGAACCAGCAAAACCTGAATCACCACCAATTGTATTTCGTACAGAAGATGCTATACCACTTCCATTTACATCTTTAGCTAAACTACCTCCTGATGCTTCTGGATTGAACACAGTTGTTAATTTAACTTTACTAATTAAACAACCACTTATCCCTTTACTTAATGGAGTATTACAATTTTCAATTGTTTCTATAGAATTGTAAATTTCTGTTGAAAGAAAGTTTGAACCATCAATTAGAACTGCTGTGAAAAAATAACTGAAGTTTATTAATAGCGCAGATGCAATTATAGATACAAGGGCAGTTTTTGTCTTTGCACCTAATCCTTTTATGATTGTTGATATTGAAATATATAACAATCCAAATATAAATAATATATTTATAATATCTCTAAAAATAGACCAAGACATTTGGATTGTTTTCCCTTGATCACCCTTTAGGAATGTAGACATACCTAAAATTGTAAAATCAATAGTTGTGTCCAGTGCTAGACCGGCAGCACGTAGAATTAATCCAACAAATTCTAAAATGGCATTTGATATTGTTGCAAGCCATGTGTTAAAAATTTTCTTAGCATGACAACTAGTATCAAAAAGAAGGCTACCACAATTATTTATATCTTTTATTTTTGATTGAGTTGAGCTAACTTTTTTTTGGGCTTTATCAATTTTCTTTTGCGCGTCTTCTTTCTTGTCCTCTAATTTGTCAATAACATCTTCTAGCGTCTCTATTGGGATTGGACACCTGATACCATTCAAACAATCCCCTATTTGTTTATTGTAATTTTTTATTTGGGCATTGTATGATTCTATTAAAAGTTCTGAGTCCGATATTATTTTTTGATTACCTTGAAGTATGTTTCTCTGCTCATATTCTTGAGTTAGTTTTTCATATGAGTCCTCATCTAGGCTACATGTGCCTATACCAAATTTACTAGAATCATACTTACCATTTTTAGAACAAGCTTCTATTTCTGCTTTAGCTGCAGCTAGATTTGCATCTTGTGCATTTACGTTATTAAAAACAAATAACCCGAAAACAAAAACAAAAGCTAGTATAAAAGCCCCTAATTTTTTACTTATGTTTTTGTTTCCCCCGAAAAACATTTTATTTATTGTTTGTTTTTAAAAACTACCATCAAACACTTCTCCAATAGATATTTTAACAAATTGGTTAATTGTTGAGTTTAATATTTCATCAAACTCATCAGCAAAAGTCAGTCTATCTATAGGTGTATTAAGTCTCTTTTCAACTTGAGATTGAACCATACTACCAGGGGTAGTTATTTCCCCTGTTTCAGAATCTCTAATGCTTTGATATCCATCATTCCAATCAAGTTCGAGTGCTGTAAATCCCTGGCTTCTTGAAATTCTACTATTTAAATCTTCTCTAACTTGAACTTGGGCACTATAGTAATTACTGTATGGATTTGATGTATAATCAACCCAAGCATCCCATCCTCCCTGACTGAAATCTCCATTTACAAAAGCCTCTAAATTATCCACCTGATCACTCAATGTACATCTTCTACGATCTCTTGATGAACCATATTTTTGATTGTTGTAATCCTTAACTAAATTAATTCTGATTGATGCATCAATATGTGAACAAAGAAGTCCGCCAGATAATTCGTCCAACAGAACACCAAATTCATAATCAGCGATGTCACCAAAGAATTTTTCAGGATCATCTACGAATGCTGGATTTCCATTAAAACCTCTATTTACCCAGTCGATTGTTCCACTCAAAATTCCTTCAATTGCTTTATTAGCAAGACAAAACATAATACCATCAAGAGATGTAGCACCATCACCCCCCTCTTTTGAGGCTACTAATCCTGTATCTCCTTTAATTTCTTGGTTGATACCCCTTATTTGCTCGTCTATCCGCATAATGCTTTCGTTGATTGCTCGTAGTTCGTCTTCATTAACAGGTACAGTTGCACCTCCACCTCCACCTCCACCGCTACTACTGCTGAAAGTTTGCTCGTAATCAAAATCACTAAAAGAACCACTACCAGAACTACTTAATGAGTCACCTAAACCTCCTAATGAATCACCCAGTGATCCTCCGATTGAATCAGTAAAACCTTGAAGTGTGCTATCAAATATACCACCAAGACTCCCGCTGATAGCACCTGTTGCCCCACCAATTAATTCACCTAGACCAAGAGCTTTTAAGGCACCCCCTAGTGTTCCTCCAAGCATGTTAATAAGACTGTCTTGGACTATAGATGTCAGGCAAGATTGCATGTTTGCAGAACTCCTACTGTCTGGCGCCCCCAAAGCATCAACCTGGTCTTCAAAAACATATGAAGGATCCTGGATTTGACCAAATCCAGTTGAACCATTTGTAGTAGTGTTTTCTAAAAATGGATTTGATGCACCGTTAATCTCACCTGTTGTAGGGTTAACATCTGAAAAGGCATTCGATTGAGCAAAAGTTTGGTATGGATAAATAATTGAAGTCATCAAAATCACCGCTAGTAGTGTAGATATTTTTCTAGTGAAACTTTTCTTAATCATTTTTAATTTCGATACCATTATCTCCTAAAATTATACCACTTTCTTCAAGGAAATTACCTATTTGACTGTTAATATCTTCGATTCTATTTTGAAGTTCCTGATATGTTCTTAATGAGAGCATTGCATAAAGAGGATCCTCGTCTTCTCTTGCAAAACCTTTTACTATCAGTCCTAATTGATAGTAGTTATTTGATAGTTCTAAATGAAGATTAGCTATTCTTTTTGGAACTTCCATAGAAATTAAATTACTAGATTTAGCAATAATATTATTACCTAAGTTTGGGTAATCTTTATTTTTGTAATTTTCTATTATTAAAGTTAAAACCTCTACTTGATTTGCTAAATATAAATCAGTGTACTTAATTAATTTACCCTGTTCCTCGTTACTATCAAATGTATTCAATGATGATAATTTATAAATTGGATTTATATTAATTTCCTCTACTGCCTTTTGACTAATTTGATCTACTAAACTATTTTTTTGTTCAGCTGTTAATTCTCCATTAGATCTGGCATTGAAATATGTTGTAGCAAAACTATTTGCAACCTTACTTGTTATTCCATCTTCATCCAGTTTGTTATTTTTAATTTGGGAAAGTATTTTATCTTCCAAATTAGTATTTTCATCATCTGGTCCTGCAATTAAAGGGTTTCTATTAGAGCTTATTTCATTTTGATCACTGGTTCCATCTCCATCAGTATCATATTTTAAAGGATCTGTTCCCCATAAGCTTTCCTCCCAATCTAATAACCCATCTCCATCAGTATCAATATTTGTATCACCAACTTGTGAATCTATAGAAATTTGAGTTGCTACAACTCCCCCTCCTTTTTCAGGATTTTGTTCTTTGTAATTTGAGTAAACAATTATACCTGTTGATAAAATTATTATTGATAAAATTAAACCAGATGCTTTATTACTTGGAAGTTTCATATCTTTAAATTATAACAGAGAAAATGGTATACTTTAAAAGTAATGAACAGTTTTAAAGAATTTAACTTTACAAAATTTTCTATGAAAAGTTTTTCTATTTCAGTTTTTCTATTTGTAGGAATTTTTATTTTTAATATTTTTTCTATAAATTTAGTTCAAGCTCAAAATTTTGATTTTTATAGAAGTTTAAAGATTGGAGATAGTGGACAAGATGTTCTAGAACTTCAAAAAATTCTTAATTTAGATTCTGATACAACTGTTGCACAATCTGGTGTAGGTTCAATTGGGAAAGAAACTATATATTTCGGTCAATTAACAAAAAATGCCCTTATTAGATTTCAAAATAAATATAGAAATGAAGTTTTAACACCAGTTGATCTATCTGTTGGAACGGGATATTTTGGTCCAAGTACGATTTCATTTATTGAAAATAAACTTTATTCAGGTGGTGGTTTAAGCAGTTTATCAAACCAAGCTTCGAATTCTTTGTTAGATCAGCAAGTAGTTAGTACTTCAAAAAGCTTTGAAGAGTTATTAGCTGAAGTGGTTGCTAGTAGAGAAAATGCGGAACAAACAGTTTCTGAAAATATTAACCACACCTCTGAAAATAATATTACAAACGATTCAATTAACGATTCTGATGGTGAGAGTATAGCTGAACAAGTTGTAGATGGTAATACTGTTTCTAATTTAACAACAGATCAATCAAAACTAGTTCGTTCTGATTCAATGGAAGTTTATTTTATTTCACAAAACGTTTTTGAGACGGGCCAAGAGTTGACGGTTGTTGGGACTGGTATTAATAATGATTCAGAAATTTATTTCTTTAATTTTGAAAATGATAATGTCGTAAGTTCTGTAGATATTGATTCAAACTTTATTTTCTTTGATGCACCAAATCTACCAGAGGGAAAATATGAAATCTATATTAAAAATGGAAATTTAATTTCAAAACCTCTAGTTGTAAAAATTGTAGATGATTATAATCCACCAAAAATTTCCAGTATCTCCCCTTCTGCTATTAGTTATGGCGATACTGTAACAATAAAAGGTTCAAATTTTGAATCACAAAATAGTATTTTGACTGCGCTAGGTACTTACCAAGCTGCATCAAATTCAAGTGGCACAGAGGTAAAATTTGTTACTAATAGATTTACTAATCTACCAACTAATGACACTATTGTTTCTCCAAAAGAACAAAAACTTGAAGGTATAATTCAAGTTCAGAATTTGAATGGAATTTCAGATGCAGAGTTAGTCGATTTTATATATAATTAATTTATGAAAAAATTTATTGCAACATTAACTATCTTTTCTATTATGACTTTCTTGTCATCCCCTACCTTTGTTCAGGCACAAGCAGGAGAAACATTCGGAGGTAGGCTAAGTGGCGTATTCTACTGCACATGTAGTAGTTCCCTTCTTTTGTTTATTCAGGATTATAAAACCGGAGGTTTATTACGTTTGGTTTATGGAACAGGTTCAAGATTATTGGTTGGGAATCCTTACGGTTTGTATCAATTAGGCGACTATGGTGCTTCTGGACAATGTCTAGTATATGTTGGAACAAGTTGTTCATCAATTCAAAATGATGGTTTGATTGGAGGAGGATCTATTGGATTTGGAACTTCTTAGTGTAATCACTTATTTTTTAATATTTTAGAAGCCAACATAACAATGTTGGTTTTATTTTATTAAATTAATCCAGTCTTTTACTTGTAGATTTTCAGCACGTATTTTTAAATCAATATTTTGTTTATTAAATTTTTCACTAAAATCTATTTCATAAATTTTGGTATTTTGGTCAGTCCTTGCTTTGTTACTATTTTTTTTCTGCCACTCTTTTAGGTTTGATATTAAAATTTTTCTTTTGTGAGAAAAACCAGCACGAACAATTTTAAAGAAAACATCTTCTAAAACATTATTTTCTTCAAAAACCTTTTTAGAGATATTACCTAGCTTGATTATTGCGGAGTCTACCCTTGGAGCTGGTGAAAAGAATTTTGCTGGGACTTTCTTAATATATTTTGGTTCGGAATATGCTTTTACTGACATTGATAAAATACTTTCTTTGTTATCACGAGCAACAATTCTGTCGCAGACTTCCTTTTGAACCATAAGAATTGCGTCGACCGGGCTATTTTTAGAAGATAAAAATTTTTCTATTATTAAACCAGTAATATAATACGGAATATTGGCAACCAGTTTGTATTTTTTATTTAGAAAATTTTCTGGTAAATCTTTTTCAAGATCCAATTCTAAAACATCACCCTCTAATATTTGTAGTTTTTTAGTAGAGATACTTTCTTCAAATTTTTCATTCAAAAATTCTATAAGACGATAATCTTTTTCAATAGCTAAAACCGTGGCCCCAGTTTCCAGTAATTTTTTAGTCAATGAACCCTTCCCTGGTCCAATTTCAACAATAAAATCATCAGATGAGACTTCACCTGCTTTTACTATTTCTCCTAAGATAGCTCCTGATTTCAAGAAGTTTTGCCCTAGTGATTTTTTTGCTCTAATGTTTCCTTGCATTAGAAAATAGTTTGCCCTATTTCTTATTAAAAGTCGAACAAAATTAAAATGTTATTTATTTAGAAATCAATTAAATATTCAATCTTTCCTCCGTCGTCCTTCTTACCTCCTAGATTTTCAGTCTCGATGATGTCTTCATTGATATCATCAATAAACTCAGATGACATGTTAATCTCCTTTGATCCAAAAACTGTTCTAAAGTTAGCCCACAGCAGGAACAGTTTTTTTCTTGCTCGAGTAACTGCAACATAAAATAGTCGGCGCTCTTCTTCTTGATCTTCCACTTTTACACTGTCACGTTGCATTGGAAAAAGACCTTGTTCCAGCCCTGTAATAAAAACATAATCAAATTCCAAACCTTTTGCGGCATGAACAGTCATAAGTTTTACTCCACCTTCATCTTTTTCCAATTCATCTTGATCTGACGCCAGAGCAACATCCTCCAGAAATTTTTCCATTGGGTCTTCTACCGCTTCATATTTTTTAGCTAATGAAGCAAGTTCTTTGATGTTTTGAAGCCTTTCCAAACCATCCTCACCTTCAGTTTTCATCCTGGTCTCAAATCCTGCTTCTTTAATAATAAATTGGATTACTTCACTTGGTTTCCTTTTGTTAATTTCGGAACGAATTTTCCCTAGTAACGCACGGAAATTCGAAACTTTTAATTTTGTTGCTCCATTTAGTTCACTTTCCTTTCCTTCAAAAATTTTCAAAACAGTAACCTTTCCTATTCCTCTTGGTGGTGTATTAATTACTCTATTTAAACTATTGAAATCGTCTTCGTTCATTGCCGCTTTAACATAAGAAATAACATCCTTAACCTCCCTCCTATCAAAGAATCTTGTTCCTATAACTTGGTGATGTAGATTGTTTCGCAAAGCAACTTCTTCTAAAACACGAGATTGATAATTAGCCCGATAAAGAAAAGCGATTTCATTTGCTTTAACACCATTTCGAATTAATTCAGCAGATTTCGTAACAGCAAAAGTTGCTTCATCATATTCATCAAGACCTTGGTAGACAGTAATTTTTTCTCCCGCATCATTTTTTGTGTAAAGATTTTTATCCTTTCGAACTGTGTTCTTTTTAATAATTTCATTAGCTGCATCTAGAATATTTGCAGTTGAACGATAATTTTCTTCCAAAACAATTTCTTTAACTCCTTGGTAGTCTGATTCAAAATTCATAATATTTCTAATAGTAGCTCCACGCCAAGAATAAATATTTTGATCAATATCACCAACAACACAAATATTTTGGTGGTTTGCTGCCAGAATTTTTGTAATTAGATATTGAACCTCGTTCGTGTCCTGGTATTCGTCGATATGAATATATTCCCACATTTTTTGATAAGTAGTTCTAACTTTTTCATTATCCCTCAATAATTTCGCAGTCTCCACTAATAGATCATCAAAATCCAAGGATTTGTTTTCATGAACTTTTTTGTCGTATTCTTTCCAAACACGAGAAACCATTTCCGCACGATATTGATTTGAGTCTTTGTCCAAATATTCTTCAGCGGTAATCATATCCCCTTTCTGTCTAGAAATAATGCCTAGGATTTTATTTGGATCATGCTCTTTTGGATCATACCCTTCTTTTTTAAGCGCATCACGAACCAATCTTTTAGAATCTGTACGATCCATAATAGAAAAGTTTTTTGGTAGACCAAGTACTTGATAATTTTGTCTCAAAATAAATACACCTAATGAGTGAAAAGTTCTAATTAGAGGTCGACCTTCAATTTCAGTTGGTTTATTAAAATTAGAATTGTCTATTAATAGTTGGTTAACACGGTCCCTCATTTCACTCGCTGCCTTGTTTGTAAAAGTAACAGCAAGTATTTTTCTTGGTTCTACACCTTTATTAATAAGATGGGCAATTCTGTATGTGATTGTTCTGGTTTTCCCAGATCCGGCCCCAGCTAAAATGATTACTGGACCCTCTGTTTCTTCGACTGCATTTCTTTGGTATTGATTAAGTTCGTCTAAATATTTCATATTGAAAGTCTATTCTAGCATAAATGAAATTGACTTATTTTTGATTAGTGTTAATGTTGTTTTGGAACTAAATATTAACCCTCAGCTCGTTTAAATTATGGAAGATACAACCTCTACCCTACATTTTCTGCAGATGATTAACTTCATTTACATTTCAATGATAATTGTCTTTCTTGTTATTTTCATCCTTTTTGAGAATAATGAAAAGTTTGAAAACTCAATATTTGGAGCAATAACAATACTCTTTTATATAGTTTTTTCAGCAATGGTACCAACTATATTAATAGAATGGATCATTTTAAGTTTAATGTGGTCAGTGTTAGCTAGTAATGCAATATTAATATTCAATGGGATTCTATACATAATCACCCATCTTGTTTGTGTTATTATGCTTAATATAAAATTTTCCAAGGACAACAAAACTGCTCATTCGTGAGTAGTTTTTTTTCATGCAAAAATTTGACGAAAATGGCAAAAAATTGTCCCTGTGCATAACCGTTTGACTTTGTTTTGTGCCTGTTTATACTACTAATAACCCAAAGAAAGACAGAAAGAGGGCGATCCACGGATCATACACTGAAAACAGAAATACCGCTATAAATAGGCTTATTATATTCTCAAAAAACACAAAAGACCCACTCTCCAATGATGGTAGAGCTAATTATAAGGTCAAAACTATAAAAGTGATTAAAAATCACAATTTCCAAAAAACGGTTATTGTGGCTGTTTCAATTTGGCTACCTTTGTTTGTTTCTGCAGGAATGTTCTCAATATTTACAGGAGACAAAATATTTATTGAAAATAATCCTACCGAATCAAATTCCCAGAATATTTCAGTATTAAATCCAGCTGAAAATTCAATTTTAGCTTATGGAGGTGGTGATATTGAAATTATTGATGGATCAGCGCTCGTTCCAACAAATTCTATCTTAAGTAAGGATGTGGTTATAAAAAAGCCTGAAAATGGTAAAATATCAGTGTACGAGGTGCGTGTAGGTGATACATTGTCCCAAATCGCCGATATGTTTGAAGTTTCTATTAATACTATTCGGTGGGCTAATGATTTTTCAGGATCTATTCAACCAGGACAAAAATTAGTAATTCTTCCAGTTACTGGGGTTACTCACACTATTAAATACGGCGGAACTATTCAGGATGTTGCTGATATTTATGAAGCAGATGTCACAGAAATTGCTCTTTTTAATGGATTAGATGTAAATGTTGAATTGGAAGAAGGAACAGAAATAATTGTTCCTCATGTTGATCATGCTTTTGAGAAAGATGATGATCACAATGATTCTTCTTCCTCAAGTTATACTTCAGCACCATCATCAAATATTTTAGGTGGGTATTTCTCAAACCCGGTTCCAGGGGCAATCATTACACAAGGAGTTCATGGATATAATGGTATAGATATTGGAGCAGCTTATGGAACTCCAATTTACGCTGCTGCTGCTGGAAAAGTTATTACAAGTAAGCAAGGTGGATGGAATGGGGGGTATGGAAGCTATATTGTAATTTCTCATCCAAATGGAACACAAACTCTATATTCACATAACAGTAGTAATTCTGTTTACGTTGGGCAAGTTGTTGAAACCGGAGAAGTTATTGGATACATGGGTTCAACTGGTCGTTCAACAGGAAACCATCTTCATTTCGAGGTTCGTGGTGCCACAAATCCACTAAAATCTTGTTCTGTAGGAAGTCGTTGTTATATAGACTAATCTAATAATTTAAATTATTTCTGTATTGTAATGCCTCTAAAATATGAGGTATTTTTATTTTCTCTGAGTTTTCCATGTCAGCAATAGTTCTACTTATTTTTATTATTTTATAATATGATCTGGTTGATATTTGTAGTTTTTCAGAGATTTTATTTAATTCATTTATAATTACTTTATTTCCGATACTCTTTATTAATTCTTTGTTGTTTAATTTATTATTAAGTTTACCGAATCTATTATTTTGAATTTCTCTAACTTTTATGACTATTTTTTTAAAATCTTCACTACTTGTTTCTTCTTTTTTATTTAAGAGATTCTTATAATTTATTCTTGAAACTTCTGTAAAAATGTCTATTCTATCTGTTATTGGTCCTGACAATTTTCTTTTATAATTTTCAATTTCTCTAGATGAACATTTACATTCTTTAATCTTACTATTCTTAAACCCACAAGGGCATGGATTCAATGTAGCCAATAATATGAAATCGCAAGGGTATTCTACTCTTTCAGTTGACCTAGATATCCTGATTACTAGATCCTCCATCGGTTGTCTAAGTGAGTTAATTACTCTGTTATCAAATTCTGGGAACTCATCCATAAATAAGACCCCTTTATGTGCGAGGGTTATTTCCCCTGGTTGGATTTTTTGTCCTCCACCAATTATTGATGAATAGGAGGCTGTGTGGTGGGGACTTCTAAAAGGTGGGTATGTTAATACAGTATTTGAATTTCCTGAAACGGAATGAATTGAAGAAACTTCTATTATTTCTTTATAATTTAGATTAGGTAAGATCCCACAAAAAGCTTTCGATAATAAAGTCTTCCCTGTTCCAGGTGGACCGTGTAGACAAACATTGTGACCACCACATGCTGCTATTAAGAGAGCTCTTTTTGATTGAATGTTACCTTTTATATCTTTAAAATCGTGTTCGATTTTAGAATACATTTTTATTTTTTGAGTTTTTATCTCTTTCAGTCTATTTTTATTTTCTAAATGAGAAATAATTTCCTTAATATTTTTAACTGCGTATATTTTAATACCTTTAATAATTGACGCTTCTAATTTATTTTCATATGGGATATAAACCTCTTTCAAACCATTTTCTTTTGCAAACAGAATAATTTGAATGACCCCTTTTATTTTTCTAACATCTCCATCTAACGAAAGCTCCCCAACAAACAATTTATTTAACACTGAAACTTCTATCTGTTTAGAGGATTTTAAATAACCTAATGCTATTGGTAAATCAAAGATTGAACCAGATTTCTTAATATTTGCAGGTGTAAGAGAAATAATTATCTTATGATTTTTTTGTTTTGGTGAGACGAAACCAGAATTTTTAATTGCTGCTGAAACCCTATCTCTTGATTCTTCTACAGATTTATCTGGTAAACCAATTATTGAAAATGAATGCAATCCATTGGTTAGATCAGTTTCAATATTTACCTTGTCTGCTCTTAATAAATTTGGTTGAGCACTATTTATTTTAGAAAAAACCACCTACTTTTTATAGCATGGTGGTCTAAACTTTTAATCAAGATAGATTAAATTAATTCTAAATAATATTGATTTTATTGTTCTGCATGAGCTTTACAAGTTTTTGCTGCTGGATATGCTTCCAATCTTTCCTTCTCAATAGGCTCTCCTGAAACTTCACATACACCATATGTCCCATTTCCAATTCTAGATAACGCATCTTTGACTTCATTTAGTTCAATTTCTAATTGTTTTAGGATTGCTGTGTTTTCTTCATAGTTTTCAATTCCATCAGCCATATCATTGAAATCCGCTTGCCTATCTTCTTTTTCTGAAGGAATAGGCTCCCAATCTTTTGGGTTATCCGGGTTGATTCTACCAACTGTTTTTAGTTCTGATATTAATCTTTCCTGCTCTTTTTCAAGCTGCTCTTTGAAATAATCAATGTTAATTTTTTCGTTTTCCATAATTGAATTTTATCACAATTAATTTATCTTAGAAGTTTTTGAGCAGAAAGTCTTTTAACTATTTGCTGAAAAACTTTTAGATCACTAGTTATAAGTAAATTTTCTTCATCAATAAAACTGTATATTAAGATTACTTTACCTCTCTCACCCAATATTGCTCTACTATCTTTATTTGAAATAACAATATCTGAAAATACCAAGGGGTCGAATTTTGGTTCAGGATTATCAAATACCTTAACCTCTGTCTTTGGAGTAGATGTTCCAGATTCTAAATTTTCTTCTGTTGATGTGGCTATTAAAACCTCAGCTTTTATAAAATCAGGAACTTCTGGTTTTAAAACTAACACTGATGATAAATCATTATACATTCTACTTTCCCATCCAAAAATCTCAGAAAAACTTAAATTAATATCATTTGTCTTTAAAATAATAAAAGGTATTGGCTTAGAATCTGTGTAAACCGCAAAAAGAAATTCATCACGAAGAGACCTCTTAAAACGATCGCTAGTATTTGAATTAATGATGTTTAAAAAGTTATTTGAGGTAATAGTTGTTAATGCGGGTTCTCCTTCGGGTGTTTGTTCAGGTTTTTGAATTACAAATTCAATTACTTGGTCTAAACTTTCTTCTGAAAGATCATTAATTTTTCTAGAAATCTCATCCTGAATTTCACTGTTTGTCTTTCTTGTTGTGAGGATTTTAATTGAATTTTCTTTTGAAATTATTTCTAATTCTTGTTTCCCAAAGTTAGGAACTACATTTTTAATTGCTTGAGGAATAAGATTCATTTGAATTACAAAAAAAAGTGCAGTAATTCCCAAACCGAATAAAATTAAAGAAATAATTATTTTTGTTATTTTATTTTTCGGTTTTTCTGTGGCAGTATCTTCTACTTTATATTGCTCACTCTGTCTCTTTTTCTGTTCAGCTAAAACAATTTTTGCTGTAGAAATTTTTTGATTTTTTACAAGATTAGCAACATCCTCTTCATATGTTCTTATTGGTCGAAGTAACGCCTCATTTTCAGAATCAGGCTTTTTTTCAAGACCTTGGGCATTTATATTTTCCGATTCTCTGTTTTCTTTTTGACTTGAATTAATAGGACTTTCCATCCATTTATTTTATCATTACTTTTTTCTTCTCCAAATTTTAGATTTACCAATTAGGTATTTGGGTTTTTCTTTATCCATATCCACGAAATCATCTACAACTTCCATTAGTCTGCTTGATGAAGATCTTCCAAAAGAAACTACTTCTACCTGACACCCGTTATTTTTCAAATATTCAACAAGTGGTACAAAATCACCATCCCCAGAAGCAATAACTATCGCATCAACTTTATTTGAAGCTTTGATTGCGTCAACTGCTAATCCAACATCCCAATCTCCTTTTTTAGCTCCACCTGAAAAAACTTGTAGATCCTTGGTTTTTGTTTCAATTCCTAATTTTTCTAAAGCTTCAAAAAAGTTTTGCTCATCTCCAGATTCTGATGTAATAACATATGCGACTGCACGAATTAATTTTCTTCCTGCTAATCCTTCCTTTAATACTGCCTCAAAATTAACTTTCTTTTTGTACAGATTTTTTGCACTATGGTAAAGATTCTGTGCATCAATAAAAACCGCCACTCTTTGCTCTTTTTGCTTAATAACTGCCATATTTTATTTTTAAGTATTTAAATTTATAAAAACGTAGGTATTTTAGATGTATTAAAAAGAATTAATACCTACATATATCATAATAACAAAAAACCGATGCTGTTGCCCGGTTTTTAAAACTTTATTTCAATTCAAGAGTTTTTATAACTGATTGGTGCTTCTTTGGATCCTTTTTAAGGAGGTATCTTAGAATAGCTTGTCTATCAGCTACCATCTTCAAAAGTCCTCTTCTAGAATGGTTATCTTTAGAATGTTTTTTAAGATGTGATGCTAATTCTTCAATCTTTTTTGAAAGAATAGATACTTGAACTTCTGGAGATCCAGTGTCAGTATCGTGCATTTGCGTTTTCTTGATCGCTATTTGTTTTTTTCTTACTGTTAACATGATTGGGCTATCATAACACCTTTTCTGGAAATTGCAAGTATTTTTAGTACGATATTTGTTTATTGACTTTAATTATTAATATTATATATTTTTATATGTAAGAAGTTCTATATAACCCCCAACAAAAGGAAAAATTGAAAGTTAAAAAATTAGACAATAGTGACTTTGAAGCGTTCGTTAGCCTGCTAAATGATGCAGGAATGAAGTGTTTCAGGAATGGCGAAAAATATAATGTTAAATCATGCAACGGAGGCTTGATTGCAAGCATTAAACTAGGTAATGGCTGTATAATGTCCACTCATGCAATCCCAGGCTTTGAAACAGAGCCAACTTATAGTGGAAGAATTTGGGATTACTATGTTGTTATTTAATTAACACCTCTGAAAACACTACGTTTTACGAGGTGTTTTCTTTTTCTTCAAATCTTTTATTGTGCGACATTAAAAATGATATAATAAAACAAATGTCATCAAGAACCGAAATTCAAGACTTAAAACAAGATTTCTTGGAATATATTGAAATTGAAAGAGGTCGCAGTATAAAGACTGTGGAAAATTACGACCGTTATTTAAATCGTTTTATCCAAAAACAGAATATTAGAAAACTTTCAGATATTACAAACAGGTCAATTAAGGAGTTTCGTTTGTGGCTTAATAGACAAGAATCCAATAAAACAGTTGGAGTTGGACAAAAAGGTGGAACTTTAAAAAAAAACACTCAAAATTACTATCTTATTGCTTTGCGAACTTTTCTTAAATATCTTGTAAAACAGGGATACAAAGCACTTGCACCTGATCAGATTGAACTTGCAAAAGTGTCAGAACGCTCAATTGACTTAATTTCAATGGAGGAATTGAATCGTATTATTAGTGGACCGGATTTAAATACTGTTAAAGGTCTTCGTGACAGGGCCATTTTTGAACTATTATTTTCTACTGGACTTCGTGTATCTGAACTATGTTCTCTTAATCATGATTTAGATATGAGTAAAGATGAGTTCCCTATTCGTGGAAAAGGAGAAAAAATTCGTGTTGTTTTCCTTTCTGATGAAGCAAAAAATGCTATTAATAATTATTTAGATAAACGTGATGATATGGATAATGCTATGTTTGTTCAGGTTTCAGGAAAAGGTGGGAAAAGTGTGCTTGATAAAAAAGATACTATTCGGTTAACCCCCCGCTCTGTTGAAAGAATTGTAAAGCATTACGCAATCAAGGCTGGGATTTCAAAAAAAGTAACTCCCCATGTTATTCGCCACTCATTTGCTACTGATTTATTATCTAATGGTGCTGATTTGCGTTCAGTCCAAGCACTTCTTGGTCATGCAAATATTACAACAACTCAAGTATATACTCATGTCACCGATAAACATTTAAAAGATATCCATAAGAAATTTCACTCAAATAGAAAACACTGATTATCAATTTGACATTTGTGAAAAAATGTTTATTATTTTAATCCTGTCTATTGCGAGGTGCATAGGATAGACGAACACAATCTGTGTTCAAAAAAACAGAACAATACAATCAAATACATATATGGCTATTAATCGTTCAATGTTAAATACTAACGAAAACAACGCACAACGAGTCCTTGCTACTTTACACGAGCACGAGGACATTACGGCGAGTATCGGGGATATTTTTACTCGACCAAGTCCAAGTGATCCATTGCAAAATCTAGTCTTTTGGACACAAGTTAAAAAATTCCTGGCCAATCCAGAGAAAAAAAATTCAAGAGCATGTTTCCATCATTTCAGTATGATGTGTCTCGCTTGGGTTTCTGCATTAAAGTCTGATGCATTCCCACCTACTCAAAGGTCTTTACTTCATTCACATTCCTGTAAGCTTTTTGGGCACACAGGAAATGCTTTAGGTGACAACCCTTCAGTACTGGCTATTGAAAAACAGAGTGGTACAGCAGGTCAAATTAGTTTGGTCTGTGGAAAGGATGTTCTCGATGATTTCAGTGGAGGTGAAATCATTGTGAAGATGAATGTGAAGTCTGTAACCGTGTTGCCCTTATTGGCAATGTATCTTAACTATAAGAATTTGTATGACGAACCTATTATACCTTTTGTTGGTGATACACAACTTTTAGATTTTAATACCATAGATTCTATAATAAAGAAGTATTCAACTTCATCAGATACAGAAGCGTTAACTCGTTTGATGTTTCTATCAAGGTCAGTTGGGTAATTGTTCTTTAGTTCTTTCCAAGCCGCTACTTTTTAAAGTAGCGGCTTTTTTTCTTTTACTATCTAAAACATGTTATATTTTTTATATGAAAATAATCTCTTGGAATGTTAATGGTATTAGGGCTTGGTATAAAAAAGGAATGTTAGATTGGGTTTTAAATGAATCTCCAGATTTTTTTTGTGTTCAGGAAACAAAAGCAGAAATTGATCAGTTAACTGAGGATTTACAAACACCAGATGGATATGTTTCTTTCTTTAATTCTTCAAATGAAAGAAAGGGTCATAGCGGGACTGCAATTTATTCAAAAATAGAACCAGACAAAGTGACTTATGGACTAGGAGTAAAAGATCTAGATCAACAAGGTCGACAAATAAATCTTTATTTTGGCGACACTCTTTTGATAAATTGTTACTTCCCTAATGGTGGTGGTCCAATTGAAAGATTAATAAAGAAACTAAAATATTACAAAGAATTTTTAAATTTTATTAATAAAAACAAAAAGAAAGGATATAAAATAATTTTCTGTGGGGATTTAAATGTTGCTCATAATGAAATTGACTTGGCTCGTCCTGAGTCAAATAAAAATAGCGTAGGCTTTTTACCGGAAGAAAGGTTGTGGGTGGATGAATTAATAAATGATGGATACTCTGACACTTTTAGATATCTATATCCCAAAAAGGTTCAATATTCTTGGTGGGACATGAAAACCAGATCCCGCGACAGAAATGTTGGTTGGAGATTAGATTACTTTTTTGTTGATAAAGATTTAATTAAAAAAATTAAAAAAAGTAAAATATTGGATGGTGTTTTAGGTTCTGACCATTGCCCTGTTCTCCTAGAATATTAATCTTTAATTAAAATAAATTTATTTTGTAAATGTCCTTTATAAAGGACATTTTAAGTTATCCACAGATAGTGTCCTTTACACTTGTCCTTTATAGGAATACAATAGTGACAGGTTAGTATGCGGTTTAAATAAGTTCTTTCAAAAAAACGATTGCCTCAACACGCAAGTTAGTCACTTAAGACTTTTAGTTGGGCGATGTCATACAGGCGATCACCAAAGACCGTCATAAGCTTTTAAAACAATTAAATATAGTTATAGTCCTCAACCCCCCCCACTTTTTTTGACAAGTAATCCCCCACTTGTCCCACATTTTCACGAAAGCTTAAGGCGGTTTTTTTATACCTAAATTCAAAAAAACCAGGCTACTAAACCTGGTTTTATTTTTTAATTAAGACTATTGAACTTTTCTTTTATTTCTTATTTTACGTATCTCCTTCTTGTCTACGTCTTCAATTTTTTGCTTACTTTTCTCCCCTATTTTTTTCAATTCCATAATTTCCAGATTAAGAAGTTCTTCAACACGTTTCACAAGAAACATCTCGGTATTATTTTCTGGATTATCTAAAACATCTTCTAGTAAAGCACTAAGAATATAGCCTATTACTGGTCCAGGTTCCACGTGAAACTTATTCATTATATATTTACCATCTATTTTAAGCATTGAAACAGTTACTGGATCTCTCATAACCTCTTCGATCATTGATTGAAATTTTCGTAGTCTATATGGTTCTTCTTTTGGTCTTCCTGTCCCTACTCTGTCGCATATTCTAAGGCTTATTAGATCCCAAATATTTTCTTTTCCTACTTTTGAAACTAGTCTCCTCACTGCTGAAAGTGTTATTTGATCAGTATCAGAGAAAAACATATGACTTCTAACTAGTAAAACTACTTTTTTAACTGTTTCACGTGAAAAACGTAGATCTCTAAGTGTTTCACGAGTAACATTAGCCCCTACAACTTCGTGGTTATAGTAAGTAGTGTTGCCATTCTCAGTCCTCTTTGTTGCTGGTTTACCAATATCATGGAATAGTGCTGCAACCCTAATTTCAAAGCTATAATTCTTGTCAGCAGCATGTTGGAGGGCTCTCAGAGAATGCTCCCACACATCATATTTGTGAGCTTGCTTGTTTTGATCTACCCCCACCATCCCCTGTAATTCAGGTGAAATAAAATCTAACACACCAATTTTTTCAGACATCACTAATCCAATCATAGGATTATCAGTCTTGATTATTTTTGAAAATTCATCTCCTATTCTTTCTTTTGAAATATTTTCAAGCAAATCATTATTTTTAACAATAGAATTAAGGGTATTTTGTTCTATTGTAAAACCTAGTTGTGCAGAAAAACGTATAGCTCGCATTATTCTCAATGCGTCCTCCTCAAATCTTTTGTCTGCCTCTCCTACGGTCCTTATCAAGCCTTTTTCTAAATCATTTTGTCCTTTATATATGTCCTTTATGTCCTTTATAATTGGATCGTACGCAATAGAGTTTATAGTGAAATCTCTTCTCTTAACATCCTCCTCTAGTGTTTCTGAAAATTCTATACTGTCAGGTCTTCTGTTGTCTGAATAACCTGATTCCCTTCTGTATGGTGTAACCTCAACAACCTTTAAGGTTATATCTTCAGATCTTGTTTTTATACCTACTGTCCCAAAGTTATTTTCATAAAATGAATCTTCAAAAAGGCCCTGAATCTCTTCAGGTTTAGCATTTGTTGTAAAATCCCAGTCTTTCGGGGTTATATTTAATAATAAATCCCTAACACAACCACCAATTAGATATATTTCAAATCCTTTTTCCTTAAAAGTGCTTGCTATATTTATGATTTCATCTGGTATTTTGTTCTCGTTAATTGAAACAGACATAATGTTTATTTTAATTCCCTATTCTAAAAATGGATTTTTTAGAAAATGTTGTGCACCTGGCAGGACTCGAACCCACAATAACGGTTCCGAAGACCGTTGTGATATCCATTTCACCACAGGTGCGTACTTATATTCTATGTTATTTAAGTATTTAAGCAATCAAATATAGCATTAAATCTTATATTGTGCGGATAGGGAGAATCGAACTCCCATCTTATCCTTGGCAAGGATATATTCTACCACTAAACTATACCCGCGATTAAATAACAGACAAATTATAATTTTATTTTATTTAAAAAGCAACTACTTACCTTTAAAATTGGTTGTTATTCATGAAACATACTTGTATAAGTCATAAATGTGGATAACTATGTGGATATGTTGATAAAAGACATGTCTTTGACTAGTATTTTATAGTCTTTTTTATATAAACCTATATTAATAAACTCCATTTAGTTAAAGACAGTTTTATTATGTTTCACGTGAAACATAATAATTAAGGTTATTCATGAAACATACGCAGTCACCATTAACTCATATTTTAATAATATACAATTTATATTGTATGTTTCATGAATAACTTTAATTTAATATAACTTTATAATAAATTTATATATATGTGTTATTTATGAAACATGAATAATAAATATATAGGGGGAATAGGTGAGAATTTAGCAGTTAGATTTCTAATTAATAATGGGTTTGAAATAATTGATCGTAATTATTACAAAAAAATAGGTGAAATAGATATAATTTGTTTTAAAAAGGGAGTCCTACATTTTTTCGAAGTAAAAACAGTTTCACGTGAAACATTTAATTATATAGACATTGAGAAATATAGGCCAGAGAATAATGTTACCCGCGATAAAATAAATAAAATAGAAAAAACTGCCCATATTTTTCTAAGAGAAAAAGGTTTTACAGATGATAATATTCAAATCGATCTTCTAACTGTGTATATTTTAAACAAAAACAAGGAAGAAGTGCTTAATAGTTCTGATATAGAATGTATTATTAAATACTTTCCTAATATTAATTTTATCTAAAATTATAATGTCGGAGCGCCGGGATTCGAACCCGGAGTCACTCGTACCCAAAACGAGCATGTTAGCCGTTACACTACGCTCCGATGCTTTGCAATAATACTAGATATTATTGTAAATATCAATCTTTTCAATCATTATAGTGTAATGATATTGACTTTATGTCAAATATATGATAAAAATACTCTGGTGATTTAAATCTTTTAAGTTTTAAATTGAACCAATACAGTACAATAAAAACCCTTGGGAGAGGGTACATAATGAAAAAAGTTCAAGTTGAATTAACCACTAGTGTTTTTAATGATCATGCTTTTGGTCTAACTAAAAGCGGGGAAGTTGTTTATATTCCGCTTAAGGCTGCAACAACTGTGAAAAAAATTGGGTCCAGACCTATCTTGAATAAAGATAGAATGGATGCTCCAAAATACTCACTTAGAAAGGGTGAAAAAATATTTGCACACCTTGTTCCTGGTTTAAAGGAACGTCTTATTGCTGAACTCTGGGCACCTGTTAGTGTCTGTAAGGGTGAAAAACCAAAGATTTACCAAAAAGGCGTTAAAAAGCAAAAAAAGAAAATCCTTACATCTGAGGAATCTTCTTTTGAACCAGCGAAAGGGTTGAGTATCTTCATTGGTCAACTTCGTGATATGGATCAACACAAGTTTATCCGTGCTCGAGCCCATGATGATCGGAGACAAATCTTCTATGGTCCAATAAAGACATTGATTTCTACAAAGTCAAACGCTGCACAATTGGCATTCTCTCATTCTGAAAACATTTTCGAAATTTGCGAAGAGGGTATAGAAGATGAGGTTGTCTGGCCTTTTGATTACAAAGCTGTGGCGTAAGTAAGTTCATTCCCTAACAAGCTCTCGGTAAAACGAGGGCTTTTATTTTACTTAATAATTGATTAAACTAAAAATAATACTGATTGTAGTTAATTAGGTTTTTTAAATAACATTCTTGTTGTTTAATTCATATATCATGCAAGAAAAAAGATTCCAAAAAAACAAAGAAGATTTTGTTTGCGAGAAATGTAGACAAAAAAATACAGGAAATGGTTATACAAATCATTGTTTTAAATGTTTATATTCAAAACATGTTGATGTTAATCCTGGGGATAGGGCAGAAAACTGTGGAGGATTGATGAGACCAATTGATACTTATTTTAAAAAAGGACAAAATTTTATTATTCATGAGTGTGTAAAATGTGGATTTGTAAAAAATAATAAATTATCAAAAGAGGATTCATTCGAAGAGTTTGTAAAAATTTCTTCATTAAAAGATTGATTGAAAACTAATTTATTTCTGAAAATAATAAATTAGCTAAATTAGCACCGTAGTTTTTAGAAAAATCCAATACAGTTTTATATAAATTATTCTGTATTAAATCTTTTATTTCTATTCCTGTATTATTATCCAGGTCTCTATTAATATATTTTGTTGTTATAGCATTAATTTCTGCATCATTCTGTGTCCCGTTTGTTGTAGAAATTATTCCTATTAATTTTCCATCTTTAAAAACACCACCACCAGAGGCACCTCTTGCTCCAACATGAGTTTTTGTTGTTGAAAAAATGTCTATTGTATTTTTATTAAATGTGAAGACATCTTCTATTGAAACATTATCTTTTTTTAAGTGACCAGCCTTTGCTATATCAACTATATTTTGTGGTGCTCCAGGATATCCAGCAACATCAACCTTCGTTCCCACTTCGTAATCCTCATTTAACGATACTTCGGAATAAGGGAATATTGTAGGTCTTTTAAATACTGGATTTGTATTTCCTGTTATATAAAGAAATGCATAATCAAATTCACCTGTTCCTCTTGGACTCGCTGAGTTTATAAGATTGAAATTTTGTTCAATCCAATCAGGTGATATATGTAAAATATCTACAGTATAACCAAAAGTAGGGATGTTCTCTCTGTAGACCCCACATTTCATCCCGTTTTTAGAGTCTGATTGGTCTTCTAAGAGTACAAATTGACCAACATGAGCGTTTGTCACTATAACCCCTTTAGGGTCTATAAGAACACCACTTCCGGTTGATACATTAATTAGGTTGCCCTGGTTTTGAGAGCAGACTATATTTACAACAACATCTTCTATTTTATGAGTTGGATTTGTTTGTAAGGGTTCGTCACTATTTTCTAATTTTATTATAGGTGCATTTATGGGTTTTTTAATTTGGCCAGTATTTACTTGATCTGTATTTATATCTACTTTTTCAAGCTCGTCTATTATCTTTTTAGTTCCTTCTTTTATATTTTCAATTTTTTCTTGAGTTTGTTCGTCCTGGAAAAAATCACCAATTGCTTCACGTCTTTCTTCAATCGCAATTTGTGCCTCTTGCTCTGTTGGAATAGAAGTTTCAGGTGCTATACCTAGGAATGCTAGAAAAGAATATAAAAGGATTAACACTCTTTGCAGGATTATTCTTATTAAGAATGGCATAAGATGATTATACCTGATTTTTATTTTTTTTCATTGTCTTTTTCAGGATATTTTGTTATATTTTTAGTCATCTATGGAAATGTGCACAGTATACTTCCGTAGTATTTAGGCAAAATTTAACTGAATTTAATTAGTCATCATTTGCGGGTGTAGTTTAGTGGTAGAATATCTGCCTTCCAAGCAGAGGACGGGGGTTCGATTCCCCCCACCCGCACACAAATAATAAAAACAGCACTAGTTATAGTGCTGTTTTTATTTCATATAAAATTAAATAAACAAAAACCGGCCCCATAGCCGGTTTTAATTTTCCTAAATAAAGTCGAAATTCTATCGAACTGCTTCTTTCAGAGCTTTAGCGGCTCTAAATTTAGGAACTCTCATAGCTGGAACTTGAATAGGTTCTCCTGTTTTAGGATTTCTAGCTGTTCTAGCTGCTCTTTCTTTAGCACTGAAAATTCCGAAACCTGCGATTGATACTTCTTCTCCACCTTTAATTGTATCTACAATTGTTGAGAATAGTTGTTCTACAACTTCTTCGGCTTGAACTTTTGTTCCGCCTAGAGTTTCGTGAATTTTTTCTACAAGATTTGCTTTGTTCATAATTTTTGTATGTGATAATCGGCGTGCTGGGCCAATCGTCGATTAAGTTTATAAAGTCTTTTGCACGTGCTTCAAACGACATTTAGCACAAATACCATTATATAAAAGGCTATTTCAGCATGCAAGTCTTTTATTACCTTGCGTAATCAATAATTTTGTTTTCTCTTATAACTGTAATTTTTATTTCTCCTGGGTATTTAAGGTCATCTTCAATTTTTTTAGCAACATCACGAGCAATTTTTTTAGCTTTTAAGTCATCAACTATATCTGATTTAACAAAAATTCTAATTTCTCTACCTGCCTGGAGAGCATAAGAATTTTCTATACCTTCAAATGAATTTGCAATTGCTTCTAAATCTTCAAGACGTTTTAGATAATTCTCTACAGAATCATTCCTTGCACCAGGACGCCCTCCTGAAATAGAATCAGCTACATAAACAATTACAGATTCAGCAGTCTCAAAAGGATATTCCTCATGATGAGATTGCATTGCTTTAATTATTTTTTCATCAGCATTAAATTTTTGTAATATTCTTCTTCCAATTTCAACATGTGAACCAGGGAAGTCATGATCAACTGCTTTACCGATGTCATGTAAAAGTGCACCAGCTTTTGCAATTTTTACATCTGCTCCAATTTCCTCAGCAATCATCCCCGCAAGATGAGACATTTCGATTGAGTGCTTTAAAACATTTTGGCCATAACTTGTTCTGAAATTCAATCTACCCAAAATGAGTAAAATTCTTGGATCAAGGTTAAAGACGCCACATTCAAAAGCAGCCTGCTCTCCTTTTTCTTTTATAACCTTATTAATATTTTCTTTAACTTTTTTTATTTCTTCTTCAATTCGACTCGGTTGAATTCTCCCATCTCGAATTAAATTCTCTAGTGCAGTTTTTGCAACTTCTCTTCTGATAGGGTCATATGTAGAAATTGTAATTACACCTGGAGTTTCATCGATTAACAATTCAACACCAGATTCTCTTTCAAAAGTTTTTATATTTCTTCCTTCTTTACCAATTATTTTTCCCTTGTCTTCTTCGTTGTCAATTTTTATATGTGAAGTAAAAACATCTGAGGAAACAGAAGTTCCAACTCTTTGAATTGCACTAACTAAAATTTCCCTAGCTTTATTCTCGTAAGTTTCTTTGTTTGCAATTTCAATTTTTTGAATTCGTACATTTAAATCCTCAGACTCATTTTCTTCTATCTGTTTTAGTAATTGATTTTTTGCTTCTTCTTTAGAAAGGGAAGTAATTTTTTGAAGTTCCTCAGTTTTTTCGTTAATCAATTTTTCTAGAGACTTTTCTAGAATTTCATTTGTTTCTTTTTGTTTTTTAATTTCATCTGACTCTTTATCAATATCAGTCTGTCTTTTATCCAGAAGACTTTCTTTTGCTACAAGACGGTCCTCAGTTTTTTGAATTTTCTCTTCTTCTTTTTTAATTTCATCTTTCGATTCTTTTAAAATTTCTTGTGATTTTTTTTCAGCCTCGGATGTTATTTCCTCCGCCTCTTCTCTAGCTTCTAAAAGCATCTCTTTTATCTGAAGTTCCATTGAACCTTTTTTCCCAAGAGAAACAATGAATCTTAAAAACCAACCAACTGCGATACCAAGAAGTCCAGCAGCTGATGCTACCAACAACATAATTAATAATTCCATATTTTTTCAAAGTCACCTTTTATATCTTGTAGTAATAATTTGTCTTTTGAATCTATCTGAGATATTTTGTCCTTCAGTATTTATCAACCGGAGTAGATTTTCAAGGTGAATTAATTTTAAGTTTCTAACAACTTCATATTATTCTTTTTTTAGGTTTAATCAAGTTATTCATTTTTAATAAAACAAATTCTATTAAAATTTAGGAATGTGGATAAGTCTAATAAAAATAACCCTTTTTATTGAAAACTTTAACTTTTCTTTATTAAAAATTTAGAACTTTTTGATATAATACCTCCCCTTTATTTTTTATCTCGATAGTTTTATTTAGTTTTGTTGTTTATCAGGTTGCACGGTTCTGATAAACACGAATAACGCTTTATTTGATTGATATTTTATAAAGGACATTTTAATTGGATTTTATTAGAAATATTTTAATAAAAGAAAAAAGCCCACGGTAACAACTCCGGGGCTAAAATTCGAAACTATCTTATTGACAGTCAACAGGGTAACGTTTAAGTCAAATAGACAATCTCTCTTTTCTTAACAAACTACATTTTGAAACATGAATTATGATTTTACTCATATCATGGCAGATGTTGAATTGCTACCGTCTTATGACAAGAACATCCTTAATTACTCTAACTCTATGAAATAACCTTGTCAATAATTCCATATTCTTTTGCTTCTTTTGCAGACATGTAAAAATCTCTATCACCATCTTTTTGAATTTTTGATAAAGTTTGTCCAGTATTTTTTGCTAATATTTTATCCAGTTTCTCACGAAGTTTTAAAATTTGTCTAGCTGTAATTTCAATATCAGATGCTTGACCTTCCGTTCCTCCATGAGGTTGGTGGATCATTATTTCAGAGTTCTCCAATGAAAATCTCTTTCCTTTTTTTCCAGCAGCCAAAAGATGAGATCCCATTGATGCGGCAATTCCAACACATACTGTTGATACATCATTTTTAATATGATTCATTGTATCCATAATTGCTAGACCAGCAGTAACTGAACCTCCTGGTGAATTAATGTAAAGTTGGATATCTTTTTTAGGATCCTCGGACTGTAAAAATAGTAGTTGAGCAATAATAATATTTGCAACATGATCATCAATAGGGCCTGCAAGAAAAATTATATTTTCTTTTAGAAGTCTTGAATAAATATCATATGCTCTTTCTCCAAATTGGCTTTTATCTATAACTGTTGGGATTAACATTTTTTTGAATTATTTAATAAATCTGTAATACAGAAACTTTACAAAATGCTTGGCAATAAATCAACTTAGTGTAATCTATAAAACATAATAAAATAAATTATGAAGACATCTAACAAAGCACCAAGATTTTTTATTAAACAAAAAATTTCTGAAAATCATGAAATGGTAATAGGTGATGAAAAAATAATTCATCAAATTAAAAATGTTTTAAGAAAAAAAGAGGGAGACCAGATAATTTTTTTAGATGGAAATGGTTCAGAATTTTTTGGAAACATTTCTAAAATATCAAAAAAAGAAATTATTTTTAAAAAGGATAATATTACATTTCATAAAAAAAATAATTTTGAAATGGAAAAACAAAAAATAATTTTTGCACCAGCAATTTTAAAAAAAGACAATTTTGAGTTTGTTTTACAGAAATGTATAGAAATCGGAGTCCAAAAATTTCAACCAATTATTTCCGAAAGGACAGAAAAAAATAATTTAAATTTTGATCGCTTAGAAAAAATTGTAAAAGAGGCGAGTGAACAATCTGAAAAAATATTCCTACCAGAAGTTTTTGGAACAAAAAAAATTGAAGAATTTTTGTCAAAGCAAAATACAAAAAATATTTTTGTATTAGAATTTAATTCTTTGGAATTTGAAATTTCAAAATTTAAAAAAATGAAAGATGAAATAATTTTTTTGATTGGACCAGAAGGTGGTTGGGGGGAGGATGATTTAAAATTATTTGAAAAATTTAATATAGAAAAAATTTCATTAGGACCACAAATTTTAAGAGCAGAAACTGCATCAATATCTTTGGCTGCACTTCTTTATCTTGGAAGAATCTAAATTAAAAAATAGAACGAAATAATTTTTACATTATTGTATTAAAAAATCACGATCTATAAAACGTGATTTTTTAATTTAGATTATTTGATATCTGATAAGAAATCGAATACCTTTTCATTTGTTAGTGCGTGAGTAACATAAACTCTCGCGTGGTCTTCATTTATATCCTTGTGATGCTCTTTCAAGTGTTCAAGTTCTTTTTTAACTCTATCTGCGTCAGGTTTTATATCTTCTTCTTTTGCAATTTTTGGAAGAATTAAATCAGTTTTAACTCTTTTAATTGCATCAGGATGCCAATCTTTTTTTAGGTCTTCCTCAGTCTTTTTAATTTGTTTTAGATAATCTTCAAAAGTCATACCCATCTGTTCTATTTGGCCTCTAAAATTCTGTGACATTCTACCAATTTCTTCTTCGATTAAAATTTCTGGTAATTCAATATTAGCTGCATCAATAATTTTTTCAATAATTTCAATTTTTCTGGTTTGTGATGCTTTAAGTTCTTTGTCTTTAAGCATATTTTCTCTTAGTTGTTTTTTGAAATCATCCATATCTTTAAAATCACCAAGTGTTTTAACAAATTCTTCGTTTAGTTCTGGTAGGTTATCTTTTTCTTTTTCGTCGATATCTTCACCAGAAGTCTTTTTTTTCATATATGTTGCTTCTGCTCTTTGTTTTCTGATGTAATCAATATACTCATCAATTTCCTTATCTGTTACTTCAACTTTTTCAGCAGGTTTTACGTCCTTAGCTATTTTTTTATAGTCAGGTAATTCAATTTTTGGCATTAATGCAAAAGTTGCTTTGAATTCAAGGTTTTCTTCAGGAGTAATTTTCGTGATTTCAATTTTTGGATTTGTTATTGCTTCAATTTTTTCATCCATTATCAGATTAGGAATTATTTCGTTTAATGAAATATAAGCTTGTTCTTGAAGAATTGCCATATCTCCAACTTTTTCTATAATAATCTTTTCTGGCGCTTCACCTTTTCTAAAACCCTTAACCTCGAGATCTTTACCAGCTGTTTTTAGAGCTCTATCTCTAAAACTTTTAAGAAAATCTCTTTCAACACTAACAGTTACTGTTAATTCTTTATTTTCTTCTTTTTTATCTACAACTTTATAATTTTTTTTGTCTGACATTTTATGTTTGTGTTATGTATATGTTTTAAAACATTAATAATTTATAAAGCAGAGTCTAACTTATGCAATATTCTTTTGCAAATAAAAAACACTCGAATTTGAGAGTGTTTTTTATGATTTAAGATTAGTTTTATATAGTTTATATATTTGATTCGTTATTGAATTCTGCTTCCATCTGATCTAATTCTGCATCTAATTCATTCATATCTGCTTCCATCTCTGCTTCTATTTGATCGATAGATTCCTCTGTGTTTGGAGTGTTTTCTTGTGTTTTCTTTTCCATAATAGAGTTCCAATAATAAATACCTCCAAGAATTATTAATATAATTACAATTATTGAGCCAATTATTGGTCCAACTACACCTTCCTTATGTTTTTTAGAGAAATCTTCACTAAATTCATTCATTTCTGGTGTTTGTTGTGTGTCCTTTGTATTTTTAAATTCTTCGTTTTCCATGTTTAAGATTTATTTATTGGTTATTAATTTTCTGTTGTAGTAGCTTCATTAGTATCAGTTTCATCATCATTATCCTCATTATTTTCATCCATATCATCGTTCTCTCTCGTAGGTAATTCTTCTCTTAGTGTTTGAATAACATTTTTTATTTGAACATGAGCAGTTTTAATAGATTCTTTCACGCTATTAATAATCTCTCTTAATTCTTCAGAAGAAGTTTCCTCCTCAATATTTTCCTCAACTAATGATTTAGAAGCTAGTATTTCATCTGAAACATTTTCAATTTCATCATAAGCCAAGTCTATTGCAGTTCTTGTTTGAGTAAGTTCAATATCTAGTCTTTCTTCAAAACTAGCAATTTTTTCTTCAATTTTTGATACTGAATGATTTAATCTATCAATAACTTGGTTAAACCTGTTAAAAATTGAATTTGCTAATCCTTTAACTCTCTCTTGTTTCTTTTCTCCAAGTTTAATTTTTTTCTCTTCAAAGTTTACTCTTTTCTCTTGGATTCTTTCCTCAATTTCCATTCTTCTTTCTTCAACTCGTTCTCTTATTTCAGCTGGTAGATTTTCGAAACGCATTATTCTATCTTCTTCGTCAATTTCTCCTAAATCTTCTCCACCTCTTCTTAATTGTTTTGTTGGAAAATCATCATTTGATTCACTTCTAATAATGTTTTTGTATTCTTCTGTGTTTGGACCATTACCATCTATATATGGACTAACGGCATAAGTGTTTGATACTGCGAAAATACCAAACATAAAAACAACCATTAAAATTCTTATAATATTTTTCATGAAACTATGTTTAAGCTGATATAATTTTATTATAACTCTTTAATTTAAAACACAAAACACTTTAGGAGACCAAAGTGTTTTGCAGAAGTGTAATTTATTTAATTTAAAAATTATTTACTTTCTTTATATTTTTCATCGTAAAGCTTAATTGATTTAACGATAGCTTCGTGGGCTTCTTTTTTACCTTTCTTTCCGTCAATTCTAACAACAGCTTTTTCACCATCACTTTTTAAGTGTTTGTATGTCTCAAAGAAGTGAATAATTTCCTTAACTTTGTGACCATTAATATCTTCTAGTTCTTGGGTATCTTCCCAGCGACGGTCTTTTTCTGGAACACCAATAATTTTATAATCAGATTCACCATCGTCTATCATTTCGATAACTGCTACTGGTCTAACTTTTACCAAGATACCAGGATGAAGTGGAAAAGTTGTTAATACAACAACATCAAGTGGGTCATTATCTTCCCAAAGTGTTTGTGGAACAAAACCATAATCAAACGGATAGGGTGCAGAGCTGTAATTTGCACGATCTAGAGAAATAAGTCCTGTTTTTTTATCAATCTCATATTTATTATTTGATCCATCTGGAATTTCTATAATAACGTTTATAGATCCTCCTTCTACATATCCATGTGGTATTTCATGCCATAAGTTCATATTTTTTATTTTAATTAGTTAATTTAAATAAATTATTCTTCTTCGGATTTAATTTCATCTGAAGTTTCATTAGTAGTTGTCTCTTTTTTTTCGTCATTCATTTCATCCGACTGCGCACCTTTCTCGGGAGATTCTTCTTCGGATTTAATTTCATCATTTTTTTCTTCATTTAATACTATATTAATTTTTTCTTCCTCTTCTTCCCCTTCAATTGATTCAATATCTATTTTCCAACCTGTTAATTTGGCGGCAAGTCTAACGTTTTGACCACCTTTACCAATCGCAAGAGACTGCTGGTCTGCACTAACAATAACACTAGCTTTCTTCTCTTCTTCATCTACTTTGATTTCAATAATTTTAGCAGGACTCAACGCTTCGTTGATAAATTCTGCAGGATCTTCTGACCATTCAATAATATCAATTTTTTCTCCACCTAATTCAGACATAATAGTTGTAACACGAACTCCACGTTGTCCAACCAAAGCTCCAACTGGGTCAATTCCTTCATCGTCTGACCAAACAGCAACCTTTGATCTTGCTCCAGCTTCTCGAGCTATAGATTTAATTTCAACTGCTCCTGTGGCTACTTCTGGAACTTCCGCTTTGAAAAGTTCAGCCAAGAATTTAGGATGAGATCTTGATAATTTTAGAAAAATACCTCTTGGTGTTTCGTCAACTTTGAAAAGGTAGGCACGTACACGCTCTCCTTGTTTAAATCTTTCACCAGGAATTTGCTCATCATATGAAAGCATTCCAATTGCACGACCCATATCTAGGTATACAATTCCTCGTTCCATTCTTTCAACTGTTCCTGAAACAATATCTCCTTCTTGTTCACCATATTCAGACATTACAGAAGTTTTTTCAGCTTCTCTAATTTTTTGAGTTATTACTTGTTTTGCAGTTTGAGCAGTAATACGACCAAAATCGTCCTTCTTTTCTAGTGGAAAAGTGATTTCGTCTTCTATTTTAACGTCTTTTTTGATAAGTCTAGCTTCATCAATAAGGATATGATGTTCGTCGTTGTATCTAATTTTAACCTCTTCTCCTTCCTCAAGGTTTGTAGCGTCATATTCTTCATCTTCCATAATAACGTTATCTTTATCGACAACGATTTTTGTTTGCCAGAATTCTACATCTCCTGAATCAATATTAAATTTAGCCTTTATAATTTGACCCTTTTTACCATATTCTTTTTTATAGGCAGTCCCAAGAGCAGTTTCTATTGCTTCTAGAATTTTTTCTTTAGGTATACCTCTTTCTTCTTCCATTTGCGCCAATACGGCGTTAATTATTTTTAAATCAAACATATTCAGTTGTATTATTTTGCGTTTTTGAATCGTATCAAAATTCAAAGGTGCGATTTCTAAAATTTTCCAAAAAAATTAGCCCGCTTCCGATCTCTCAGTAAGCGAACCTCTTCCTCTGTATTTCAAATATTAACAATTTTTATGAAAAAGTCAATTTCACTCAATATATATGTATTGTGTATAAAGATATTTTTTTTATACAAATCTGATATAACATATTTATTAATTAGTTATTTTTATAATCCAAAACATGTCACAAATTAAAAACAAAAAGTTTCAGACGATAGCGCTTGTATTAGGTATTGCAACGATCGCTATATTCTCTGGAATACTAAGTTTTGGAAATGAAAATATAACAGAAGCTCAGGAACCTTCAGCAACACCAGACACAAAAGAACTATCAGGTTATGCATGGTCATCTAATGTTGGTTGGATATCTATGAACTGTTCTAATACAGGAAGTTGTGGACCAATAGGTGTCAATGGTGAAGAGCATAAAGTAGTTCTAGACGAAGATACAGGTAATCTAACAGGTTATGCATGGTCATCACATGCTGGGTGGTTGCAGTTTGGAGGTTATAACACTACTGACTTTCCAGTAGATTCTTCTACTCAATCAATAAATGCAAATATAGACACAGCTACTGGAAACATGAATGGTTGGGTTAGATTCCTAGGGTTTGGTGGGGATGAGTTGACCGAGGCTACAACGACAACTGCTTCTCAAACAATAATGGATGTTGATTTATTTGATGAGGAGGGGGTTACTATTACTAGTGTAGGTTTTTCAGAGAACAGTTCTGGTTCCATATCGGATATTAATTTAGATTCTACTAATCACGCTAGGGGTGTAGATAATAATACAAAATCTATGACAGGACTCCGAGGTCAAAGTCATTATATTATGGATATAACCTGGACGTTCACCCTTCCTGCACCTTACGATGTTAGCGAGGTTGAATTTACAAGATGGATATATGGACAGTTTGATGGGGGGTCTTCCCAGAGATATGTTTACTTAATACAAAATGATGGAACTAGAATTCCTGTAGCAACAAATTCAATAGGTAGAAAAGAAGGAAAAGTAACAGAAAATTATAACGGAGACTGGGATAATGTTACAGCTATTGAGTTTAGAGGGTACGCTAGAAAAGGTAGTAATGGCGGATCTAGTGGTGCTGTAATGCTTCATGAAATAAACCTTCAAGGTTCTGTAACCTCTTCAGAAACAACCCAAACATCAAATATACCAACAGGGATCCTAGCCTGGGACGGTTGGGTATCATTATCCGGTCTATCAACCGATGATTCACCATACGGACCAACAAGAACAGGAGACACACTAACAGGATATGCATGGGGAGATGATGTTGTGGGATGGATTGATATGAGTGGTGTATCTTTATCAGAACCACCTGCACAATGTGGAAATGCAAACGCTATAAACATAAGCACAAAACCAGTAACAGATTTCTGTGATACAGGAACACTATCAGGTGTGGTATCTCAAGCAGACCAAGACTCATGGACATGGACATGTCTAAATGAATCATC
>Ga0136558_1000132_pt1 | contig 43554 bp, 40 predicted proteins | sample AntRauTorckE6833_FD_101391 | JGI IMG/M metagenome (GOLD analysis project Ga0136558, IMG submission 101391) | Saline lake microbial communities from Rauer Islands, Antarctica - Metagenome Torckler E6 #833 | ecosystem: Environmental > Aquatic > Non-marine Saline and Alkaline > Saline | place...
GAGGTACGGGTAAAACCACTCTGGCTCGTATTTTTGCGCGAGAGATAGGGGCTACTGATGTTGATATTTACGAAATAGACGCCGCTTCCAATCGCGGTATTGATGATATTCGTGAATTGCGCGAGGCGGTGCATACCGTGCCGTATGAATCACCGTACAAGGTATACATTATTGACGAGGTGCACATGCTCACCAAAGAAGCTTTTAATGCATTATTAAAAACCCTAGAAGAACCGCCGGCTCACGTTATATTCATCTTAGCCACAACGGAAGAAGAAAAGTTACTCGATACTATTCTTTCTCGTTGTCAGGTGTTTCGATTTCGCTCTCCGTCTCGCCGAGTGTTGGCTAGCGTTGTGGCAGAGGTGGCAAAAGAAGAGGGGTATACGCTAGAACCAGCCGCAGCTGATTTAGTGGCCGTGGCGGCCGATGGTTCGTTCCGTGATGCGCTAGGGATTACCCAGAAAGTGTTGTTGGCTTCTGGTGATGCGGTTGGAACAGTTGACGAAGTGGCGGCTATTATCGGTGCGCCTCGACACGAACTGGTGCTAAAGGTATTGCAGGCAATTGCAGTCCAAGATACCGCGGCTGGGCTAGCGGCTATTCGAAGTGCTGTTGAGGCTCATAATGATATGAGTATGTTTGTTCGTATGATATTAGAGCATTTACGCACGGTATTACTCTTGCGTCACACTCCTAAAGAAAAAGACACGTATCTTGAAAATACTGACGAACAGATTGGGGTGTGGTTAGAGCAGTGTGCACAAGAGAATGTTAAAACCGTTCACTCTCATACTTTGCTTCGTTTACTCGACACAGCTGAGCAGGTGCGACGTAGTCCGATTCCACAACTTCCGTTAGAGTTGGCTATTATGGACTTAACCGCACCTAAGGCGTAGCTGATTCTATGCAAACTGTCTATCTAGTGCGACACGGAGAAACCGAAGCTAACGTTGCGCGTACTTGGCAAGGGGCCGACGACGAGCTCTCTCCTCAAGGAAAGGAACAGGCCAAACAACTAGCGCAACGTCTAGAAGGTATACCGTTCGACGAGGCATTTTCTAGCAATATGGTACGGGCTCGCGATACTACTACAGCTATAATGAAGCAACGCACCATACCGTTGACGTACACTACTGCTCTCGCTGAACGAAGGGTGCCAAGTAGTACGGTAGGAGTGGCCTTAGAGCGTGTGCCTGAGAATCCCTGCCACCAATTCTTGGTAGCGTGGGAAGCCGCTAATCGTGATCCGGATTTTCGCTATGAAGACGAGGAAACGGTTCGAGAGTTGGTTGAGCGGGCCGGTGACGCCTTACAGCTATTTCGTGAGTCAGAAGTGCCAAATATCGTGGCGGTGACACACGGAACTATCCTGCGCACGATTATCAACATTGTATTACAAGGCGGAGATACCACAGACCCGTATACTATATTCAGTGCTGGACGTCACATGGTAACCACCAACACTGGACTCTCCGTTATTACGCGAGAAGCAGATGAGGCACCGTGGCAACTCTTGACCTATAATGACCATGCACACTTTGCAGACAATTAATTTATGGAAGTACTTTTTATTAGACACGGCGAAACCGCCGCCAATCGTGACCAGCGTCATCAGATGCCACAAGAACCCCTTAGTCCCGAGGGGATTTCACAATTACAAGCGATTGCACCTAAGGTAGCAAAGTGGCAACCGACACATATATTTACTAGCCCTCATACTCGAGCTCAACAGTCGGCACAAATTCTAGCTCAAGAACTACCACTACAAGTCGAGACACATGATTCCTTTCGTGAGCTTCGTCGGCCAGCGTGGTTATTTGGCAAACGACACGGTGGACCAGCTTCGGTGTGGTATTTGGTGCGGTGGTTCACCGCCGAGTTATTGCATTACGATGACGCTGCGCACGGGGAGACGTATCCTACATTCCGTAAACGTATCTTACGTGCCCGTAGTATCCTTGAAACCTACCCACCAGATTCTCGGATTGTGATAGTCTCACACGCAATTTTCATTAATTTCTTTATTTCACACGCGTGTCGTGATAAGCCGCTTTCACTCTTTGGTGCAATTCCACAACTTCTAAAAATCTACGCACTAAAGAATAGTGACTACGTTCAACTGCACGCTGATCTTCCGGCCGAGTCTGGAACCTGCACTTGGCAGTTGGTCGAATCTGAGGCAGATATACCCACAACGCGTAAAGGTTGATTCTTCCAGCTGGTATGGCACTATGATGAGCGGTATTGCATTGGTTGCATACTGATTGCCCGATCGTCTAATGGTAGGACTGCGGTTTCTGGTACCGTCAATCGGGGTTCGAATCCCTGTCGGGCAGCATGAGAGATACACCGCCGTAAGGCGGTTTTTTCGTGTTGCCCGGCAAGAAAAGCACTTGAGTGCTTTTCGAGGGATTCGAACCAGCGGAAGCTTGTTGTGCGGAGCTTGCGAGCACGACAGCTGAGCTGTGTCCCGCGGCACTTAGTGAAATGGAGCGGATGCGAACATTGAGCTTAGTGACCGTCAGGATCATCCCTGTCGGGCAGCACAAAATAGTAAAGTCTTCAATGTACAGATGCATTGAGACTACACTCCGTTAACTCTAAAAAAGGATTCGGAGTGAAGCAGCAAGAAGTAGTATTGTTACGTAGAACAGGTCGAGAGTTAGACTTATTTTAAACTACAGAGCATAAAAAAGAGCAGCACGAGTTACTGAACCACAAAATATTTACTGAAACGATTAAAGACGACTTGCCAAAGGATAAGTAGGCGGTAGTTTTTTGTCATACTGGTGGTCGACTGCTATTGTGGAAAGAGAGCTAGGCGAAAAAGAATGCACGATTGATGGGTTAGAAAGAAGTTAATAGAGTTACGTAGTGTATAAATAAAATATGGAACATAATCATACACATACTGAGCATAGTGCTTCATGCCACAATCACGGTAGTCCAGGTATGGGGCATGGTTCGGCTGGAACATTTCTGAAGCGATTTTGGATTGTGACGTTCTTACTCATACCTTTGGTATTTGCTAACCCTATGGTAATGGGAGCTTTAGGACTTGGGAGCTACACACTTAGTAAATGGATTGGCTTTGGTATTGCTACAGTTATTTTTGGTTTTTCTCTTATATTCTTTGAACATGCCTGGCATGAAATAAAAGCCAAAGCGTACGGCATGATGACACTGGTTTCAATTGCAGTAGCGTCTGGGTATCTATTTTCAGGTGTTGCCACATTTGTACCTTCACTTGATGCGGATTTTTATCTTGAAATCTCAACACTGATTTGGGTACTCCTGTTTGGACATTATCTTGAAGCAAAGTCTGGAGCGGCGGCTGGTGATTCGTTGGCAGAAGTGGCTAAGCTCCTCCCTAAGCAAGCGCACAAATTAATTAATGGCGTAGAGAATGATGTCGATATTAGCGAATTAGTTGATGGGGATTCTGTACTTGTTAAACCAGGAGAGAAAGTGCCAGCAGATGGAGTAATTACTGCAGGCTCAGCCAATGTTGATGAGGCACTTATTAGTGGTGAATCCACTCCAGTGCAAAAGAAAACCAACGACGAAGTGGTAGCTGGTTCAATTTGTCTTGATGGCTCTCTCACAATTACTCTCACTAGAGTCGGTGAACATTCGACAATTGGTCAAATTCAACAACTGATTGCGACTGCAGAGCGGACTAAACCACGTTCACAACGACTAGCAGATAAAGCGGCTGGTGTCCTTACGTTTGTGGCTGGTATTACTGCACTACTTACACTACTGATTTGGACATTCGTGATCGGACAACCGTTTGTATTTGGTGTAACCCTCGCTATTACAGTTTTGGTTATTGCCTGCCCGCATGCACTTGGCTTAGCCATTCCAACGGTAACTACTATCACTACCTCGTTAGCGGTTAAGAATGGCTTCTTTATTAAAAACCTAGCTAAGCTTGAGGTTATTAAAAAAGCTGACTATGTAGTTTTTGATAAAACGGGCACGTTAACTACTGGGATATTTGGAGTAACTGACTTAGTGGCAGTGGGAAGTATTAAAGAAGATGAGGTATTACGAATTGCGGCTTCACTTGAACAGCACTCCTCTCACATTATTGGTGAATCGATTGTAGCTCATGCTAAAAAACAATCAGTTACGCTATCTAATATTTCAAACTTCAAGAATGTAGCTGGTAAAGGAATTGTGGCAGAAATTGAAGGCGCTAAATATGTAGTTGGCAATCGAGCGTTAATTGAATCCTTAAATATTTCGCTTGCAGAAGCTGAATCTTCGTACAGTGAATTAGCAGGTGGAGGCAAAACAACCATCTTTGTGGCCAATGAATCGAAAGTAATCGGACTGTTGGCACTGGCTGATGCTATTAAACCCGAGTCTTATGAAGCGGTAAAACGCCTGCATGGGCTTGGTGTAAAAGTAGCTATGCTTACTGGTGATAATACTCAAGTTGCCCAAAGTGTTGCTAAAGAACTCGGTATAGACACATTCTTTGCTGAAGTTCTGCCACAAGATAAATATACTCATATCCAATCTCTTCAGAAAGAAGGTAATGTGGTTCTGATGGTCGGTGACGGAGTGAACGATGCACCAGCCCTCACACAAGCTGATGTGGGTATTGCCATTGGTGCCGGTACTGATGTCGCAGTCGAGGCTGGGGACGTAGTCTTGACCCGTAACAATCCTGAAGATATCGTGCGACTTATAACACTTTCAAAAAAAGTTTACAGCAAGATGATTCAAAATCTTGTTTGGGCACTGGGATATAACATTGTGGCTATTCCAGCAGCAGCAGGAGCATTTGCCTACTGGGGGTTTTTCCTCCGTCCGGAGATTGGCGCATTTATCATGAGTCTGTCGACAGTAATTGTAGTAGCTAACGCTATGCTTTTAAAGCGCGTAGATTTAAACTAATAGTACATGAGTATAACTACGGGACATAATGTGCCGCATAAAGAGACTGGCAAGGTACTGGGGGTTGTAAAAGAAAATACAGTATGAGTTAGAAATATCGCTCGTGATATTGGTGTAAGTTTTAAAGGGGTTGTGGGTGGTGGAGCAAAGACCCATACAGGTATCATAATCAAGGCACACATTGCTGCGAGAATTTGTAACTACAGCCTGAATTTTAACTCCGCATTATGCTATTATGCGGTCAATCATGACGAAGAATGAGCGGTATGGAGTGGTCGGAATCTTATTGGGTGGTATCGCATTAGCGAGTATATTTTGGCTTTTAGATGTGACTGCATTTAATACCGTAGCGTACCAAAATACCCCTACTAATAAAGAACCGGTCGCCACTTCAACCACTGGTGATGATATAGATGGTAATGATTCTGCAGTGTCTGCACCAGTATGGCCAGCTTCGTTAGATAAAGAAGAGTACGATGAGCGGATGTTAGCGTTAGCTGGTTACGAACCTTCTTTTGAAACTATTATTGCCACCAGTAGTACTGGCGCCACAACTACTACCAAGAAGCGGATTAATGATCTGGTATACGCCAGTAGTAGTAACGTTACGGTAGAGGGAGAGCTGTGGCCGACAGCTGCACCATACCCCCACGGCGGAGCGATTCTGCCGTTTCATCGAATTATTACTTATTACGGTAATTTATATTCCACTCGGATGGGTATCCTCGGTGAATTTCCTAAAGAGGAAGTGTTGCGTCGCTTAAAAGAAGAAATCAGCCACTGGGAAGCAGCTGATCCTGATACACCGGTTATGCCGGCAATTGAATACATTGTGAGTGTAGCCCAAGCAGATGCTGGGGCTGATGGAATGTATCGCAACGTAATGCCAGATAGTGAGATTGATAAAGCTTACCAAATTGCCAAAGAGGCGAATGGTATTTTTATTCTAGATTTGCAAGTTGGCCTTAGTACTATTCAGAAAGAACTACCGCAGTTTCGCTCTTATTTAGAAGAGTCTGACGTACATTTAGCTATTGATCCAGAATTTTCTATGAAGACGGGCGCAGCCCCTGGAACAAGGATTGGTTCTTATAATGCGACTGACATTAATTTTGTAATTGACTACTTGGCCGATATTGTGCAAGAAAAACAGTTGCCACCGAAGGTATTGATTGTGCATCGCTTTACCGACCGGATGGTACAAAATGCGTCGGCTATCAAGCCACGGCCAGAGGTACAGGTGGTGATGGTTATGGACGGATGGGGGCCACGTGGTTTGAAGCGAGGCACCTATTCGCGAGTGGTAGATAGCGATCCAGTACAATTTGCTGGATTAAAAATATTTTATAAAAATGATTTAAAACCACCTAGTACCGGCCTGTTGTCACCCCAGCAGTCGCTTGACCTTAATCCGACACCAATTTACGTACAATTTCAGTAGTGGTAGAAAGTTTAACTAAACAGTTCACCGATACCGAGATTCTTGCCACACCAAGAAAACACTTAGTAAAAATAAAAGACTGACACCAATAATTATGTAGGGTTGCATCTAACAAAAGTACCAAATACCCGCCAATCTACTTATATCTTTTTAGTAGTGGTGAGCTACTGTCTTTTCTTTATCGCAAAAAAAGTACACTCTAAATTTTAAATGGTAAAATTATAATATGAGACCCATAATTTACGGAGCCATATATAGTTTTGCAATTCTAGGAGTACTGGCATTAGGGTTTGTAATATTGGTTATGGCTCGCCCAACAACCCTCCATTTGTTTGGTTTTAAAGAGGTTAGTAGCAATCTCTATGCGTGCATGACTTACCAAGACCAAGATTTACTTGAAAAAATATACAGCGGACAGATTGATCTAAAGCAAGCGCGTCAACAAGCAGGTGACCAGCAAGCGGATACAGCCGAGTACACTGCGTGTTTGGAGTCTATCTTTGGCCAGCATACGGTGTGGGTTAATACCAACGCTTTTATTATCTATGATTAAGGTGTCGGCAGTACGGGGTGGCTTAGGATTGTTATTTCTTCTGTATCTTTTTGTGTTGGTAAAGTTAGTAGTTTTTAAATACCCAATTGATTTAACAGAAACTACAACTACAATTTCTTTGGCCTTAAACACTTTAAACAGTAATTTTGTACCGTTAAAAACGATTTTGAATTATTTAGGTGGTGAACCGTCGTGGTCAATTGCGGTGCAGAATTTACTTGGTAATGTGGTATTGTTCGTTCCTTTTGGTGTATTTCTACCAGCGCTTTTTCAATCATTTAATTGGAAATATGTATTATTATTTACGTTCCTAGTTAGTTTTTCCTTAGAAATACTACAAGTCTTTTACGTAGGAACGCCCGATGTGGATGATGTATTATTAAATACACTAGGTGGTGGATTAGGGTATATATTTTTCCAATGGATTACAAAAATAGTTAGAAAACATGATAACGCATGATATTTTGTAGTTAGGCTACCTACCTGATTCAACTACTAGAAAATGAGATGAAATAACTTACGGTACCCTGCGTAGTAAGGGGTGAGTGGATGTGATCACAGACGGTCCTCACTCGAAAAGGTCAGACTGATTACAGTGCGATATTACATTAGGTATTCGCTTAAACTATCTTAAAAACTGGCTTCGCGTAGACATCCTTATTTGAAACGTCTGTTTTTGGTGGTCCTGGCTTCATTATTTAGCCGGCTGTCGGCCATGCTGAAGATAAGAATAAGTGATGTAGAAGTATTGCGCCCAAGACCGCTATTGAATTTTTCAGTAGCGGTTTTTGTGTTATTTTTTAATAAATAGATACTTTGGAGTTAACTAGTAACAGTAGATGAAATTACGATGTGGTATTCTGGTCAGACATTCAATATAAATAATTAGACAACGAAGGATTATGTATCAAGGAAATTGGACTTGCAGCAAGTGTGGTGGTGAGATAACAGAATTACCCTTTGAGCCACGCAATAATAGTGGATTAACTTGTAAGGCTTGTTTTATTAAAGCAAAGCAAGCTGAGCAGGGCGGGGCCGAAGCTTCTTCAGCTGATGTCGCAGGTGCCGCTGATGATGCGCCACCACCAGAGCCAGATTTTCCAGATAACTATGATGCTGCTAGTGAGCCAGCGCCACCTCCGCCAGCTGACCTTGACGGGGCTGAGCCGATTAATCCAGGAGAACGTAAGATGTTTACTGGTGACTGGGCGTGTGCTGGCTGTGGCGCCCCGATTACGCAATTACCATTTGAGCCTCGGAATACATCTAACTTAAAATGCTTAGATTGTTTTAAGCAAAGTAAAGCGTAGCGGTTAGTTATCAAAACAAACAGCATTTTTGACCACCTTACCATCGGTACGGTGGTCTTGTGGTTTTGATAGAGTATTAATTTATGTCTCTATCACATATCTCGACTGCGTGTTTCAAGTAAGGCTAATCGTATGTAGTTGTGTCTTAAATAAGAGCATGACAGGCTGTCTGTTTCTTGCTACAGTTGCAACATGAAAAACGATGTACTAGGAAAAGAGCTTCTGGCACGTGGGTTGGTGTACCAAAACGGCGGTGGTACCGTGGAGGAGATATTAGCAGAACCTCGGACTTTTTATTTAGGGATTGACCCCAGTGCTGATTCTATTCACATGGGTAATTTAGTACCAATTATCTTAGCAAAACATTTGGTTGATGCCGGGCATACTCCGGTGTTATTGGTGGGCGGCGGTACTGGTTTAATTGGTGACCCTAAAGAGTCAGGTGAACGACCGCTACTCGATGAGACTATTGTGGCAAAAAATGCGGCTGCAATTAAGGCCCAGCTATCGAGCATTATTGAAAAGACTAATTTGCAGGTAGTGAATAATGCAGAGTGGCTACAGCAAGTTGGTCTGTTAGTTTTTCTGCGTGATATCGGGAAGTACTTCAGTGTTAATCAATTGGTGAAGCGGGATTTAATTAAGAAACGGTTAGAAACTGATGAAGATAGTATTTCCTACACCGAGTTTACGTACTCTCTTTTGCAGGCCTACGACTACCTAGAGCTGAATCAAAAGTACGGGGTCAATTTACAAATTGGCGGATCAGATCAGTGGGCGAACATTATTTCAGGAGTTGATTTAGTCCGTCGCAAAGAAGCGAAGAGTGTGTACGCCCTTACTACGCCAATCGTGATTGATCGGGTAACCGGAAAAAAGTTTGGCAAGTCAGAAGGTAATGCGGTGTGGCTTGATGCAGCTAAAACGTCATCGTTCCAGTTTTATCAGTTTTGGATTAATGTCAGTGACGCTAATGTGGAAGAGTATTTAAAAATCTTCACTTTTTTATCTCTGCAAGCAATTGAAGATTTGCTAGCTGCGCATACAGCGGCTCCAGAAAAGCGTCAAGCACAACAGACTTTAGCTAAAGAGGTCACCACTTTCGTGCATGGTGCGGAGGCTGCGGCATCGGCCGAACGCGCCTCACTTTTGCTCTATGGTGGTGATGAAACCGTGATTCTCACTGCTGCAGATATCCAATTAATTACTGCTGAGTTACCCCAAAAAACGGTAACAACTAGCGCTTTGGAAGAGGGAGTGTCAGTGGTAAATATGTTAGTGGAGACTGAATTGGCGAGTTCAAAAAAGGAGGCGCAACGCTTGATTGAGGGTGGTGGTGTGGCGGTGAATGATAAGACGGTAGATATTTCGTACACAATTACTACTGCTGATGCGGTGTCAGGATTAGTGCGACTACGAAAAGGCAAGAAAATGGCAGTACTAATTGTGGAGTAGAGAGGCGAAAAAAGTGGAGCTATACGTAGGCTGCTATCGAGCTGTGTGCAAGCTGGCGGCTTTTTTTGGTGGATATGTCACAATGACGATATATGTCTGATGCTTTGGGTTTGATACACCCACGTAACTTAAAGCACCTATCCGATAGCGTGCACCATCTTTTAGTATCTGAATTATGGGCGCAAGTTTTGTTGGGTATGGTTCTGGGTATTGCGGTTGGCTTTACTTTTAGTCCTACGGCAGGACTGGTATCTCCAGACACTGCGACGGTGATTGGTAATTGGTTGGTACTACCCGGAAACGTCTTTTTAGCCATTATCCAAATGATTGTGGTGCCGCTCGTGGTGGCTTCGGTAATTCGTGGTATCGCCGCGAGTGGTAGCACCAAACAGTTGCGCAGTACAGGGTTACGTTTGGTGGCGTACTTTCTTTGTACGACTACAATTGCTATCTCAATTGGTATTGGGGTATCAATGTTGTTACAACCAGGTACGCACATGGCTGACGACGCCTTTATCATTGAGAATGCGGCGGCTGGTTCAGTATCTGAAATTGAGGATAATATCGAAGCCCGTACGCTTGATTTAGCTGAGTTACCTACAGCCGTAGTATCAATTTTACCAGCCAACCCATTATCGGCTGCGGTCGAAATGGAGATGTTACAGATTGTACTGTTCTCTATCATCTTTGGCTTAGCGTTAGTAAGTTTAGCGCCCAGCAAGGCCAAGCCGCTGCTTGAGCTTTTAGGCTCACTTCAGCACGTAGTTATGCGAGTCGTGGGCTGGGTAATGTACTTGGCGCCATACGCCGTTTTTGGCTTTATAGCCCAAATTACTATGCAAACGGGATTAGAAGCCTTGTGGGGGATTGGATACTATACGTTGACTATTTTGACTGGCTTAGCCCTTCTGATGTTGTTTTATGTGTTGGTGATGTGGGTGGTGGGACGAGTGTCGCCTTGGCGTTTTTTGTCCGCTGCTCGAGAACTACAGCTACTGGCTTTTTCCACTAATAGCTCTGTGGCGGTGATGCCCGTTACCATGCGTACGGCAGAAGAAAAGTTAAATGTACGACCGTCCACTACTCAGTTTGTCATTCCAATTGGAGCGACAGTTAATATGGACGGCACAGCGTTATTTCATGGTGCGGCAACCTTATTTCTAACTCAAGTGTATGGCATTGAAATGAGTATCGGGATGTTGTTGGCTTTGGTGGCTACAGCGATTGGGGCTTCAATTGGAACACCAGCTACTCCGGGGGTGGGTATCATTATCCTGTCGGTGGTATTAAGTAGTGTCGGGATACCAGTTGAGGGAGTGGCTTTGATTGTGGGAATCGATCGAGTGTTAGAGCTTTTCCGTACAGCGACAAACGTAACGGGGGATTTGGTCGCAGCTACAGTGATTGACCGTTTTGTACCAAATGTACCCAGTTATGCTGAGGAAATGGAGTCCCAGCAAGCTATCGAAGCTACTCAAGAGGCAACCGGTGAAGATGTAGTCACTGGTGATTTTAGACCTAAAACTCCACCAAAGGAGCGTGGTGTTTGGGATACGCTTACGCATTACTTACATATAGACTAGCTTTCTATCGTCTATTGACTTTTGATAAAAAAGTGTTATTATAAGTACAGGAAAATAGTCACGTTCTACACACAAGAAGGGGGTTCCTATGGAACCCGTTACCCCAATCCAATCGATTGTCGCCCTAGCGCTGGTGAGCTATATCATGATGGCTGGCATCATGATTATTATCTCACCCAAGAATGGATTGCGACGCACCAACCGACTGTTTCGTCGAGCGCTCGCACTTCCCATCAAATGGCTGGGTGAGATCTTGCTCGCTCTGGCTAAGGCCGTTCGGGGCGGTAAATAACCCTTTTGTTCATTTCTTCGAACTCCACCCTCGCCGGTTTCTGGCGGGGGTTTTTGTTATACTAGTGTAATGATATGGGCAAACCTCACTCCCTTAACTTCAGGTGATAAGGTGGCAGTTCTCTCACCCAGCTTTGCTGCGCCAGGGGTATTCCCGGCGGTGTACGAGCTGGGACTAGAGCGCCTTCGAACCGAATTTGGTCTAGACCCAGTTTCATTTCCAACTACAGCAAAGGTGGGAGCGTCTCCAAAAGAGCGAGCCGCAGATTTAGTGGCGGCTTTTACAGACCCAACGATTAAGGCGGTGATTGCCAGCATTGGGGGCGATGATCAGGTGACTTACGTATACGATCTTGATCCGCAGCCGTTTATAGAGAGTCCTAAACCTTTCTTTGGCTTTAGCGATAATTCGCACTTCGCTCACTTTTTATGGTTACAAGGCATTCCGTCTTATTACGGCGGGTCATTGTTTACGCAGTATGCAACTCAAGGAGAAATTCACCCCTTTACACGGCAGTATTTAGAAACGGCCTTATTTTCTCGCGGTACCCATACGTTACAAGCTGCTAATGAATACAACGATATTAATCTTGATTGGGGTGACCCAGCTACGTTAGAACAGAATCTCAAGTACGAGCCTAGTGAAGGGTGGTATTGGGATGGAGATGGAACAGTGTCGGGCATTACGTGGGGTGGTTGCCTTGAATCAATCGACGATATGTTGCGACATAACGTACCACTACCACCACTAGATGCGTGGCGTGATATGGTGTTACTACTAGAAACCTCGGAAGAATTGCCGACCGCTAGTACAGTCGGTCGGGTGTTACGTGCCTTAGGAGAGCGCGGCTATTTGGAGTTGGTGCAAGGCGTCTTAGTTGGTCGAGCTAAAGCGTGGGAGTTTGCAACGCCTCGCTCGGCAGCGAAAAAAGCAAACTATCGTAAAGAACAGCGAGAGATAATTACACACACGGTACGCAAATATACAAAGGCACCAATTGTACAAAACATGGACTTTGGTCACACTAATCCACAAATACCGATGCCGTACGGACAGTTGGCAACGATTGACTGTACGACACAGTCAGTCACAGTAGTATTTTAGTAAAAGTAGAGGGTTAGGTGGATAGTTGGGGAGAATGGTATGATAGCCACTGTCATGACTTTACTGCCTCCGCGAACGAAACAAGTACCACATACACATGAGTGGCAGGGCAATACGTGGGAAGATTCATACCACTGGTTGCGCAACCGGCACGATCCAGCCGTTACAGAACATCTTCAGGCTGAAAATCAATATGCCGATGCGGTAATGGCCGATACCAAGGAGTTGCAAGATACAATTTGGCAAGAAATTCGGTCGCGAGTGCAAGAGACTGACACCTCAGTAGCGACCAGAATTGATCAGTATGAATACTATACTCGCACTGAGGCAGGAAAGGATTACGCTATCTATTGTCGTCGTTTAAACCAAGCTGATGCAACCGAAGAGATTCTGCTAGACCAGAACGAGCTTGCAAAAGAATTTGATTTTTTTGAGTTAGGTGTGTGTGTCGTTAGTCCCGATCACACCACTTTGGTGTATTCAGTTGATACGGTTGGTAACGAAGAGTTTATAATCTGGCAGCAATCACTAGAAACCGGAGTGGTGTCTGATATAACGATTGGAAACACAGGGCCAAGCTTGGAGTGGGACGAAACCAGTACTGGTTTTTATTACACTGTGCGCGATGAAACCCTGCGGCCATATCAGGTACGGTATCATCGGTGTGGTACCGATGGTGTGGATGACGTAGTGCTGTGGGAAGATACTGACCGTCGCTTTTACGTGACTCTAGGGAAGACAAAAGATCGTCGGTACATTTTGGTTACAACCGCCAGTAAAGAAACAAGCGAGGTGTGGTATTGGGATGCTCATGCTGCTGCCACTGAACCGCAGTGCGTACACCCTCGACGCACCGGACACGAATACTATCTGGAGCATCATGAGGGACAGTGGTACATCCTTACCAACGAGGGGGCGCCGAACTTTCGATTGTGTCGTGTTGCTGTAGCGGAGTCGACAAATTTTAGTAGATGGGAGGAGTACGTACCACACCAAACAGAAGTGCTGTTAGAGTCAGTGGAGTTGTTTGCTGGACACTGTTGTGTATACGCTATGCGCGAAGGGGTGACTGATGTGGTTATATACGACCTGGCTACCGATACTAAACAAACGGTACCGTGGGAGGAGTCAGTTTATTACTTGCAAAGCTTAGATGCTCCAGATTCAGGTGGTGGCGTGGTGCGGGTTTTTTATTCATCATTGGTAACGCCGGGTATTGTGTACGATATTGACCTTACTACCATGGAGAAAGTGGTGGTGAAGCGTACCAAGGTGCCGGGGTATAATCCAGCAAATTATGTCAGTGAACGAGTGCAGGTGGAGGCAAATGATGGCGAAAAGGTGCCGGTCTCGCTGGTGTGGCATAAAGACACTGCATCACGCGATGGTCAAGCGCCGGGGCTACTTGAAGGTTATGGGGCGTATGGAGTGGTTGAACCAGCTATATTTCGCAATTCTGTAGTGAGTTTGTTAGACCGCGGTTTTATCTTTGCTGTTGCTCATGTGCGTGGCGGTGGCGAGAAGGGTCGTCAGTGGTACGAGGCCGGAAAGTATCTAAAGAAACACCAAACGTTCAGTGACTTTATTGCGGTAGCTGAGTATCTTCAGACTAAAGAGTATGTGCATCGCGAGCGTTTGGTGGCGCTCGGTGGCAGTGCTGGTGGGTACTTGATGGGAGCGGTAGCTAACCAGCGACCAGATTTGTTTCGGGCGGTGGTAGCTGACGTGCCGTTTGTAGATGTTTTAAATACCATGTGTGACGAAACATTGCCCTTAACAGTAATGGAGTACGAAGAGTGGGGAGACCCACACGAGAAAGAGTATTTTGATTACATAAAAGCCTATGCTCCGTATGAGAATATTCAGCCTCAGGAGTATCCGCATATTTTAGCGTGGGCTGGTTTACACGATACTCGGGTGCCGTACTGGGAGGCAGCTAAGTGGGTGGCACGGTTGCGGGAAAACACCACTAGCGATAAACAAATTCTCTTAAAGACCGACCTGACGCAAGGGCACGGTGGTGCCTCAGGTAGGTATCAGCAGTGGCGAGAGGTCGCGTATCGATTTGCGTTTATTGTAAAAAGTGTGTCGTAAGGTAATTTTGCTATACTGATAGATATGGATACTGACCGATGGCGACAGGATTTTCCTCTATTGCAAACAGCCAAGCCGTTGATTTATTTTGACAACGCTTGCGCCACCTTAAAGCCCGAGTCGGTACTACAGGCGATGGATACCTATAATCGTGAATTTCCAACTTGCGGGGGACGGAGCGTAAATCGTTTGGGGAGTCGAGTCACCAAAGCGGTGCAGGCAGCTCGTAAGGTAGCGGCTCGGTTTGTGAATGCCGCTCATGAGGATGAGATTGTCTTTCTACGGAATACTACTGAAGGGATAAATCTACTCGCTCATAGCCTATCGCTTAGTGAGGGAGATATCATTCTAACAACCGATAAAGAACACAATTCCAACCTTGTACCGTGGCAATTGGCGGCAAAGCGTACTAACGCCAAACATCAGGTAGTACGAACACAAGATGATGGGACTTTTTCTATAGATGTGTATCGAGCAGCGTTGGCTTCTGGTTCTGTGAAGGTGGTAGCGATGGGAATGACTTCAAATTTAGATGGGGTCAGTATTCCGGCGCAAGAAGTGGTGTCACTGGCGCATGAGTATGGTGCAGTGGTGGTACTTGATGCAGCTCAGGCAGCGCCACACCAACTTCTGGACGTACAGAAGCTTGAAGCTGATTTTGTAGTTTTTTCTGGGCACAAGCTGTGTGGCCCTTCAGGTACTGGGGTGTTGTATGGTACTCGGGCCGCATGGACGACTCTGCAGCCGTTTTTAGTGGGTGGCAGCACAGTCAGTAGTACTACGTATACAGAGTATGAGCTCTTGCAGGTACCAGAACGTTTTGAGGCTGGACTACAGGATTATGCTGGCATAATCGGTTTGGCGGCTGCAATGGAGTACGTTGATTTAGTTGGTCGAGATGAGATTGCTCGACACGAACATAAGTTAAATGCCTATGCGACCGCCCAGCTAGAGCAGTTGTCGGGTGTTACTATTCTTGGTCCTACAGACCCAGCGGAGCGGGGTGGTATTGTTTCATTTTATATTCCAACCATAGATATGCATCAGATAGCCATTACGCTTGATACAGCGAGTAGTGTTTTAGTTCGTTCGGGACAACACTGCGTACATTCATGGTTTCATGATCGTGACATTGTTGGTTCGGTCCGACTATCTTTTTATTTGTATAATACAACGGATGAAATCGATGTCTGTATGGCTGGTCTCGAGAAAGTAATAGCCGTCTACTCTTAATACCTATGGCTTGCTTTATTGCATTTGCGGTGTTGGCAGTAATGGGTATTTTTAGCTCTACCCACCGAGCTTTAGCTCGCGAGGCGTTTGGTTGCATCACTCGACGGGTGACTTTACGTCCGTGTGATACGGGGTTTAAAGAAAAAATTCAAGGACATATGGTCGGTTGGCTATTGCGGCGATCAACTCGTGTCGCTCGATTTATAAACCGATACTTTGAAGTGTTGGCGTGGATTTTTTTCATAATTACAATCTGGAGCTTGGTGATAAGTGTGGAAGGAGCCTATAACTTTTATCGGTACGGTAGCTGTAACGGTTTAAATGACAGTAGCTTCTGCGTACTGGATCCAACCGGTAGTAATTCTGGGGTTTCTGCCATTGATGTTCCGGATGATGTTTTTTTGCCTTCTTGTTCCGGTGGAGAGGAGGTTGAGGGAGGGTTGTTGAGTAAAGTACCACTAACCTTGAATAGGTATCCACAAATGAATATAAGGACAGATAACGAGCTGGTTTTTGTCGGTTGCTTTGAGTGTGCGTATACACGCAAAACCTATCCGACTGTTAGTCGCTTACTTGCCACCTACGAGCCAGCCTTTACTTTTATTCATCATCCTACGAAGCCGACTACAGCGTACCTCACTGGTATAGTCCAATGTGCGTATGAGGCAAGCCCAGAACAAGAGTGGCTTCAGCTGATTGATCGTTTGTTTATGAGTACCCCAGATGATTTAGCTGATGAGGATTATGTGTACGACATTTTGTTAGATGAGGGGTATGAGGTTTCGGATATTCGTGACTGTGCCGCCAGTGAACGAATGGAGCAATTTGTAGCAAAGCAACGACAAGAAGTGATCAATACGGGTATCTATGGTACACCGCTGCTATTCGTAAACAGTACTCCAGTGGTTGGTCCAAAACCATATCGAGTGTATCGTTTTATGCTGCGATAATGGTTGGTGTCATCGACAGCTTCAATGACATATTTTATGATGAGAATCATGCGAACGATTATTCAAGCATTCTTGGTTACGCTCGGGTTAACTTTTCTTCTATTACTGATGGTATTGGGCTACGTGTGGTTCAATGATGTTTGGAAAGTACAAACTTTAGCTAAAGTATGGTTGTCTACTTCGGACTCAGAGATGATGCATATGACAGTGTCGACCAGTACAGGAGTCACTGAGGTAGGTTCGAGTACTGCTGCAACCAACACCACTCAAGCTCGTATGATGAATGAAGCTGGAATCGACCGGTCATTCTTCACGTCTCTTGGTGACAGTGCAGTGCAGTGTTTTAGGAATCGACTTGGCTCGGCTCGGGTAGATGAAATAATAGACGGAGCGATGCCTACGACTGCCGAAATTATTACTGGCTTACCCTGTGTAGAATAAGTGCGTATTATCAAGTAGTGCAATCACTGACTCATCTAGAACCCAATATTGTGGCGGACATTGAGTTTATGGTTGGACAAGCTGCTGGGCACTTTGCAGAGGATGGTATTTTAAGCGATGAAAGACCAAGCAGTTTATTCGTACTGCCTTAGAAAAACTACAGGTTTAGTAATTTTTAATGACGGTACTTCGGGGATAGAAATTATTTAAGGCTTTTCTAGTGCGTATAATGAAGGTATGCAAGCATTACCACAACACTTTCAGGCGGCGTTTAAAGATGCCGATATTCGAGGCCTTTATCCTAGTGAAATTAATGAGTGTAGTGTGTATCGAGTTGGGGTGTGTCTGGTGCAGCAGCACAAGTTAAAGACCGTAGTAGTAGCTCGAGATATGCGTACGTCATCACCGTCACTTCACCAAGCGTTGGTAAATGGTATTCGTGATGCTGGTGCCAAGGTGGAGGATTTGGGACTGGTACCAACCGCAGTTTTGTACCACGCGGCTGGGTCACTAGATTCTTGGGGCGTTATGATTACGGCGTCACATAATCCGGCTGATTATAACGGATTAAAAATAGTCCGTGCTGGAGCGGTGCCATTGACCGGCAAGACCGGTTTGAATGATTTAAAGCGAGCTATAGCGAAAGAAGTTACTCTCGTTAGTAAACGTGGTGGTTACCAAAAAAGATCAGTTTGGTCTGATTATTTACGAAAAGGAGTCAAAACGATACCACTACCAAAACACGGCAACCTACGGATTGCAATTGATGCTGGAAATGGTATGTCAGCAGTGTTGTTTGAACGGGCAAAGGCGTATTTGCCTGGCACAGTGACTCTCTTAAATGACAGGCTGGATGGCACTTTCTCAGTGCGAGGGTCAAACCCTATGTTGCGTAAGAATCAAAAACCAATTCGAGTCGCCATGAAAACTGGTCAGTATGACTTAGGAATTGCGTGTGATGGTGACGGAGACCGAGTGGCTTTTTTCATGGCTGATGGAACGATGCCAAATAGCGCAGTGGTTGGTTCTTTGCTTATTGACCGTTTACTAGAAACTAATCCTAAGTCCGCTGCTGTCTACACGGTCTTTACTAGTCGGATTTATCAAGAAACAATCACTCGAGCGGGTGGTCAGCCAAAAAAAGCTCGGGTAGGGCACGCGTTCATAAAAGAAGAGATGCGTAAGCAGGATGCCATTTTTGCCTGTGAACACTCGGGACATTTTTATTTCAGAGATAATTATTACGCTGACTCAGTATGGTTGGCATTACGGCAGGTGGTAGCGGCCATGGAGATTTCTCAAAAGTCGCTACGGGAGCTGCTCTTACCGTATCAGTGCTACACACAAACCGAAGAAGTCTTATTAAGAGTGCAAGATAAGAAACAAGTTCTAGAAACGCTGGCAACGAAACATAAATCGACCGCTGAGCGCGTGGTTCGTTATGACGGAGTGAGTGTTTATTACCCAGACTATTGGTTTGTGGTAAAACCGAGTGTAACCGAAGATGCTTTGAAGTTTGTGGTAGAAGCTCCCAAGAGTGCTACTGCCCGAGCCATGAAGCAGCAGCTACACAGTGAATTAGTTGCATTAGATACCAAAACGTAATAACTATTCATTTTTATGCAAGTCCACCTTAATACAAAATATACTCCAGATGGTGATATGTCTCCTGAACAGATTGATGTAGTAACAGCGTATGCCAAACACCTTAAAGAGGTGGCTCTAGGTGGTACTGCATACCAAGAACCAGAGGCTTCACTTTATTTGCCGCACGATGTGGCTATGGTAAAGGAAACGAAGCAAACGCTTGACACTATGGGAGTTGAAGCAGTGGAGTACGTCTTTTTGGTTGGGATTGGTGGTTCTAATTTGGGAGCCATGGCCGTAGCCAACGCCCTACAAGGACGGTTGGTGCGCAGTGATGAGCCACAGCTCGTGAATCTCGATACCATATCCGCAGCTGATATTGATGTCTTGCAACAAGAAGTCCGTCAGCAATTGCGTCCGGAGCAGTACATTATCTTTGTGGTTAGTAAATCAGGCGGTACAACTGAAACGATGGCGAATGCTGAGCTGTTACTAGCCGAAGTGTTTCCTTCGATTGAGACTGCCAAACAGCGAGTGGTGGTGATTACCGATAGTGGTTCAGCGTTAGACCAAGCAGCCAAACGACAGTCGCTTGCAAGACTCCATCTTCCTAAGGCGGTGGGTGGACGGTACTCTGTTTTTTCACCTGTGGGGATGGCTCCGCTCTATGCTATGGGGGTAGATATTGATGCGTTATTACAGGGGGCGCGTGATATTCAGCCCTATGCGTGGCAAACCGATATTACACACAACCCAGCCATCCAGTTGGCTGGAGCTGTTGCCTCGTATCATGAGTGTGGATATACAGTTTACGATACGTTTTGCTTTACTCCAGAATTAGAAACGTTAGGAAAATGGGGACGTCAGTTAATTGGTGAAAGTATCGGAAAAACTCGGGTGACTAATGATCAAACAGAGTATGTGGGTATGGTACCGACCGTGTCGGTTGGAAGTACTGATTTACATTCAGTCGGTCAGCTGTATCTAGGAGGAAGAAAGACAGTGTTTACTAATTTTTTATCGGTAGCTGAACCTACTTACGAGACGGTGGTACCAACTAACGCATTTTTTGCTGATACCGTACCGATGGTGTTAGGGCAAACAACAACCACTATTAATGAGGCGATTTTATCTGGAACTATGCAAGCGTATTGTGAAGCAGACCGACCGTTCATACAAACCGAGTTAGCTGCCATTACGCCGTATGAGTTGGGAGCATATATGCAATGCAAGATGATGGAAGTAATGTATCTAGGTGCTCTATTAAGGATAAATCCTTTTGATCAGCCACAAGTAGAGTTATATAAAACTCATACCAAAGATAAACTAGCTCATTAAGTAGAAATGTAGAGTTTGTGGTTCTACCACGGTCGTCTGGCGTAGACGGTTACGGTGCGACGCTTTCGGGCCTTACCTTTGTAGCGATGTTTATGTGAGCGGTAAATTCGTTCGATAGTAAAATGAGGTTCTAGGTGGTCTCGTAAAGTTTGTTCACTGTAAACGTACACGGGAACTCCCATAACCGGATGGATGTAGGTATACGGCTCTGGCCCAGGGTAGTCGTGTAGCAAGCGAGTGGTATGTTTATCTTCGTCACGTAAAAAAGTCTTCATTAATAAAAATCCTCCCGGTTTGATAACGCGGAGTACTTCTTCCAGCAATCGAGCCCGAGCGCGTTCTAGTAAGAAATGTGAGGTCATCATATCAAGTACTAAATCACACGAAGTGTCCGGTAAAAGAAGCGGGTCAGCAATGGAGCGCACCTGTAAGTGGGCTGAAGTTGGGTCTGGACATAGCGACTGCGCTTGTTTGATGGCGGTAGCGGATGTATCCAGACCGTGAACAGTCATACCGTACATTCGTTGCAAGTGTGTGAGTTGACGACCATTACCACAGCCAAGGTCTAAGGCTACACTATCTTTGTGTAGTAATTCAGGATGGTGGCGTTCTAAGAAACGTAGAAATTTCAAAAAATCTTCGCTGGGAGCAGTAGAGAGCGCTAGATGGTCGGGACGGGCGTATTCTTGGTCCCAAAAATTGGTACCATGCCGTTTCTTTTTTTGTTTTCTAATGAATGGTCGTTTCGCCATATGCTGCTACAGTAGCGACTTTTAGGTCAGTACGCAACTGATTTGGAGAACTTTCGACGGTCTGCTAGGATAAAGGCATATGAAAAATCCATGGGTAATTATTGGCGTTATCGCCGTTGTGTTGATTGGGGGGTCGATTGCTTACGCGCAATACGTAGGCACGGCAAGTAATGATGGGGTAGAAGTAAAAGAACACGTTACTGGTAATCCCGAGGCCGAAGTGACTTTAGTTGAATACAGTGATTTTGAATGTCCTGCGTGTGGTCAGTTTTATCCATATGTGAAGGATGTCTTGGACGATTATGGTGATCAACTTCGTTTTGAATATAAGCATTTTCCGCTAACGAATATTCACGCCAACGCTGAGCCAGCGGCTCGGGCAGCTGAAGCAGCCGGTCAGCAAGATGAGTTCTTTGCGTACCACGATTTACTTTTTGAGAATCAATCAGAATGGTCGGGGAGTCGAAATGCATCACAGCACTTTGAATCGTATGCTGAAGAACTAGGACTAAATCTGCGACAGTGGCGCACTCACCAACGAGCGTCATTACTGCGAGATAAAATCGCAAGTGATTTCACTAGCGGACGTGAGATGGGAGTGACTGGTACTCCAACCTTCTTTCTAAATGGTGAACGGATGAACATTCAGACCTACGATGATTTCCGTAATGCAATCGAAGCTGCGTTGGGAGTAGAGAAAGCTACGAGCACAGACACAGACTCAGCAGATACGAACAGTGCTGAAAATACCACTACTGGTGCCGAAGCTGGTGCTTCGGTCGAGTTCGGTATTTAATTCACTTATCATGATTTACGATGAGGCGTGGTTTCCACGTATCAAAGGTAATAACGCCAACCTTTCTTTGCGCCTTCGCCCCACACCTAGTGGGGCGTTGCGTCGAGCTTTCTTCTCGGGTGAAGAAACAATTCAGTACCAATACCTCAAGTTAGAAGACTCAGAGTACCACGAGCGGCTACGAAGCTTGGCTTCCTTAGAGCAGGATCTTGATTTGGATCAGGATACGCACCCGACGGTGATTGCTTTATATAAAGCAAAAGTGGCGGAAAAACGCTTGTATCACGAACTAGTGCGAGCGGCGTATGGAGCTCAAGAACCTACCCTGGCTGGGCAAGTGGCAGCCCAACGGTTTCGAGAGTATACGGAAACCGCTTTTGGTGTACCAGACCGAGATGTCTTTAATTATATTATAAAAAAGATACAGGCTGAGTTAATCCATGCGGCTCATTTGTCTGGTACACCAGCGTACGAACGACTGCAAGAGCGATTTGGTAATCCTGTGTTTACCACAGTCCCTCCATTTCCAGCCTCGTTAGTAGGGCAAAATCCTTACGGATCTACTACCACGTTTCTCTCAGCGGCTGAAATTCAGTCTCGTATTTTACAAATTCTGCAAGAATACGGTATGACAAACTGGCGGGTATTAATTGCCAGTCGTGGTGGCCGTTTTTCGGTACAAGCTAATCAACGTGTAGTGGCAATTCCAAATGATCAAGCCTTGCAAGCTCGTCGCCCTGAACGGCGAATTACTGAACGACGTCTTCACGGTTTAATTGCCCATGAAGTGCTGACACATGCTCGTCGCGCTGAAGCTGGTGCTCAGTCGCCTTTGCGTCTGCTTAGTATTGGTTTGCCTGAGTATCTCTCTGGCGAAGAAGGGGTGGCGGCGTTACGGGAACAGGTAGCGTTGGGAGAAATAGAGTATTTGAACCAAGATATTTACTTTGCAATTGGTCTTGCGTATGGTCTTGATTTAATGTCTGAAATGACTAATGGACAATTGCGTACCATGCGTCAGGTGTACACTATTTTGCATGATTATTTGACGGTTCGATACGGTATTGGTGATCGTTCGGCGCAACAAGGGGCATTTAATTTATGTCGTCAAATTTACATTACTAATCCTCATCGGGATATTCCGACTGTTTTTACACGACCACTAATTTACCTTACCGGCAATATTGCGGTGTCGAGCTTGGTAGCTAAGGATACGGCAGTGCAATCGTGGTTTGATATTGGAAAATATGACCCCACTAACCAGCAACACCTTGACGCTCTGGCCGAGCTTAAGATTCGGCCGATGGACGGGTAATTAGTTCAATCTCAATACTGTCAGGATATTTAGTGACACTGGAGAATTTTTCCATACCAGCTTCACTGGCGTAGAGGATACCTTGGGTAATTTGTTTTTGTTCGGCGTCTGGTTGGAGAAAAACTAGAATATCTTCACTAAAATCAGTTAATTCGTTAGTGTGAGTTTCGTACTGAGCGTTGGGAAGGAATACTTGGCAACCAACAGAGAGTTTGAATAGTGCCAAACCGATACTGGAATTGACTCCGTAGGGGTTACGGTCTCTGCCGTGAGTCAGTTGGGTGTAGCCACGTTCACAGGCATGTTGGCGGATAACGTATTCAGTATACAGTGAAGGATTGGCTTGTAATTTGTGAGTTTCCCAGTGATATGGGTAAATCCGGTAGGCAATAGAAAGAATATTTTTTCGTTCTGAAAAAATAGTAGCTCCAACCGGCTCATCATTTTCGTACAGAATAAGAGCGAAATACGGTACTACGGATTGTTTCCCTAGGGTAGAAGCATAAATATCAAAAATCTTACTATTTTGCTTTTGTCCGATGGCTTCTTGATACAAAGGAGTGAACCAATCAATGATATCGGTGGTCAGCGGTTTAACCTCATAATGAATTGAAGTGTCAGCCAGCTTGTTTAGGGTAGATCGTAGTCTCGCTCGGTTATTCTTACCAAGATGAGCTATGGGATCCTCGGTCAATTGCTCAATCCATTTGTGAGCAGCAGGGTAGGTGATATGCATACTCCTCATCATACCAGAACCATAACGATGGTAAAATACACCAGATACGTAGTTGTATGTTGCCAAATTACAGTAAAAATGTAGTATACTAAGCAAGTCTCAGTATAGAGCATAAGGTATCGCCACAACGGCGTTTTTATTTTGGTCATGAAGAAAAAACAAACAATCATTTTCGTAGAACAGTATGTCGCGAAAGCGATAAAGGCAGTGCGACAATCCTTGGAAGAGGTGGAGGTGGTCCTAATCCGTGATATTAAACAGAAAACTCGAGATAAAGATCGTGCGTTTTCGTTGGCTGATGCGGTGCTATACGTTGATTACACCAAAGAGTGGAAAATTGCTGAAGCTCTATTGCCATATCAAGAAACAGCGGTGGCTATTACTGCTCGGGGTGAAAACGGTGTAAATCGGTTTACTAAGGTGATTCCCCACGTACCGTATGTCCGTACCCCAACTACAGAGTCGTTATTATGGGCAACCGATAAGTATGAAATGCGACGACGCTTGCGAGTCTTTGACCCGAAGAGCACTCCTAAATTCACCAAGATAAAAGAGAACACTAAAAAAGAGCGACAGCGAGTGATTGAGAAAGTTGGTTTTCCGTTAGTTATAAAGCCAGCCAATCTGCAGGAGAGTATGCTGGTAACTATTTGTTATCACGAAGAAGAGTTTGAAAAAGCGTTAGGAAATATTTTCCGTAAATTACGTAGTGAATACAGTAAGCATAATCGAGCTCAGCTACCAACCATCATGGCCGAGGAGTACATGGATGGGGATATGTATTCAATTGATTCATACGTTGACTCTCGCGGAACGGTCTACCATTGCCCGTTAGTTCGAGTGAAGACTGGTCGAGACATTGGTCACGACGACTTCTTTAATTATCAGCAGATTACTCCATCTGCCCTAAAAGAAGCCACTGTTAAAAAGGCCCAAACTGCAGCCGAGGCAGCGGTTCATGCCTTAGGGTTGCGCAGTACTACTGCTCATATCGAGCTGATGAAGATCGATGATGAGTGGCGAGTGATTGAATTAGGGGCCCGGATTGGTGGGTTCCGTGACCTACTCTACGGTCTTAGTTGTGATATTAATCATTCACTCAACGATGTGTTGATTCGGTTCCCTCGTAAACCAACTATTCCAAAAAAGTGCAAAGGATACGCCGCGGCAATCAAGTGGTTTTCAAAAGTGGAAGGTGAGATTGTAGAAATGAAAGGAATCAAAAAGTTAGAACAGCTAGAATCATTCCATAGCATTGCACAAAACAAGAAACTGGGCGATCGAGCTATCTTTGCTCGAAACGGTGGCCGGTCAATCTTTAATGTGTTTTTCTACAATAAAGATCGCTCTAAGCTTTTGGCAGACATTCGTCGGTTAGAACAATTGGTGGACATTAAAGTAAAAACCAAAAAAATCGTTCGTAAAACCAAGGGGTAATTTTCAGCATAATATATAGTCGAGAGATTTGGTTTTATTGAAGCCTTTGCTACACTAAGGGTATCTATGTTTCAGACTCGTGAATGGGTGATGTTTGTAGCCGGTTGTGTATTTGTACTTGGTGCCATTATGGTTACGGTATGGTCTGAGAAAGGGTCAGTTGCCACGGTGCCGACCGCTATGACATTTATGGCTGGTACTGCCTATGAAAATCAATCAGCAACGGTGGTGATGGCTGATTCAGTAGAGCCGGAGACTGCCATGGCATCTATGCGAGAAAAGATTGCTAGCTATCGGGGTACAAATATAAATAAAACCGATCATTTTGTGGTTGCTTCCGCAACTCCGGTGGTGGCCAGTGCTGCAACGAGTAGTGGTTTAGAGACAACTACCAAACAAACGGCACAATACTGTAACCCAACGGCTATAGCCTATAATTCACCTTGGCCGCGTGACGTACTAATCGAAGAACGAGAAGGAGTGCGGGTGGTATACGTTGCCACTGCCGGAATGGCCACGGGTACCGTGCGACTGCCAGAAACCTTACTACTACAGCTTCCGGCTCCGGGGCGTCCAGGTATTGAGCAACGTTGTCTACCAAACGAAGTAGTGGGGGTAGCCCAAGACGGCTCTCTTATCCGTAACGATGAAGTAGCATTGTATCAAATATTTTCAGCTAGTACCGTAGTGGGATATGCTCTCGATGGATTTCCTATTTACGGTAAAAACAACCAAGTGCAAGTCGACGCCTGCGGCGGTGCGATGGGGATAGATGGTTATGGGTATATATTACAAAGTGATCGTGAGTCTATATTGCAGTGCTTCCGTAATCGACCAGCTCAACTATAAGTATCGTTATGAAAACTTTAGTGGTCACCATTGTCACTCGAGGTGAAGATTGGGACACATTGCAGGAGACGCAGAAACAAGAATTAACAAAGTGGCTTAGACGGTATGATAAAAATTCGAGTGAGTATGCGCAGGCACTAAAGACAGTGAAAAATAGCACTGGCTTATCACCGGCAACTGGTTCGGTGGTTGCTATTGGTGTAAAAGACGTGACGCAAGAAACTGGTATTGTTTACACTACTCTCACTAACGAATGTGTAACAGGTATACCAGATACTTGGCAGGTACGTATTGGTGATGAAGCAACGGTGTTGTCATGGTTTTGGGGCGGAGTAACTCGCTATCGAGTATTAGTGAGTTTTTCTGGTCGTTCATTTGCTTTACCGTTTTTAGCGCATCGTGCCGTACGGTACGACATCACTCCCGCTCGGTCATTTTTAGGTGCCAGACGTATAATAGAGCAGCAAGCACCATATCACGTAGATATGCAGGACGAGTTATCTTTTTATGGAGCTATGCGTAAGCGACCGAGTCTCTCGCTATGGTGTCAAACGTATGGTATATCGAGCAAGGCCGTACAAACCGATGTTCCGACGATTGAAGATTGGTGTACTAAAAATGATACCACCGCATTGGCCGAGCATGTGGTGGCTAAGGTGGAGGCAACTGATGCGCTCTACCAACGTTGGTGTGCACATTTAGCCCCAGCGGGGTGGTCAACTGGCCGTTGGAGTTAAGTAATTTTGGTGTGGTACCATAGCGGCATGAAACAGACCTTTCCAGATGGATTTTATTGGGGTGCAGCAACTGCGTCTTATCAGGTAGAGGGTGGTATTGAAAATACCGATTGGGCAGAAGCAGCGAGGGAGGGTCGGGTGCCAGAGTGTGGTATCGCCTGCGATCATTATCACCATTATCAAGAAGATTTTGCACTAGCTGAATCCTTGGGTCACACCGCACACCGGTTTTCTGTTGAATGGGCTCGAATAGAACCACGTGAGGGAGAATTTGATCCAGCTGCTATCGAGCATTACCGGCAGGTTCTGACCGAATTAAGGTCTAGAAATTTACGTCCCTTCATTACTCTGTGGCATTTTACGTTACCAGATTGGTTTGCCAAACGAGGTGGGTTTGAATGCACTGATGCGCCGCAGCTGTTTGCTCGGTATTGTGCGTATGTGGTCGGAGAACTTCACGATTTGTGTGAAGAGTTTTCAACCATGAACGAACCGAACGTATTTGCCAGTAATGGTTGGTTGCGTGGTACCTGGCCACCATTTAAGCGATTTACCTTAACTGACCGAGTTTCAATTACGAACTCTGGTCGCCAATATGAGGCGGCTCCAGAGCGAGGTTTACGACCCCTGTTACTGTACTTTCGGGTCTTACGACATTTGGCACAAGCTCACAACGAGGCCTATCGAGTAATCAAAGTAGTTGCGCCAGCGGTATCGGTGAGTGTGGTCAAACACGTGATTGTATTTGATGCAAACTGGAACCCATTTAATAAAATTAAAGCGTGGATCGCCAATTATTACTGGACGAAGAAGTTCATGCAGCGTACGTACCGTTCTTGTGATTCGATTGGTTTAAACTATTATTTTTACACTCAGTTTGGTGATAAGAGAACTTGGAAAAAGACAGATATGGACTGGAACTTTGCACCGGGACACATTTATGACGCGTTGCGTATGCTACAGCCATACGGCAAACCGTTATTTGTATCTGAGGCTGGCTTGGCGGACGCTGATGACTCCGACCGAGCCGAATATATTACTGCTCAGGTTAAAGCAGTACATCAGGCTATTGCCGATGGGATAGAAGTACAAGGACACATGTATTGGTCGCTTCTTGATAACTATGAGTGGGCACTTGGTTTTGATAAACGATTTGGTTTGATTGCGGTTGATTTTCAAACTCAAAAACGAACGGTACGCCCATCAGCGTACGTGTATAAAAAGATCTGTGAAAGCAACGCTGTAGTAGAATAAGACCATGTCATGGATATGGTTGGCGGTTGGCGGACAATTATTGAATGCGGTTGTTGCTATTTTAGATAAATATATTGTTTCTAACGATAGCGCAATACCGCGGCCGTTTGTCTATGCGTTTTATTCTTGCTTACTTGCCGGGGCGTGGCTGTTGGCGTTTGTGGTGGGGTGGGTGCCCGGTATTGACGTGATTGGGTTACCGCATTGGGAAAATATTCAATTACCAACGCTAGAGGTATTCGCGCTGGCTGTTTTAGCTGCCTATTCATTTTTTATTGCCCTAGTGTCAATGTTTAATGCCTTAAAATATGACTCTCCTAGTAATGTGATGCCGGTGATTGGAGCAGTAGCGGCCATTGCTTCATTAGGTCTTAATTATCTTTTTCTTGATTCACAACTATCTGATTCATTTTTGTTCGGTATTGCGTTATTGGCAATCGGTACTTTTTTGGTCTCGCAAGCGAATTTTAACCGAGCCATCGTATTAACGACGGTACACAGTGGTATTTTCTTTGCTTTGCATTTGATTACCATGAAGGGGTTGTTTTTAGTTACGTCATTTGATAATGGATTTTTTTGGTCACGGATGGCGTTGGTGATATTTGGTCTATCGTTGCTATTAGTGCCGGCATATATTAAGAAAATTCGTGAAGGAACAGCCAAAACTACCAAACAAGGTGGAGCATTAGTGGTTGGAGCCAAGATTCTTGCCGGCGTAGCTAGCTTTATGTTGCTGAAGGCTACTGACTGGGGTGAGGTGGCGGTAGTGCAGTCGCTTGATGGCCTTAAATTTGTCTTTATTCTTTTCTTATCATATCTGGTGACTCTATGGTTACCACAAGTAGAAACTGAGTCCGGTACACGACCACAAGAGGTAGTACGAAAGATTATGTACGTAGCGATTATTGTCCTTGGATTTACTTTATTATTCTTATGAAACGGCTTTGTAACATTGCTTGGAAAAAAATCGGTTACTGGAGCTTGGGGTTGTGTGTAGTGCTTGGTTTAATACTGTACGCCTTGGCTTGGAAGCCGGTACCTGAGAAGATTCAATATGGTATGTCATTTAATACTCTTTATGCACGGGAGTTGGGGCTCGATTGGCGTCAGGTTTATGACGCCATGTTGTATGACTTGGATATTAATCATTTACGTTTGGCAGCACATTGGCCGATGGTTGAGGGTGAACGGAATACCTACAATTTTAGTGAACTAGATTACCAAGTTGAAGAAGCTAAAAAAGCTGGAGCGGATGTTGTATTGGCTATTGGACGACGCTTACCGCGTTGGCCAGAGTGTCATGTGCCTGAGTGGGCTACCGAGCTTAATTGGGAAGAACAAAAAGATGAATTGCGAGAGTATTTGACGGTGGTGGTCGAGCGGTATCGAGACGAGCCACATATTACATACTGGCAAGTAGAAAATGAACCGTATTTAGAAGTATTTGCCTATGATCATTGTGGAGATTTGGATGAGACATTCCTACAAGAAGAAGTAGATTTGGTCCGATCACTCGATGATACTCGACCAATTTTGGTGACCGACAGTGGTAATCTCGGAACGTGGTCTGGAGCGTACAAAACTGGTGATGTGTTTGGTACCAGTGTGTATCTTTATTTTTGGAATCCAGAAATTGGTCAGTTTCGAACGTTTTTACCACCCTGGTTTTACCGAGCAAAAGATCGGCTGATGCGGTTGTGGCACGGGCCTCAGGAGACGATGCTAATTGAACTCGCTGCCGAGCCGTGGTTGGTGGCGCCGGTTACTGAAGTGCCTATCGAGCAACAGTTAGAGCGTATGAATCTTGATATTTTGCGTGAGACAGTGGCGTATGCCGAGGGGACTCGTTTCGAAAAACAATATTTGTGGGGCGGTGAGTGGTGGTTTTGGTTACGCACGCAAGGACATCCAGAGCTTTGGGAATGGGCCAGAGATTGGTATGCGAAATAAACTAAGTATTTCTGCGTAGTAAAAAATATAGCAATAAACATCAGTTTAAAAACACTGTTTTATGATGCAGCGGTATTTATTTTTTACAGTCGGACTGTCTAGTGTAGTGTCGGTAGTGGTGGTAGTTGCCTTGGGTTGGTGGTGGCGTGAGCCATTGGTATTGTGGTTGTTAGACACAGAGCCTGCGGTAGTTACTGTAAATACATCAGACGCCCCAGCCTCTACAGTATCGTTAGTGCCTACTTATTCCATGGAACCAATCGCTGATATGGTTGAGACTGTCAATCCAGCCGTAGTGTCAATTGTGGTAACTAAAGATGTACCAGTGTACGAGCGAGTGTACGAAGAGTATCGTCCGTTTGGCGGCGCCTTTGGAGGTAGTGTTTCTATACCTCGCTTACGAGAGTCTGGTACCGAGACACGTAAGGTTGGCGGTGGTTCAGGTTTTTTGGTTTCTGCGGATGGGTTAGCAGTAACTAATCGCCATGTAGTAAGTGACACCTCTGCTACCTATTCATTACTATTTTCAGACGGTACTACTGCGCCAGTTGATGTATTAGCACGAGACGAGGTGCTTGATATTGCAATTTTGCAGATTGCTAGTACAACCGATAGAACTTGGCCGTATTTACCGCTTGGTAACGCTGATGATTTACGGTTAGGACAACCGGTGGTGGCAATCGGTAATGCGCTAGCTGAGTTTGATAACACGGTTTCTTCTGGCGTGATTTCTGGACTATCTCGATCTATTACGGCCCGTGACCAGCGTGGTGGAGCGGAACAGCTTGAACGAGTAATCCAAACAGACGCAGCTATTAACCCAGGTAATTCCGGTGGACCACTGTTGAACTTACGCGGAGAAGTGATTGGAGTAAATGTAGCCGCTTCCCTCGAAGCGCAAAATATCGGATTTGCACTACCGGTGAACGCGATTGCTTCAGTGATTGAATCGGTGAAAGCTACCGGTGAAATTGTTCGGCCATTCCTCGGAGTGCGTTATCGGATGGTTACCGAGAGTCTGGTCGAGGAAAATAATCTACCTATCACCTACGGGGCGATTGTGCTACCGGGTGCAGACAGAGACCAGCTAGCGGTTATTCCAGGTTCTCCAGCAGCGTTAGCTGGTATTCGTGAGGGGGATATAATTTTAGAGGTTAATAAGGTGTCTTTAGAAGAGCGGTCATTGGCGAGTGTGTTACGTGAGCAAGCTGTTGGTAAAACCATTACTATCAAAATCTGGCGTAATGGTACAGAGTTACTACGGTCGGTCACTTTAGAGGCGATGTAAGGTTGGAACAATTCATGGTGCAAAAACGAGTGGGAATTGCTACACTTATAGGGTAGCGGAGGCATTTTTTGATGCCGAGTTCAATCTTTATGAGTTTCTTCCAATACGTCTTTCGTTTTCTGTATGTACGGAATTGGCAGACCGGCCAACGTGAGCTTTCCACTACACGTTTGTTTTGGTTTCTTGCCGTTACTGCTGTCGGGTTGGTTGGATTGTTGGGTATTTATATTCTACAATTACCAGTTACGGTGACGAATGTGGTATGAAGCGATGGTTATACATCGGTGGAATCCTTTTAGTTTTGGCTTTAAGTGCCGTAGTGGCGGTATTTATATACTTACAAACTATCTAACCAAGATAGTAATCAATTTCAGTTCATGTCTTTTATTACACGATTTCGAGTGATCAATGATGCCGATAAAGCCTCGCTAGTGCGCCGGCTGATGAGCTATAGTACGCCAAACTTCGATTACTTTTATTTGATTGGTCTCTCGGTAGCGATGGCGACGTTGGGGTTATTACTCGATAGCGCTGCTATCGTAATTGGTAGTATGCTAATTGCGCCACTCATGTATCCGATACTTGGTACGGCTTTGGGGTTCGTGATGGTTAATCCGGTAGTGATTGGTCGGTCATTGTACACTCTTGGTCAGTCACTGTTGGTGTCTGTATTTATTGCTATGATGACAGCTTTTTTGTTTACGCATGATTCGGTGTTACTTTCTAGTGAGATAATGCAACGCACTGAACCAAGCCTGTTACATTTTTTGGTGGCGTTGATTGCTGGCGCGGCGGTTTCTTACGTTTTGACCCAACCAGAATGGAGTGATACGTTGCCTGGAGTCGCTATTGCGGTGGCGTTAATTCCACCCTTGGCGACTACTGGCATTGGTTTGGCAGAGGGAAGTGTGGAAATTATGACCGGAGCTGCTACTATACTGGTGTTGAACTTGGCTGGAATTACGATTGCGGCAATGGCACTATTTTTCTTTATGGATATCAGCAAAAAGCAAAACGTTGCTGTCTCAACTATTCGTAGAGAAACAAAAAAAGCTGAAGATGAGCGCAAGGAAATTGCGGCGATTGATAGAGAACGAGAGGAAAAAAAACATGAAAACATTTAATTTAAACTCTGTTACTACATATGGACTGGTAGTTATTTTATTGCTACTGGGGAGTGTTGGTGTTGCTTCGGCACAAACAGTGCTACGCAGTCAAGACGAGGTGCGAGTGAGTGAAACTCAAGTAGTTGAGGGTAATTTTTATACTTCTGGCAATAAAACTACTATTTCTGGAGCAGTACAAGGCGACTGGTTTGGATTCGGGGACAGTATTACAGCGAATGGTACCTTTGCCAAAGATATCCTATTGTTGGGACGGTCAATTCAGTTGCATGGCTCTACTACTGAAGATGTTCGGGTAGCGGGCTTAGAGGTAGTAATCGCTGAGGATATTGGTGGTGATTTGGTGGTAGTGGCAGATTCAGTTGAGATTGTGTCAGGAGCATCAATTGGAGGTGATGTATTACTGTTTGCAAATTCAGTAAAAATTAATGGTGCGGTTGGCGGTTATGTTCTTGGTTCAGCTGGTGACTTGCGGATTGACGCAGCGATAGAAAAAGGAGTAGATGTGAAAGCTCAGTCTTTGGTGTTGGGTGGCAAAGCGGTGATTGCTGGAGATGTTCACTATACCAGTGTTAATAAATTAGTCCGAGCTCAAGACTCAGTGGTCAGTGGTGAAATACTCTATGAGCCAATTGTCAGTGAAGTAACTCTATTGGAAGTACTACAAAGTAACGCAGTACCAGCCTTAGCATTACTTTTTGCTGTTCTGGTGATGTATTTATTTGCACCTCGTCGAGTTGGGGTTGTAGCAATGCAAAATAATAATCAATTAGCGGTAGCAGCGATGATTGGATTTGCGTGGTTGATTACAGTGCCGGTAGTAGTTCTACTTTTCTTTATGAGTGGCTTGGGCTTCTTGGTGGGTATTATGTTATTCGCTCTGTATCTGTTGCTGGGGGTAACTGGTACGGTATTAAGTGTACCAATTGTGGGTGCGTTTATGGTGCGAGTACTGCGACCCAAGCGGTCATTTGATCTCCTGACTATTATTGTTGGTATTGGGGTAATTTATGGCTTATTGTTGGTACCATTTATTGGTCCGGCATTGTTTATGGCTGCTGCCGCTGCTGGAGTCGGAAGTTTGGTACTGTATCTTTATCGCGGCCGTCGCTAATTAGGCACGATTTATTTACGGCGTCAATTCATCCCTCGGTAGTCTTTGTGCTATAGTGCCAGCATGCAGACTTTCTGGGCGGTTATTCAAGACTTGTGGCACTTTGTGCTAGAGGAATTGGGATTTCGTACTGTCGCACCCGTAGCTTCTACTACAAATACATCAGCAACTCAGTCAACCAAAGCCATTACTCCCGCACCATTACTGCTGCCAGGTACTGCGATTGCAGTAGATTCGGCAACTGCACCAACCACTCAGTCAACCAAAGCAACAACTCCAGTACAGTCAGATGGAACGCAGCTCTATACTCGATTTCCTAATACTCCTTGCTACCTTCGACCGGGGCAGGCACTTGATACAATGATTGGAACTTTATCGTACGCGACGGCGGTTACAGTACTATCGCGACGCGACGGATGGTTGCAGATACAAAGCGACATGGTTGAGGGGTGGGTCGAAGAAATGATGGTGACGAATGATAGTGCAGTAGTGTTTCCGACGTTTACGGTGGGTGAACAATATGATGTTGATCATCCCGATACTATGAAAGTACGTACGTACATTGACGATGAGTTTGGTGGTGGTATTGCTCGAGCTTCACTCTTGTCTTGTGAATACGTGTGGTATCGGTTACTGCGAGCTGGAAGAGATTTTTCCTGGCCACTATCACGACCCCGTACCGCTGGTCGTTGGGCTGATATACTTCAGGGTATTCCTTCGGTACACGTTGGAAGTGTGCCACTCACTGGTGGAGTGATGGAGTATTTAGATGTTCAAGGGGACGCTCAATTATTTTTTGTAACAGCAGTGCGACCAGATGAATCGGTAGTGGTATCTGGTATCATACCTACACCAGCCGGTCAGTATAGTGAACAAACGATTAAGCAGACAGACTGGTACGCACTAGGGGCTCGTTTTATTAATAAAAAATAATTAGTCATGCAACCAGTGGCATTTTTTGACATTGATGGTACCTTGTTTCGTTCCAGTTTATTGATATCACTGGTTGAGGCTATGATTGGTGCCGAGGTTTTTTCGTCTAATATTCGGCAGGATTACCAGCAAGAAAAAGTGGCGTGGCAAGATCGCGAGGGTACGTATGAGGCATATATAGACTCGTTAGTACAAGCTTTCTTAAAAAATTTACAAGGAGTACACTATGGTGATTTGGCAGATGTCGGTCGTCGAGTGGTAGTAAAAGAAGGGCGTCACGTTTATCGTTATACTCGAGATTTAATCAAACGCTTGAAACAAGAGGGGTATTACATCGTTGCTATCTCTCAGTCGCCAAAGACAATTTTGGATGAGTTTTGTGATGAGTATGGATTTGATAAAGTATACGGACGGATGTACGAAATTGGTCCTCAGGACCGGTTTACAGGAAAGGTAATTGATGAGCATTTAATTACCAACAAAGCTAATATTGTACACCGAGTTTGTAAGCATCAACCAGTTGACCGCGAACAAACACTGGCGGTGGGAGATACTGATGGGGATATTCCTTTGTTAGAGGCGGTTACAGACCCAATCTGTTTCAACCCCAATCAGAAACTCTATGATCACGCCAAGCGCCGTCAGTGGTCGGTAGTGGTTGAGCGTAAGGATGTAATCTATACGTTATAATTGAGTGGTTATGAGTACACAAAAATTTAGATTAGCTCAAGATAAACAAAATGCTCTGGTAGCCGGAGTGGTGGCTGGATTAGCGAAGCACTTTTCACAAGACACCACGTTGTTTCGGTTAGTTGCAGTGGTATTTATAGTGTTGACTGTTATTTTGCCAGGTATCATCATCTATTTAGCAGCGTGGTTCTTGTTATCGCAACAGACCAAAGCTGACTATACTATCGATGAGTAATCGAACAGCAGTACAAACAGAACGTGTCCAGTCACGAAATACTCAGCCTATTGTAGCCAAAAAACCAGTATTGTATTGGATGCAACGTGACCAGCGAGCGGAAGATAACTGGGCGTTGTTGTACGCAATGGAGCAGGCCCAAAACAGACAAGTTCCCTTGTTGGTAGTTTTTAATGTAGTGCCCACCTTTGGTGGTGCAACTTGGCGACAGTATGATTTCATGCTCAAAGGCCTTAAAGAAGTAGCGGCTGATTTGGGTCGTCGTGAGATTCCGTTTTGGGTACTGGTGGGAGATCCGGTGAAAAATCTAAAAACATTTGTCTCCAAATATGAAGTGGGAGAGGTGGTAATGGACCAAAACCCTATGCGAGAGCCCCAGCGGTGGCGGACTGAGCTGGCTGCTGCTTTACCGGTACGGGTCACAGAGGTTGATGCGCATAATATTGTTCCTAGTTGGTGGGTTAGCGATAAAGTTGAGTTTGCAGCGCATACCTTACGACCGAAGATACATAGAGCGCTAGCAAAATTTCTATACTCCTTACCGCCGCTAGCTAAGCACACCCACTGTCCTCCACAGACTGCACCGCCGATTGGATGGGACGAGATTTATAATCAAATTACGGCTGCCGACACCGTTTTACCAGTTTCTTGGTGTACTCCAGGTACACAGGCGGGGAAGTTGATGGTACGGTCTTTTATAGATAGTCGGTTGGAGTATTACAATGATAAACGTAATGACCCCAATGCAGCAGTAGTATCTCAGTTATCACCGTACTTACATTTTGGTCAACTTTCAGCCCAGTGGGTGGCTGATATTGTACAACAAATAAAATCAGGAACTCGAGCTAATCGCGATGCCTTTCTAGAAGAGTTAATTGTGCGCCGAGAGTTGAGCGATAATTTTTGTCGCTATAACCCACAGTACGATACAGTTGCTGGAGCATATCCCTGGGCGCAACAAACCCTTGCGGAGCACGCCGATGATTCTCGCGAATATATCTACACTAAACAGCAGTTTGAAACAGCTGAAACACATGATGAGCTATGGAATGCCATGCAACGACAAATGGTTGCTGAGGGCAAGATGCATGGTTGGTGTCGGATGTATTGGGCCAAGAAAATTCTTGAATGGACTCCATCGGCATCTGAAGCAATCAAGATTGCACTTTATTTAAATGATAAATACGAACTCGATGGAAATGACCCTAATGGGGTGGTGGGGGTGATGTGGTCTATTTGTGGAGTGCATGATCGAGCGTGGACCGAGCGACCAGTGTTTGGCAAGATTCGCTATATGAACTACGCTGGAGCTAAACGAAAATTTGCAGTCCAAGAATTTATTGACCGCTATTCATCAACGGCTGATTTGTTCAAAACCCATGATTAAGCCAACAACCAAAGAACAGCAGTTAATTACTGCCGTATGGCATCACTATCACACGGCTGGTAGACACACTCTGCCGTGGCGAAAAACTACAGACCCGTACCGAATTGTTGTGTCTGAGATTATGTTGCAGCAAACTCAGGTGAGTCGAGTAATCCCTAAATATCAAGCGTTTTTACGCCGATTTCCTTCTACTAAACAACTGGCAGAAGCACCATTGGCTGATGTGTTGGGTCAGTGGCAGGGGTTGGGATATAATCGTCGGGCAAAATTACTACTGCAAGCAGCACAGACTGTTCGTCAGCAGTATCAAGGTCGTTGGCCACGGTCGGAAGTATCCTTGCGAAGTTTGCCTGGTATTGGTATTTACACCGCTCGAGCAGTGTTAGCTTTTGCGTATAATCAGCCAGCCTTACCACTCGAAACAAACATTAAGACAGCGTTATTGGTGCACCTGTTTCCAACTGATATTGAAGTTAGCGAAGCACAACTCTATAAAGCACTGGAACAAATAATCGATAAAGATAAACCGCGCGAATGGTATTGGGCACTAATGGATTACGGAGCTACTTTAAAACAAACGTATCCATATATTCATCGACGAGTACGCGGCTATCGTATTCAAAGTCAGTTTCGTGATAGCAATCGAGAGATTCGTGGTGCTATCTTGCGAGAGCTTCATAATCAAACAAAGGTAACTGAACAACAGTTATTGCACTGTCTGGAGTTTGCTCCTGAGCGTATTATGGTGCAACTTCAAGCTCTCGCGAAGGAAGGGTTGGTAGAACCAGCACCGCAAACTAAAAGTTGGCAGTTACCAAGGTAACTAACGAGTATCTTGTAGTAGGCTGGCAAACAGCACTCCACCAAGTAGTACCACTGCTAAGACAATAAATATTAAAGAGAAGGGGAGAAATAGTAAACAAGCGCTACCCAGTAGACCACCAATCACAAAGGCTAATGGTCGAGTAAGGCGGAAGAAACTGAGGTAGTTAGTATCGGTACCTTTGGTGTGTTTAAAGAAATAGCTCTCAATGGTGGCTTCAACTAAACTAGCACCCACTCGAGTCATAAACATGATAATAATCCATGGTAGAGGATCGGTATCGGTCACAAAGGAGATACTGGCTACGCTGAGTGATAAAACTACAAACCCGAGGGCCATCATTTCCTTTTCACCAATGTGTCGGTCAGCAATAAATCCAACTGGAAATTCTAACAAGACGTACGCAAACAGACCGAAGGCAAGTATAGTACCAATCTCATCCCAAGTGAGGCCAATTTCAGTGGCCATGTAGAGCGGTACGTAGATTACTAGCCATGCAAAGGCAATTTGTAGAGTCAGTTGAGCTAGGAGCGCTAATCTAATAGCGCGGGTACGCCAAAAGGACGCCAGAGCATCTATGATTTTGATATCGCTATATTGTGGATCTTTAAAGGTGCGAAATTGGGTAAGAACCACCAGTACAAAGATACTAAACACAGCAGCGGAAACAAAATAGACATTACGCAGGTCAGCCGCTCCGTCACCAACCAGTGGCCCAATGGCCAATGGGCCAAGGACAGCTGCGATACTCATGAAGGTAAGGGCAATGCCCCGTTTTAAACCAGTGTTATGTTCCTCGTCACCAATGAGTGATTCAGAGAATATGTCTAAGTTGAGATAGATTAACGGATTAATCACCAAAAAGAGTACAAAGGCACTGATTACTAAGGCTGGATTAGTGCTAGTACCCAACAGGGTCAACATGATAATTTCACCGATAGCTAGCCAGATAGTCAGTCGAACATTCCCAGCTCGGTGTAAGATGCGTGCAATAAAGAGAAAAATTAGTACCGCAATGGCTGAGCCAATCACGTAAAAGGTACCAATCGTCTCGCGCGAAACGAACTGCTCAATAAAGGTAGAGTTTACGTACAGCACCAAGACGTTATGGAGTGCAAACAGAATAGAGAGTACGTAAATCAGCCAATACTGAATACGCGGCGTGTACGCTTCGGGTGAGAAGGACATGTAGACCTAGTGTACACCGCTTCTGTCAGTTAAAGTGGCTGTCTACTGTGGAGAGGCCCTAAATACCAATCAGTACCGGGATGACCATTGGGGTCTTTTGGGTTTTTTGCATCAGGAAGCCGCTGACGGTATCGGTTAGTTCATTCTTTACGAAATCAAGATCCAATGGATGCATGTGCTCTGTATGTTTTTCAACGGTCTTTTTGATTAAGACCCGTGCTTCAGATAACAGTTGTTGATTCTCGCGCAAGTAGACAAATCCACGAGAAATGATGTCAGGTGATTTCCGGAGCTTACCGTTTTTACTGTTGACGGTGGCGATAATTACAAACATACCATCGGTTGAAAGCGAAAGACGGTCACGTAAGACTACCTCCTGTCGATTTCCAACTGAGAAGCCGTCAACCAGTACTGATTCCGTCGGAGCCTTAAACGGCTGTCTGATAAACTCGTTTCCATTTACGATATCAAAGACAGTTCCGTTATCTGGTACTCCAACATTTTCTTTGGCGTAGCCGTTGTCAATGGCGACATACATATGGCTTTTGAGATGATAGTGATGGCCGTGAACTGGGATGAGGTACTTGGCTTTCACTGCATTGTGCACCCAAGCTAGCTCACCAGCATTTCCGTGCCCTGAAGAGTGGACTCCAGCGGTACGGTAGTTTACAACACGAACATTCTTGCGGTAGATATTATCTTTTAGCTTTTGTACGGCAATTTCATTTCCAGGAATGACTGAAGAAGAAAGAACAATTGTGTCACGTTCGGTTAAAGTTACAAACTTATGCTTATCGGTGGCCATGCGCATTAAGGCTGCAAATTCTTCACCTTGTGCACCGGTAGACAGAATCACGATTCGATCATTGGGGTAATCGCTCATGTCACCAGCGTTGATGAAGGTGTGTGGCTTTACTTCAAGTAGTTTGGCTCGTAGCGCAATCTCGATATTGGTCTTGATACTACGACCTTCCATGACCACTTTCTTACCTTGGTCTTCACAGCTTTTGATGATGGAAATCAGTCGGTCAAATTGTGATGCAAAGGTACCAATAATCAATCGACCAGGAGCAGTTTTAATGATGTTGTCCAAGTTTTTCAGTACGTCTTCTTCCGGTGCAGAAAATCCTTCGCGGTCAGCGTTGGTCGAGTCGCACAGCAGGGCTAGGTTATTGTCTTCACCAATTTCTTCCCAGAACTTTCGTTCTTCGGGGATTACATCGTTGTCAGTATGGGTTAACTTAATATCACCAGTCACTACCACGTTGCCGTGTTTGGTGCGGATGGAGAGACCCATAGCATCTGGAATGGAGTGAGTGACTGGGAAAGTCTTTATGGTGGTTTTACCAACGGTAAAGCTCTCACCTTCTACGATTTCGTGAATCGTTAATGGTTCTGAATGAGGAAATTCTTCTTGACGCTTTTTAATCATCAAGGTGGTCAGGGCTTGGGTGTAGATTGGTGGGTTGCCAATTCGTTCCATAATGAAAGGAATACCGCCGATGTGGTCGAGGTGGCCGTGGGTAATAACCAAGGCTCGAATTTTATGCTTCCGCTCTTCTAGATATTGCGTGTTAGGAAGGATGTAGTTCACTCCCGGCGCATTACTGTCTTCGTTTACAAACTGAAAGCCAGCGTCCACGACAATGATGTCATCCTTAGTTTCGATGATGTTCATGTTGCGACCAATTTCCTCAGCACCAGAGATGGGAATGATTCGCACTACATCATCGCTAGTGACGTTCGGCAGCACGTGAGCCGCTTCAGTTCTTTGTAAACGATGTGACAAAGCCGGGTTGGTACTGTTGCGTCGTCGGTGTTGGTGTCCTCCCGAGCGACGCTTTCCTCGACCCCGCTTGTTACTTCCAGCTGGGGCACGTTTTGGGCCACCTGGCCCTTGGTTTGGTCGTGATGTACTTCGCTTTGGACCACCGCCACCACCGTGGCTATTGTGTGGTCGGCGTCGCCGAGCGTTCCGGTTTCGGTTCGGTCGGTCAGTACTTTGTTCTTTTCCTTCTGTATTTGATTTGTTAGTTGATTCGTTTGTCATAATATGTTGGTTAATTAATTAAGGATTAGTAATGGCGTAGTCAGTATGAAAAAGAGGCCATAATTCTGCCTGCTCCCGGTGCCAGTTTGTAATAAATTGGAGACGATCTTGTGGCCCAGAAGGAGCTGGAATATTCGTAGTGGTAATATCAGTATTTGTAACGTACTGCATGGTTGGGGTGTATAAAAATATAGCGGGTAATTCTTCACGTAAAAGGGCAGTAAATTTTAGTAAGGCATCTTGTCGTTCGGCTTCATCGGTACTGGTGCGTAGGACTTCAAGATACGTATCAGCACTAATGTTGGCGTATTGAGCTATGTTGAGCCCCGGATCAGTTTGCTGTGAAGAATGCCAAAATGGATACAAGTCAACACCGCGTCCAACGTCCATACCAAATAATACGGCTTCGAATTCTCGAGGGCGAATAATCGCATTCAATAGATCTGCTTGTTCGTATTGTTCCACTTTAACCTCTGCTCCTAACGAACGCCAGGCTCGAGCCAGTCCAGTGGCGGTTGCTTCCAAGGCGGGGGTGTTTAGGGTTCGTAGGGTGACGCTAAGGGTTAAGCTTTCAGTTTTGGTTTCTAGGCTCCAGATATTGTCTTCATTTCGTTCCCAGCCAGCCTTTTCCAGTCGCTCGATAGCAGCTGTTTGGTCAAAACGATGTACGGAGGTACTCGCAATGTCTGTCGATTTTAGCGTACCAAATCCACTCGGTATAGTTTGGTATGTGGGTAAGGCTTGACCATAGGTTGCTTGTGCCACGAGCTTCTCGCGATCAATGCTTAAGGCTAGCGCTTCTCGTACTTCACTGTGCCGTAATACATCACTGCGATTTTGATTAAAGAATACACCAAAACTTTGTGGTAGCGGAGCGACAGTAATCGAGTACTCGTCGGTGTCAAAGTTTTCAATCTGCTTGGGGTCAAGATCCACGGTACCGGTGATTTGGTTATGCTCTAAAGCGGTCGCTAAAGTAGTAGTGTCAGGGAAAAAACGGAGAGTCACGTTTTCTAGATATGCTGGTTCAGCAGCGGTAGAAAACTTATCTAATTGGTACGCAATAATACGGTTTTCATCGTTGTGTACAATTTTGTTTAGTTTGTACGGGCCAGCTCCAATTGGTTCTGCGTTGTAGGGGCTAAACGCCAGCTCGGTAGCCGGTACATTTGCCCAAATGTGTTCTGGGAGAATACCTACCGTCAAATTATTAATGAATGGCGTATAGGGTTCGTCCAAGGTAAGAATAACCGTGTGACTGTCTTGCTGTTTGAGGGTGACTCGATCCCAGTTACCCCGTAATGGACTTTTTACCTCGGGGTCTTGAATAGTTTGATAGGTAAATATTACATCTTCGGCAGTAAGTGGTTCGCCGTCATGAAAAGTTAAACCAGGTCGCAGTTCAATGGTATACACGGTACCATCTTCGCTACGAGTAACTGATTTAGCTAGGTAGGGCACCAGTTCACCGGCTTGATTGATGCGCATTACACCACTGTAGAGCAGGACAGTTAAATCGCGATCAGCTCGAGTGGTGGCCAGTAGTGGATTTATAAACCGTGGGTACCCAACCACTCCTTCAGTAATATCGCCACCCGGAATGGCTACTGGTTCAGCCCATTTAGCATTCAGGCTTAAGAAAAACCAAATCAAGCTTGCAATCAGACTTGCTAAGAGCAGGTGGAGTAACAGACGGTCACTAACACGAGTGCTGTGTAGTAAATTAAAAAAACGATCGGTAAGGCGAGTTTTAGGAGAGGACGGGTCGAGTTTGTTCATATACAGTCGGTCGAGCTAGATAAAAGAACGATGCAGAATATAGATGTTGCCAAGTGGTAAAGTAAACGCTAGTCGCACTGCACAACAATAAGTGTACGTACGAATGCGAAAGTAAATCAGTCTTAAGGTCTTCCAGTATTTTAGTCGTTAGAGAAGAATATTGAGAAACGTAGCTCCTACAAATAGGAGGGAGGCCCCAATAGTGAACTTAAATAAGAAAAGCTCAGCTCCACGACGCTTCTGAAAAGCAGAACTGTAGTTGTCGCCACCAAAGGCACCACCTAAACTCGAACCACGTTGCTGTAGCAAAATGGATGCGATAAGGAGTACTGCGAGGACGATTTGAATGATGGGAAGTGCTTCTCGCACTGCTTGTTCTAATTCCATGTCAGCGAATAGTAGCAGAAAGGATAGCTTTCGTAAAGCGTATAAAAAGATACGGGAGCCGGCTTTGACAGCGTCTTTCTCTGCCGTATAATATCCGAGGTAAGGTGAGGTAATTGTACTCGTAGAAATAGTGTCCTGTCAGATTACATCACTTTACTACACGAGGATTGGAGACTATATACGGAAATAGTAAAAAATCACTGGTACTGCAGTCTGCCTCGCACAATGTAAAAACCGTTATGCTGTAGCAACAGCGTTGCACAGAGAAAGAACCGGTAACCAATTAGTTCATTAGTAACCGATAATATCGTTGTACACGTATGTCAGAAAAAACAAAAGCGAACGCATCACCGATTACTCCCTTGGGTGACCGAGTAGTAGTGCGTCCATTGACCGAAGAAGAGATGGGGACAACCTCGCCATCGGGCATTATCATCC
>Ga0136558_1000137_pt1 | contig 42720 bp, 69 predicted proteins | sample AntRauTorckE6833_FD_101391 | JGI IMG/M metagenome (GOLD analysis project Ga0136558, IMG submission 101391) | Saline lake microbial communities from Rauer Islands, Antarctica - Metagenome Torckler E6 #833 | ecosystem: Environmental > Aquatic > Non-marine Saline and Alkaline > Saline | place...
ACCGGGCGAGGACTCTGGAGAAGAACACACTGGACACGCAGTAGGTTGCTCGTCTTACAGCGACGTAGCTGTATTTGTACCGGACACTATATTTTCAAAAATAATCATATAATCACCATAACAATGAGAAATTTTAAACTAGAAGACTTTAGCGGATGTGGACAGTTTTTAGTAAGATCTGCTAATAAACCAAGTATATACAATCCAGCATTTTTAAGTACTATACTATACAAAGTGTCTTATCAATTTTCTGGACCCACTTGGGGAACACACCAGATTGTATTTGTCTCAATGTCAGATGGATTAATAAGTACTAAATTCATAGACCACAGCATCTCGGAAGACGAGGAAGATAGGTGGTACTACTTCTCTGATCCAGACCAGGATCTAGGAGGCCCGGATAGAGCTAAACAAAAGCTAGTGGATTACCTAAACGATCCCAAGAAATGCAAACAAGAGTATCGATTTGCGACGCATGAAGAACTAATGCTCTTCGCATTACACCAAACACATAGAACAAAACCTTATAAAGAATGAAAGAAGTAATTTATTATAAAGACGTAGTAGAGCTGGGATTCAAAAGAATAGATTCATATGATAGCGTGTGGGAAGATCGTCACGGTTTTAAATATTTTATCATGAGCCTAAACCTTACCCCGGAATATACTCTCCAATGGGACATAATCGGTAAATTTGTAGAAGTTCTTCATATAAAAGAAGATGGATTTAGTTATGATACTAAGTTCGCCCTACATCGTAAAAAAGATCTTGAAGCATTCATTGAGCGATACAGAATAAAAGAATACCTATGCGACCAATGTGGAGGTAAAGATGTACACTCCGTGGCTTGGGTGGATGTAAATAGTAAGAAGTACAAAGAAGAGTATCAGAACGCTAAAGACGGGTGCTGGTGCAATAACTGTAAATGTTACGTAGACGTGGAGAAAAAATGAAAGAATTTAACTTACGAGAACGAGCAGAAATAGTAAAACTGGCACAAGAATGCTCCAAGAGCCTAAAAGCGGGACCCTTAATAGATTACTTTGCATCAAAAAACTCACCACAAAAGGCCAGGATAAAACCTCCTACCGCTTATGGAGATTCTCTATTTAATATAACAAAAGAGACAGATAAATACTATTTTTTAAGTATACAAGGAGCATCAGTGGCTTATTTAAAATCTAAGATAGAACTACAGCAATGATAACTAAATTTAGAATACAAGCTACAATACAAGGTGAGTTTGAGGATGAGGAAGAAGGTCTTTCCATAAATGATATACACGAGGCTATAGAAGAGGAGCTGGTTATTTATTTTGCAGATAGCCGCTCTAAACTCTCCAGAACCTCACCAAACGTAACTAGAATTAAAAGTATAACCCTACATAAAGAAAAGGTATAGGAATGACATGCATAGTAGTATTAATTAAAGACGGTGATGTGTACATGGGCGGTGATAGCTTTGGATCCGGAATTTTTATTTAAAGAAGAGTTTTTAGACGAACTAGAAAAAGCAAAGAGAGCAATAAAAACATTATCAACATGAGCAAATCATTAGAAGAGCACAATCATTTTGGAATAGACGCTACAATTATAGCAGATTCCATAACACCACAAAAACATAGACTAACAACATACGTTTTAACGATGCCACGCATTGTACTGGCGGAGTTTAACACACACAGAATGTTAAGCCGAAATTCGGCATCTTCCCGAGCCATACCATTTGACAAGATGGTAAAGAGAGTAAAAGAAAACCCTTTTGTACCAATACGGTGGCAAAAAGATCATAGAGGTATGCAGGGTAGTGAGTACTTCAGTAACGACGACCTCTTGACAAGTCCAAATCGTGTACGAGGGAAAGACACCTTAAAGGCCTTGGAAGATGAGTGGCTAAGGGCACGAGATTGGTCAGTCAGAGCAGCAAAGGTTCTAAATAAGATAGGGCTCACCAAGCAGCTATGTAATAGGTTATTAGAACCCTACCTGTGGCACACAGTAATTGCAACCGGTACCGAGTGGGAAAACTTCTTTGCTCTTAGGGCTCACGAAGCAGCTGAAATCCATATAGCTGATCTAGCATATAAAATGCTGCAGGAATATAATGATCACACACCTCAGAAATTAGAAGAGGGTGAGTGGCATATCCCCTTCGGAGATAAATTTGACGAGGATCGAGTAACTAGGATGGTTGAAAACGATCATGATCACGAGTTAGCGAACACCAAAGAACTATTTAAGCTGGTAGGAGACGTACACCACGAAGACATTTGTAGACTTTTAGAAATAAAAATAGCTACGGCCCGGTGCGCCCGTGTATCTTACCTAAACTTTGAAGGCAAGGATGACTATAGAGCAGATGTAAAGCTTTATGATAGATTATCTAATATGGGACATTGGAGTCCATTTGAACACTGCGGAAGAGTCATGACTAAAGGAGAATACAATTCTTATTACAGCGGAGTTTTAGGTTTAGACGGGGACGGATACTATACCGATCCACAAGCTAAAAAAGATTATTTAGGGTGGTCAGGAAATTTACAAGGCTTCGTACAACTACGTAAAATGTTCGACAACGAAAACAAAGAGGACCCCAGGGTAGAACGTGTCGAAGTTTAAAAAATATAGAAGAAAGCAGATAGCCGAATTAAGAGAAGTAACCCACAATGATATAGAGTTTAATAACATATATGGGTATATATCTGCGGGACACATAGACCATAATGTTAGTATATCGGATGCAGACTTAGGTAATGGGAGCCCTAAAATCGGAGACATGATAGCCAGAAATCCGAAGAATCACAAAGACCAGTGGTTAGTAGCAGAGAAATACTTTAAAGATAATTTTGAGGAGATAGATGAGTAAAATAAAAATGTTCCGAGGATCAAACGCAGTTCTTAGAAAACAGTTAGAGGGCTTTGCTAACAAAGACGGTATAGATGTAAGGTCGGCACAACTAAGTCTAGGAAGGGCCCTCGTCGTTTACGATGAAGAAACTAAAGAAGGAGGTACTCCCAATCATTCAGTAGATGTGAGGATAGCTCAACATAGTATGGTAGACAAGTCTTTCGAAATGAAAATAAATGACACATATCTATATTTTGATTTTGACGACGTGAATCATCCAAAGGTTGAGGCTATGGCCAAAACTCTTGAATCCATTATAAAAATGAACTGGGATGAAGACCTCTTTCAAAGGAACTGGGCCAATGAACTTAAAGAACAGTATGTGAATCTTACGCCTACCGAGGCAGAAGAATATGATCATGACTTTAAAAAATTCTTAAAAGCACTAGGGTGCACACACCAATGAGTAAAGAAATATCTAAAGATAAAATAATGTACATCTCTGCATTCAGCTATAACAGTCCAGAGAATCAAAAGCCTTTTGTAAACCGACCGCCTATGAGAGCAATTTTATGGGACACAGGAAAATGGGACCGAAGGTGGGCCCATATAAAAGAAGATGGCACTGTAATAAAATCCAAGAACTACAGCAGACATAGTGTAACGGGGTACAGCAGACATAGTGTAAGGGACTTTAATACCTACGAAGAAGCTGATAAGCACTATAAAGAGTGTGTAAAAAGAGCCATAAAAGATAAAGATAGGCTCGTAAATAATATCCAAGAAGAGATAAAATTGTTAAAAAAGTTATTAAATTAAGATGGAATTAGAACTAAAGATGGGAAATACGTGGGTCTTCTCAGATCCACATTATAATCATCGAAATATAGTCCGAGGAGTATCCCGGTGGAGTAACTTAAAAGGTACTCGGGATTTCCCGGACAAGAAAACACACAACTTAGCTATTGTAAATGGCATAAATGAGGTTGTACCAGAAAACGGGGTATTGATATGCCTGGGAGACTGGAGTTTTGGAGGAATTGAATCTATATGGGAATTTCGTAAGCAGATAAATTGCAAAACAATCCATTACGTAATGGGCAATCACGATCACCATATCTGGAGAAACACTGAACTACCCAATCTGTGGTATGATACTGAGAAAGTACTAGACGAGCAGACTCAGTTATATTTTCCTGAAGCCACTGAGAATCTGAGTCACACAAAGACAGATTTCAATGCTCACGCTAGAGATGTTTTTACATCCTGCGCATGGTACATGGAAGCCAATTTTAATGGACAGCTTGTATGCTTCCATCATTACGGGGCTCGAGTGTGGAACAAGTCACACAAAGGGTCTTGGATGCTTCACGGACATTCACACGGAAATCTTCCGGACTACGAGATCAATAATACCAAGTTTAAGACGATGGACGTAGGGCTAGACACACATCCCCAGTTCCGCCCGTATTCTATGTACGAAATAAAGGATATTATGAAAACGCGAGAAATTATAAAAATAGATCACCACTAATCCTAAACTAATACACCATGTTTTACTTTGAAAAAATAATCCACATCTCTGAATTCGAGAAGTACGCCAAGTCTAGAAAGTATTCTAAGGTCATCATAAAAAATGCTGACACTAGATCTCTTGGTGAGGGGATTATTAAAATAAAGTTATTTAAAGGATCTCTTGACCATAATAATATGGTACAGGGCGTTTTAGGTTCACTCAAAAAATGTAGAGCGCTTCCGGAGGTCCCAAACAAAGTTAAAGAAAAAATAGGAGGACATTACACACATTTAAAACATTTAAGGTGGATCCGTATAAAAAATCTCCGAGAACTTATAAGTATAGAAGAAGTCTATAATCTAAGCTTCAGTATCCCCAAAAAGATCAAGAAGGAGATAAATGGAAACACTTAAAATACTATTTCTAGATGTAGATGGTGTTTTAACTAGTTTTAGGACCCGGTGCGGACTAGGAGCAATAAGCGGTAACATGAAGAAATGGGACCCAGTAGCTTGTGGATTTCTAAACCGCCTACATAATGTAGGAGGTGTAGAATTTGTAATATCTAGCGATTGGAGAAGAGGGAGGACACGTAAGCATTGGGAGGAGCTCCTCTATTACAACGGAATAAACCCGGAAGCTCTTTTTAAAGGAGAGGCTTGGAAAACCGCTGTCACTTATCAAGTGAGAGGCGAGGAAGTCGATTTATGGCTAAAACAAAATCCCGTATGGGATGAATATGTTATAGTAGATGACGATTCAAGCTTTTATGACCATCAGCAAAAACATTTCGTAAAAACAGATGGTATGGAAGGACTCACAAGCAAGGACTTTAGAAAGATTTGCAATGTATTAAATATTGATCTATATTCACTCTGGAACAGAAAATTAACCTAATAATATAATGGCAAGAAAGAAGAAAAAGGACGAAGTAACAGTATCAGCAAAATGGAACGGAGAAGAAGAAATCCTTCTCAAAATAAAAGATCCGGAAGGTAATGAAGAAGAGATAACTGCAACAGTGAGACATAATTCAAGTTTGAGGTTCTCGTATAAATATCCTGGAATCAAAAAGAAAATGTCTTATCAAGGACATGTAGAAGGAGACAAGCTTTATCTCTACCCCATCATAGGTGTAGGAGTACTTAGTGAGAAACCTCTTTCTATAAAATAAATTTGCCTAAATAACTAATAGGTATTATATTTAATCAAGCCCTCCAGAGAGGAGGCGTAAAAATTTAAGAAACATAGGAGATATGTATGAAATACGGAATAATGATAGGCCGGTTCCAGCCCATCCATAACGGCCATTTAAAAGCAATCCAACACGCCTTAGAAGAAGAATGTGAAAAAATAATTATTTTCATCACAGGCACTAACAGGCCACGAAGTTCTGAAAACCCTTTTACAGGACAGGAGCGTCAAACTATGATTGAAGAGTCTTTAATCGACTTCTTTGAAGATAGAGCCAAAACACCTACCGGGTGGACAGACAGCCCCCATAAGTTTGAAATACTTGACAGAGTAAAAATAAAGACTGTAAGGGACCTATACTACAGTGACCAGCGCTGGGCAAACGAAATTATAGCAGAAGCAGTAGCTCTAGGAGTTCCCGAAAACTCACAAACAAAGCTAATAACCTCTGTACAACACCCTTTCAAGGAAAATAAAAACCTATTTCCGCACTGGAAGCTTTTTACAACACCGGAATATGATCATCAGTTAAGAGGGGAACAAATCCGGGCAGCAATGTTTGACCCCAAAACAAAAGTATTTAGTGTCACTCAGTCAGTTGAAGAGTTTATAGAAAGCTTTTATCACACAAAAGACTTCGAAGACCTGAAGTCTGGATATGACTTTGAAAAAAACTATAAAGAAGCTTGGGAGTGTGCACCGCATGTTCCTATACATGTAACTGTCGATAGTATTGTTCTTTGTAATGGAACTATTTTATTAGTCAAAAGAAAAATGAACCCTGGCAAAGGTTTATACGCCCTACCAGGCGGATTCGCAAAACATGACCTCAGTATCTATGATGGTGCTATAAAAGAGATAGACGAAGAAACCAATCTCAGGATACCTAAAAATCGACTTAAGGGATTTTTAAAAGAGGTAAAAATCTTTGACCATGTAAAACGAGATCCACGAGGGAGAGTAATAACTCACGTACACTTGTTTAACATAGAATCAAAAACATTACCAGAGATAAAAGCTGGTGACGACGCAAAAGAAGCACATTGGGTATCTTTTCATAAGATATGGGAAATGTCTAATGTAATGTTCCGAGATCACTGGGACATAATAGTTCAAATGACAGCAGGTCACTAATGAACAAAAAACACTATTTAACAGCATCAGGAAAAAACAGAGGATGGTAAAACAGTAATAGCGGGAACCTTCAATGAGTTTGACTCAAACGGTCTTCCCTTACCAACATTGTATTTGGTAGTGGGGGAGGTCTTCTTCAGAAGTGGAACAGAGACACCATGAAGTTTGCTGTCAAATGTTCCTCAATGGAAGTTGATGGAAAAGAGATAGATGTCAGAAAATTTCCTATGGAATACAACTCTGACGGTGAGTACGTACAAAGCTTCAAGCATTCACAATCCGGAAGGTTCAAAGATCTACCATTAGTGTTTGACACCGGAGAGCTCGTAAGAGAGCAGTCGTTTGAAGACATACGATCTAAACTTATGGTATAAGAATACTGGGCCGCATTTAGCGGCCCTTTTTAATTTAACTAAGAAATTATGTCAATAGCATTTAAAGAAACAAACAAAATCAATCTTATTTTTAGCTTATATATAGCTAAGGTATGGAGGTTCGGATCATGGGGACAGCATTTCTGTATAGGCCCACTTTATTTTACTAAAACACCAGATAGTAAATTAACAGGGGACGTGACCGACGAACCCAAAACAGTAAAATCAGTGCTCGAGAGGACAGCAGATTATGAATATAGAATATCAGGAGGACATGATATTTACATACTTCATCTATTTAATGGAGAGGTAGAGGAGAGAAAATTTTCTAGATTATCCCATAAAAACGAGGACGGATCCACTCTCACAAAAGCATCTCCAGAATCTATTACTTTCTCAGCAAAACTAAAAGAAAAATACGGATATTTAATGATTAAAATAACATTATGTAAAGGTATCCCAGCAAGTGGTAAATCTACTTGGGCCAAGAAACAAGTAGAAGCCAATCCTAAAAGAACAATCCGCATAAATAAAGATGATATGCGTGATATGTTCAACATGGGGCATTGGAACAAAAACAACGAAAAATTTATCTTAAAAGTCCGAGACCAATCGATAGTGGATGCACTCGAGTCCGGATATAAACACATCATCATTGATGATACAAATCTGCATCCTAAACATTTAGAACGGGTAAAGGAGATAGTCTCTTCCATTAAAACACCAATTAAAGTGGAAGAGAAGCTTTTTGAAGTTGAATTGGAAGAAGCCATCAAAAGAGATCTTCAGAGGGAGAAAACTGTAGGTGAAAAGGTAATCAAAATGATGTGGAAGCAATTATATCCAAATGATCCTATCAATCTGCCACAATCGCCTCCAATTGTAGCTTACGATAAAGACCTACCGGACTGTGTAATTTGCGACCTTGATGGGACCTTGGCATTGTTTAAGTTCCCCGATGGAACATCTACCAGAAGTCCTTTTAACGCCTCTAAATGTTATGACACTGATATGTTAAATATGCCGGTGTATAATATAATCACTATGTATCATAATATAGATATGCCTATTATCTTACTTAGTGGTAGAAGCTCAAAATATAGGAACGAAACCATAAAATTCCTTGAAAAGTATAACGTAGAGTATAATGGACTCTTTATGCGAAAAGAGGGAGATGACCGGAAAGACTCTATTATTAAAAAAGAGCTTTGGGAAGAAAATATTAAAGGCAAGTACAATGTCCATCTCGTGCTGGACGACAGAGATCAGATGATTGAGCTCTGGAGAAATGAATTAGGGTTCACTACCTTTCAAGTAGCAAACGGGAATTTTTAATGCCAAAAAGAAAACTAAAAGAAGTAAAAGAGACTCTTCCTCCAGAAAGAGATGAGTTTATTTTATATTTAGAAGGACATGCACAGGATCACTTTGATCGAGATTCTTCAGAACAGTTTAAGTATTCGGCCAATCTCGGTCTGTATCCTCATAACGCTTGGGACTTCTTAAGCTCTCCTCTAGGTATAAATGAGGAAGAACGTCTTAAATTATTACAAAAGGTAAAGTATAACTGTCTGTTTTCAGGAAACGTTTATTACGGAGCATACCCAGTAGGGTATCTATCTACTAAAAAACCAACACTGAAGGGAAATCCAGACGATACTGTATGGGTAGACATGATCTTAAAAGAGCTTGTACACCCCCAAGATATCCAAAGAGAGACCAGTCATATAGGGCAAGTCGGAAGGTCTCTTATGGGACACGGTATCTCAGACAAAACACTAGGAGAAGGAAGTGATCCAAGATTAACTGATGTTATAGTCGAAATAACACAAACTGAATTCCTAATCTTTAAAGTATGGAAACAAAGAAGAGACTAAGAGTAGAAAAAATAGATGATTATTTTCCAACAGTAAAACAAGTTTTAGAGCAAACTAGTGAGGAATGGGTATCTCTTAGAAAAGTAAACCACATACAAGAATTATTTAAGGCAATAAGGTCAGCACCAGGCAATATACACACCGTAGAGCTCTCGCTAAAGCTTTACAACCTTGTACAAGACGCCTATGGTGATGATAAAAAAGGCTCACCTACCCGTCCAAATACAGGGACTACTCTCTATGGGGCGACCCTGTGGGTACACCCCAACTTAAAAAATTACCAATTCCATTTAGTACTTGACACTAATCAAATTATTTACTATCATTAACACATGACGACAAATAGTATGAACATATCAACGTGGAACCGACCGAATTATATTGCGGTAGGGAGAGGTATGTTTAAATAACTAGTCGTCTAAACATATTTTAATTTTTAAAAGCCGGCTAGTTAAAAACTAGTCGGCTTTTTTGTTATTTGACGTATTGAAACAAAGTTGCCCTCATAGCTCAACGGAATAGAGCGCTACGCTACGGACGTAGGTCAGTTGGGAGTTCGAATCTCTCTGAGGGTACATATCTAGGTGTAGAGGAGTCCGGTTTATCTCGCCTCATTTGGGATGAGGAGCACGGGGGTTCGAATCCCCCCACCTAGACACATATAAACCATAATCAAAAACAAGAAAAATGGCCACTAAATATAAAGTAGGCAAAAGAGTAATAAGTTCGAATCCCGTTACCCGCCCTATGAAAGCATACATATTAGTCAAAGATTGGGTAGACGTAGGACACGCTGTTAATTCATGCTGTCATGCCGGGACTTTAATCTCAGAACATTGGACAAAAGATGATCCCGCTATGAAAGAGTGGTGGGAAGGACCTATAAGAAAAGTAACTTGTAAAGTGACAGAAAAACAATTTGAAGAAGCCAAAAATTTTGAAGATTGGTTCGTTGTTACGGAAGAAGCCTTTGATAAACAAGAAGTAGTTCTTGTATTAAAGCCAAGAAAAGATTGGCCCAAATTTTTTAATTTTTTAGCCCTATACAAATAAAATGATTTATGCAGCACTAGTATTCCGATAACGTAGATAACGTTAATTAAATCGGATAAACATGAAAATTCAAGATTACGAATTTGAAAACAACCCACGAATAATGAAAAGAGTTCAGTGGATTCACAAAGCAAGGAAGTATGATCACGATGTTGCTTGTGATTGGTGCATGGGCGGAAAGGGGTGTAACAAACGCGCTAAGCGTAATGCACAGCCCCAACGCTCATGGAAAGAGTATCGTAAAACACAATGGAAGTAAGTAAAGCCGGTATAGTGTAATGGTTAGCACGCCCCAAATCCCAGGGGAAAGAGAACGAATAGTGAACTTAGTGTGGGTTCGAATCCCGATGCCGGCTCTAACCATTTTGATTTAAATACTTTATTTATATTCCTCGGTAGCTCAGTGGCAGAGCAGTTGACTGTTAATCAATTGGTCGTAGGTTCGAATCCTACCCGGGGAGCACATTTAAACACAAACCCAAAAATACTTGTAAAAATGGCGGCTATAACTAACGAAAAGATCCAAAAACTCCAAGCAAACTTCGGTGAATTTATAGATTACAAAAAAGGATGGTTAATGTTTAAAGAGGCTTTCGTATCCAGCGATGGTAAAATCGTTTTAGATCCAAAAGAAAGTAACTCACCTAGTGTTGCGCTTCCCTGACGAAAGTCAAATGCGTAGTCTCGCCCGGCGGTCCTAGGCCGAACCGGGCCATTTTATGCCATAGCGGCGCAGTTGGAGAGGCGCGCCTGACTGTAAATCAGGTTCCGAGAGGATGAGTAGGTTCGAATCCTACCTATGGTACAAACCCTTAATCAAATTTATATCACGTATGATAGTAGGAATACCACGCAATAACGTACCATATATCGTGCAAGAGGACTTTGAAATATCTTTTTCACAGATAAAAGGAAATCACGTTTTCAATGACGATAAATATTCAAAGTCTCCCTTAATCAGAAGGATTGACAGAGACCCGCAAAATCTGATAAGTAAAGAATTAATGCTCAAAATACCTAAAGGGACTATATTACGTTTCAGAGGGTATGAATGCCAAGCTACCAAATCATACACTTGGTTCAAGGTAGAGCTTTTGAATTCAGAGTTTAAACCAATCTCAGATTACAAAACAACCCCAAAAATAATATTAAGCGACTGGTCTACATTTTGGCCAAAGTGGCTAAGCGGTCTTAAACTAGAACTTAAACCTATTTAACCTAAACATAACACACTCCGTATTTATGCCGATAGCCGGCGAGATTTACAACATCGAAGAAGACTTTAACATTAAAACTGGGATAGGTATTTATCTAGAGTGGGCATCAAAACATAAGCTCAATAAATTAGATACTGAAAAAGAACATTTACTCTCAAAAGATATCAATTCTGGCGAACTTATTATAACTCTGCCAAAGGGTTCCAAGATACTATTCAGGAACTATGAATCGGGGAGGAGTAGCAAGGTGCAAGTAACACACCCTGGTTTTAAAAACTTCTCATCACTTAAAACAAAAGTAGATTAATCTTTTCTTTCTACATTTTTGATAAAATTACTGGCTTAAAGCTAAGCAAAGTATAACAAGTTGGGGCTGTAGCTTAGAGGCTTAAAGCGCCTGTTTTGCAAGCAGGAGACCGTGGGTTCAAATCCCACCAGCTCCACTAACCTAAATTAACCTTAATCATATGCATTGGACAGACTGTGCACACAATTTTAATAACAGAAAATTCGGTCTACGATATAGAGGCCGAGAAGTTGATCTTATTGTAAGCTATAATCCTACAGGTCACCATTTCACGGTGGTAATAAAAGGATATTACGACGGAGGAACGAGGGCAGGCATCTTTGATAAAACTACAAAATTAATAGCCCGATCGCCCGCAGACATGAGTAGTAAAGAACTCTTTGAGGTTTTCAAACCATACAATTTTGTTGACACTAGTGTAGAAAGTATCAGCTGGAAAGAAAAAGAAATGTATTTCGAGCTTTATCTAGGAGATGCTGGACACATGTATATCAGCTTGGACGAGCTTAGAGGGACTGTAGTACAGAATATGATGGACATTGGAGTCTATCCCTTCGAAAATAGAAATAACGTGGTGATTAGACATGATTAAAGAACAAATAGTTACCTTTGGGACAGCAAAACTTGCAAAAAAGAAAGGATTCATAGAGCCAGACAGGGACAATCACCGAGCTTACTCTGAAGACGGAGAACTGGGTAGCATCTTTGATTCTAATAAACCACATAACATTACAGCACCTACTCAGGCACTTCTTCAAAAGTGGCTACGTGATGAACACGGTATTGACATAAATGCAATAGCCTACGGTATAGAGAACAGAGAAAAATCTTTAGCCACAGAAGGAACTAGAAAAATACGTGGAGCAATATGGCCCGGCAAATATATTTATGACAAGAAATATATCTGGATCATAGGAGAATTTGATATAGATGATATTCTCAATGGGGACCTAAAAGTCAAAAAAGACATTATATTTGATACCCATGAAGAGGCCTTTGAAGAGGGGTTACAGAAAGCACTAAAAACAATAAAATAGTAAAAAGGAGGTAGAATGAAAACACCTTATCAAAAAAGATACAAAAACGGATTTGAATATCCCATGCTTAAGGCTTTAGGCCTTAATAAACCTACATCGAGAATAAAGGCATTTTACCTTATTTTAATTACAATCATATTAATCTTTAGTTTACTTTAATGAAACCATCACCACAATGGATAAAAACCTTAAAGGATAACGAAGTTTTTGTTTTTGGTAGTAATGAATCCGGTATACACGGGGCTGGGGCAGCATACCAAGCTATGCAATTTGGAGCCGTTTACGGCAAAGCTGAGGGCCCCCAGGGCCGAACATATGCTATCCCTACAAAAGACAAGGACATTAACCACAGCCTACCCCTACAGAAAATATCAAAATATGTAAAAAACTTTATAGCTTATGCTAAAAAGAATTCAGAAAAGATTTTTCTAGTAACAGAAATTGGCTGTGGGTTATCAAATTTTAAACCGGCAGAGATTGCACCTCTATTTCATGAAGCTACTCAGCTCGAAAATGTGCATCTACCTAAAAGATTTATAGAGGTAAAGCTATCCCTGACCAATAATCAATTTAAAAATATAAGCAAGTATAAAACAGTCCCCAAACTATCTCTAAGGTTTGGTATGAACAATTCACTAGAGGAGTTTTATCTAGAAAGACTCTCTGGACTGCTACTAGAGGAGGTAAAAGATTGATATTAGGGATGCCCTTACATAAACAAAAGTACAGAGTAGAAGAAGACTTTGAATGGGAATTAGAGTGTATACCCCTCGTATTATCAAAAGCACTTTTTGGAAAGTCTCATAAAATGTTTACCTTTGAGCATGTGAAGCATGCCGGAAAGGTATTCAAATTAAAAATACCGAAAGACGCTGTGTTTTGTTTAGATCAAGTACATACAAAAGGCTCCCTAAAATTTAAAGGAGACCTTAGGATCGAAGAGGGGGAAGAAGAAACCATAGCCTACATTACTGAACATACATAAGGCTAAATGGCAGGTAACTCAGCGGTAGAGTTTTCGCCTGATATGCGAACGGTCGCGGGTTCAAATCCCGCTCTGCCAACTAATCCAATAACAAATAAAAAAACATGTCATCTGAAGAAAAAATAGATGCATACTGGTTCTATATAAAGTCTGCAGAAAGAGACTCATTTCCAGAGCAAGTATTAGTAATAGAAGACAATATCATAGCGTACGGTACCTGGGCAACTGGAACGCAAGATAGGATAGAAGGGATTTTAAAAGGTTTAGAATTAGCTAATTATCCTTCAAACATTATAAAAAACACAATAATTGATCACGAATTAAAAACAAACTTTGACGCCCAAAAACTAATGAAATATGTTAGAACTTAATCCCGATAATTTTAAAGATGGAAAAAAATTAGCCATCTGGATGCATGAAAACCCTGACCCTGATGCAATTGGGGCAGCTTTAGGGCTTGCTTGGATCGTTAAAGCAAAATGGGGTATTCTTAGTGATGTCTTTTATAATGGAGCAATATCACATCCCGAAAATAAAAGCTTAATGAACGTTTTAAATCTGGCTTTTAAAACAAAGGAAGACTTTTTTACAAATCATGAGGAACATTATCCAACTGTTGCGGTTGTAGATGGAAGTCCTTCACGAACAGGTCTATCAGAAAATGAGCAAGGTTTAATAACTATTATGATAGATCACCACCGTGCTAAAGTCACTGAAGAGAATTTTGACTACTTACTGAACAAACAAGTAGGATCTTCAGCTACACTTATCTATCAAATGATAGAAGAACTAAATTTGGAAATGAAGGCAGAGGACGAGGTTCAAGCTACAGCACTTCTAATGGGTATAATCACTGACACCAATAATTTGTTAAGTGAGAATTCCACCGAAGAGGATAATGAAGCGTTCGCATACTTTAAAAAATATGCAAACCTTTCCCAAGTTAAAGAAATACAATCATATCCAATACCCTCTTACTTTTATGACTACCAAGCCATAGCTTCCGACCCGGATAATAAATCTGAAGTTAACGGAGCCCTTATCACATTTTTAGGTTTGGTCAATGATCAGAAACAAGATGTTTTAGCCTATTTGAGCGAAGCCTTCTTAAGAAAAGAGGGGATAGACACTACAGTAGTCGCAGCTATTGTAGGAACGAACATACAAGCATCTATCAGAAGTAGTAAGGTATCATTAGATGTAAACGAATTTGCTAAGAAAGTCTTTGGCGCAGATTACGCCGGGGGAAAAAGAGGAGCCGGAGCCGCTAAAGTTCCAATGGGTTTCTTTGCACCTCGAGACGATTTTGGAGAGTTCAAAGAAGATGTAAACGAAATTACCAAGAACTGGGTAATGTCAATGATCAAAAAAGAAATAACCAAGGACAGTTAATCACTGTTCTTTTGGTGGTGAGGCATATGTTGGTTCGATGCGACTGCCTGCTAAGCAGTTGGGCACTTAATGTGTCCCGAGGGTTCAATTCCCTTCGCCACCTCTAATCTTAACTAAACAGCTTATATTATGGGAAGAAAACAAAAAGCGTTCGATCGTTGGGACCACGAATATAAATTAAAGCCTGATGAGGGGCACATCCCAAACAAGAGTGAAGCTAAGTTATTAAGAAGGCTCATGTCACAGACAGGTAAGGACGAAGAACAAATCCGGGCCGTAAAGAAATACAGGGTGATGCTTGCCAAAGCTTCTAAAAAACCACAGAAGGTAACAGGGAAAATAAAAAGAGACTATCTTGAGGAGCAAGTTACCCGAACAACAGGACTACCAATAGAACACCCAATCTCTAAATTAGAGTGGAACAACAGGATAAGCCATGATAGACCTTATAAGAGATTGAGACGCAGGTGGCCTTGGGAAAGGACACGTTATCAAAAGAAACACTTTACAAAGAATGACATTAAATATTTAAAAGAAAACAACATGACTTATAAACAAGTAGACGTACAATATGATGATGAAACTCTTGACACTGTTTGGGTAGATACGAAAGTAGCAAAGAAGGGTAACCGGATTGAAGATAAGGATGTTGGCAAAAGAGGCAATATAATGGAAGTGTATCAAAAAGAGGAGTTAACAGAAGCCGAACTTAAAGAAACTCAGCGATTAGCTCGAAAATTTGATAACAACATTTAATATGATATATACCAAAGGGACAGTAAACGTAGGGGATAAGCATCTCCCCGACCATTACGGAAATATAATCCACGTAGGAGCTAAAGTAGCTTACAACAAGAGCGGAGAAGTAAGGTCCGGAATTGTTATGGATGTAGACATAAAAGAAGTAATTCGTAGAAGCTATGACCCGGATGAAGAGGTCAAGGCCCTTATAAGAATTAAGGAGTCTCAGGATGAAAGCATATCTAAAGTAAAAAATATAGGATCAATAATAGTTATCTAAACAAGCCCCGGTAGCTCAGCGGATCAGAGCAATGGCCTTCTAAGCCGTGTGTCGGCGGTTCAAATCCGCCCCGGGGTTCACTATTTTTTGGTATAAGAATAGTGCACACGCAAGTGTGATTTAAATCTTAACCAATAACGAGATAACTATGGATTTTAAAACATTTAAACATGTTCTCCGTGCTCACTTTGAAAAGTCTTTTAAAGGCAAAAGTAATTTGTTTTTAACAGATGTTTCTAAAGACGAGCTATGGGAAACCTATCTAGCATGCTTTGAAGGCACAGAAGTACAAGAACACACTTGCAGTGCGTGTCGAAGCTTTGTAAAACAGTTCGGTAATGTAGTTGCCATCGAGGATGGGAAGATTATCACCTTCTGGGATGTAGACGCAGAAGGCATTTACAAACCAGTAACTGAGAAGATGTCCAGGTTAGTGCGAAAAGCATCCATACGGGACATTTACCTAAGTTATGATAAAACCGTTGGAACTGATCAAAACAAGCAAATGCTTGACAGTGGTGATATAATAACTTGGAATCACTTCTTTACAACGCTTCCCAGCCAGTTTGTTACTTCAAAAAGAGGAGACTCTATTGAAAGTAAACAAGGTACGGCACGCGATGGTGCGCAAGTATTTAAGAGATCTCTTAATACACTCACCATGGACGCCCTGGACACTACTTTGGAGTTGATAGACCAGAATTCTATTTATAGAGGCGAGGAGTTTCGAGGTGTTGTTCAGACTTTTAAAACATTAAAGGCAGAATACGATCTTTTAAAAGATAACCAGGAAAAAGAAGCTTTTTGCTGGGTAAAATCTTTAGAGAGTTCAGGACACATAGCAAAAATCAGAAACACTGCTATAGGCACCTTATTGATAGATATATCAGAAGGAAAATCTCTTGATAGAGCTGTAAGAGCTTTTGAGAATATCATGGCACCTTCCAATTACAAAAGGCCAAAACCTGTTGTAACCAAGAAGATGATTGAGAAGGCACAAAAGCAAGTTAAGGAGATGGGATACAAGAACTCTCTGGGACGAAGGTTCGCACATCTTGACGATATAACCGTTAACAATGTTTTGTTTGTTGATAGGATTATCAAGGACGGACCGGATGATATCTTTTCAGAACTTAAGGAAAACCTTACGGTAAATCCTAAAAGTCTTAAAAAGGTAGAAGAGATTAGCATAGAAGATTTTGTACAAAAAGTTCTACCACGCATTAAAAGCATGGAAGCTCTTGTAGAAAATAGGCATATGCCAAACCTCGTGAGCCTTATCTCTCCAAAAGACCCGCAGTCCCCATCAATGTTCAAATGGGATAACGGATTTTCTTGGGTTTATAACAACGAAGTAGCTGACTCTATGAAAGAGAAGGTAAAAGCAGCTGGAGGAAACGTAGATGGCGAAGTTAGAGTATCTCTAGCATGGTTTAACTATGATGACCTAGACCTTCACGTTATTGAACCCTCTGGAAACAAGATCTATTACAACAACAAAAGATCCCACAGAACAGGTGGAGAACTTGATGTTGATATGAACGCCGGTGGCGGAAGCACACGCTCCGCCGTAGAGAACATCGTATTTCCTAGCAAAACCAAAATGGAAGAAGGGAAGTACATTGTAAAAGTTAACAACTTTAGAAAGCGTGAAAACATAGATTACGGTTTTGAAGTAGAAGTAGAATGCCGGGGAGAGGTTTTTAACTTTTCTCAGAGCGACCCACTAGGAAACAACAGGACTGCTACAGTCGCTGAGTTTAATTACAGTAAAAAGAATGGAATTGAGTTTAAAGACACAATTAATTCAAAAACTGTATCCAAAGATGTGTGGGGGATAAAGACCAATTCTTTTCAAAAAGTGTCTATTATGACACTATCTCCCAACCACTGGGATGACTTAGGTATTGGAAACAAACATTACTTCTTCATGATGCCGGAAGTTAAAAACAATGAGGCCACTCGCGGGTTCTTCAATGAGTTCTTAAAAGAGGAGCTCATGGACAATCGAAAGGTGTTTGAACTGTTAGCAAGTAAAATGAGAGTAGAGCCTTCTGAGCAACAGCTTAGTGGCGTAGGATTCTCATCCACACAACAAAATGAGCTCGTCTGCAAAGTGGACGGTAATTTCACTAGAACATTAAAAATCAAATTTTAACCAACATGTCACAAAACATATTTGAACAAGCAAGCCGTGATAAACTTCGGTATCCTGCAACAAACGGTCAAATCAACACAGAGGATCTCTGGGATCTGAGTCTAGAGCAATTGGACACAATGGCTCAAAAACTTAACCGCGAAGTAAAGAATCGAAGTGAGACTGAAACCAGTTTTATTAAAGCAAGTCGACCTACTAAGGAAGACAAGCTTGTGAAGCTCCGCTTTGATATAGTTAAGCATATCATTGACGTCAAACTCGATGAGCGCGAAAAAGCTGAGAAGCAAGCAGAGATGAAAGCTAAACGTCAGAAACTCTTAGACTTGATTGACAAGAAAAAGGAAGAAGAGCTTGGCGAAAAATCAGTAGAAGAGTTAAAAGAAGAACTCGAGTCACTGGAAGCTTAAAAAGTAATATAAAAGGAAGGGTCGAATAGGGGCCTCTTCTTTTTTAATTTAATTTTATGGAATCATTTTTAGATAAAATAATAAACGCGCGCTGCTGCCAAGACGGAGAGAAATCCCTGGCATCGTGTATGAAGATAGGAGAAGACGGGTGCACAATATCTGAGCTATTTCCGAAAGAAAACGAAAAGCAACAGAAAGAAAACGAAAAGCAACAGATACCAGAACCCTTAGAAGATCAAGATCTACAAAAACTTAATGAGATATGTGAAGAGTATTTAAAGTTCGTAGTAAGTCCCGAGTATTATGAAGATAATGACTATGATCATTACATTTTTGAAAAAGCTCTAAAAACTGTTTATGGGGACGATATTTTTAACTTTATAAATGAAAATACTAAATGAGAATAGAGAAATATAGCGCGAGTTGGTGCGGACCGTGTCAAATGTTAAAACCAGTTTTTGAGGAATTAAAAAAAGATTTTCCTGAAGCCGAATTCATTGATATAGACATTGATGAGAATTCTAAAGAAACTTCAGAAAATAACGTTAGATCTGTACCCACTATAATAATAAAAAGCGGGGACGAAGAAGTAGAGAGACTGGTCGGTGCTAAACCTAAGGTCTACATTAAGCAAAAAATTGAAGAACATTACAAGGGATAAAATGAAGGCGTTACCAACACTATACAAAAGAACAAGTACAGGTAAAATACAACAATGGACAATCCATGTAGACAAATCCAAATATTGGGTAGAGTCAGGACAGGTAGACGGCAAGTTAAAGAAAAACAGGCCTACTGTTGCCAAGCCAAAGAACGTAGGAAAGTCAAACGAAACGACACCCGAAGAGCAAGCACAACTAGAGGCCCAAGCAAAGTGGGATCTTAAAAAGAGAAAGGATTATTTCGAGAAGATAGAGGAAATTGACAATATAGAGTTCAAGCCTACCCTGGCACATAATTCCGAAAAACACGTACATAAACTGATTGGGAAGAAGGTTATGGCCTCCCCAAAATTGGATGGAGTCAGATGCAGGATAGTAAAAGATGGGGCATTTTCACGAACCGGTAAAAAGTTTGTAGCCACAAAGTTTATTGAAGAGGACCTAAAAGAATTCTTTGAGAAAAATCCAGATGCATATCTAGACGGGGAGCTTTATAATCATAAGTATAAAGATAACTTTAATGAGATTATAAGCCTGTGCCGTAGAATGAAAAATTTTACAGAAGATCACTGGACACAAATTAAAGAAGATTTGGAATTTCATGTCTTTGATTTCCCCAAGTTACCGCCACTCGATTTTAATGAAGCTGCCAGCACAAGATATTGGGAAGGATACACAAGCTTATTTATGGACGAGGATCGAAACGAGATAAAATATGACAGGCTAAAACTCGTAAAACAAGTATTTATTGAAGACTTTGACCCAGAAAACCCCCTTTTTCAGGAATTCTATTCAACGTGCTTAGAGGCAGGTTACGAAGGAGCTATGATAAAAGAAGCTTCCTCACCTTATGAAATGAAACGATCTTATAAGATCCAGAAATTTAAAAAGTTTGAGACGGAAGATTTTGAGATCGTAGATGTTATAGAAGGAAAAGGAAATCGAGCAGGAATGTTTGGTTATTTTGTTTTAAAGCTCCCTAATGGTAATACCTTTAATGCTAACTCCCGGGGAGATGAAGAGTACTATAAGGAAATCCTGGCTAATAAAGAGGACTATAAAGGTAAGCTAGCTACTCATAGGTTTATGAATTATACACCGGATGGAGTGCCCAGAGGAGGCGCTGTTATAGCAATCAGGGACTATGAATAATTTAAATCTTGTAAAAAAATTAAATAAGTTTAAAGAAGAGGTTTATCAATTTTGCTCCCATTTACAGGAAGAACTACCTAAAATGTCTTACATCAAGAATGATGTCGAAGATTTTATGGAAGAGCGGGCACCTGTCCTAGGAGAACATATACAAGGATTTTTAACAAACCAAAACAGGTTTGTAGATAGGGAGGAAGGTGGAAAAATAGCATTTGAAGCCAAACAAACGAAAGAATTAAAAGAGCATTTATTTAGTGAGGATCTTTACTAATGAAACATAAATGGAAATACTGCGGGCACTGTAAGATGTGGATGGTTATTTGCGGAAAATGTGGGAATAACACATGTAACTCAGGTAGCGGAGACATTAAGACAGGAGAACCTTGTGAGGATGGCTGTGAAGAAGCTTACACCCTAATGAAAGAGGGCATGCCTAAAATAATTATCGCGGGAGGAAGAACCTTCAATAACTGGGATTACTTAGTAGACTGTGTTAACTCTACAGAACCTCCAGACCCCTTTCAAGTAGTATCGGGCGGCGCAAAGGGAGCTGATGCCTTAGGAGAGAGATACGCCGTGGATAATAACTATCCTATAAAGAAGTTCCCTGCAGATTGGAACAAGTATGGTAAGGGAGCAGGACCTATTAGGAACGAGCAAATGGCGGATTACGCAGATGGCTTAATAGCCTTCTGGGATCAAAAAAGTCGGGGAACAGCCCACATGATATCAACAGCAAAAGCAAAAGGACTAGAAGTAAAAATATTTACTTATGAGAGAACAATGTAGATACATCGAAAACACGAATGCAAGCAGGTTAAAAACTTTTTATCCAGACAATGAAGAGCCAGAAGCTCTGCACGTCATAACCACGTGAGCACGGCTGGCTGTGCATCGGTCTCCAAAACCGAGGGTCAGAGGTTCGAATCCTCTACGTGGTGCAAATTATTAACCCTTAATCATACTCTTATGTTTAATGACGAGCTAGGAGATCGTATGAAGTTTTACGAAACTTTTCCGATCGCACAACAAATTAAGCCACCTTTTTTAATTAGACTAGATGGCCGGAGTTTCTCGACCTGGACACGGGGACTTACTAAACCCTTTGATAAAACCCTAATATCTGTATTCCACGAGTGTACCGAGGCACTTCTAGAGGAAACAAATGCAGACTTTGCTTATCACCAAAGTGATGAGATCACTCTGGGATTTCTTAAACCAGTAGACCCCAACACTCAAATGTATTTTAATGGCAAAACTCAGAAACTAGTAAGCGTAACATCTTCCTTTTTAACAGCCCAATTCAACATGTTAATAGAAGAAGAGTTTCCTAATAAGCCCTTAGCTTATTTTGACTCCAGAGTATTTGAAGTACCAAACGAGACAGAAGCAGTTAATGCTTTGATATGGAGACAACAGGACGCTAAACGAAATTCAATACAGCTTTTAGGGAGATCACACTTCTCACACAAACAGATGTATAAGAAAAGCTCCATGGAGATTGTAAGAATGTTGAAAGAGGTAGGTATTAACTGGGAAGAAGAGCCTAATTATTTCAAGTATGGACAACTCTTTAAAAGAGTAAAAACCCAAACAAGTTTTACTACGGAAGAGATTTCTAAACTACCTCCAAAACATGAAGCACGGAGCAATCCAAGTTTAACAATAGAGCGAGGGGTAGTACAAAAATATGATAACTCTTTTTATAAAGACGTAGATAACTTTTTTGAGTTAGTTACCCGGCGTTATGAATAAATACGATAAACTGTATACAGTCATAGATACCTTTTTACCCCACGAGATTCTAAAACATGTGGACGTACATGATTCTTGGATATTCGCAGAAGAGTGGGTAGATCTCACATCTTATCGGTATAGGAACTATAAGTATAATTCCTTGGAATGTTCTTGTTGTGGTGTTAAGGGATTGTTTTTCTGTTTAGAAAAAGCAAAGCGAGGCCTATATAAGTATAGACAACCTCATTTTAATCTATACGGTTTAGTAGCAGAGAACGAGCCTATAATGATGACGATCGATCATATAACCCCTAAAAGTTTAGGTGGTTCAAACGACGTAGACAATTTGCACACTATGTGTGAAAAGTGTAACTTCAAGAAAGGCAATAAGGATGTAGCGATCCCGAACTATATAGGATTTTTAAGGTCCAATACCCATCAAAAATTTCTTAAAAAAGTAATAAAATGAAGACAGTCATATTTAACCCTAAAAAAACATACACAGACAAAGGAGATAGTTACGTAGAGTTTGAGGTACCAAAAGACTTCAAATCACATATTAAACCGGCTTTACTCTCGATGGTTAAAAAGCCTGAAAAGTATCCCGGAGGAATATCAATTACAGAGCTAGACGCAACTACCATAAAATATACCTGCAACATACATTTAGCTGTAAACAAAGCAGATTCTTCAGGGTCGGTTAGCTTGATTCATAATGAAACACTCGTCTTTAAAATCTTTTTAGATCATTACAAATCCTTAAACCATGTAAAACAGGTCATAGGAACAATTTTATTTAATGTGACGGAGGAGATTAGATACAGAATAGAGCAGCTTAATAAAAAAGAGTCCGCTCAAAAAGAATTCGAAAACGAAGCATCCTCGTGGATAATGACCATAGGAGATGATCCACCTAAATTTTAAAACACAAAGTTGGAGGCCTAACCCGAAAGATTCTGGGTACCGGGTGCGGTCTTGAAAACCGTTAGTCGCTTAGGCGGCGTGTGGGTTCGAATCCCACGACCTCCTCTCATTCTTAATCCAATAAAAATGGCAATAGACTTTCCAAGTTCCCTTATAATGGGACAATACTTAGAAGACGCAAAAGAACATTTCCCTCAATATACTTTTATAGAGATTGAGAAAAACGGAATACCAAAAACAACATCCCATAGAACTGGCGAGAGTGTTATAGAAGTCTCTACAGATGATGGGATAATAATCAGAGTAGAGGAACAATAATGCAGCCACAGATAATAGTCCTAATTTTATTAGCCCATTACGTAGCAGACTTCTTGTTACAGAGCCGGTATATGGCAGATAACAAATCCCACAGATTTGATGTACTGTCTTTCCATGTGTCTATTTATGGGATGATGCTAACACTGATACTATTTCCTATCTTTATGTACGCAGGCGTACCAGCGTTTGACACGGCAGTATATTTGCTTTTAAACACGATTTTACACCTTATTACAGATTACTTTACAAGTAAAGCGTCCAGCAGGGCGTTTTCAGATAAGAATATTTACAAAGGAATGGCAATCATAGGTTTTGATCAGTTCATACACTCAACTTGTTTATTAGTGAGTTATTTGTTATTATTGGTCTAATTAATAAGCCGGCGTGGCCGAGTGGCTAGGCGGGGGCCTGCAAAGCCCTTTACGGAGGTTCGAACCCTTCCGCCGGCTCCCTAACTTAAACATATAAACAAAACTATGGAAAAAATATATAACTTTTTAAATTCATTATCGGACCCTTTAAAAGCAGTTGTTTACGGCTGGATGTGGTTTGCAATTATAATTTTAATGTTCTTTCACCCTGGTTTATTCGGTGCCTTATGCATCCTAGCTACCCAGATTGTGGTTTTTCTCTGGAATAACCAAAGCGGTGGACAGGGTAGAAAAGCCTTTACGAAGCAATGGAAAAAATTAAAGAAGCTATAATAATAGGAGACGGGCACGGGAATTTTAATAGCATCTCTCAAGCCGTTTCTTGGGGATGGACGAGAAACAATGAACCCGTTCCCATTTTTTTAGGAGACCTTAGCGACTCATTCCATAAAAGTAAGAATGACCAGTTAAGGCTCATGCACTTTGTGTACATGTGTCTAAACGAAGGGGGGTGGATGTTATGGGGAAACCATGATATGTCATATTGGTACCCAGCGGAGCACTATGCCTCCGGATACACAAGGACACAGGCAAATGCTTTCAAAGATATCTACACAAAAATAAAGAACCACCCTAGATGTGTACCATATCTCCACATCCCAAGAGAAAAGAAAGAAGACATTCTCATAACTCATGCGGGACTTTCTCCAAGATTAGTCCCGGTAATGAAAGACCCAATAGATTTCCTACAAGAACATTTTGATGATAAAAATATGTATGAGATCATGAGACACTCTCCCCTTCTAAAAGCAGGGAAAATGAGCGGGGGAAAGGAGAGGGTCGGAGGAATAACCTGGAGACGTGATGGAGAATGTGACGAAAGATTGCATTCTGATATCATAGAGATCACGGGACACACTCCCACCAATACGTGCGACTTTAATGAAAAAGCCCAAAGATGGAACATTGATTGTCACGAGTATGGGGATAAGTCTATTCTAAGGCTAAGAGGTGAAGATCTTTTTGTTGTAACATACGATCAGTATGGGACGGTTGACAAAGATTATGTATAGAAGTCAAGAAATGCGTCATAAAAGGAGGAAAGCTCGGCCTCTCTAGAATCTGTAGGAGTATCAGCGTACGACGCGCAAATACATCGGTAGCAGGAATCTATACATATAAACTAGTCCACCCTCCGAAATGAGGACAAGGGTCAGAAGTAATACTAGTAAAAACTTCTGGCTTGGGACACAAGGGCTCGTAGCTCAAAGGTAGAGCATCGGTCTTAACTAATAAACACTAAACTATCAACATATCTGGATTGTGTAATTCAGAATGACAATTATGGCAAAGCAATAAGGTCTTTTTAAGCTCTTTCTTTAAGGACTTAAGAGACCTATTAGAGCAATTTCTAAGATCAAGAGGGAACCTTTTTAGAGAAGGATCTCTGTGATGGAAGCATAGGGCAGAGTAGTTCTTTTTGTAACCACAAGAAGAGCACTTTCCCCCCTAATTCATCTACAAAGGCTTTTTTTCTTCTATGCCCTCTCTTTTGCTGCGCCTTATAAGATTGATTTTTTTTAGCATTATTTATATTTTTACACTTTAAAGAACAATATTTCCGCTGCTTACCTTTTAAGGATGTGTTACAAATAATACACTCTTTGTAGGTATTTATGCTGAGATAGCTGGAGAACGAGTAATGGAACCAAACTTCAGACTAGCTGTTAAATTAGCTAAAGAAAGAGGAGTAAGAGTTAAATACTTCCACAAATGGATCAAAAATGAATGACACAGATAAGCTTTTAAGTCGTAAGGATTTTAGAAGAGCTGTATTTCGTAGAGACCACAACAAATGTGTTTTATGTGGGGATTCTGCTAAAGACGCACACCATATCATAGAAAGGCGTCTTTTTCCGGACGGTGGTTATTATCTTAATAATGGCGCGAGCTTATGCGGGGATTGTCATATCGATGCTGAACAAACGGTAGCTTCTGTAGAAGAAATACGTAGAGCAGCGGGAATAACCAAAAATGTCATACCACCACATCTATATTCCGATCATAGGTACGACAAGTGGGGCAATCATATATTACCTGACGGGACCAGAACCAAAGGAGAGTTATTCTTTGACGAGAACGTTCAAAAAATAATACCTCAATACATAAAAGACTTGTTCCGGGATTGGGTAAAATATCCCAGAACATGGCACCTCCCTATATCTAACGCTACAAAAGATGATCGAACCCATAAAGACTTTAGTCTTTTTGAAGGGCAGGAAATTGTCATAACGGAGAAAATGGATGGAGAAAATGCCACCCTGTACACAGACTATTTCCACGCAAGAAGTGTCGATGGTAATTCCCATCCATCACAAAGTTGGGTAAAGGGTCTGCAAGCTAAGAAAGGTTACTTGATCCCTAAAAACTGGAGAGTTTGCGGGGAAAACATGTACGCCGAACATTCCATAAAGTATGAAGATTTGGAATCTTATTTTCTAATGTTTTCTATTTGGAATGAAAAGAATCAATGCTTATCTTGGCAAGACACAAAAGTATGGGCAGAATTACTAGGATTTAAACTAGTTCCAGCCTTATACGAAGGAAAGTTCAATAGGAAAATCCTTTTGGACACTATTGAGTCTCTAGACACAGAAACTCAAGAAGGGATAGTTTTAAGACTTACCCGACCGTTTGCTTACACTGAATTTACAACATGTGTAGCTAAATGGGTTCGACCCAATCATGTAGCCGAAACAAAACACAATTGGCGTATGCGTTGGGATGAGCGAAAAATTAACCTAATCAAAAACAAATAATACATATTATAAAATGACACCAGAATTAATAATTGGAATCAGCATCGCAGTAGTTTTAGCAGTAGTTATCATAATTTGGGCAGCTAATAGGTCCAGTAAAAACAGTTCCCAAACCTCCGGGGTCACAGTATCCGGTAGCGAGGATGGAAACAAGCGACCAAAACCAGATCAGTCAGCTACGAAAACTAAACCTGACGAACCAGAGGTACTTACAACAGATTTATCAGATCTAAAAGTTCCCGAGCTAAAAGAATTAGCTAAGGAACGAGGCATGACTGGCTATTCTAAGCTAAGAAAAGCCGAGCTTGTAGAAGCTTTAAAGAACTAAAAAAAATCGATTCACTAAAAGCCGGCCCTTAAAAGGTCGGCTTTCTTTTAACAAAATAGGAACACATGTCACTATCATACGTAAAACCGAAGAAGCAGAAAAAGCGCTTAGAGACTAGAATTAGTAATTATGAAAAAATGACCTCAGCTTACAAAGGAAGAGGAAACTCCCCCTATACTAAGCCCGGGAGCATGAATAAGTAATGGCGAGCGAGTTACAAGAAAAAACAATACAAGAGATTGAAAGAAAGTGGGTATTAAAAAGACTCCCACGAGATGTTTTTGAAAGTAATGTTGAGGTAATTCACCTTGAATATGCCTATTTAGAAGGCAAGAGATTTACAAAAAGAACTGTAGCAGGGAAAGACTCAGATTATTGGATAACCACTAAAAAGGGGGAAGGGTTATCCCGAGAAGAGAGTCATAAGGAAAGCCACTTAGAGGAATTCACTAAAGCTAAGAAAGATTTTTACTCTAACTGTCTATCAAAAACAAGATACACTATTTTTAGGGACACTTTTGATATCGAGATAGACTACTATCATAACTTTGATCTTGTAACGATGGAAGTAGAGATAGAGGTTGATATTGATGCGGACCATGAAAGAGCCGCAGAAAGATTTGCAACAGAGTCAATCCATCTACCAGAATCGGTAAAAAGTGAGATCATATCTGAGGTCACAAATTTGCCGGGATTTTCCAATAAAAATTTAGCAGAATAATATGGAACTTAAACCACCTATCAGATTTGAAGCCGATTGGAAAAACACAGTTTTTCTAGGAGGGAGTATTAACATGGGAAGTTCCCCCGACTGGCAAAAAGGTGTAGCACAAAGACTATTAGACAAGTTTGACAAGCTTTGGGTTTTTAATCCCAGAAGGGACGATTGGGACCCTGAAGCAAAACAAAGTATTAAAAATAATTACTTTAGAAAACAAGTCGAATGGGAGATACACCATTTAGATAATTGCTCTGTAGCGTATTTTCACATACACAAAGATGGCCTTTCTCCCATATCTTTGTATGAGCTAGGATACATGACACACAAAGATACAAAAGTGATTGTATGTGCACACCCTGAATTTGCCCGCTTTGGTAATTTAGATATTTACAAAAGCCTTGGACATTTTCAAATGTACACAGACTTTGAAACATCAATAGAAGAATTGGAGAAAGAACTTGAAAAATACATTAGTAGTTAACATTTTTGGTGGACCGGGAGCAGGCAAGAGCATTTTAATGGCTGACCTGTTCGCCCCATAGTTTGGGAAGTTTTAAGATGGCAACATCATCCATATATCTACGATAACGGCAGACTTCTCCACACCGAAGAGTCCCTAGAAATAATAAAAGACATTGCAACAAACATGAGAAAAAAGGCACGCTCTTGGGGAGGAGTTATTGCCGAAAGGGATTTTCCCAGAGCAGAAGCATTAACTAATTTTTTAACCCTAATAAAATAATAACCAGATTATGGCAACAGTTACTAAAAAATATTTTCTATCTAACGACGAAGACAAACGAGATGAACAGTTAATTAAATATAACGCTAAGGCTCAAAAGTTATATAACTCCGGAGTTAAGAAAGTTAAATTGAATTTGTCTATGAAAGACAACATTTTATTTTTATCTTATGAGGGAAGTTAATGACAGAAAAGCTTAAGAAAGAGTTAGACCTATTTAAAGAAACCGAACCTCATAATAAGAAATTTATAGGTTTTGATAGCAAGGGTGATGAGTGGATTTGTTACATAACTCAGACAGGTGATTCCTGGGAAAGAGCTCGAAGAGGTGTACTAGACACTAAGCCAATAGTGGCCATTGACATGGACCTAGTTTTGTGTGACTTTTATGGCTCTTACTCTGCAAGGCAAAAAGAGGACCCGGAAATTAAATACCCTCAAAGCGAGTATAAATTTTTCGAAAACTTGAAGCCAATGCCTAGAGCTATTGAGGCTTACCACCGATTAAAAGAGAAGTATAATGTAAAAATACTTACTGCGCCCAGCGCTAAGAACCCACTGTGTTATACAGAGAAAAGAAACTGGGTAGAAAAGAATCTTGGAATGGATGCTGTTTATCGGTTAACTATTACTAAGGATAAACATCTTTTTAAAGCGGACCTTTTGATAAAAGAATTATCTCTTCTTTACCTCTTGCGCTAAAACAGGAGAACAAAAATGGATAATTATTTAGCATTACAAATAGTAAAAGAATCAGAAGCGTGGGTAAGACACCAACTCAAAAATAAAGAAGAGCGTTGGTTCGTTGGCGAGGAAAGCGAAATAAAGCAAAGCACGCTCTGGAAGTGGGCTTGGCATTTAGACACAATTAAAGAAAAGATCGAAGAAGGTAAAGAGTTTAAAAGGGAGCCAAATTGGGCCTCTATATGGAATTTATACCGATTCGGTGTTTCTAAGTGGCCAATAAGTAGAATTAAGAAAAGAGCTTATGTTAATAGTAAAAAGGAGGATCACCATGAAGTAACGTAAACGTTAAATAAACATGGAGGTCCATGGGTAAGACATATAAAAAGTTTTATCACTACACAATTAAAAGGTGTAAAACATGTGGCGGGAAGATCAACCAGAGAGGAGTACACACAAAAGAAAATAATTTCTTGTGTTCTTGCATCCCTAAATCTTTAAAAGGTAACTTCTGGTATAACGATCATCTTGCTATTTGTAGGTGTAGCATCTGCAAAGAGGAGGCTATTTTCCCTTCTCAATTAAAGTTTAGAGGAAGTTATTACGCTAAACAGCAATCTCACTATGATAGTAGAGAGTTAATAAGAAATAGCTTTTCCTACAACACAAGAGTAGAATCATCGATAAGACATGGCATGAAAAAGGGCATGCGACGGAGAGAGAATATGGCCTTAAGAACTTTCAAAGCTGTTGATCGTCATGATTTTGTTTTTGAATGCTACAAAAAAATATAAAAATGGGTGGTGGTAACTCACCATCCTTTACGCCGGCTTCGCTTAGTGGTCGATAGCACTGGTTTTGTAAACCAGCGGGCTTTGCCCCTCGGGAGTTCGAATCTCCCAGCCGGCTCTTTTTAACCTTAACCAAATAACTATATCATGATAATATTATTTATCTTATTTTTAATTGTAGCCTTTGCATGCTTTTTAATAATGGTCTTTGGTCTAGAAGACGGGGAAATGGGATTAGGTTGCGGAGGCTTCATATTTTTTGTAATCTTCGGCCTCTTAGCTTATATAACAATGCCTGAAGGACTGATAGGTAGCGAAGAAGAGCCCGAAGAAATAGAGCAGACTATTCAACATAACTTATCAGACATAGAAAAAGGACTCATCTTTCAAAGAAAGGCCTTAGGGGATACAATGTCAATAGAGTTAGAAATTTACCGTTTAGAGGTAAAGCCCGCAAACCTATTAGATTCAAAAAGCGACTCAGTTTTGAAATCTTGGAATTGGGAAAAGGATACAATATCTAACTCTTATTTTTATGAGCAATAAAATATTTGCAAACAAGAAATTTAATTCTTATATTTTATAAACACTGCGGGGTGGAGCAGCTGGTAGCTCGTCGGGCTCATAACCCGAAGGTCGGTGGTTCAAATCCATCCCCCGCCACTATCGCGTGATTCGTCTAGAGGCTCAGGACATCTGCTTGCCATGTAGAAAACACCGGTTCAAATCCGGTATCGCGCTCAACAATAATATTGATAATAAATTTAACATGTTCATAGTAATGTCTCCTTTACATATCTTACATCTATTACTCACAAGAGTAACATACGGGTAAGTTATGTGTTGGTGGTTATATGGTTAAGGTTAGCCCAACTCATAAAAAGAGTTGGGCTTTTTTATTGTCTAAAAAATAACAAATTTATGAAATACACACTTTATGAGGTAGGGGGCGCAATCCGAGATCGACTCCTCGGAATAGAAAATCCAAAAGACATTGACTATTCAGTAGTTATAGAGGATAAATAGAACTTTGAAAATCCGGTTGATGCTTTTAAGGAGCTTTCCCAGAGCCTAAAAAATAAAGGTTACGAGGTATTCCTTGAAACCCCTAGTATGTTTACCATACGGGCCAAATTCCCTAAAGAACATCAAATGGCGGGACTTGTTGCAGATTTTGTAATTGCACGAAAAGAAACAGATTACATAAAAGGAACAAGAGAGCCAATAGTGGAATTAGGAAGTTTGAGAGATGATCTAGAACGTAGAGACTTTACAGTAAATGCAATGGCCATGGACCTGGAAGGAAATATTATAGATTACTTCGGAGGGCAAGAGGACTTGCAAGCCGGTTTAATTAGAACACCTAAAGATACTAACCTGTCTTTTAATGATGACCCGCTAAGAATCCTCAGAGCCATCAGGTTTAAAATAACCAAAAGACTTGAATTTACTGACGAGGTAATAGCCGCTATGGGAGTTATTGACGGCTCCAGATTAGGGACGGTCGTATCAACAGAGAGAATAAGGGAAGAACTTTATAAGTGTTTTAAATTCAATACTTACAAAACATTAGAAGTCTTGTTTTTCTTAAGAGGTATAAACCCGACTTTATATTTTAACATACTGGGCGAGGAGAAAGATAAGCAATCAGCTCTTTGGTTAGAGCCCACAACAAAATCTTAACTGGTATAAGAGGTATGAAGGCACCTTAAGCCTTCAAATTTGCCGAGGTGGTGGAATTGGTAGACGCGCTGGACTTAAAATCCAGAGTCCTATAAATAGGGCGTGAGGGTTCGAACCCCTCTCTCGGTACTTTTAACCAAACAATTAAAATAACATGATTCAATTAACAGCAACAATATTACAGCTAGTGGTTTTTATAGCTTACATATGGTATATAGTAAAAAGATTCGGTGTGCTAGAAAGTATCTCTGACTCTACATATAACCTTGAGGGTTCAAGCAGGGCATGGTTCCTAGGGTTCCTAGGGTCGATTGGGATACTCAATCTAGCTCAGCCTATGGGAATGTTTGGAGCAATAGCAATGGCTCTTCTGTGGTTTACCGGAACTACTATTAGTCATAAAAGTCCGAACGGTTACACTCGAATTATTCACATAATTAGTGCAGTTGGAGCGATATCAATTTCCTTTGTAGGATTATTTATTTTACACGGACTTTGGATACCATCGGCAATAGTAGTAGCAATCGCACCTGTTATATATTTAAAAGACAGATCAAGGTTTGTTTGGTGGGTAGAGTGCGTAGCATTCATAGCATTGATAACAACTTATTTTATACTATAAGTTTTGCCCTCATGGTGGAATTGGTAGACACGCCTGTCTTAGGAACAGGTCCCGCAAGGGGTGCAGGTTCGAGTCCTGCTGAGGGTACAATACCAACTAAGACACTAACTAGGACATAATGTCCTAGTTTGTTTTTATTTAACCTAAAATCACATAACTATGACAAAGAAGAAAAATAGTAACTTATATGGAACCTATAAAACAATAGGTAATCCAGGAGATCGGACTTCCCCGTGCGCAATTGTAGCTTTTCTTGTACAAGAAAACAATTTAGCAGTAGCAGCAGCCGGGTATAATCCTGACTCTAAGTATCCTTTTGATCCTAATAAAGGACGAGAGATTGCTCTTAGACGAGCTAAGACGACTTTGGACAGACACCGTAAGGGTCTCGAAAACAGCAAATCCTTAGCAGTACACATGGAGCTGGACCGAGGATGCTTAGGAGATATAATCTCAAAGACATCTGTACAAGAGGTTGAAGGAGACTTGACTATTGTTATGACAAATTAACAAGTGAGCGAAGCTGAAGTGGTCGAAGCGCTAGGTTGTGGCCCTAGTCTATTAGGGGGTTCGAGTCCCCTCGCTCACCCAACAAGCTGGCCCTAATCGGGCTGGCTTTTTTATTCCAAAATAGAAAAGTAGATGCTATTTGTGTATCAAGAAAAGGATACCGGTATCCAGGGGAAGCTAACATATCATACATAAAAAAGAATCCCCATAAAGACATAAGTAGCACCTTAATCAGAACTAAAACAAAACACTAAACATATGTTTGGATTTAATAAAAAAGAAGAGCAAACCACCTTAACACGATCTGAAGAAAGAAAACAATCTTTAGATATGGCTAATTTCAGTCTACGCTCAGCAAATGAGTTCTTTAACAAAGCCCTAAGTCATTTAGATATGGCAGAGAGTACTATTGTAGGAGACATGGCAGAAGCACAAGCAGAGATTGAATTTCACAAGGAGGAAATTAAAGCGGAGGAAGCACTTTTATCTGGTTTTCAGAAACGAACACAGGCAATCGATAAAGTTAGGAAAAACATCAAATCTAACTTTACTACTGATGTGTCTCAATTTGAATCTGAAGAACAAACACCACCTTCGGAGGAGTAAGAATTGTTATGTTTCATATCCGCAAAATGAGCTCAGAACTCATAAACTAGATATGAAACATAATATTGCCCGGTCGTCTAATGGCAGGACGCTCGACTTTGGATCTGTATGTTATAGAAGCGAATTTATATAACTGTGCAGGGTGGTATGAATGTAATATTCATGAGATGATAAACACTATAACAGACCATTATGAAAAAAGTAATATTTCAGTTTGAAAACCATAATAGATTTTTATCTAATTTTTGGGAATCCGAAATTAACCTCTACGCTCAAACGTTCCCCACTGTTGAGCACTTCTACCAATCACAAAAAGCAGCAAATGAAAAAGACTTCCTAAAAATAGCTAACGCAGCTTCTCCAGGACTTGCTAAAAGGCTTGGAGGAAAAGTAAAACTAGTGAAAGATTGGGAAGACAAGAAAGACGCTGTAATGAAAATAGGGGTAGAAGCAAAATTTACTCAGAATCCAGAACTAGCCAAACAGTTAATAGAAACAGAAGGCTGGGAGCTTTGGGAAGGTAATTTTTGGGGAGATACCTATTGGGGAGTCGATCTAAAGACTGGCCAAGGAAAAAACAAGTTAGGAAAAATTTTAATGACAACGAGACAACTTTTGATAGACAACAAACTTTAATTAAACAAAATCAAAAGATATGTCAGACGACCAAAACGCACCAGTAGTACATGCAGGAAGCTCAATCACTTTTAAAATTAAAAGCGGTAATCTTGAGTTTAAAGAAACACAAAAATATAAACTTGCAGACGGTGCAACTAGTACAGATAATTACCCAGGACACTGCGACTTAAATAGCGACAAGCTAAAAGAGTGGGCACACTCCGTTATCGATAGTTTTATTGATTCAAAGAGTGTACGGCCTGAAGCAGTATCTGTGGATCCCGATAACTAAACAATTGTTTTATGGACAAACTTATAATACTTCTAAGCCTTCTTTTTCTAAGCATAACGCCTATAAAAGAAGAAAGAGAAATACCTCAACCAGGATGGTGCGAGGCAAAAATCGAGCCCCTATATGATTACATTACCAACGTAAAAGTAACCATGTATCACCCGGTGGAGGGTCAAACAGACGACACGCCGGACATTGTAGCTGATGGTTCTTGGTTCGATATTCAAAAAGCCTCAGAGCTAAAATGGATAGCACTTTCCAGAGACCTACATAAAAGATACGGTGGAACCCTTTCTTTTGGAGACATAATTTACTTAAAGGTGGATGGCTCAGAAGAATCCGGATTTTATCTTGTAAAAGATTTGATGAACAGCAGGTTCACTAAAAAAGTAGATATTCTGGAGACCCTGGGGCATAACATTTATGCATTTCCTACGGCACAGCTTTACTTTGTCTCTGACCATCATTTCTCTCAGGCACAAATCTGGAAATATTTAAGTTCCCAAGAACACACAATTGCACCTTAACACTTTTTATCTTATATTTAAGCTCTTACGTTTGCCTATAGGAAAGACCTATAGGTTGGCGTAAAGTTTAACTAGCTTAAAATAGGAGAAAAATGAATAACTCATCAGTAGGTAGGTCAAACTACCCTAGCGCGCATATTGCGCTCAAAAACAACAGGCTTAAAGCCTATGAAATAGGCGGCTCATCAAAGCCAGACGAAGATGCAACATATTACCTGGAGTCAGGAGTGGAGTTTGAGATCGAATTAAACAACCCGACGCCCAATAAGGTTCTTGCAAAATTTATTATAAATGGCAAGGAAGAGGAATATGGACTCGTATTAAGACCCGGGGAAAGATTCTTTTTAGACAGGTTCATGGACAAAGACTCAAAGTTCAGCTTTGATACTTATTTCATACCTGATAGCGTTTCAGAGAACGCTGAGAAAAATAACGGGACAATCTGTATAAAATTCTTTAAAGAAGATACAAATCGACCCACACCTTGGGCAACTACTGGGTACCGGTACACACCAGATAATACCACAATAGATCCATATTGGATATACAACCCTGGTACATTCAGGTTATCTAATTCAGGAAATATTACGGTAGACTCAAGTGCCCCTAGTATAACATTAGGTGATTCTAACATTACTTACACCTCTACGGCCAAATTTCCAGACTCGTACAACTCACATGAGCTAAAGTCCAGTGGAGAGAGGACACTTGATATTGGAAGTAAATTATTCATAGATGGGCACGAAGTAGAACTACCTGATAGAGATAAGAAGAGAGAAACAGGGCGGGTTGAAGAAGGATCTAAAAGTGATCAAGAATTCAACTTAGTAAGTGACAAGTTCCTAAGTAGTGTATTCTTTACTACTAATATCAAATTAGTACCTATGTCAAGAAAACCTACGGGATCCCCAGTAAGAAAATACTGCACTGAGTGTGGAGCAAAAATACAGAAAAAATTCAAATACTGCGCTAATTGCGGAGAAAAACTTTAAACTACTAAGGCCTCACTAAGAGGCCTTTTTATTTTTAAACATACAAACATTCTGGATGGATAAATGAACGGAAGTACAGCAAAAGAAATCAAAAAATATTTAAAAATAAACTTAAGCTTTGATAAAGGCCCGGAGTTTAAAAAGACATACAGACGCCTCAAAAAAGCCTACACCAGGTTAAGTAGGCCGGACAAGAAGGAATTTTTATCAGAGATAAGAGTCACGATACAAGAAGGAGGATAAATGGGAGGAAACGCTCTAAAGAACCCTTCTGTAAGATTACAGAGGGACGAGTTCCTATCAGTAACACACTTGATAGTAAATAACCTTAGAAATTTTTATAATACTAAAGTAAGGCCCACACTTTCATACAAAAGCAAGAAATCTTTTGGTGATCTAGACATACTAATAGAAAAACCAGATGAGCCCTACAGATCAGATCTCGAGGAGCATGTAAAAAGATATTTCCAAACAACCGAGATCGTAAAAAATAAAAACGTGTGGTCCATCGGTGTGCCACTAGACTTAGATCTTGATAGGTCCAGAGTGTTTCAGGTAGATCTTATACATATGAAGCCCAAGCATTATGAGACGTCTTATTTTTATTACTCCTACAATGATTTAAATAATTTAGTAGGAAAAATGATTCACAAGTTTGGGATGAAGTTTGGACACAAAGGACTTATAGTTCCATTACGTACAGACAATGGAGGAGTAAAAAGGGAAATAACTATATCAAAAGACCCACAAAAGATTTATGAATTTATTGATCTAGATTACAAAAAGTGGGAGGAAGGGTTCGAAGACCTGGAAGATATCTTTGAATTTGTTGTCTCTTCAAAATACTTTAGCGCTGATATGTTTGATGATAGTAACCTTAATCATCGATCTAGGGTGAGAGATAAGAAAAGAAAAGTTTATCAATCCTTTAGAGAGTGGTTAAAAGAGTCTAAGCACTTTGACCGTCATTACAACTTCAATCTTAAAAAAGAAGAGTACATTGAGTTTATTGATGAGTGTTTTCCTGGAGTACACTTACGTATTCAAAAAGATGCCTTTGATAGAGAAATGGAAGAGAAGAGGCAGATTGCAGAAAAATTCAATGGAAATATTATAATGGACCTAACAAATTTAAAGGGAAAGGCGTTAGGTAAATTTATAGGAAATTTTAAGAACTCTGTAGAAGACTTTAATTTATGGGTAAAACATTCAAGTAAGTCTGAAATAAAAGAAAGAATTTTAGACTTTTATAAAAGTCAAGTTGAATTTAAAGACACTCCAGTTTAAATTCAAGTATATGCAGATAACAAATAACTTTAGATAAGACCAAGAGCAGCGCTCTTGGCACTGCTCTTTTCTTATTGATAAATATTGGAGTACTTTATGCCAAAGTCAGCTAAACACAGAATACAAAAGGTAATACCTCATTTCCAACAAAGACTAATAGCGGAACAAAATGACGCAAAGTCCTTAATATATTCAAAAGATTTAACCATAATTACAGGAAAAGCGGGTAGTGGTAAAACACTTGTGGCCGTATACTCTGCCTTAACCATGCTATTAGAGGGCAAAGTAAATAGGATAATAATCACCAGACCGCCTGTAGAAGCCGGTGAGGGTATGGGATTTTTGCCCGGGGGTTTAGAGGAAAAAATGGATCCTTGGCTGGCACCTATCTACGAAAATCTAGAGCTTATTATAAAAAAAGATAATACTCAATATTTAGTAGAGGAAGGTAAAATAGATATAAGACCTATCGCTATGATGAGAGGGCAAACTTATACAAAGTGTGCTATAATAGTAGATGAGGCCCAAAATGTCACTCATAATCAAATGGAATTGATTGTTGGACGTTTAGGAAGAGACAGTAAAATGATGATCTGCGGAGATGCAAGACAAAAAGACTTAAATTACAGATCAAGAAGTGGGTTACCATTCCTGATCCAAAAAGCAACTAAACTCCACGAAGTAGCCCATATCGAATTACAGGCTAATCACAGACACGACCTTGTGGATAAATTATTAAACCTATATCTTGAAGAAGATGAAAATAAAAGCAAAAAAGCTTAAAGAATCTAATATCAATAAAAAGCTTAGAAGAGCAATCTTGGACCACCAAAAGAGTGAAAAACCTTCTTTTAGGTCCACGCCCTCAGCAAGGGATATGATCCCTATGAATATTAACGGAACAATGTTTATGCTCTGTCCCGATACAGGGCAAAAATTATTAGCCAGAAAACACTTTTAAAATGGAAGTAACTTACTTAGAACACAATCCCTATTTAGATGACATGCTCTCCGATATAGAGAGTGAGGACTTTGATCACAACAAAGCTGAGATACTTTTATCTGCAGCTAGTTATGTTGACTCGGTCCAGGTTCAGGCTTTTATAGAGGGAGCAAATGTAAAGGGTGATGAGTCTCAAATTTTTCCTAGGATGGAGGACCCAACACCCGAACAGGAAGAGAGTGAACTCATGGCACTTTATAAAAAAGCTGTCCTAAATAGAAAATCTGAGAAAGATTAATGTCACTAGATGAAATTACAAAGGCAGCTGTAAAGTCTTTGATGAGCGGCGAGCCTATGCAGGATCGTAAAAGGATAGAAGAAAGTGTAGAAGTATCTTTTATAGGACCTTTACGAGTAATCATCAGTGAGGAACTTGAACCTGTTTTACTTCATCTAAAAGGAGAATTAAGAGAAGAGGTTAAAAAAGAAATTATTGAAAATATAGTAAATAGGTTTCTTAAAGAGATAGGACCCAATTAGGGTCCTATTTTTTTACCTTAAGATTTTTATAGGGCTTTCATTGTTAACGTCTCTTTGAAGTGTGGGAGTATATCTACCCTCTTTGGTTTTAGACTCTCCCGAGCCTTTTACTGAGCTTCTTTTTTTTACTTCCGGGGAGTCTTCCATATTTGGTATTACTCCAGCCTCAGACGTTTTCTTGTCTAATTCCTTCTTGTCTATAAAGGTGAACGACCCATTGTCTTCCAAATAAGCACCCAATCTTTCAGAGACGATGAGTCTATAATAAGGGTGACCCCTCTTTACTTCAGATTCCAGGCTTTCCATTTTTGTGATGCCGCCAGTAGCCGAAATTTCTTCCAATACATATACGGTCCAACCCTGTTTATTGTTTGGAACATGAGTAATTATTAAAGCCTCTTCATGGTCTTCAATAGGATTTAGAACACCATTTAGAACTTCAGCATTAAAAGTATGCTGCCTTCATTCTATCTCGTGTGTTTCTTCATTTACAAATAATGGCATTAGTAAAAACCTCCTTCATCTTTCCCTTTCTTTTTAGGATCGCCAAAATCATCCCCATAAATGTATGCGGGGATAGGGTCTTTTCCTGCAATATCCGCCCACTGTCCTTTAGCCATTCCCTTAGAAAGACCATCTTTTATTCTGTTGGTAGTAATTCTTGTAAGCCAGTCATTACTATCAACGTTTAAAGTATCAACAGACTTAAAGTAAGGTTTATACTTTATAGGTTCCATTTTATTTGCCTGACGTTCTCTATTCAATTTCTTAAGATAAGATTCAGTGGTCTTGTCTCCTCTATAAAAACCTGAGTCATCAGGTGCTTCTGTAATCTCAGCGTTATCACTAATTCCTCGGACAACTGTTTCTATACTTTTTTTATGAAAGTCATTGTCGTACACTCCAGAAATCTCATCAACAATATATTTTTGAGCTTCTAAGTGACTTTTTAACTCTCCTAACTCCTGTGGCTTAATAACTCCATCTGTGAGTGCCTCTCCTTTTTTAACATTGTTCCCCTCAGACACTAGTAATTCTCTGCCAGGGGGAATTGTAAGTTTTTTAGAACCTACATTTAGCTCCCACCCACCGATATCATTCTTCTTAATACCAGACACAGACCCTGAAATAGGGGCAAGGGTTGCTTTTCCGCTCACTTTTTGTGGTACTTTTAAAAGCTGTTCTAATCGAGGAAAGGAAGAAGCAACATCTTTCTTACCACCTGCCGCTCCCCCGGTATGGAAAGTCTTCATAGTAAGCTGAGTAGATCGCTCTGTTAGAGCTTGGGAATCTAAAATACCTACATTCGTTCCTACATTAGGTAGCTGCCCGTCAGGTAAAGTACCATAACATTTCTGACAAATACCTTCTGAAGAATCACACGTAAGAGGACTTCTAACCTCTAAAGATTCCATGCCTTTTTCTTTAGCATTATTAATAACTCTGGAATCAATAATCTCGCCCCTTTTTACTACACCTCTTACAGTGTTAAGAGCAGTCCTATCAAGTACATTATTATCACTCAGCTTCAAGGTAATTCCTTCAGTTGTTCCACAATCTTCTTCTACGATAAGCTGTCTACGATTAACAGAGAGCAGAGTCTTGTTAAGGGCCCCACTCTGCTGAGTGTTTACAGATCTATCTACGATCCCCTTTCTTACACCTGGAAAAGTATTGAAATAAGAAAAAGTATCTAGACCTTCCGAATAAGATTTGAAAATCGGGATAGGGATAGGATTACCGTTTGTGTCAGTAACTATACCCGGCCCACTAAGGACCTGCTTAACATTCCCGCTCTTACTTTTAGACAGAGCACCAGTCTCAATAAGCTCAAGCATACGGTTTTTGCCTTTTAACTGCTTATCTTGCGCCTCCCCTATATCTTTATTAAGAGCTAAATAAGCTTCTATTTTTTTCTGGTCATCTTTTATTTTCTTTATCTTGGGCTCCCACTTTTTAATTAGGTTTTCCCGGTATTTACGATCTATAACCATGTCATCAATAGAGATGGTTCCCCCTATTTTATAGGAATACAACGCTCCCAGGTCTTTATAATGGTTTATGACGTCTGCAAATACATCATTAGGCTCGCTCCTTGCTATCTTGTCTAGTAGTTTTGATAGGTCGCTACCTTTAAAAACCCTGGAATAATCCTTATACTTCTCAGGAAGTTTTTTATTAAGTTCCCATTGGCCTAATGTCATGTTTTGACCGTTTAAACTAAATTGGTCAGTCATTTTTAAACCAGCTTCTTTTGCTTCATTTATTGATTTAAAAGTTTTTCCAGTCTTTTTATTTAGCTCGCTGAGCTTTGATATACCGTATACGTACTCTTGGGAAACAGATGGGACTAATCCTCTATCACCATGTTTGAACAGAATCCTAGAAGGAAACATACTCTTTGCATCTTGCTCACCTTCATAGGTTGCCGGGACCATTATAGACATAGTATCCCCGTCAAAGTCAGCGTTGAACCCACTAACAATTAAAGGGTTTATTCTAATATCTTTACCGCTAGAGAGTTGTGCCTTAGCAGCCTGTACTGAATGTTTGTGTAAAGAGGGAGCCCTATTCATTATGACCGGTTTCTCTTTCATAACTTGTAACAGAGCCTGCTTACCCTGATCATCTCTCTCATTTACAGATTTAAGAGAATTAGAAGCAGTAATACCTCTTTCTTTTAATTTACGTACAACAAAAGGTTTAAAAATAGTCCAAGCCATCTCTTCTGGGATACCTACTTCATCTAAACCTAAGGAGGGTTCTGGAGTAATAGTTGAACGTCCAGAAAGATCCTGGCGCTTGCCCCAAGCTTTTCCGAATATGATTCCACCTTTAGTATTACCTAGTTCTTTTAGAGCTCCTTTATACTTCTGCTTACCGTATGTTATAGGATCAACAAAACCTTGCATGGCTTTTACAGAATAGTAAAGACCATTTTCATATTTAACCTTCTCCTCATCATCTATAATGTCCTCGTCAATAGCATTCTTTAGACCCACCGCTTTTAACCCGATGTCTCTATAATGTTTATTTATATCTGAAACTTGTAAATCTCCAGAAGGTAAAGCGTAGATAGGTCGGAACTTAGGAGGAAGTGTCAAAACATTCTTAATAACATAAGCATCTTTAGCATTTAATCCTTGTTGATCCAAAGCGTCTAATACCCTAACCTTAGTGTTAAGCTTATTTACATTGGTAGGAGGAGCATCTCTAAGAAGTTCTTTTGTAGACTTCAGCTCTTTCTTTATGTCTAGGGATTTTAAAGAACTTATAATGGCCGCTGCACCAGTATTACCATTCAATTCTTCTTTACCAGACATAATATTATCATAACCTTTGTTAGTAAGCTCTAAAATACTTTTTATGGCACTTTCTGCCATAGGATTCGGAAGCTCCGCCGGAAGAGAAATGTGATTATATTTCTCCCCTTTGGATCCACCTGTGAGTTTCTTATCAAATAAACCCCCTTTTTTCTCTTCTAGGTTTTTACCTATGAGCATATCTGCGGGCTTAGTTATCTCACCATTGGAAAGCTCTAAGGTTTTTTTATCAGTAAGAGGGATTAATTGCATACCATTGCCTTCTTTCTTTACATCTACTCCGGCAGCCTTTAAGTAATTTAACATTTTGTCAAAAACAAAATTACCTGAAGGTTTTGGAGGTGCTAAACCAAACTGTACATTTCGGAACCATTCTTCGTTTTTTCTTCCTTTTATAGTGGTAGCCTCACGGAGCAAATTCTTAGCACCGTGTGCTAAATAAGAATAAGTCACACCCTCACCCATCTTCTGGGCGCCCTTACCAGCAGGTTGCTCATCGATATCATAAGTACCGAAATCATGCGCCCCCATTTTTTTCTTCACAAGATGGCGAAGTTTTAAATACTGTCTATTACCAACAAAAATAGGGTTTTCAATATAATCTCCATTCTTGCCATCTCTAAGTTTCTCGTTAGGCTCTACACCTTCTTTCTTCATTAGGTCTAACACTCGCTTGGCTTCATCGCCTTCTGGGTTATTAAAGTTCTTAATGTCATAAACCTTCCCAGTCTTCTTAGAAAGTTTACCCATAGCTGTATCTAACAACTGTCCCATATTCATACGACCTTGTACACCCTGTGGGTTTACCATTATCTCAACAGGCGTACCGTCCGGGCGATGAGGAGCCTCGTCATCTGGTATAATTTTACCAACGATGTGCTTATCTCCATAGCGCGACGAATTACCAGTCCAACTAGTTTTACCATTTCTTCTAATATAAACTATACCGTTAGGAGTAGTAGGGCATCCTACTTTGCCCTCATAGTGTATATAATCCTCTTCTTGTGCA
>Ga0136558_1000149_pt1 | contig 40805 bp, 22 predicted proteins | sample AntRauTorckE6833_FD_101391 | JGI IMG/M metagenome (GOLD analysis project Ga0136558, IMG submission 101391) | Saline lake microbial communities from Rauer Islands, Antarctica - Metagenome Torckler E6 #833 | ecosystem: Environmental > Aquatic > Non-marine Saline and Alkaline > Saline | place...
GCTAAAATAGAAGCTTTGTTTATTGAATATCCAATGGTATTAGAATCCTCGGCCTATAAGATCGATATAATAACAGATGAAACCGGTTTTGATGCAATAGAAAAAGATTGGAATAAGCTTTTTCTTTGTTCCAATGGAAGCATTTTTCAAAGTTTTGAGTGGAGCAGAACCTGGTGGAAATATTTCGGTGAATCAGGGAAACTACATATCCTGTTACTAAGGAAAAACGGATGCCCAATTGCCATATTTCCATTTTTCATGGATGAAATCAAAATATTGGGCTATAAGTGCTGTACTTCACTTCGCTATATAGGCTCTAACGTTGCGCAGCCTTCAGTACATAAATTAATGGGCTTGGTTTCTTACACGGATTACTTAGATGCGATTATAAAAAAGGGTTCAGAGAGAGAATCGTATATAGAAATTATGCATTACCTGAGTGAAAAATTAAAGCAGGTCGATGAAATTATATTTGATGAAATATCTGAGCACAATGATTTTTGGGAATATGGATTCCCCTTGCTTGGTGAAGTGTCTAAGCTGATGGATATTGAAGAAAATCAATCCAGCCAAATAATAAAATTGTCAAGCAATTGGGAGGGATATCTAAATGATATGTCAAAAGGGAGGCGGTATAAGACCCGACAGTCTTTAAATAAGATAATTGATCCGGATAAAAAGATCTTTTGTGTAAACAGCCCGGAAAACGAAGATGAATTTTCTCAATACTATCAAAAAATGGTTAGTATTCATCAGCGAAAATGGAATGAGCTGGGCTCTATCGGAACATTCTTTGAAGACGAAAACCGGCTGTTTCATGAAGAAGTATCTCAACTTCTATTTAAAAAAGGGTGGCTGAAAATTCACGCCTTATCTCCCATTTCAATGCCAGAAGAAGTAATTGCAATAGACCTTAATTATTGCTTCCGTAATAGAATATATAAAGCTCATACGGCAGTTGATAAACAATCAGAATATTTTAAAGAAGGTCCCGGAACTTGCCTTCTAAATATGGAGATAAAAGAAGCTTTTGATGACCATATGGCTGAATTTGATTTTATGAGGGGAGACGAAGAGTACAAAAGAATGGTATCGAATGTTGAATTGAGAAGCAAGACCATTACGCTTAGAGATCCTCATTGGTATAGAAATAAACTTCGAACGCTGGTTAAAAGAAAAACCAGTTTATCCAGATCGCTAAACCGAAAAATTAGCGGACATAAGCTTAAAATGGAAAATAAATAAGCAGCTTGAGGCTCTTATTTTCATTAAAGGACACTCGATGAGAAAAGTAGTAATTGATAATATACAGCATTAGTTAAAATGGAGTATGGGCAGAGTTATTGCAGTCAATAATAAATATTAGCTGCTCTCTGGAACTTAAGAATGTATATGCTGTGGAGTTTTATTTTGGGTAGTTATACGCTGACCCTTTGAGCTGCTTTTTAATAAAACTACGTTAAGTGCAAACAATGGTAATTTCATCATTCTTCGCCATCGTGAGGGTTGGGCGTAAAGCCTATAAGCCCATTCAAGACCTGTCTTTCGCATAGCAGCAGGAGCTCGTTTTACCTCACCGGTAATGAAATCAAAACTCCCTCCAATGCCAATGATCACTTTGCAATTGCTAAGATAGGGAAGGTTTCTATAGATCCATTTTTCCTGAGCAGGGGCCCCTAATGCTACGAAAATAACACAAGCTTTCTGAAGTTGGCTTTGAGTTTCCAGGGGCAGATCTTCAAAATTTAGATCCGAACGTTCCGGGGAATATGTACCTGAAATTAGTAATCCCGGAATCTGTTGCTGCAACAAAAGAGCGGCTCTTTTTGCCACTGTAGGTAAAGCTCCATAGAAAAACGCAGAGCTTTGTGTTTTTGCCGCAATACCACATATTTTTTCAACAGAATCGGACCCGGTGATTCGATCTACTTTTTTCCCATACAGAAAATTAACTGCCCAGCTAATACCGACACCATCTGCAGTATTAATGGATGAGTTTTTCAAAATATCTTTGAAATTATTGTCAATGATAGCATGTATGGCTATTTCAGGATTGACCGTTACAATAAATAGCGGTTTTGTCTTTTTAGATTTTTTTGAAAGAACCTCGTCAATGGCGGTAAAAAAATCATCTTTTGAGTATGACGATATATTCACACCTAATACGGGGTATGTTTTTTCAAGTGTTTGAGCTTCCATTTCTACCTCCTTGCGTTTGGTTACTAAACCATAATGCAATTCATGTACCAAGCTCATTAAAATGGCGTTAAACGTACTTCAGGGAGGTTATTTGTTAAAGGAAGGGGATATTATGTAACAATCATACACAAATATCTGATTGTTGTGTAACATTATTACGCTTTAAAGAAGGGTATATTAAACTGATTTTACATCAGTAATATATTTAGCCGGATTACCTCCGTAGATGGTAAATGGAGGGACATCTTTTGTTACTACCGAGCCGGCTGCAACAATGGAGCCCTCTCCAATATGGACTCCTTTTAGAATAATACAACCGCAGCCGAGCCATGCCTTGTCATGAATGTGAACCGGTTTATTGACTACGGTTTTTGAATTTAATGGATGCAGGTCTGAATCCATTATCATTACATCCCATGAAATTTTACAATCCCGGCCGATGGTTACTTCTTCTTCACAAATGATGAGTGTATTTCGATTGATATAGGTTCCATTGCCGATGGAGAGTGTACCTTGTTCTCCAATTTCAAAGCGAACACCGGCATAAAACTGACAGTTTTCGGCTATAAGCTCTCCGCCTTTGTTTATCACTCTTGGAAAAGGGCGTGATTCGGTTATAACCAAGATCCCATGGCGTGTGAATTTCCGGGAAAACCACAAACCTCTGATATGCTCTGTTAAGGAGTGTTTTTTCAGGCGCCGCCGAATTTGTGTAATAATCGAATGATCATTCATATATCATAATCTAATTTTTGACTACCATAAGCAATATTTATAAAAGTAGATGGACCAAAAAGCAGAGTTGCCCGGTATATATACCCATTCTGTTGTTTTACCAGGCCAAGGAATAAATATATTTCTGTATTAATTAAAGTGATCTAAATAGAAAATGACTTTGTCTCGAAACTTATATACTCACTAAAAATGGTGAACTAAATTCTAATAAGAACTATTAGTAAGGTAAGACTAATTGGGTTTGTATCGTCTCTTAAAGTAAAAGCTAAAGGCTATTGATATGGAAACACTGACTGCTCCGAATAAAACTTCAAAAACCCCTTCCATCGCATTGAAAAATGATCTTATAAAACAATTTAAAACCGTTCGTTCCTTTACGGAACAAATTACCGAGCCTTTAGAAATTGAAGACTATGTGATACAGGTAACGGAAAATGCGAGTCCGGCCAAATGGCACTTAGCCCATACTACTTGGTTTTTTGAGACTTTCTTGTTGGAAAAAGAACTGGAAGATTACGATCCGATTCATCCCCAATACAGCTATTTATTCAATTCCTATTATCTGCAGACCGGAGTGCCTCACTGTCGGGCACGAAGGGGAAATATTTCACGGCCTACGGTAAAGCAGGTTTTCGAATACCGTGAAAGTATTAACGAACATGTTGTAGAGCTGATCAAATCAGCGACTGAAGAGCAGTATGATAAATGGGCTCCGATCATTGAGATAGGAATTCATCATGAGCAGCAGCATCAGGAACTGTTGATGACGGATCTGAAATATATGTTTTCCCAGAATCCATTGAATGTTGTCTATAAAGAAGCAGATCGACCCAGGGTAAAATCAGTTCCGGAAATCAGCTGGAGTTCTTTCAAGGAAGGTGTTTTCGAAGTAGGGCATAAAGGTGGTGGATTTGGATACGACAACGAATTTCCACGTCACAAAACCTATATCCATGATTTTGAGCTTGCAAACCGGCTGGTCACAAATGCTGAATACATTGAATTTATAGAATCGGGTGCTTACGGAGAACCGAAATGGTGGCTGGATGAAGGTTTTTCCACGATCAGGGATAATGGATGGAAAGCACCGTTGCATTGGCAGAAGAAAGAGGGAGAGTGGTGGCAGTTCACTTTAAGCGGCCTGGAAATGGTTGATCCCAATGAGCCGGTAACGCATGTCAGCTATTTTGAGGCTGATGCTTATGCTCGCTGGAAAGGATATAGATTACCAACGGAACAGGAATGGGAGGTAGCTGCTGAATCAATTCCTGTGGAAGGTAAATTTGCCGATGCCGGATATTTACATCCCGCTGTTTTACAGACGGAAGAAGAAGGATTACAGCAAATGTTTGGGGAGGTGTGGCAGTGGACCCAAAGTTCCTATGCCCCGTATCCCGGCTACAAACCGCTGCCCGGCGCTTTGGGAGAGTACAATGGCAAATTCATGTGCAATCAGTATGTGTTGAGGGGCGGTTCCTGTGCAACCTCGCGATCACACTTCAGAAAGACTTACCGGAACTTCTTTCATGCCAATGAACGGTGGCAGTTTACCGGGATCAGGCTTGCAAAATAACAGAAAGAATATCATCTAAAATTACATGAAACAGACCGTAGAAGAATTGGAATTGACTTCCGATATGACTGCCGAGGTCATAACGGGATTAAGGAAACCTGAGAAAACACTACCAAGTAAATATTTTTATGATAATCGGGGATCGGAGCTTTTCGAAGAGATCTGTAAGCTTGATGAATATTATCTGACTCGCACAGAGCTTGAGATCATGGAAAATAATATTGGTGAGATCGCTTCAGTTTTAGGAAACCAAATTCAGCTGATCGAATTAGGGAGCGGAAGCAGTATGAAAACCCGATTACTGCTCGATCATTTAGAAGATATTCATTCTTATGTACCTGTAGATATTTCTGAAGAATTTTTGGAAAATGTAGCTCAGAACTTAAAGAAGGAATATTATGATCTGAATATTTTGCCGGTTGCAACAGATTATACCAAACCTTTTGCACTGCCTGAAACTCCCGAAGGAGTAACAAAGATCGCCTATTTTCCAGGTTCTACGATCGGTAATTTTACCAAGCAGAATGCGGCTGATTTCATCGGACTGATCTCAGAGCTGGTTGGTCCTGAGGGCGGTTTGTTGATCGGTTTCGACCTTGTCAAAGATCCGGAAGTTTTAATAGCAGCCTACGATGACTCAAAGGGAGTGACGGCTGCATTCAATAAAAATATACTGGTTCGAATTAACAGGGAATTGGATGCCGATTTTGATCTGGATGAATTTGAACACCGGGCTGTTTATAACAAAGAAAAAAGCCGGATGGAGATGCACCTGATCAGCAATTCTGACCAAACTGTGACTATCGGTGATATGAAAATTGACTTCGAGAAAGGGGAGAGTATACATACCGAGAATTCCCATAAATATTCTCTGGATTCGTTTAGCAAATTAGCCGAAGATTATTTCGACACGGTCAAAAGCTGGATGGATGAAGGTCAAAAGTTTTGTATTCAATATCTGAGGAGTTACTGAAAGTAAGCTTCAGAGAACCCTTTTCTAAAATAAGATCTTAAAAGGATTCTTGAGGTATCCGGTCTGCTGTTTTTTCTTAACCTTAAAGCTTAGAACTAAGTATAATTTACGGGAGTCTCTTCCAAAAGTGACTTGGATATACAAGGTTTTGTGACATCAGATAGCTGTTAATGACTCATCTTTTTTGGACAGTTTCTTTTTTAGAATTAAAAAAAGGGAATTCATATAATGGGATACAAAGCCTTCTGAGGTTAATTTTGATTTTTTTGAGCTACTTTTGTTTTGTTTCTCGTAGTTAGTATTAAAAAGCAGAACTAAAAGAGCAGAATGAGTAAAGTCTTTACAAAAAGGGTACTACATATTCTCGGGGTTATATTGATAATTGGCTATGGCTTCTGTGATATAGCCATAGCACAGACAGACCCTGTTATTGAGGGATCTGACATACGTCCATTTACTGCATCCGGAAGTATTGGCATAAAGGCTAATGGGTATACTGCTAACGGCATCGAAAACCGAAGAGCTCCGGCTTCCCTTCAAACAAATGCCAACCTTAATTTTTCAGTTTTTGGTTTGAGTTCCGGGTTGAACCTGCTTTATTCTACTGATCAATCCGGGCTAAGGCAAAATATGAATAACCTCAGTTTTAATGCCTCCTGGGAGTGGGTCAGAGTACAAGCCGGAAGTGTAAGCCCGAGTTTCTCAACTTATGGACTGAGCGGAGCAACCATTCGTGGCGGATATATAACAGCAACTCCCGGAAACTGGCTGATAGAGGTGTCTGGTGGTCAAAGCCGAAGAAAAGTTGAGTTTCAGGTAGAGGAAGGATTCAGAGATCCCTCCTATGAACGCTGGACAGCTGCAGGTAAGGTTGGCTATGGTGGGGAAAATAACTCTCATTTTTATCTAAGCTCGCACTATTCTGTAGATAAGGTCAGTAATCTTAACAGCGATAATAACAGTCTGGAGATCACCCCTAAAGAAAACTTAACGCTGACTCCGGATGCTCAGATCTCTTTATTTGAGGGGGTTTTTACTCTATCGAGTCAGGTTACTGTTTCAGCTTATACCCGGGATCTGAACAGTGCAGTTCTCCCAATTGAATCAGCAGGTATCCCTTCTTTTGTGTCTGATGTTTTCAGACCCAGAACCAGTTCAAGAGTTAATTATGCTGGTAAAGCAGGGGCAGAACTAAGTTTGAATAATTTTGGACTTCAGCTGGGGTACGAAAGAGTTCAACCCGGTTACAGATCATTGGGAACAGGCAGGATCCGTGATGATCAGGAGGAGATCACGATCGTGCCGACAGCCCGTTTACTCGATAACCGGCTTTCATTGCAGGGGTCGCTGACTCTGGGGCGTGATAATTTGCTTGATACCCGCCTTCAAACACGTCGAAATACAGCTGTGGGCACTAACGCACAATATCAACTGACGGATATGATCATGCTTAGTGCGAACTATAATCTGATGGTCAATGACTTTTCTTCCAGTGCAGCAGTCGATTCTCTTCCACAAGCCGGCCTTGGGCAGATGCAGGTATCACATACATTCATGTTTCAACCTAATTTTACAGTTCAGCAGGGAGATTTGATGCATAATTTTGGAGTATCCGGGTCCTATTTTAAAATGGATAATGAGTTTAAGGGGTCTCAAAATCAGGGTCAAAATAATTTTTCATCAGACACCTATTCCGGATCACTCAATTACAGCCTGTCTTTTCCTTCCGGGTTTTCGGTAAATGCTATGAGTAATTATCTGGTCTATAATTCGGCCAGAACAGATAATACTACTTTGGGTGTGAATGGCGGGGCTACATATTCATTCTTTGAGAACAGCTTGACCGTGAATTTAAATGTAGGTTTCAATCAAAATACCAACGAGCTGAATAGAAACGCTCAGAGTATGACGAATACAACTTTTAAAACCCGGCAAATGATGCTCAATTTGTCAACAAATTATCGGGTATATGAAAAAGGTTCTCTCTCATTAAATCTTAGAAGCCGTACTAATAATGTGATTGAAGGTGCAGGCACTAAATACACTGAAATGGAAGGGACCATCAATTTTCAGCACCGATTCTAATGCAAAGGTCTAATAAATCGAATTTATGATAAAATATTTATTACAAATGACGGGATTTTTAAAGAGTACAGCAGGTTTCGTGTTATTGATTTGTTTGTTTATAACAGGGGCAGAATCTGCACAGGCACAGGGAAGTGCAAATATCAATGTTACAGGAATTCCGGGCGTCATAAATAATCCATTTACGGATCAGTTTGAGGAGAATTTCAGAAACGGCCGGTATCAGGTCATTTTCACCTATAACAATTCGAATTCTCAGCCGGTAGATTTTCGCTTTGAATTCAGTTTAATGAAAGATGGAAGAGAAGTAATTGAAGTAACGTCTGATCCCGAAACCTTCAGTCCCGGAGCCTATATATTCACCTCTGTTTTTGAAGAGCTTCCTTTCCGGCAAACTTTTGATGACATACTTGATCAACTTACGAATCAACAGAAAAAACAGGTTATTCAGGAAGGATCTATACCGGAAGGAAATTACAACCTGACCATCAGAGCCATCCCTGAAAATAACAATGGCATGATATCTTCAATGCCCTCTGTAAATCCATTTTCAGTTATATATCCTCAGGCTCCCATACTTATCAATCCTTCAGATCAGGCAAATTTAGCTCTTGAAACACCTGTTTTCAACTGGACACCTGTACCGGTTTCAGGATACCCTATCAACTATAACTTTTTATTGGTTGAAGTACTTGGAAGTCAAACTCCATTACAGGCCATTAACAGTAACAGGGCACATGCTGAGGCTATGGTTACTGCAGAAAATACGCTGGTATATACTCCCGGATATAAATATGAGTTTTGAAGTGGATCTTCCTGACTTTGAAGGCACAGGACTGAATCCCCCGGATGGACTTACATTTAACAATGTGGGCTTAACAGACGGTTTTCTGAGCGGATCAATTGCACCATTTCAGCCACTTGGAGGGGCAGAAATAGATCTTATGCCAGGGGCTCCGGACTCACCGACATTACTGATCAGCGAGATATTTGGTTCGCTTGAGATGGGACAGGATCAGAATGGCAGCTTCCAGACTGTAAATATTAATCTGGATGGTGAACTGGGTGATCTTCCGGCATTCAATGTGGATGACCCGTCTACCTGTGTTGAGAATGGCTCATTTACGCTGAGACTTGTAGAAAGTAAATATTTTGAAGGCACGGTTAGCAGTATTCAGCCTTGCGGATATCTTGAGCTTGGACCTGCGCAGATCGCAGTTACGGGTGCTGACCTGAATTTTAGCGTATCAGCTGATGAGCAAATGGCAGAATTGGACGGTGGTGTGAGTGTTACATTACCGGCATCTGATCAGGGCTCACCGGTTACAGCAAATGGTAATCTTGTACTTGATCTTATTAAGGGAGATATCAAAGATGGTTCTGTAACCATAGATCAGCAATTTGGTTTAGACTTGCCACATGGTTCCGGAGATGCACTGTTCACCTTTGGAATCAATCAGGCGGTACTCAATAAAGATGGCCTTTTGGTAAATGGTGGAGGAAATTTATCAACAGACGGTGTACAATCCACGGTGCAGTTCAACGACCTTTTAGTTGGTTTTAACCCGTTTGGCGTGCAATCCGGTAATGCATCTATAGCAACAAACTTTGACGTGGAGGTTGGTGTACAACCGTTGTCACTGCGTCTGAAAGACCCGGCTACAGCTATGCCGGCAGATAATGCAATAGATATAGGCCTGAATAGCGATATTTTACTCACCAGCAACGGACTCGAACTTTCAGGTTCTTCAACAGCAAGCATTCGGTTTCAGGGAGATGAATATGCAGCTATGGAAGTAGAGTATGAGAATGGTTTTGCCCTTAATGTAGGCGGTTTTGCAGTTAATCAGGGTCGTGCTTTGTTCTATCAAGTGGAAAACGGAGTTCGTTCTCAGGATCCGTTAGCAGTGTTAAGCCAAACTGGTTTTGATCTTGGCGGGATGATCACAGCACTGTTGCCTTCAAGAATTCCGTTGCCGTCAGAAGATATTGCATACGTTGATATCAAGGATACGGATGGAAATCTGCTCGTAGATGTGACTGAAGATGAACAAACAAACGGATATACTATAAGCACGGATGGCTCAACACTTCCGATGGTAATAGCAGCTCTCGATGACCAAAGTGGAGCTCCTATAGAAGTAAATGTAGGGTTCAGTTTAGTTACCGATGGATCTTACAATTTAACAGGCGGTTCACTGACCCTGGAAAGTGAGTACTCATTGGAGTCAAGTTTGGATCTTCCTTTAAGCCTGACGGAGTTTAGCATTGGTGATGATGGCAGCGGTATTGAATTAAAAGCCGGGTTAAAAGCGGATCTTCCCGGACCACTGAGTGAACATTCGGCCATTGCTAATGCTGTGATTGATCAAAATGGAATATCACAGGGAACGATCTCTGTTGGTAATCATCAGACGGCATATCAGGACGGGATAACTCCACTTTATGCCTATGACCACTCCGGAAATATTCAGGGAAGTCAGGAGACGGATGTCTTTGAAGCTGAACTCTGGGGAGTAGAAGCAGAATTCGGAAGTACGAACAGTATTGCAGTTTCAGGTATTCTGAACAGCAGTCTGATATTAGACGTGAGCGGCGGAAGTGATCCGATATTCTACACGGCGTCATGGTCGGATACCGGCTGGGATTTTAATATCGATCCGGGTTCGCTGGGAGAACTTTCTATGGGTGATGCCACGCTTAGCCTTAATCAGCAGGATGGAATTGATGTGGTAACAGGTGGAGATTCATTTTATCTGGTGCTTAATGGGCAGGTTTCCCTGGATGATGTAATTGGTGAACCACTCAGCGTAACTATACAGGATCTGGAAGTTGGTGTAGATGATTACAATTCCAACCCAAGCCTGCATTTCGCTATGGCCGGTGCTTCCGGTACTATGGCAGACCAGACATTTAGTTTATTTGAAGGAGCATTTGAAGGACTGATAAAAGATCCAACCATAACACTGAATGGCAGAAGTATTGCGGTCAGTTCTGATTCTGGGAATGTGAACTTTTTGAATGAGCTCATTGAGTATCAGGGCTTGATGATCGATACACAGGGAGGTTTAACTTTTTCCAGTATTGAGGCTAATGACATTCAGCTGATACCTGAACATGTAGTTATTAATTCACTGGCTCTCTCGAATAATGGGTCACTCAGGTTGGATAGTGAACTTGCCATTACATTACCTGAACCTGTAGATCAGACATCCTCTTCAACCATCAGTATTTATCGGGATGATCAAAATGTAGTTGTGGTCGAGGCAACAGCACCGGCTTTTGACTTGGATCAGCAGTATGCGCTGGGCGACTTCGGTTATTTCAAATTAAATACCATTCAAGCTGACATTGATCCCTATGACTGGGAAGAGTCGGGTATATATGCTAATGGTGATCTGTATCAAACGGGCGATGCCACACCTATCATAAGTTTCGGTGAAAGTGGGCAAATTACAGAGAATCCCGGAATAGGGATTTCAGCCAGTGCTCCCTATGTACAATTCAACGCCACAGGTAATGTCGGTTTTGACTACGATTTCAGTGTATTTAGTGTATCCGTGAATTTTGATGACATCTCAACAACTCAGGATGGATTTGAACTTGAATTGAGTGGAAATCTTGGAATGAGTATACCGGCGTTAACAGTATCAAGTTCGATCAGATATGAGAATTTCATTATCGATCAAAGTGGAGTTAAGGATACCGGTAACATTGATGGCTCCGGTTCACTCGAGTTAGATGGTATTGGTTCTATTGAGATAGGCCAGTTTATCTACGAGAAATATGATAACGGTACGGATATAGAGATCGCGGACGCCTCAGAAAAAGAACCAAATGAGCTGGACGGGGATCAAAATGGAGTGCCAACACGAACAGAAACAGGCGTCACCGAATTACTTTGCTTTGGCCCTTGCCCTGTTAATACCGGAGAAACAAATGTTTCCCAAAGTGCCTTGACCATAACTATAAATGCCGGAACAGATGGCGGAAGCGGAGGTATTTCAGGTGGTGTAAAAAGCATTTTCTTCATGAAAAAAGCATCCGGAGAGTTTGAGCTGGTTGTAGACAGTTTAAATGCTTCTCTGATGGATAACTTCTCTATCACGGCGAACATGCAGTATATGAATTCAAATGATGGATTCCTTCTCAGAGCTGCGGCAAGTGGCGTATTTAGCTTTGGCACAGAAGAAGTATCGGCAGCGGTAGCCGGTAAGTTTGCCAACTTAAATGGGGAAACGAGCTATGGACTCTTTGTAGCTGCACAAAGTGGAGTCGGAATTCCCATTGTTCCGGGAGTGGTAGATCTGACCGGAGCCGGTGGAGGGTTCTTCTGGAAGCCTGATCAGGAAGACCTAGACATGGTAAGAGATGCTGTGGAAGGGATGGGGCATACCATTGTGGGGGCAGATAACTTCAATGATACGGATGATCTGACGTTCGCAGCACAGTTATATGCAAGCTTCGGTATAGCCGGTTCGGGAGCTGAGTATGTGATCGAAGGTAGTACCTTCATAGAAGTAACCAGCAATAGTTTTTATATGGATGCCAGTGGGGTGATACTGGGCATGGATGGAACCGAGAATGCTCCTGCCCAAACTTTGGTGAAAGGAGGTATGTCGCTGCATGTTCAAGCAGATCCAATGTATATAAACGGTAAATTCTTCGTTGATGCGGACGTTCCCGCAGTTTTAGAAGGAGATGGTGAAATAGATTATTTTGCTGCAGAGCATAATGACAATACCGTATGGGGAATTATGGGGGATGCTGATTTCTCGATCTATGCTGGGATCATGACCGGGGGCGGCGAATTCCTTGCTTCCAATTCGGGAGTATTATTGGAAATTAGTGTTGGTTTCGATGTGGATATACCTGTGCTTGAGGTTAATAGTAACGTTACCGGTTCTATTTGGATGATAGATGATCCGGATTTCAGTATGCCGTTTGGTGCTTACGTATTGTTTGATGCCGAAGCCTGCCTTGGTTTTTGCATTACAGCAAGTGCAAAAGCGGCATTTGTAACAAAAAGTTCAGGAGGGTTTGAACTTTATGGAGCCGTTAAGGGATGTGTTGATCTATTGGTGAAAGAAGGATGTATATCAGCATGGGTATCTGTAACGCAGAGCAATATGAATGGTGGTTTTGGTAAAGGGGACCATAACGATCTGGTTGCTCAGGCACAGGAACAAAGGGATCAATTTCGGCAGAAGATAGAGGATATGAAAAACAGCATTGCTGCTGCAAAGGATGCACTTTCAGAACCACCGGTATTTAGTGGGCCAGCTTATTCACAGGAAGACGTTTATAAAGCAGGTGCAAATATTTATGCTCAAGAACACAATTTCAGAAGAGATATTGCAGCCATTATTCAGAGTGAGGTAGAGGAAAACAATACACTTCCATCTTCTTTGCAGAATATAACAACAGATCTAATGGTGACTCCCAAGTTGTATAGGTTATATGATTTATTTTTTTCACGCAGCAATGCCAGACAGGATCTTGCAGATGCGGTAAGCGAGGCAGAAGTAATTTCCGATGCAGTTTCCTCTAAATTGGAGAACAGCGTTGAAAAAGCAATTGAGTTCAGCAATGATGCTGAAACCGCATTTGATGATATGCTTACCAGCATGAATCAGTCTCCTGTATCCAATGTAGTAAAACCTTCAATTTCGAAGAACGCCACCCAATCAGTTTCATTTGAGGTGGACGAAAATACAGCAGAGAATCAAGCTTCAGACGTTGAGTCACTTAGAAATGAAATTGAATTAATGGACGAACAATTCAGGCAAAGTATAGCACAGGTTGAGGAAAACCTGTATGACATGCAGGATATGCTGGCCGCTGAGTATAACTTTACCTACAAACCTGCAAGTCAGCAGGGATCAAGTCTAGCTGACCTAAATCCGCAGTTTGGAGGAGGAGGCAGCGTAGAACCGGGGCTGGACATCACCCCAAGTGTAAATGCTCTTGCATCTGCATATACCGAAGTGTACGAAAATCTGGAACGGTACTTTGCCTTAGAAGCAAACTGGCAATGGATGGAATGGGAATGGTCTTACAAGCTCAGAGAGGAGTTCATTGATAATAACAGCAGCATTCAAAGTGGTATAAACGCCTTGAATGCAGGTTACAATGCGACACTGAGCATGAGAAATGTTGGAAGTACAGGATCCAGTCTTTATAGTAAAGCGGTACGCGAAGTAGCTCAGCGGAATCAGGCGATAATCAGATTCAGTAACTCCAATTTTAATCCCAACTTCCCGGCTCCATCCTCAGGAAACGCACCTGATGTAGTCAGGACTTTGTATAATGAACTCAGTAATCCGAATTGTGTTGGAAGTGGATTAGATTGTGTGAGAACTTCAGTGGCAGACATGAATCAAGATTTTTGGTACAATATGCACGTTATGGGCTTACAGGAACATGCCGATAAATCGGCTGAGGTGGTTGTGGATGATGTGGTTCCGGAAATGGAGACGCTTCAGAGTAGCCTTAAACAAGGTCATATGGGTATGACTGATATGTTGGATGCCTTTTATACCGATAAGGCTGAGATCACAGCGATCCTCTATAATATGATCGATAACTACGTAAACTGGAAAGCCGGCGTAAATATCGCAATAGATGGCGAAGTTCTCAGTTCTTCTACAGATACCTCAAACGCAGATTACAGTACAAGGTTAATGGAGCTTTCTGATGACCTGAGGCCGCCACAGATAACAGATATTCAGGCAGTACCGTCAAGGCAGTCAGTAGATGGTGGAACCGTAAGTTTTAACACGTTCTTCAACGACACCGAGATCTCCTGGACCGCGACACACCCGGTGGCTGTAATAGAAAACAGTATCAATGTAGACCAGAGTGATGTTGAAGACGCCGAGGATGTAACTAATACATCTATAGCTGTAGGGAGTGATGATTACTTATCGCTGGGAACTAATACATCTCTCAATATTCATCCGTTTAAAACAGCTTTAGGTACAGGTTCAGCCACAAACGAGACTAAACTCATTAATCTTGGTTTAAGAGTGAGAGGTAATGCGGGGAATACAGCTACAAGAAGAGCACTTTTCTACGTAGATGTTGGGCCTGAAGGATTTGATTTTTCTGATGGATTTTTGGGCAACGAAGGAGATACTTCAATCCTTAGTGAAGATGATTCGAAACCAAATGATCCGGTCATAAAATTAAGGGATGTCTATAACTTTAAAACAAGTTATACATCGTCAGGAAGTTATGGAGTTATTTCTATAGCTCGTACGTATTGGACAAATGAACCGGAGACCATTACCCTGAAGATCCAGGCTTATGACCCGGAATCCGACATTTCGATCTATGAATATGCAATCGGTACATCCAAAGGAGAAACTGATGTTGTAGATTGGACGGAACTTCAGGGATCAAGAGAATTTATTTCGCAAGTCCCTACTTCTCAAATAACAGGAGAAACACGTTTGATTAACATGGTTGAAGATGTATCCTATTATGTAAGTGTAAGAGCAACTAATGGAGAGGGACTTGTAAGTGATGTAACGGAAGGTAGTAGTCCGATCAAGTATGAATCTGAAAACCCTTCAGAACCGGGGGTAGCTTATATCGCTGCGCCGATAACTATGACGTACTCTATCTACGGTTATTCAACTCCGGTTGATCCTGTTGTTGAAACGGCACCTGACTTATCGGTTAGTGATGAGGATAAGGATGCTTGGGAAAATGCGAGTATCCCTCAGATTTCTGCTGCATGGACTGGTTCTAATGATTCGGGCTCAGGTTTAGACAGGTATGAGTATATCGTCAATACATCTGAAAATATTGCGCACGAGCAGTTTATAGAATCAGAGGTTACAGAAACCAATAACCTGGGAATGAATTATACTGGAGAAACTGAAGGTTCCATACTTGATAACTTTGATGCGGAGGTATTCGTACACGTAAGGGCGGTGGATAAAGCCGGGAATGTGAGTGATATTCATACTATTGGTCCTGAAAAACCACGTGATCCAACATCTCCTAAATCAGGCAAGCTTCAGGCTAAATTAAATCCAAATGATGTGAAATTGTACTTTACAGAATTGCCCTACGATCCTGAGACTGATTTAAACGGAATTCAATATTCAGTTGGAACCTCCCCAGGTGAGGCAGATCTTAGACCTTGGCCGGCAGATGGAGAGGTAGATTTTGGATGGAGTCATCAAACGAATTACAATGTCTCCCAGTCACCACCACCAGTTTCAAATGGTGACTTTTATCAAATCGGCTATTATATAGGTAATATTGCAAATAGATATTTAACGATACCAAAATCTGACCTGCCAGAAGGGGAAGATGTTTACATTAACTACAGATCGGTGAACGGACATGACAGGACTTCGAGTATAAGATCTACAGGTCCTGTAATCATTGATGAAAGCATTCCTGAAATGCCTTCATTGGATGTAACCTATAAGGCTTCTGATGACAGACTTCATATTGAACTGGATGACATTGAAGATCCAGAATCAGGAATAATATCTGTAGAGTATGCCGTTTATGAGAATAATAATCCTTATCCATTAAAATCATGGTCGAATTTAGGATGGATCTATGGCATCAGGAACGGTAGTTTTGACATGAACAAATATGTGTACTTTTCTGATGGAGAAGTTTCGGATTATACAGATCTGAAGGTTAAGATCAGAATAACAAACAGTGCAGGAATGCAACGTACGATCAATCGAAATTTGTCATACACTGACTCTCATACGTTGAAGAATTATCAGCCGTATCAGCAAACGTATCAAATGATAGGGTTTTAAAATTTTTTAAACAGAATTTCATATACATGGTTTTTAAAAAATTCGAGTTAAAATATTTATTGTTGTTGCTAAGCTCGGTTGTTTTAACCGGTTCGTTAACAGCTCAGTCAACGCCTGATCGCCAAATCCTTGGTATAGCAAAAGAAGATGGGCGGGCTTTCATCTACCATGCTCAGCAAATGCCACTTTCACACGGTTACAACATATATAAAAGTGAAGATGGAGAGAACTGGAATCAGCTTAATGACGAGGTTATTTATCCAGCCAGTGATGGCTATGATTTGGAATATCGTCTTCAAGAGCAGTTTGAAATCGCTCAACAACTTACAGATCGTACGGATCCACAGGCTGTTTTTCTCAGTTTAAGGCGAAACAGCGGGGTAGGATTGATCGCTAATTTTGCCTCACCAGACATTGCACAGGAAATGGGACGGTTATATATAGATGAAAATGCCCCGATCGGTGAAAGTGTAAATTATCGTTTTGAGATCGTAGATGATCTCCAGCGACCTACTGGTGAGACCATTGAAGGAGAGGTTGAATTACAAGTTGTTGAACCACCGTCTCCAACTGGTTTAGCAGCAGAACACAGAGAACGCGCCGTAGATTTGAGCTGGAATTATGTTACAAACTCTGTGAGCAGCTCACGATTTGTCATACGGTTTCAAATACTATATCGGGAATCAGGTTCTGAGGAATGGACACCATTTAACTCAGAATTTATAGCAAGAACTACAGAAACAACGGAATTCAAATACACAGGTGAGGTTCCCATATTGGATGAGGACTATGAATTTGTTGTGTATGCTGTTGATTTCACAGGAAGTTTTTCAACTGAAAGTAACACGGTTGAGATAGCGGTGGTGGAAAACACCCCACCTGATTTAGTAAGAAATGTACAGGCAACAGATATTGAAAACTATACGAGCAGGGTCACGTGGGCTGTTTCAACGGAACTCGACCTGGGTGGTTATCACGTGTATAGGGCCAGAGATGACCAGGAAGAGTACAATCGAATAACTTCTGAGTTGTTATCTCCTTTGCAAACGGTTTATGAGGATTCTGTTGCAGAACCTGGGCATCAATATCGTTATAAGATCACGGCTCTGGACACCTTAGGAAACGAAAGTGAGCTAAGCAATACAGCTCATGTTTTTATGGCTGATGAACGTGTACCGGAACCTGTTACTTCCATTGAAGCAACATTGACCGATAACAAAGTAGTCCGCATCAATTGGGAAAATGGAGAAGTGCCCGGTGATCTCAGATCTTATCAGGTTTTGCGAAGAGAACAGGGTTCTAGATCAGGCGGATTATGGAATATGTTGAACAGCTCAGCCTACACTCAAACATTTTATGAGGATAACGGGATTGGAGAAACCCGTTTTGTTGAGGGAACAACCGTAGAGTATGGTGTTGCGATCGTAAGTGATAATGGTAATATCAGTGATACACTGATCACTGCTGTAAAGATCCCGGATATTACTCCTCCGAATGCTCCGAACCTTTTAGAAGCCAGAATGCAGGATGCACGCAGAGTTGGTATCGTATGGAATGCTTCATCTTCAGGAGATGTGACGAATTACAGAATTTATACAAGAGATGCAGAGGCCGGTTCGCAAACTGATTCAATGCTTGCTGAAGTCAGAAAAGGCGAGCGTTATTTCAGGGATGAAAATGTACCATTGAATAAAACGTATATTTATTCACTATCTGCAGTTGATTCGGTAGGTAATGAAAGCAACCCCATGATATCAGACACCTTAAACACACGGGCAACTCATGCTCCGCAAAGAGTACGTAACGTTCAGGCTGTTAAGATGGAGAATGGAGTTGTGCTGGCATGGGAGCCGGCTGATGAGAAAAAGATCAGTGGTTATGTGATATACAGATCTCAAATTGCAACGGGAGTTTATGAAGAAGTCAGCGCTGTTGAAGTACCAACAACACGCTGGACAGACCCGGTAGGTGAAGCAGGGGGTTGGTATAAGGTTTATGCCGTTGATAAGACCGGAAGGGAATCAAGGACTGCAAAAGCAACTCAGGCTGTTGACAGGAATTGAAATGCATTTGTCAATTGGAGATCTTTGTGTTAATGCTTTTCAAAAATGAGATTAACGTATGTGGGATTTAGGTAATTTAGTGAAGGTTACTTTGTTGACGCTATTTTGTTTTCTTGTTACCGCTCTATCGGTATCAGGGCAGTCTTATGAACTGGCAGATGGAGTTGCCAATTATCAGCAGGGAAACTTTGAACAGGCTATCCATCAGCTCCAAAGAGCAGTTGATAAAGATCCAATGTCTTTGGAAGCATATTATTATCTGGCAGCAAGTCATATGGGTTTGAAAAAGCACGAAAGGGCATTAGCTGCTGCCGATTCAGCTTTAGGATTTGCTCCTGATAATATTCAGATGTTGGTTGTAAAAGCAGAAGCATTATATCATCTTGATTATCAAAAAGCGATCCCGGTTTACAGAAGGATATCAGAACTTGCGGTCAGGGAGAGCAGTAGTGGTGGAAATGTTATAAATAAGGATCAGGTTGAAGCGTATCTGGCACATCTTTATAAACGACAGGCAAATGATGCTTTTCTAAGAGGAAATAATCAGAAGGCAATTCAAAATTATCAACAAGCCAGAAATTTAACCCCCGATAGTCTGTCGGTTCACAATAACCTTGCTTACATATTGATACAGGATGAAAAGTGGGATGAAGCAATTGAAAATCTGGATATCGGGTTAGAAAAATTTCCAACGAGTGAGCAGCTTTTGTTTTTAAAAGGTCAGGCTCACCGTGGGGCAGGAAACCGAGATGAAATGGTTGAGGCGTTCAAATTACTGTACGAATTATATCCTGATAATGTGAATTATGGCGTGATCTATGGTCAGGCGCTTATGTCTTCAAATCAGGCAAGAAAGGCAAATGAGCACATGAACCGGCTTATTGAGAAATATCCTGACAACGAACAGCTTTACGAAGCCCTTAAGTCGATGAGCGAGCAACGTTTTGATATGGGTTCAAAGAAGAACGTGCTGAAGCTTCAGCGACAGGCATTTCCCAACAACCGATTGGTCGCTCTTGAACTGGCAGACACACACATTTTATTGAAAGAATATGAGGAGGCCAGGTCTGTTCTGGATTCAATTATGACAGCAGATCCAAGCCCTGAAATTGCACTTAGATCTGCCCAGACAACTTTGTATGATGAAATAGATGATGAAGCTCTTCGATCGTATCGGCAGGTGCGTTCGATGTGGCCGGATTCGTTTATGGTTCTAAATGAAACGGCCCGGGTCTTTAGAGCTGCAGGACATGAAAAAGAAGCATTGGATCTTTTTGAAGAAGCATTTCAGATTCAGGAAGATCCGATGATAGCTATCCATATCATTGAACTTACTGATCAGAATGATAGCGATGTCTTGAAGCCCTATATCAAATATTTAAAAGCTACCACTTACTATGCAATGGGGGAGTATTTTGAATTAAAGTTTTTAATTCCCGATACCGTCAGGTCGACAAATAACAGCCAGTTTATTTCAACAATAGTTGGTTTGCTTAATATTTTTTCTGAAAAGCAGTCATTATTAACCCAAAAAACTGAACGGGTACTGGAAGGAAATGCATCTCCAAAACCTGATATTTTGCAGGAAAGACGCTTCACTGAAAAACTTAATAACTATATAGATGCCTGGTACGAACTTTTAAAGAATAGATATCCACCCGAAGTTCAGATCAATATATTGGAAAATGCATTGGACGAGTATCCCTCAAGTTCAAGATTATATTATTTTAGAGGAGTATCAGCTATTGAGGCAAAAAAACAGATATTGGCAAAATCATCATTGGAAGAATCAATTCGGTATGGAGCGAAAGATGAAAAGATTCACCTTAAGCTTGGAGATATATATGCCAATCAGGGAGATACCGAAAATGCGATCTTATTTTATGAACGATCACTATCCCTGAATAAAGAAAATGATGCAGCTTATCGGAATTTGATTTCTTTAAGTGAGAAAAATGGAAAACTTGATGAATTATGCGACCGATGGTTAATTCGTTTTAAAAATAACAGTGAAGATGCCACACTGAAACAATATCTGATATCAGCACTGCACAAAGCCGATCGTTTTGAAGAAGCAAGGAGAGTGATCGAATCAGAATAAGTTTGTTTTAAAGCCGGGTCAATTAAATTTCAGGGAATTTGACCTATTATAAATTCTGAATACGTAGTAATGAATGAGGGGTAAACCTTTTACGGGTAACAAGATTCAAAAACTTACATGAAGAAATTAGTCGTTTATTTTTTTGGTATTGTAGCAATGCTATTTCTATTCAAGGCAGGCTGCAGTGATATTAATAATGCTACACCCGAGATCAGAGATGGTATCAAATCCATAGTGCCTTCTCAGGGACCTTACGGTGCAATAATTACCATTTCGGGAAATGGATTCGGCGAAGTACAACAAGTGCTTTTTAATGGCACAGAAGCATCTCTTGAGGCCGTAAGTGATTCTGTAATTCTTACCCGGGTACCTATGAATGCCACATCCGGTCCTGTTGAGATCATATCTGCTGATAATATATTTACAGGTCCGTCTTTTACTGTTGACTCTACTGGCAACCTGTTTCTAGCAATTGATGAGGTAAGACCTGAAAAAGGCAGAATAGGAGATACAGTACGAATATCAGGCAGAGGGTTTGCCTCAATTGAAAGCGATTCTGAAACACTCACTAAAGAAGATCCCTCTCAAAATAGAGCAATCAGTCCTCGCAATAGTGAAGTTGAGTTTAGAGGTGAAAAAATGAGTCCCGGAGCTGAGCCTTTGGTGGATGATATGAATTCTTCATCGGGAATCCGCATGAGGGATAAAGCAGCCGAAGCCGAAGTATATTTTAACGGCATAGCTGCACCAATTGTAAGTATAAATGATACTCTTATAGTTACAACGGTTCCTTTGGGTGCAACAACTGGTTTGTTAACGGTAATTTCTGAGCCTGATACTGCAAGCGGACCTGAGTTTGAAATACTCAGACATTTGATCTCAGATATATCTCCCCGGTCGGGAAGTATTGGTACAGAAGTTATTATCAATGGATCGGATTTTAGCGAAACACTATCTGATAATATCGTTGCTTTCAATGGTGTAGAGGCTCAGGTAGTTGAAGCTTCTCAAGACCGGTTAGTAACGGAGGTGCCTGAGGGCGCAACATCAGGTGAAGTTACTGTAACTATAAATAATATTACAGCAACAGGGCCTGAATTTGACATTGTAAACACCGGCAGTCTTGTGGTAAATATCTCTACAAGTGGCTCAGATATTGATCCGGATGGATATTTATTAACGATCAATGCAGGTGATGGAATTAGAACAGATTTGAATGATACGATCACAAGATCCGGACTGAGGGAAGGAACGTATGAAGTACTGCTTGGTGATATTGAATCTAACTGTTATTTAAGTCAGGATCTGCCTAATCCAAGAACGGCTACAGTTGAAGCAGGAGCTACGGCGACTGTGGAATATATTATTTCATGTGAAGGCATGAATGAACCTCCCATAGCTGCATTTACATTTTCATGTACAAATCTGACCTGTGATCTTGATGCATCAGAGTCTACAGATCCTGATGGAAGTATTGCCGCTTACGAATGGATCCTGGGTGATGGCAGCAGTGCAACAGGTCAGCTGGTATCACATTCATACGAAACTACAGGAACATATACAGTTGAGTTAACGGTGACTGATAATGAAGGTGCAACTAACTCAGTTTCTCAGGATGTAACGGTTTCAGTTCCAGAGATAACAAATGTTTCACCACTTTCGGGTACACCGGGATCAACGGTAATTATCTCAGGTGCTAATTTCAGTTCTGTCGCATCAGATAATAATGTACAGTTCAATGGGGTAAGAGCCGAATTGAATAGTGCATCAGAAACTGAACTCAGCGCCATCGTACCGGGTGATGCAACTACAGGGACTATCACAGTAGCAGTTAATGGCTATACTGTTGAAGGCCCTTCATTTACAGTGGAAGCTGAACAGCAACCGAAAACTTTGGAAGTGGTTATAAGCACGGAAGGATCAGATCTGGATGAAAACGGATATACACTTTCTGTAACTGGTCAGGATGATAGATTTGTAAAACCGAACGAAAATGTAATGTATAGCGAGATCCTGGAAAATTCTGTTCAGGTTGAGCTTACAGGAATCGCTGAAAACTGTGCGGTAGATGGAGAAAACCCACGAACGGTAAATCTTGATAATTCAGATAACGCAGGGTTTACAGCATTTGTAGTTTCCTGTTCGGCCCCTGCTCCTGGAATTACAGGCATAAGCCCAACATCGGGACCAACCGGCTCTGAAGTGGTGATCACAGGATCAAACTTTAGTGCGACCGCTTCTGAAAACAATGTTCAATTTAATGGGGAAAGGGCAGAACTTAACAGCGCCTCAGAAACTGAACTCCTGGCCATTGTCCCGGGAACAGCTACCACCGGTCCGGTAAGTGTAACTGTAGATGGAAACACAGTCGAAGGCCCGGTCTTTACAGTGGTAGAACCTAAAACGCTTGAAGTTACCGTGTCAACAGAAGGGCCAACCGGTGATGGGTATACCTTAGCTGTGACAGGGCAGGACACTAGGTTTGTAGAACCAAATGGATCGGTATCGTATTCGAATATATTTGAAAATGAAGTGTCTGTAGAACTAAGCGGTTTGGGAGAAAATTGCGTGGTAGATGGAGAAAACCCACGAACGGTAAATCTTGATAATTCAGATAACGCAGGGTTTACAGCATTTGTAGTTTCCTGCTCCGCTCCTGCCCCAGAAATCACGGGCATCAGTCCAACTTCAGGAACAACCGGTTCTGAAGTGGTGATCACAGGATCAAACTTTAGTGCGACCGCTTCTGAAAATAATGTTCAGTTTAACGGAGAAAGGGCAGAACTTAACAGCGCCTCAGAAACGGAACTCCTGGCCATTGTCCCGGGAACAGCTGCCACCGGTCCGGTAAGTGTAACTGTAGATGGAAACACAGCCGAAGGCCCGGTATTTACAGTAGAAGTACTTGGAAATCTGGAGATCATAACCTCTACAAGCGGTTCCTCTATAGACTCCGATGGATACTTATTGAATGTAGAAGGAATGGAAGAGCAAAGGGTTGAGGTAAATGACACCTTACTTTATAATGATATAGACACAGGAAGTTATCAGGTTGATCTTTCTGATATAGCTCCAACCTGTTACATAAATCAAGAGGCATCCAATCCCCGCACAGTAGAGGTAAATGAGGAAAGTACAAGTACCACAACGTTTAATATTGTTTGTGAAACTCCCAACGAGCCTCCGGTTGCAGAGTTTATTTATGAGTGTGTAAACCTGAGTTGTGATTTTAATGCCTCCGGCTCCACCGACCCTGACGGCACTATCGAGAGTTATGAATGGATATTTGGAGACGGTACGGGAAATACGGGAGAAAGCGTAAGTAAGAACTTCGAAACCTCGGGCACCTACACCGTGGAGCTTACGGTTACGGATAATGAAGGAGCTTCCGATATCTTCAGTGAAGAGATAACACTCACAGTCCCTGAAATTACTGGTATATCGCCTGAGTCGGGTCCGACCGGCAGTGAGGTGATCATAAGCGGGACGAACTTCAGGAGCGAACCTTTAGACAATATCGTTGAGTTCAACGGTGATAGAGCAGAGCTGAACAGCGCGAGTGTAAATGAAATTCGTGCGATTGTACCCTCAACAGCTACCTCCGGACCGGTTAGCGTAACAATAGATGGATACAAAGCCGAAGGTCCCACTTTTACGGTTCAAGAACCAAGTAGTTTAACTGTCTCAGTTACTACAGTGGGGACTTCAATAGACCCAGATGGCTATACTCTATCTGTGACAGGACTAGAGCCAAGGTCTGTAAGTACAGATGGGAGTGTGCTTTATACTGGTATATATGAGAATGAAGTAGAAGTAGAGCTGTCTGATATTGCAGCAAATTGTCGGGTAAAAGGAGGAAACCCGGTATCAGTAAACTTAGATAATTCTGATAATGCAGGAACCGCTTCTTTTGAAATAGATTGTACAGTAGATCTTCGTGGAGAAATTATATTTATATCCGACCGTGATGGTAATAATGAGATCTACAGCCGAAATGAAAATGGAGACAGTATTTCAAGGATCACAAAAACTCCCGATATATTTGAAGATAACCCGGAAATTTCACCTGATGGCTTAAAAATCGCCTACAATTCGGGAGGTAATATTTTCATCATGGATTCAGATGGAAGTGATGTTCAGCAAATAACCAAAGGTGCTACATACAGATCACCCTCATGGAGTCCCAAAGGAGATAAGTTAGCATTGGAAGGATTTTCAACCTCTGAGATTTCGGATATATTTACAGTCAATATTGATGGAAGCTTACTGCAGAATATCACCAATACTGAAACTATATCGGAAGGTAACCCGGATTGGTCGCCCGATGGCAGCCAGCTCGTTTATATAAGTAATGAGTTTAGTAGTACTGAGATCATCCTGATAAATGCGGATGGAACCGGGATAAAGCGATTGACAAATAGTAAAAACAATAGTTTAGATCCCGAATGGTCACCCGATGGGCAACGCATTGCATTTACCCATTTAGTAGATAGTGTAGGGTTAAAAATTCATATTATGAATAAAGATGGTTCTAACGTCAGTAAGCTTACAGTGGGTATGGGATCTGAAAGATCCCCATCCTGGTCTCCTGATGGCTCAAGAATGGTGTATTCTCGAGAAGATGATGGAGTTTCAAATATCTATATTTACAGCGTTGATGTTAGCGATATAGTAAGTTCATCTAACACCCCAAGCGATGATGAAGATCCTCACTGGAACTACTAAACAGATTCGCTTTGTTCATCTTCTTATGAAATTCATATACTCTGAGTTCAACAAATAAGGGGTATGATCTAAGACTAATTTTGGAGGAATTGTACTTTTTAGGTTAAGTAAATCAAACAAAAATAATACCTTTTTTTGGTAACATTTTAGTCCGGCCGTCACACCTTCTGTAGGGTCCCTATAATATTTGGTAACAATACTTTATAACTTTCAACTTCTGTATTGGCTCAGGCCAACATGTGACCACAGTTTGTACTTGGATTCCTTGGGTAATCCCCGGGCAATATAGTAACAACGCAGAACGTGGTTACCGGGAGTAAAAATTAAGATCCGAAAGAAATTCACATTACAGCAGAGACGTTTAAAACGGGATCTTCATTCAATATTGGAGCTTATACCAGCCTGATTTTCCATCTGCCATTTTTAAACCTGATGAAACCTACGAAACGATTACCCTGTACAAATTTACGACACTTATCCAAGAAATAGGATTTTATGCCCAAATTTTCCCTGGTATTCGTTAGCATAGGTTAATGTTGAATAATATTGGCAAAGCAGTTATTGTAACTAAATCTAATTTAAATAATATAAACACAGGTCTGCCAAGTTCGGCTACCTGATAAAAACATCGATTAGGACATTCATATGGGAGATGAGCACTATAAAAAACAGGATCATTTACTCGTTGCAATAGATTGTGTCATCTTTGGATTTGACCGCAGCGGATTTAAAGTATTGTTGATAGAACACGACTTTAAATCTAAAAAGGAAGATTGGTCCTTAATAGGAGGATTTGTAAAGAAAAATGAGAGTCTTGATGCTGCTGCGGTAAAGATCACTAATAAAATTACTGGACTCCGAGATATATATTTGGAACAAATATGTACGTTGGGTGACGTGAATCGAGATCCTTTAGAACGTACTATTTCAGTTGCCTACTATGCACTTATTGATATTGATTCATACGATGAAGAATTAGTGAAACAATACAATGCATCCTGGTTTTCTATTAATGAAATTCCGGACCTGATCTTAGACCATAATAAAATGGTAGATGCAGCACTTAAAAAATTACGGTTTAAGGCTTCCCATCAGCCGGTTGGTTTTGAACTTTTACCCTTCAAATTCACATTACCTGACCTGCAAAAACTATACGAAGGTATCTATAATACAAGACTCGATAAAAGAAATTTTCGTCGCAGAATACTTTCGTTGGATGTTCTAGTGAAAACAAATGAAAAGGAGAAAGAACACTCTAAAAAGGGAGCTTATTTATATAAGTTTGATCAAGAAAAATACAAAAAAAAGGTAAATAAAGGTGATAGTTTGATCTTTAAACCAATGAGTAGCTAGACCAATATCTGATTGCTTATAGTGGATATTGTTAAATTCCTTAATGGTTAATATAAAAGGAGATAAAATAGCGGTAGCTAGATTATTAATAAAAATAAGATGCTATGTTTAAAATTCCAGAAGAGATCTTAGCCAGCGGAATTTAAAAGAAAGTGAAAATATTAAAGAGAAACAGACAGATCTAAGATCTCAATGATCTCTGTGTTCAATAAAACAAAAAAGAGAATAGCGAGAGAGAGGATAGTGTGTAATCCAATAGTGAGTAGTAAATAAATAGTTCGATTTCCTCCCATATTTTTGGAAGCGTCAAAAGCAGCAAGATTAAAGGCGCCAAACCAAACTATAGCATAGATTGAAGCGAGTATGAGGTTTAAGAAGGTCCCGATCCCGGCCGCAAATAAAGTTATCATTAGTGTTACGATCAGGTAATCAAGATAGAATATTCCGGAATACAGGTTAATAGTTTGGCTAAAGTGTTCAAGATTCTTTGCTGGAAGATGAAGCCATAGAAGCGCAATAACCTGAGTTATCAAAACGAGGATCAACCCAAAGAAAAAGAAAGAAAAGTAATTTGATCCTGTTACAGCAAACCATGGGAGATGATGAAATAAAGCATCTACACCGAATTCACTAAATAATATTCGGGCAACGATATAAGCTGTCAGTCCACCAAAAAGGGCGTGTTTTACCATCATCAGGATGCCGGATGAGAGATAATGTTCGCGATAGTGTAGAATATCATCTACAAAAAAACGATGAGCCAGAAAATAACGCAATATCATAGGGCGTACATAAGGCAAGTATTTCATCTGTATAGCAAGTGCAGTCCAGAGTATCAATAAAATGAAAACCATCCAGTTTGATGGTGAGCTTTGATCTTCTGTAGATGGTAATGGAAGTTCCCAGATCTGGTTATCCCTATATTCCATTAACGAATTGGATAATTCAGGATACTGATCGGTTGCCTCTAATAACCATTCAGAATTAATAAATAATAATTGATTGGAATCTCCGGCAGTAAATGTTTGGATGGTTGAATGGAAGTCCGAAAGATCAGATTCTTGGTAGGTTGCATCATCGTATAATACTCCGAAGGGTTGATCCGGATTATTGAAGCTATACCACCCTTTTTGCTGATAGTAATAAAATGATTTATTTGAGTATGCAGAAAGAGTATCTAAAACAGGCTTAAATACTTTACTAAACCCGGTATGATGGGTTTGGCTGTGTGAAAGCAAACCAAGGCCACCAACATTTAGAAAAGACCTGTATTGTGCTGCAAACGAAATATAATTCTCGGTAAGCTGCTCTCTGTTTCTTTGAAGTTGGGAGAGAGTCAGGTAATAATTGTCAGATCGAACTAAGATAGTAAGATCGGTTTTAGCAACAGCGGAAAGCATTGACTCTGAAACAGGGTGGGCGATTTCCAAGTGTGTAACTCCCAGTTCAGAAAACAGGTTTAGTTGAACATTGGCAGTAGCAGTATCTGATGGAGCATCCCAAACAATCCCCAAAGACGGTTGGGCAAAAGCTTTTTGGGATGCTCCTGCACTAAATATGAGCAAGAAGATCCAAAGTAGATATGTTGCCTTAAAATTCACTCAGGCTACAACTTCAGCTCCATAGTATTCGGAAAGGGTAGTCTTTCGGATTGGATCTGCAATAAGTGTGGCTGAAGTTGTATCGGTAACTTTAACTTCTACGTAATCACCGGGACTGAAGTCTTTCCGGTCAAAAACGACCATTTTGTTAGTATCCGTTCTTCCACTCAGCTGAGCGTCAGATTTTTTACTCGTGCTTTCAACCAACACCAAATGCCGGCGACCAACTTCCTCTTTATTTCGACGCTCCTGAATATCTCTTTGCTGTTTGATGATCTCAGACAAACGACGTTTTTTAACCTCTTCAGGTACATTGTCTTCAAACTTGCGGGCAGCAAGCGTGCGTTCCCGTTCTGAATACGCAAACATGTATGCGAGATCATATTCAACCTCTGCCATCAATGAGAGTGTTTGCTGGTGTTCTTCCTCGGTTTCATCACAAAAGCCGGCAATAATATCGGTGGATAAAGAAACACCATGAATAATGGATTTCATATTATTAATTAGTTCCAGATAACCTTCTCTGGTGTATGGCCGACGCATACGTTCAAGCATGGAGTTACTTCCTGCTTGAGCAGGAATATGAATATAGTTACATAAATTTGGCCGCTCAGCGATCAAATAAAGCAGATCATCCGGAAAATCTTTGGGGTGTGGAGAAGAGAAACGAAAGCGAATCTCAGGATCTACTTTACTGGCTTCATCCATGAGTTTGGTGAAAGTGGTATCGCCATCCAGGTATGAATTCACATTTTGTCCCAATAGAGTAACTTCCTTATACCCTTCATCACTGAGCTGTTTGATCTCTTTAAGAATAGACTCCATAGGACGACTTCGTTCACGCCCCCGTGTAAATGGAACTACACAAAAAGCGCACATATTGTCACATCCTCGCATGATCGACACAAAAGCATTTACGCCATTTCCGGTAGTACGAACCGGAGCTATATCGGCATAGGTTTCTTCAAGTGAAAGAAGCACATTAACCGCTTTACGGCCATCATCAACTTCCTGGAGCAGACGGGGAATATCACGGTAGGCATCCGGGCCAACTACGATATCAACTAAATGTTCTTGTTCAATGATGCGGTCTTTAATACGCTCGGCCATGCAACCCAGCACGCCGACGGTGAGCGCGCCATTTTCTTTTTTAATGGCTCGAAGTTCTTTAAGGCGATTCCAAACTTTGGTTTCTGCATTCTCACGGATCGAGCAAGTATTAACGAGCACCACATCTGCACTTTCGGCGTCATGAACGGGCTTCATTCCGTCTTCCAGTAAAATGGAATTCACGATCTCAGAATCTGCGAAATTCATTTGGCAACCGTAAGTCTCGATATAAAACGTTTTTTCTGTCACAGTACTTAAATTTATAAATTCAAAAAATAAAACTATTGGTCGTCTTCAGGGCTATCTGGCCACACATTGGGATGATCGCGCCAGCTTGAAAGCAGGTCAAGGTCGTCTCCATCTATCATTCCTTTTTCAACAGCCACATTTACAAGGGTTTTATAATCGGTAAGGGTGTAAACGGTAACTCCTGCATCTTCAAAACGTTTTGATGCGTTGTCGAAATCATACGTGAAAATAGAAAGTACAGCGTCTACTTTTGCACCTACAAATTGCAAGGCTTCTACTACAGAAATTGCAGAACCGCCTGTTGAGATGAGGTCTTCAATAACAACAGTAGATTCACCTTTTCTCACGCCACCTTCAATTTGATTACCCATGCCGTGTGCTTTGGCTTTTGCTCGCACATAGGCCAGTGGTTTATTGAGGTTGGCAGCAACCCAGGCCGCATGAGGAATTCCGGCTGTAGCTGTTCCTGTAATAACATTTACGTCAGTAAATTTTTCCTCAATGATAGAAGTAAATTCATTTTCGATCTTGTTGCGTATCTCCGGATAGCGAAGGGTAAGTCTGTTATCACAGTAAATAGGCGAGTTCCACCCTGATGTCCATGTAAAAGGGTCATTAGGGCGTAAAACCACTGCGTTAATGTCAAGCAAATGAGCAGCCAGCTCACGTGCAAATGAGGTGTTAAGTATCATAGTTGTCTAAATTCTTGTTATTGGTACCGCTGCGATGAGTGAGGTATTAGGCCATCCCAAATAAATTCGGCCACATAAAAATAAGGGTTTTTAAGCAGATAAGCGCATATAATCCTGCTAATAAATCATCGGCTAAAATTCCAAAGCCTCTGCCAAAATTTTGCACTTTATTAATGCCTAAAGGCTTTAGGATATCAAAAAATCTAAAGAGTATAAAACCGGTTAATAAAATGATAATGTCTGAATGAAGATCGCCTGCGAAGGAAATAGTGACAAAGGTCAGAACTTGGCCTGCCCACTCATCGATCACCATTTTAGCGGGATCTTTCCCAAAATTGTGTTCAAAATAAGAGGCCACCCAAACTGAGCAAAGACTAGAAATGATCAAAAAAAGAATAAGAAACAGATAGCTTTGTGCATATATGATGATCCCGAATATAAGGAGTAAAGCTGCAATACTGCCTGCGGTTCCCGGAGCTTTTGGGATCAATCCGGAATAGAACCCGGTTCCTAAAAGAAATTTCAGCGCATTCACGTTGCCGGTGTTTCAGGTTTGAAGATATCTCGGTTGACCCATAAGTATTCAATTCCTGAATATACCGTAAGTGCTGTCACAAACATCATGGCATAGTATAAAGCACCTGAATTGAATAACTGAGCGATAACATCAGCAAATTCAATATCTGCCTGTTTGAAACCCCCGATCAACAGAGCTAAGTACAGAAAAACCATCTGAACCAGGGTTTTAGCTTTTGCAGTAAAACGGGTTTTCATGGTGATGTTTTTTCTTCCTGCATATAATCGTAATAAGGTTACGATCACATCCCGAATAACAATTGCGAAAACGGCCCACCAGGGGAATTGAGTTGGATCGAGAAAAGGGAGACACAAAAATCCTGCGAATGTGAGGAATTTATCGGCAAGTGGGTCGAGAAAGATCCCAAAATCACTTTCTAATTTATAGCGGCGGGCTATCTTCCCATCGAAATAATCAGTTACTGCAGCTGTAGCAAAAACTGCCAAACTGAGCGAGCGCCAGATCAATTCATCCTGGATGTACATAAAAAGAAAGATGGGCGCAAGTACCATCCTGAAGGCGCTAAGTATGTTAGGGAGGTTTTTCATTTAATATTGTATGCAAAATTTGTAGGACGGAAACTTACTAATGAATTTACTCCATTACACAGAGATTTTCACAACTGAAACAGGTTGTTATGTAATAAAAAAGCCTTTCAGATCAGCGATCATGAAAGGCTTTTATCTTTAAACAATGGTTATTTAACTAACAGCATGGTATTAGTTACCGTACCGAAGGCTGTTTGTAGCCGGTACATATAGACCCCGCTCGAGAGTTGACCGGCATCAAAGGGTACTGTATGCGTTCCTGCATCTTGTACGTTATTTACAAGCTCGGCTACCTGTCGCCCTAATATATCAAATACCTTCAGACTCACCTTTCCCTGTTCAGGTAATTTATATTGAATATGGGTTACCGGATTAAATGGATTGGGATATTGCCGCACCTCAAGTTCTTGCTGTTCGGCGATGGTTTGTTCCCGGTTGGCAGGAGGAGTTTGTCTTTCGCCTTCTGGAGGCCATAAAGACGCCAATTTCCGGTACCGGTCTTCTTCCTCATGCGTTTGTAGAAACGCCAGGGCTTCTCCGGCGATCGTAAGATCTCCATGCAGTATTCCGGCCATATATCGCGTGCGCATTACATACCGTTGTTCGGCACTCGTCAGGTTTTCCTTCAAAAGAGTGGAAGAAAGGGCCAGGGAAGATCCATAATTCCCGCGCCGAAGCCAAACGCCTACGGCTATCAAGGAAGCAGCCTCTCTATACTCCGGATGCTCCATCAGGGTTTGCAACACTTGATCATACGAAGTTCCGGCATCCCTTAATTGGTTCCAAATGTAGGCGGCTTTCTGCTGGTGGTCATAGGCCGGAGCTGATGCCTCCGCCCGGTCGCCATCAGCCAAATGCCCCGCTTTACTCACCGGGGCATAGCTTAGCCAGTGGCTCCAGTCTATTTGGCCGAAGGGCGGGTCTATTTCAAACAAGGAAGACGTAGGCGAAGAAGTACCCCACCAAGTAAGTTGGCCAATAATATTACCCCCGTTTTCCACTTTGGCCTGTTTCCCGGTATTCCAGAAAATACTGTTATTACCACCCCGGTCAGGGTATGGGGAGTTTTCTTCGCCAAGATTTATATAGGCCAGCATATTCGCATAAACCCCGTTTAAGTTTTCCCGGGATACCGCCCCGGACGGATTACCCACATCTCCAAATTCCAGGTAACTGGAACCCTCCGCCGCAATGCCGTTGCCGGTGTTGTCTTCAAAACGATTATAAATACCAAAGGTAATATCCGAGAAATCGCTGAACAATCCGTCTCCGGTGTTTTGGCCAAAGGTAGAGCGCTCAATGTAGGTACCGGTGGCTCCCGACACATATAACCCGGTATTTTGATGGTACTCGATCAGGCTTCGAACGATTTGGACACTGTCGGCCCCGATCACCTGCACGCCATTGGCCGAGCCGTGGATCGTTGCATTATTCAGGCTCGAACCGGTGGCTCCGGAGCCTGAAAGGGTTAGCCCGGCCCAGGGGGAACCGCCGGAGGGCCCAAGAAAAACATTACCCGTTCCGGGAGTGCTGCCCATAGTTACTTTACCGTACGAAGTTATGCCCTGCCCACTGCCAAAAAGTAATTCCGCTCCTTTATGGAGTATAAGTTCTCCACCGGAGGATACGTCAATAGTGATGTCGTTTAGCTCGGAGGGTTCTTCGATGATAAGACGACCATTAACGGCTATAGTACTGCCCGAACCGTTCAGATTTCCTTCAATAATGGTTAGGTCTCCGGAAGAAATAGTTAACGTTACTCCTGATGACACACTGGTTGAACCCTCTATTCTGCTTAAATCGGGCAGGGTTGTGGACGAGGTGAAACTCTGCCCGGCATACTGATAGGGCATAACATCTTTTAGGGCTTTATACGTATTTAGTCGACCGTGGCCTAATTCACGGGATACACTTCCAGGATAAGTATAGCTATACCCTCCAACTTTCTCGGCATTACCATAAAGCAAATCTTTTACTTCCTGATGTGTTAGTTGGTTATCCATTGAAAGTAACAAAGCTGCTGCTCCTGCAACAATAGGAGTGGCTCCACTGGTTCCGCCAAAGTATGTAGTCCAGTCTCCAGTTGTTTCTCCGTCACTATCTTCAATATCAGTAGTATAGTTACTTACTCCATCACTTTCTGCCCACCCCGTGGGTGCGGCTATATCTACAATGGTACCAGTAGTGGAGTATGAACTACCTGGCCAACGTTGATCTAAAGGATTGGTTCCTCCTACCGTTATTACCTCATCCCGATAGGAAACAACGTCATTACTGTTCCAATTTGAGCCATTGTTCCCGGATGAAAACACAATTATTATGCCTTTTCCGTTCCTTCCATCATCGATGGCGTCCTCAAATGCTTGATCTAATAGTGAAATGTTACCATACCACCACGACAAACCCCAACTGGCAGATAGTACATCAATATCGTTATCTATAGAATAATACATTGCATCTAAAAAGCCTTCTTCATCAACTATCCAATTTCTTGCAGTATTTCTTTGCCCGGTAGCAATTTTAAGTGGTACCAAACTTACTCCTGGCGCTGCTCCTACTACGCCTTCATCATTGATAGGTGCAGCGGCCAGTCCCGCACAATGGGTGCCGTGGGATTCATCGCCATAAGGACGTCCCGTAGAATACCCGTCACTGGTAAAATCCCCGCCCATCACATTCTCCTGTCCATCTCGCCAAATGTTGTCTGTTAAATCATCATGGTCGTGGTCTATACCATTATCCAAGATGCCGATTCGGATGTTGGAATTTCACATGGTAATAGCCCAGGCTAGTTCGGATTCTATTTTCCCGTGCTCCCACTGGCTGCTGTAATAAGTATCCGTAATTCCGTGTATAGAAGAAGAAGGAGTGATTTCATGAATCAGGTTCGGAAAGGCCATTTTTACTCCGGGTAACTTATTTACCTTATTGGTTAGTTTTACAATTGACACATCCGTGAACGGAGCGGGAATAGCAAGAGTATGATAGGTTACCTGCCGGCCCTCTCTCCAAAATTTTTCCTGTACGTTTAGGTTTATTTTGTTGTCATCCAACAGGTTTTGTAATGCTGTTGCGGTGGTTTCCTCGTACATGTAAAGGTTTATTTTGTTGTCCACATGGGCAACATTGCCATGCCCATCTTCAAATACGGGATTTATCAATACCTTCGGATTATTGCTGGTTAACTGTTCTTTCTCATAACCGGAAAGCCTCAGAGATGCCACATGAGCAGTAATAAAAGCGGTATCACTTACAAGGGAGGCCAATGATTGCTTTTCTTGTGTGTACACCGAATAGACCCCCTGTTTTATCTCGAGGGTTACCGACTCCCCACTGCTATAAGTAATTACAGCGTCCTGTGATAAAGCCGGAAGGCTTGACACACTTAGTATAATAGTTAATGGTATTACTAATAGCTGCTTAAATCGTTCCATGTGGTCTCCTCGTATTGGTTAAGGGTTGGATTAGGAATTGTAAAGCTAAAAAGTGGGTCTGTAATTTTAACCTCATCATAACCAAGCAATATCTCTGCCATACCAATTGCATTACAACAAGCTTTTTTGGGTACGATTAATAAGTACAAGTTTTTGTAAGCTCCATAATCATATTCCCGAAATTGAAGGTTTAGTGAATTCACAATTTCTGCTATTCTTTCGAACTCCAAAGATTCATCAAACTGAACACCAACAATTTCTTTAAGCATATAGTCAGCATCTGCTTCTCTGAAGTAGAACACCGGGTTCACATATTCCACATATGACGAATCCCCCAAAGAAATTTGTTCTTCGGTTCCATAGTTCGTGTAAAAATGTTCAGCCGGCTGCCCGCAACCCGATTCTACCACAAAAGCCGATGAGCCAATGTATTCGAAAGGGTATCCCAGTTTCTCCAGGTAGGTTTTCGCCTGCTCATAATCTACACTATCCACAAACTCAATGGTAAATTTGGTATTGTAGCGCTCCAAGTCCATGCCTCGTATTTCTTCAGGTGGTTCAAGCTCTTTGCAGGAGTCATCACCAAAAAAACCACAACCGCTCAAAAAAAAAGCAGTGAGTAAAAAAATAATCCCTTGTTGTACATTCAATTTCATTATAAACCCCTCTTAATATTAGCAGGCTTGTACGTACAAGAGTAGCCAACCCTGCATTTTTTACAAAAATAATTTTAGGAAGTATAAGTATTTATTGGCATTGGTGTTTTGGGGTGGGGGCGGAGTATGGTTTTCACTGAAACCGGGAGGTTCCCAAAGGCATTAAGAACCACTCAGCCTGTGTGAAAAGTAGTAGTTTATTTTTGTGTACCTATTGCTATATATCCTATTGTTTATTATTGTTATAAAACGTCATCAATCTTTGTTTTATGGATTATATTCAAGGGGCTGATCGCCATCAAACCCTACTGTTTCCGGCCAGCCTGGAGGAGTATGTAAGCCCCGATAACCCCGTCCGCTTTGTGGATGCTTATGTGGAATCGTTAGATGTGCTCAAGTTAGGATTTACCCATGCCCGCCTGGCTTCGACTGGACGTCCGCCCTACCGCCCACAAGATCTTCTTAAATTATATGTCTATGGGTATTTGCACCGAATCCGCAGTAGCCGGGCTCTGGAGCAGGAAACGCATCGAAACATCGAACTGCTTTGGCTGTTGGGTAAACTACAACCGGATTTTAAGACGATTGCCGATTTCCGCACCAACAACACCGAAGCCCTCAAAGGCGTCTGCACGGAGTTTATCCTATTATGTAACCGCATGGACCTGTTTGGCGGGGAGCTGGTAGCCATCGACGGAAGTAAGTTTGAAGCCGTCAATCATTCCGGGCGCAGTTACACCCGAAAGGGCCTAAAGCAAGCACTTGCCGCCACGGAGCAGCAACTCCAAGAGTGGTTGGAGCGACTCGATCAGGCCGACCATGAGGATCCGAGCGGGTCATCCCGGCAGGACCTTAGCGAAAAAATAGCCCAACTGGACACCTATCGGGGCAAACTGGAAGAGCTCGGCCAGCGGATGGAGGACTCGGAATCTCCAGGAGGCTCGCTGACCGATCCGGACAGCCGGAAAATGCGCACCGGCCATGGCGGACGAGACGTGTGTTATAACGTGCAAATAGCGGTCGAAAGCACCCATAAATTGATTGTAGCTCACGGGGTAAGTAGCGAGGCTACGGATCTGCACCAACTGTTACCGATGGCTCGACAGGCTAAAACCGTTTTAGAGGCCGATACCTTGGAGGTGCTGGCCGATAAAGGCTATTACAATACCCAACAAATCGTCGATTGCGAGGCGGAGCAAATTACATGCTATGTTCCTGCCCCGCAGGGTAATGGAGGACAAAGCAAAGACCTGTTTCGCAAAAAGGACTTTACCTATCTGCCAACCCTTGATAGCTACCAGTGCCCGGCAGGACACCTCTTGCCTTACAAGTCCACCGTCAACAAGAGCGGTAAGCGCACCAGAATCTACGAAACCTCAGCTTGCCGGGGGTGCCCGTTGCGTAGCCGATGTACCACGGCCAAAAAAGGGAATCGCAGGATGTACCGGTGGCTCCATGAAGGGGGTATAGAGTCCGTTAACGAACGGGTAAGGCAGAACCTGGAGAAGATAAAACTGCGCGGGCAACTGGCCGGGCATCCGTTTGGCACCCTAAAACGAGCGATGGGGCACGGGTACTTTTTAACCAGAGGACTACCGAAGGGGTCGGCAGAAATAAGCCTGAGCGTATTAGCATACAATATGAAGCGAGTATTGAATATTATGGGGGGCAAGAAGCTGATGGAAGCGGTAATGGCCATGGAAAAACCAGTGCGATCTTTTTTGAACTCATTTTATCGAACATACAGACAAAATTATCTGTTTCTTCACTTTAATACCCTATTTAGTATAAAATCTCTTTAATGAGGTTTTTACACAGGCTGAGTGGTTCGTAACGAGTATAAACTTTAAGAAACACTTGAACCTGACTTCTTGCCCCTTGAACCTATTCTTAAATAACTGTGGAATTTGGGCAGGGTAATGCGGAATTTATGCGTCATGAAAGCACAGGTCATATCAATCGGTAACGAACTTCTTATTGGCGACACCGTTAATACCAATGCTACCTGGCTGGGTGAATTTTTAACCGGAGTAGGGTTTTCAGTGACAGCAGTTTATACCATTACGGATGAACTTGAGCAGATCAAGCGTACTTTACGTCAGGCTATGGATGAATCGGATTTAGTAATTTGTACGGGCGGATTAGGCCCCACACACGATGATATTACAAAAAAAGCCGTAGCAGAGTTGTTTGGAGTTGGTTACAAACTGGATGAACGAACACTGGAATATATTAAAGCCATGTTCAAAGACCTGAATATCCCATTTTCGAATTCTAATTATGGCCAGGCTGAGGTGTTGGAAAATGCAGAGGTTTTGTTTAACAAGGCCGGCACAGCACCGGGTATGTGGTTCAAGGAAAAATGTTATTTAGCTGTGTTACCGGGCGTACCATATGAGATGAAGTACTTGATGAAAGAGAAGGTATCCGAAAAACTTAGGGATGCTTTCGGAGAAACCGGATATGTGTATTCCCATTATATAAAAACGGCAGGTATAGGTGAGAGCACTCTAAGTGATGAGATTCTCGGTGATCTTTCGGAATATTTCCAAAATGGAGTGAGATTGGCTTATTTACCTTCCCCCGGTGGTGTTACCTTACGCCTCAATGCCAGCGGGAAAACAGAAGAGGAAGCAAAGCAGTACTTAACTCATTTGGCGGAGATCATTTACGAAAAGGCCGGGAAATTTATTTACGGTGAAGGGAAAGAATTTTCAATTAGTGAGGCAGTTGGTGAGTTACTAAAAGTGCAGGAACTCACAATTTCTGTAGCAGAAAGTTGCACCGGCGGACATATTGCGAATTCTTTTACGGATGTTGCAGGAAGCAGCGATTACTTTGAAGGAGGAATTATCTCCTATGCCAATCAGGTGAAGGTAAATCAACTGGGAGTGTCTCAGGAGGATCTTGATTCGGTTGGAGCAGTAAGCAAGGAAGTAGCACTACAAATGGCAAAAGGCGTGGCTGAGCGATTGAATACAGATATTGGAATCTCAACAACAGGAATTGCTGGTCCGGGTGGCGGAACTAAAGAAAAACCGGTGGGTACTGTATGGATGGGATATTATCAAAAAGACAAAACACATTTTGCGATCAAAGCTATGTTTACGAAAGATCGGTTGATCAATAAAGAACGTACTAAAATGGTGATACTTGAAATCACCAGAAGAGTACTGAAAGGAATTCAACAAATGCCCTATGATCTAAATAAAGAGCAGGCTTGAAGAAGGTTATTCTCCTCCATATCGTATTTTTATTTGTTGGAATTCCGGTGATCGCTCAGGTTATTGACAGGACAGATGATGGGCAGGTTGGAAGACCCGGAAATATAGGAGCGGCACAGGATACTTCAGCTCAGAATGAGGACCTTCCTGAACCGGGGCAAGTTACCCCATGGCAGGAAGAGTGGAGAGCAGCTTCAAACATTATTGTGAACGACAGCTTACTTCGCTGGCAGCTATGGCCTAACTGGGGAGATTTTCAAGCATACCGTCGTGATGTGATCTCATTCCGGCAGGGAACAATTGGCAGGGTTGATGCCTTTCATATCAACGGGTATGAACCGCATGAGCAAATACTCTCGATGGAAGGACTTTCACTGAATAATCCTATTACAGGCTTAGCAAACTACAATTTAGTGGCCCATCGTAAAATTGGTCAGGCTGCTGAAAGCTATGGAGGGAGTTATTATTCCAATATTCGAATTCGGGATTTCTATATAGTAAAGCCGATCAGTTATTTAAACTATGATGAAGACGGGGAGGATTTCAGGAATCTGGAGTTTATGGTGGCTCAAAATTTCACTGAAAAAACCAATCTTGAAGTATCATATTGGGATCGCAGGGGAGGTGGGTATTATCCAAACAGTGAGGTTAATGGAAATCAGATCATGGGCCGGGTGTATCATCATCTGTCAAACCGATATTTGATAAGGGCAATGTATCTCAGAAATCAGCTAAAAAATGATGAAACTTTCGGGTACAATGTTGGAAATCCGGCGGCTTTCCCGTTCAATGAATTCACCTCAACTCCACGGGCAGCAAATGCTAATTCTGAATTTAATCGTTGGGACCTTATTGCCGGTGTCTATAAGCGGAAGGATACTGCCTCGACTGAAAATGGTGGATTTGAACTATCTATAACCAAAAATAAGAATGATCTGTTTTTCAGTGCAGATACCCTTTCCCGTGAGATTCGAACTTTAGGCACCCGTATCTTCAAATCTTTAAACTGGAAGAGTTTTGATCTAAGGGGTGAAGTTAAATTTGAAAATCACAAAGCGGAAGAATTTACACCGGTTACGTTGAGTGGTTGGTCTGATGTGAATTCTGAAGTTTCAGTTGAGTATGGTCTATTAAAAGATTTAACAATATATGGAAACGGGGTGTATTTCTATCGCAGTGATGCTAAAAGTGGTTTTGATTTAACCGGGGGGATAAAAGCCGGGTTATTTAATAAGCTCAACTTGTCCTCGAGTATTTCAACATTCAGCAAAATACCTACTATTCAGGCATTGTATTGGGAGTCAGAGAATTATACGGGGAATGATAATTTAGCAAATGAAGTAGGATTATCTGCAACCGGAATGTTGGATGTTGAACTTACTTCATCCATAACACTCGGAGTCAAAGGACGTTTTAAGCTTTCTGAAAACTCAGTTTTTTTAAGTCCTGACAGCTCATTCACCAATAGCCAAACTGTAAAGCATATATCGGGTTCTGCATATGCTCGATTTGAGAGTAATCTTTTTGAGATCGAAAGTTCAGGTGTGGCGCAACAATTTTTATATAATGACACTTCCCCATCCTTAGCCATACTTAATAATCATGATTTCATCGTATGGCTGAGAAATTCGGCATTTGTAAAAGGCTATGTTTTTGATCGTGCTGCCTATCTGAAATTGGGAGTAAAAACCTTATTATCACCATTCTATTATGGAGCCCGCTCGTTTAATACAGAGTTAGGTTACTGGCAGGGTAATAGCAGCTATCAGGAACTCCCGCCATTTTTTAGAATGGATGCGGAACTTTCAGCCCGTGTTCGGGGAATAATGGTAGTACTTAGATGGGAAAATGCACTTGACGGGTATGGGCAGGCAGGCTACTTTGAAGCCGCTGGTTTCCCAATGCCGCCACGTCGATTATTAGTAGGAATAAGAGCACAATTTAGAAATTAATATGAGTATAAAATACATTGTTAGGGAAGGAATTACAGGAATTCAGCGAACCAAACTTGCTGCCACTACTTCTATCTTTTCTTTATTTGTTGCAGTTCTTTTATTGGGATTACTTACCAGAATAGGCTTCAATGTGTATAGTCAGGCGATGTCCATAAAA
>Ga0136558_1000151_pt1 | contig 40658 bp, 30 predicted proteins | sample AntRauTorckE6833_FD_101391 | JGI IMG/M metagenome (GOLD analysis project Ga0136558, IMG submission 101391) | Saline lake microbial communities from Rauer Islands, Antarctica - Metagenome Torckler E6 #833 | ecosystem: Environmental > Aquatic > Non-marine Saline and Alkaline > Saline | place...
GATGTTTGAGTCTTCAGGACTCTCTGCAGAGAACTATTCCAGAGCACTTATCGGATGGGGTAATTTTGTAGACGGAAATGCAGGCCTTCCTTCAGGAATAGCATTAGGAGCAGGAACGATAACTTATAACTCAACAATATACGGCGGAACACCTTATGACAACGCAGTAGACGCTCATAATTATCTTACAGGAGTAAATCCAGATCCAGCATGGACAATCACAGACGGAGGTAGTGTATAATGGGACGAATAAGCAAACCAACAAAGACAACGTATTGGGTAGCTCACGATGAGACGGGAGATGTTCTTCATATAGGACAAACGAACCCCGATCAAGAAACGGTTACAGGTCAACTGGTATTTGAACTTACCGAAGATGAAGCGACACAACTTGCATTTGTATCTAACTTCACAGCCAAACTTCCTGATCTTCCAGAAGAGGGAGAATGGGTTGAAGAGAGGGTGTATAATTATAATGGAACACCCGTAAAAGCCAGACAACCTCATTATAGAACTCATCACAATGTAGAAGATGTACCAGCATTATTCATTCGAGTTCCAGATCCAACAAATATTCCCGAATGGAGCAGTTTCCAATCTCATGAATTTCAAGCAATGGACTTGGGTACGAAAGTTGTTGATGAAGGTAATACCTATGAGCTTATTGATCAAGGACAAGGGTTTAGAAAACCAAGCGGGCAATATGGACACTTTGGATGGAGCCAGGTTTAATTATACTTGTATTATAAAGAAGTTTGTTATATCTTCGTAATGAAGAAGACAATAACTTTATAATACACTTATGACAGTTAATAAAAAGAAGCAACCAGAGAAACAAGACAGCGAGTTTGCTAAGCAAATCTACAATACAGCAAACGATATTATTCATCCCTTTCTCAGAGACTTTGAGAAGAAAATAAAGTCTGAGAATCCTGAAGCACATATTTTAAAGTATCAGTTTGAAAGTGAAGAGGGGGCACTTTGCTATATCTTTACACGATCTGATACTAAAGAGCCTATCTGTGCTATTAGATATAACAAAGAATACCAACCAACCCTGTATCTATAATGGATATAACTAAAGAATTTGAAATTGTAGGAGAATTAAAGATCAGCTTAGATACATATGAGCGTATTAAACGAAAAGTATCTACTTTAGAGAAAAGAGATAAGAACATGAAAAGGATTGTAGACGAAGTAATACAAGCCTCTAAAGAATTAGCCTCTCTACTGAATCATATAAGTAAGAAAACACCTAATTTTGATCAGCTTATATCAGCATTTAATGAAAGTGCAGATAACTGTGAGATCCAAAAATCAGATGATAACATATACAAGATTAAATTAAATGAATCACTAAATGACAGAGAAAAAGACAACCGTAAAGATTAAAACTACTTTTCAGTATGTTCAGCTAATGAACGGTATCTTTGGACTCACTGATACTGAAATCAAAGTACTAGCTGCATTTATTGATAAGCAAAAACAATTAAAAGCATCTAATATAGACATTAATGTATTTTGTACTGAAATAAAGAAACAGGTAGCAGAAAGATTAGGTAGAGATAATTTCAATACTTTAAATAACTATATTAAAAGAATGCATGATAAAAAAGCTATCAGAAAGATAGACTCAGGCTATGAAATTCATTGGTTACTAGTTCCTAATAATGAAAAAGAAGTTGTATTTAAGATAAAATGGATAGATCAGAAATAATAGATTACCTGGCTAAAAAACATAATAAGACAAAGAAAGAAATAGAGAAAGCTGTGCAGTCCCAAATAGAATGTATAGCCTATGTTATGAAGAAAGGAGGGGGAGAATCTATACGATTGCCTTATTTTGGTAAATTTGATGTGCATCCTTACAGACTTAAAAAATTAAAGGAGAACAGTAATGGCAGAACACTTAAAAAATCAACCTGATATAAACTCTACAGATGTTCCAAATGGAGATGTAATCTTAAAAGTCTTGAGAGATCAACTATTAGATCTGTATAAAGATATTGAACTTAATTATAGAAGAGTTTATTTTAAGAATCCAGTTATATCTATGTTATTAAAGCATATGGCTGATGTATTAAAGAAATTTGCAGAATTACTAGAAATGAAGAATGTAGAAGCGAAGGAAGAAGCCTATACAAAGAAAGACAAATTTACTTTTGGAACTACTAAAGAAAGTATCAGATGATAGAACTCTTAAAAGTAAAGGATAATTACGCTACACCTAATCCTGAGATACGAGCTATCCCTGTCTTTAGAGACATTATAGCTAGGGATAAAGGATCTGAAGGAGATTCAGATGGTAGAAAAAAGAAACATGCAACGAAAGAATTTGCCTGGATCTATTTTATGTTTGATCCTCTATCTCCTTATCAGGCGTTAGAAGAAGAAGAGCGCTGGACTAAAGTAGGCAAGCTAATCTTTGATGATGACAAATATAAACCAGATAAAAAACTCTTAGAAGCATCTGAAAAGTATAAGGAGATGACTGAAACTCTACCTGTAAGATTACTTCAGTCTGCTAGAGAAGGGTGCTATACGATTATTAGCTATCTTAATGCTGTAGATCTTACAGAAGAAGACGATAAAGGTAAGCCTAAGCATAAGGTAAATGATGTTATACGTGCTCTTGAGAGAATGGGAGAGATAACAGATTCACTAGAGAAACTAGAAGAACGTGTTAAAAAACAGAGAGATAAAGAGATTGAAGTTCGTGGGGGGTACAAGATAAACAAGTATAATGAAGGATAATGTAACTAAGAGAATTGAAGATATTATAGAAGTTACAGAAGAAGGAAGAATCCATCTTGATTATGATTCTATGTTCTTCAAAGATTCCTATCTATTCTCTCCTGCAGCTCATTACTTTAAAGAGCATGGAGTCTACACAAAACTAGACCCTTACCTGGATCAGACTGAATTTGAAAAACACTGGGATAGAGAAGTAGACAGGTGCCTATATGGATATACAGCCCCTAATGAAACCTATATAACAGGTTACCATTATTTCTATTTAAACTACTGCCTTATTGATAGAGCTGTAGAAGTAGAGGATAATGAAGGGAATATGATGTCTAAAAGGGAGAATACTTTCCCTGCTTTCTATGATGGTGATTATTTTTACTTCTCTATTGTGGAGTATGCCAGAAAGCATAACAAGCACTTAAATCTTCTCAAAGCTCGTAGAAAAGGGTATTCATATAAGAATGCTGCTATGTGTGTCAGAAACTACTATCATATTAAGCGTAGTAAAAACTTTATCTTAGCTGGTGATAGTAAGTATCTGGATGGTAAAGATGCTATTCTTAACAAAGCATGGGAATTTTTATCTCATGTAGATGAACATACGCCTTGGGGTCAGCCTAGATTAAAAGATCAGACAGATTATAAAAAGTCAGGATATAAACGAAAATTAGATGGTAAAGAAATTGAAAAAGGTAGGCAGTCTCTTATTGCAGGTATTTCTCTTCATGATAACCCTGATGCTGTACGTGGAGCTGCTGGTGAACTGATTTTATGGGAAGAGTCAGGTAAGTTTCCTGAGCTACTAGATGCATGGGAGATTGCTATGCCTTTGGTAAAACAGGGTGCCAAAACTCTTGGTATTATGATTTCTTTTGGTACTGGTGGTACTGAAGGAGCTGATTTTACATCTGCAGAAGCTTTGTTTGAAAGACCCTCTGTGTATGACTGTTTAGTGTTTGATAATATCTGGGATGATGGTGCTGAAGGAACAGATGCAGGATTCTTTCATCCTAACTGTTTAAACCTTGATGGGTATATTGATGAAGATGGTAATTCTGATAGAGAGGGTGCTTATGAGTATGAGCAGTCAGAACGTAAGAACAAGAAGAAAGGTGATTCTGCCAAAGCTTTCCAACAATATGTAGCAGAGCATGCTGAGAAACCCTCAGAAGCTGTATTATCTTCAGATAATAATCTGTTCCCAACTCAGGAACTCAACGCTCAATACAATAAAGTAAAAGCATCTGGTAGGACTTCTATAATGACACCTGGACAGTTGTATACAGGTGCAAACAATAAGATTAAGTTTAAACCTTCTCAGGATGTTAAACCTATTCTTGTCTATCCTCATAGCAAAAAAGATGATCTTACAGGAGCTATATGTATTAAAGAAGCTCCATATAGATCTCAAGACGGTAATATACCTAAAGGATTATACATCGTATGCCATGATCCTTATGCTCATGATAGCTCTTCTGATAAAGAATCTTTAGGTGCTGCTTATATAATTAAACGTACCAATAACTTCTCTCCTACTTTTAATGGAGCTGTTGTAGCTTCTTATGTAGGAAGACCATCTACTCAAGATGAATATAACAAGAATCTATTTTTACTAGCTGAGTATTATGGTGCTAAGATAGGATTTGAAAATGATCGTGGAGATGTAATAGGCTACGCTAAGAGATTTAAAAAATTACACTACCTGGAAGAAGAGTTTGAAATGCTCGACAAGAAAGAGCTTCAAAGTAATAGAGTAAATCGTCCCTATGGAATGCATATGACTACTCCTAGAATAGATCAAGGTGAAATTTATATAAGAGACTGGCTACTTACTGTTATAGGAAAAGACAAGGATGGCAACCCTGTTAAGATACTAAATACGATATATGATACTGCCTTATTAAAAGAATTGATTAAATACAATAAAAAAGGTAACTTTGATAGAGTTCGTGCGCTCATGGTAGGAATGTACTATGACAAAGAATTATTTAATTATACTATAGCGCCTAAACAACCTAGCAGAACTAACGATGATTTCTTTAACCGATTAAGACACTAAATGGCTGTAGATAAAAGTACATTACATAGAATACCCAAACAGAAGATTCCTTTTGATCAAAAAGATCAAGAGTGGAAAGAAGAAACTGTAGATGCTTATATAGAACTATCTTTCTTTAATAGAAACTCTGGCTATGGCTCAGATATTAAAAAACTGTATGATTATTACAATGGTCATAAGCATAGTGAAGATTATAGATATGTTCTACAGCCTTATGGAGGAGCTAAACGTAAGAATGTACCAGCTGATCTGAAAAGATATAATATCATCAAACCTATTGTTGATGTTCTCGTTGGGGAGAAAGCTCGAAGACCAGACAATGCTTCTGTAATTGCAGTCAATTCTGATGCTACAGATATTAAGAAAGAGAAAGAGCAGGAAGCTATTGTAGAAGCCCTATCAGATGAATTTTATAGTATTCTGCAGAAAAGAGTAGAAGCTAAAAACCCACAGCAACAACAACAGCAACAACAGCAGGATCAAATTACTGTAGAGGAAAAGATTGACTTCTTTCAAAGAAATTATACAGATATACGAAGTGAGCTTGGCCAACATGCATGGAACTTTATTAAGCAGTATTGTGAAGTATACGATAAAAATCAAAAGCTGTGGAAAGACTTTCTTGTAGCAGGTGAAGAGTACGCTTTTATAGGTACAAACAATAATGAGCCTGAGTATCGAGTAGTTAACCCTTTGGATATAGACTATGATAAAGATCCTGAGCTGGAGTTTGTAGAAGATGGTGACTGGTGTGTATTACGTAGATTCATGACTGCATCATCTATCATAGATAAATGGCACAAAGAGCTAACTCCTGAAGATGTTGATTATCTAGAAGATCCTGAATACAACCGTGAAAGCTTTTTATCGTTTAGTTCAGATACAGAAGCTCCTGAGAATGATAATGATCGTCTCATTGAAGTTATGGAAGTCTATTGGAAGTCCTTTAAGAAAATAGGATTTCTGACATACATAGATGAAATGACAGGTAAGCCTGAAGAAAGAATAGTTGATGAAAATTATGAACCTTCAGAAGAAGAATCAGTAGAATGGTTATGGGTAAATGAATCATGGCAGGGTGTTCGTATAGATGATAATATCTATATAGATACATATCCATGTGAAAATCAACGAAGATCGTTAGATAATCCTTCTAGATGTAAACTTCCTGTCAATGGTAGAAAATACTCAAACAGGAATTCCGCTAATATCTCACTAGTAATGATGGGTATTCCCTATCAGCTTATCTATGATATTTACAAGTACAGGCTTGAGCTATCTATTGCTAAGTCAAAAGATATTGTAGCAGAATTCGATTTATCCCTTATACCAGGCGATTGGGGTATAGATGAGTTTATGCATTATCTGGAAGTTACAGGTATAGCATGGATGGACTACAATCAGGAAGGTAAGAAATTAAACCCACAAGCTAAGAAAGCGTTAGACCTATCTATCAGAACAATAGAACAATACATTGTTTTATTAGATTCTGTAAAACAGGAATGGTTTGAAGCATCTGGTGTACCTAGACAAAGACAGGGTAATATAGATTCTTATGATGGTAAGGGTGTAACAGAGCAATCTATTATACAATCATCCTATATAACAGAAGATTATTTTAGAAAACATAATCGTTTTGAAGAACGTAATGCACAAGGTCTTGTAGATAACAGTCAAGAGATTTGGATAAATGGTAAAAAAGGAACATACCTTATGCCAGATGGTACACAGCAATTCTTTGAATTAGATGGTCAGCAATATTCTGAAGCTGAATATGGTGTCTTCATATCATCTGCTAGGAAAGATATAGAGAATCTGGATAGGATGAAGAATATGACACAGGCATTTGCTCAAAATCAAGGAGATATGTCTACTATTGCTTCTATCTTAGAATCTGACAGCTTTGCTGAAATCAAACGTAAGATTGAATTAGCAGAAGATGCTAGAGCCAAGCAAGAAGCAGCTATAGCAGAAATGGAGAAAGAAGCTAAAGAAATGGATATGTCTATCAAGCAAGCTGAGATGGAAGGTGAAGAACGTAGAAATATTAGAGATAATCAAACAAAAATTGAAGAAGCTCTCATCCAAGCTGAAGCACAGAAAGACGTACAAAACATGCGTAATACTGTAGACCAAGCTAAAAACGTTGATAATACTCAACTTGAGCAGCAAAAAATCAATGAAGAGCGTAGAGCTAACAGGGTAGAAGAAGCCCTTAAAAGAGTAGACCTTAGCATTAAACGTACACAGACAAATAAGCCTAAGAACAATTAGTGTCATATAATTAAGGTACACGATTCTATAAAAAATAATTTTACAAATAACCATTAAACTACATATATTCAACTATGGCAGACGAAGACAAAGACAAACAAGAAGAAGAACGACTATCAGTAGATGATATAGACTTTGGGGCTTTAGCAGACCCTAGTGCAAATGAAGAGCCTGAGCTTGAAGAGCTTGAAGATCCTAAAACTGATGAAGATGAAGACAAAGATGATGAAGATAAGTCTAAAAAAGATGATAAATCTGATGAAGGCAAATCTAAGTCTAAGTCTAAAGAATCTGATGAGGAAGATGAAGATGATGATGATAAAGGCGATAAAGGCGATAAAGATGATGAGCCTAGAGTTGTTGATACCATCATGCAAGGATTTGGTTATGAATTTGAAGAAGGCGAATTAGAAGGTATTGAAGATACTGAAGAAGGCCTTACTAAATTAACGAAACTTATTGGTCAAAAGGAGTCTGAAAGACGTTATAATGAGATGGTAGAGGCTTCACCTAATGTAAAAGCTTTATATGAATATGAAGCTTCTGGTGGAGATCCTGAAGATTTTATTAAAACCTTCTATCCTCCTACTGACTTTAGTAAAATAAGTATTGATGAAAATGATGTTGATTCTCAAAAAGAGATTATACGTGCATCTTTACAGTCTAAAGGTCTATCAGATGGTAGAATCAAACGTAACATCCAGGCTATTGAAGATTCTGGTAATTTATTAGATGAATCTAAGGATTCTCTAAATGATCTCAGAGAGGTTCAAAAGCAAGAGAAACAGCATATTGTTAAAGAGACTGAAGCACGTAAAAAAGCTCAACGTGAGCAAGCTGAAGAGTCTTGGAAAGAAGTCAATACCATTATTGATAAAGGTACTGTAAGAAATATTCCAGTTTCTGAATCGAAGAAGGAAGAATTTAAGTCATTTATTAATCCAGATCCTGAGACAGGGGTTTCTGAACGGGATAAGAGAAGTAATGAAATGACAACAGAAGATCATCTGGCAGTGGATCTTATCCTGTTTTATGGGATAGATAATGTAGCTAAGATGATGGAGAAGCAAGGTAGCTCAAAGGCTACTAAAAGTTTGAAAGATAAATTAAAGAGTAACAAAGATCGTAGTAGAAGTGACAGTCAAGACCCTGATCTAGAAAAAAGCAGCGGAAACGTTGAAAAACTAGAGTTTAGAATTGATTAAACTTGCTATTTCAACCTAACCTTAAACAATAATAATAACTATGAAAGTAAAAAAGACATATTATAATAGTGATCAGATGACAGACATGAACAGTCTGTCAAATGCACTAGTGTCAAGTCCTGAAAGGATTTCTCCTATGATTACCCATTTGGGTGGTCGAGAGGATAAGAAATTTCCTCTCAGTTTTCTAACCGAGGGTCTTGGCAATACAAAATCTATTGATAAGCTTGAGTATGAGTATGACGTGAATTATCACTTCAGAAAAACTCGACCTATTGCAAAGACACCAGCCAGCACTGCTGACTTGGGTAGAGGAGGACAACCTTTTGTCCTAACATTCCCTGATAAATGGTTTATTAACCGATACATTCTTGTCTCTGAATCAGGAGTACAGGTTCGTATTATGGGAGAACCACGTCCTAATGGAAACAACTGGGATTACACTGTAGAACTTGCTAGCCCTGATATTCCTGCCATGCCTGCAGAAGATGTGCAGTCAGGTAAGAACTTTGGTCAAATGTTTGCACCTGTAGGTGTTGACTTCTCCAGAGGGAATGCAGCTAACTGGCAATCACCTGCTAAGGTTCGTCATAAACTGACGACTATACGTAAGTCTTACCAGTTCTCTGGTAATGCTAAGGACTATGTAGCTGAATTTGAGCTACCTATTGAAGGTGGACGTACATCTAAATTCTGGATGGACTATGAGGAATGGCAACATTTCCTAAGCTGGAAAGAAGAATCTGAACTGTACCTATGGTATGGTAAGAGATCATATGACTCTAATGGAGTTGTACAAATGAAAGATGAGAATGGTCAGCCTGTACAAGTAGGTCCTGGTCTTCTTGATCAAATCATTAACAAAGATACATACAGTCGTTTGACTGCAAGCAAGCTTCGTGAGTTGATTGGTGATGTATTCTTTGGAATGACTGACGCACAAGCAATGAACGTAACTCTGTACACAGGTACAGGTGGAGCTAGAGAATTTGACAGAGCTATGAAAGAAGAGCTTGGAAATACTGGCTTTACTATCTATTCAGATGGTAAGTTCCTTGAAGGATCAGGTAGAGAACTGAAACTGACAGGATACTTCAAACGTTATGAGCACATTGATGGTCATACTATCAATGTGGTTAAAACGCCCCTGTTTGACAGATCAGCACTTGCTCAGGCAAGTAGACGACACCCTGAAAGTGGGCTTCCTATGGAATCTTACAGAATGGTATTTGTTGATCAATCTCGCTATGATGGTGAGACTAACATCCAAATGATCAATAAGAAAGGTCGTGAAATGATGAAATGGGGAGTAGCTGGTTCAGTAGTTCCTCGTGGAATGGGTAACAGCCCACTCAGAGCTAGTGACATTGATGGTGCTAGTGTACATTTCTTGAAGACTGCTGGAGTATGCCTGAAAAGGTTTGATACTTCTATTGATCTTCAGTGTGTAGCTGAGTAAATTATTTGTGGTGGTGTGAAGGTTGAACATTTTGTCTTCTTCCTTCGCATCATCACTATTTTAACTAGAAGAAGACAACCTAAATTAAAATTATGAGTAAAAAGACATTAACTGAAACAGGGCTAGAACCTCAACAAAAACAGGTACAAATTATACGTAAGGAGGCTCATAGTAGCCATGTGCCTATTGAAATCAGACAGACAGCTATCCATAGATTGGGTAGTGTATATGTAGATAATGTACCTCTAACAAATAAGAATAAGCAGCTTGAGAAAACGTTGCTTCCTCTCATTATAGATGTACCTGCTGATTCTGATGATTTCAGAAAAGAAGCACGTAATTTCTGGAGAAGTATTACTATAAAAGTTCCCTCAGAAGGAACTGTACTTAACCTTAATATAGATGAAGATGGATATCCTGAGTCTGTAAAAGACTACCTAACGTATATTTGGGCAAAGAAACATCCTCACGTAGCAAAGTCTAAATCAGAAATGAATAAGAGCGTTAAAAAGCGTTTTTATATTCATGATCCTGACAGAGAGACAAAAGAAGAGAATGATCGTATTAAATCTAAAGCAAAAGCTTATAGAGAGTTCTCTAAAGTAATGGATGATGAGAAGGCTATTAATCGAGTACTTCGAGTAATAGGTTCTGGTAATCCTGATAAAATGAGTAAGAGCCAGAAAGAAAACTCATTGCACACTGCAATGGAAACTGATCCTACACGCTTTTATGACGTAGCTACAGATAGTAGACTTGAGATCAAAGATCTTATTGCTGATCTGGTAGAGAATGAAGTGCTGCGTAAGTCAGGTAACAGTTATTTCTATATTGATGAAGTAGTAGGTGAAAGTTTAGATGATGCTGTTGGATTCTTCAAAAGCACCAAACACAGTAAAGAGATAAATGATATGAAAGCTAAACTAGAAGATAGAAAATCTGTAGTCGCTTAAAATGACATTTCAAGAACTACATATCGGAGTAAACTTGGGGGCACAACAGATTGCCTCCAATGTTTATGATGATTTTTTAAAAGAAGAAGTAGATTATTTCTTAAATGAAGCAGTCAAGGACTATATCAAAGAACAGTATAGTCAATTAAAGAATGAAAATAGAGACATGAAGTCTCAGTTTGTAAATGAGAACTTAAGAACTTTGATTACAAACGTTTCTTTAGCTAACATTTCAGCAGTTTCATATATACCAAATGCTGCACAGGCAGATTTACCTGCTGATTATTTATATTACATCTTCTCAAGATTAGAATTTAATGGAGAATGGAAGAACTGTAGGAAACTAGGTTCTAAAGGTATAAAAGATTATGTAGAAACCGATTATAATAAACCAATATTTAGAGAATTTCCCTTACTGATAGAGAATGATTCTGTTATAGTAATAGGTGATTCTCTAAATAGTCTGGATAATACTACTGATATACGGTTTACATATCTTAAGTCTCCTATGAAAATTTCACTAGAAGGAAATGAATCAACTGAATTTACTAGTCTTCCTGAGCATACGCATCAGGAGGTAGTTAACCTAGCTGTACGAAAGATTCTTACTATTATAGGATCACAGCAAACACAAACTGAGTAATGACGATAAAAGAAATGCAATATCGCTTTGGGATTAAGGTGAACCAACTTGATTCAGCGCTTCAATTATACACTGATGACATTGAATACTGGTTAAACAGAGCTCAACTAGCTATTGTAAAAGAAGCCTATGAGAATTTTACTACAGATAAGAGGATCTATGAACAGAATCCTGAGAGAGTAGATGACTTTAGAGTTCTTATTACTCGTAATACTAGTTTGGATACTGGTTATAGCAGTGCAGCTATAACACCTACTGGATATTTTGTAGATACTGTAGAGTTGCCTAGTAATTATATGTTTCTATTAGCTAGCAAGAGTGTGGTACACTATAATTATCCTTCTATATCATTCACTGTAGCAAACGATAAACGTTCTTCAGCTGAATTTGAAGAGAGAATCGTAGTTAATGAAGTTGTACAACCAGATGATATTTACGATATTCTTAGCGATCCTTTTAATACTACAAAGATTAAACGACCTCTATGTACTATTAATGATGATAACATTATGGCATATACAGACGGTAAGTTTTTAGTAGATAAAGTCATTATTGATTATTTAAAAGAACCTACTCCTATGAATATAGAGAGTGGTACAGATTCTGAGCTACCTAATCACTTACATGATAATATATTAGATGTAGCTGTTAATTTATTCGCCTCTAGTGTCCGAAGTCAACAACCAGCTAAAGAAGTTGGATAAACAAATTTTTATAAATATATTTAAAGAATGTAGCAATGAAGCTACTTGTGTCTGAAAGGACACACCCAACCTATAACTAAAAAGTCACAATTATGAGACATTTACTATTTAATAATACAGCCGTAGCAGATGCTGCTGCAGATGCATATAGTTACCCAAGTGAGCTACCTAAAGCTCAAATTGGTATATTTGATGCACAAGCAGGAGGAAGCCTAGATCTTACAGGCGCTAACGCTACTGATGAAATGATCATTGCTCAGGGTGTATCCGCAGGTAAGAGCCCTGTAAGGACACACGTACTGGAAAAAGGCAAGATCGAAAAAGTTGTAACGAAAGCCTATGAAGCCCCTGTTCGTCAGGTTACTTTTGTAGGATATAACGGAACTAATGGAGATATTGAAGCAGGAGCAGGAGATTATTTCCTGAAAACTGTTGATGTAACTAATGGCTATGAGCCATATCCAACGATGAGCGCAAACTACTTTACAAAGAGTGTTGGTGTAATTCCATTCACTATTGCTACTGAGATTGCAAAGGTAGCTATAAAGAATCCTCGATTTTTTGTACAAGTAGATGTAGTTAGTGAACTGACTACTGCTGTTCTAAATAACGGTAGTGCTTCTGCAACAGACGTATCTATTATTCAAGGTAGTGATCAAGCTACTTTTGGAGATGCAGCTAATCTTAGTGCAGGAGACTATGTAAGAATTGGCCATGCTACCGATACAGGCTATCCAGTGTACTATGTTAAAGCACTTGATGGAGATGTAGCTACTCTTGGACGTCCTTTTGCAGGAGAAACAGTTTCTGATGTTGCTGTTGGATTTACTTCTACAGCACCTGATGCAGATGATGCTTCAGGCTTGAAACTTACTGGAGCTACTCCAGCACCTGATAACAATGAAGGAATTGAGATTGATACTGAAGATCAAGTAACTTCTTTCCGTACAGCCCTTTCAGAAGACTTTGGATCAACTCCACTGACTTCTTCAGCTGCTCCTGTCACTGGTTCAGGAAGCTATTTACAAGTAGCTAATATGGAAAAGAATACTCAAGGTTTCCAATCATTCTTCTACAGAGCTACTCCGTTTGAAGCTGAGAAGCCTGAGTTCTTTGCAGATTCAGATCTAACATACGATCTGGTAACTATTCTTTATAGAACAAATACTACTGAAAACATTGCTAAGAGCAATAAGTATGTAGAGATTGTCCTAGCTTTCCAAGCAGGCGTTCTAGCAAGTGATAGTGTAGATTTTAACACCTTTTTTGGTGTATAAGGTATTTACCTTAATCTAAACTTTTAAGGGAGAGAGTTTCACACTTTCTCCCTTTTTTATTATCTTCTCTATATGAAAACACCTATTAAGATTATTGGAGGGGCTATATCATTACTCATCATTTACACTATAGGTATATATCTCTTCACTCCAGACTTTATTACAAAAGAAGTAGAAGTAGTTGTTGAGAAAGAAATTACTGTAGAAATAGATAGTTCAGCTGTTTACAGAGAGTATTCTGAACGCATACCTGAACCTAAACAAGATACTGTTTTTGTAGAAATAGAAGTACCCAAACCTGTACCAATATCATCTGGTATGAATGAATACAGATTGGTTTATGCTGATTCTCTAATCTCTGCACTATGGACTACAACTGTACAAGGTACGCTTACCTCACAAGATTTTGAATACTTTACCAAACGCAGATTGGTTAAAGAAACTGTTTGGACTTTCAATAGAACAGTTACGAATACGATCAATACAACAAAGACTATTACAAAAGTAGAGAATCCTAAGCCATACTTTACTGTAGGTGCGGAATTTACTGACTTGGATTACTTATCTGTCTCTGGTGGCTTCATGACTAGGAATAGGTATCATTTTTATTACAATTATAACACTCACTTTGAAACTCATAGTATAGGGTTTTCCATGCCACTAACCTTTAAACTAAGACGACTTTTATGACAATACCTCAAATACGAGAATTTCTTGATAATAAACCTGGATACAAGAAATGGGGAGCAGAGAAATTAGCAGAGTATCTAGGGACTGCCCCTGGTAAAGTAAAAGAAGCTAAGGGAGAGCTTAAAGCTAATAAAGGTAATTATGATGAATATGACTCTAAAGAGCAGCATGATAATGAACATTCAAACAGACCTAATACAGGAGCAAAATCTAAGTTCACAGCTGAAAATGATCAGACATTAAAAGAATACTGTGAATCTGTAGGTATTGACTATGATAGAATTGATCCCTATAACGATGTAAAGTATTGGACAGATTCAGCAGGTAGACGTAGATACTCTGTTGTACCTAAAACAATCGAAGAAGAGAATTATACGGAATCTATTTTAGAGGCAATCAAAGAATCTATAACTCCTTTATCTATACCAGATGTAATACTATATACTGGAAACAATGCAGCTATTATGAATGTATATGATGCCCATATAGATAAACTATCTGAAGTGGGCAAAGGATATACGATTGAAGAAAATCTAGCTTTAATAGCAGATTCTGTAGCACGTATCTATAATTGGATTAGCCCTCATGGAATAAAGAAACTGTACATTCCTATAGGAAATGACTTCTTTAATACAAATGGCTCTTTCAGTCAGACAAAAGCAGGAACTCCTCAAGAATTAAGTGTCCATTGGAAAGAAAGCTTCCAATTAGGGGTATCTGCCATATCTGGTATGGTATCTAAAGGCTTAACATTCGCTCAGGAAGTAGAATTGGTACCTGTAGAGGGCAATCATGATGAAGATAAGGTCTTCTATCTTAATGAAGTTTTGAAGGCGTTATATGCCAATTCTCAGAGAGTAATACTATCAAACATATCAAAACCCATGCATCACAGGAAATTTGGTAAGAACTTGCTATCTTTTGCACATGGTAAGCATGAGAAGAGACGAGTAAAGCAGTTACCATTGGATGTAGCAGAAGAAGTACCTGCCATGTGGGGAGAAACAAAATATAGAGAGATGTTTCTTGGAGACATTCATCACAAAGAAGAATATCGTTTTCTACGTAAAGTAGATGTACGTGGATATACTGTTAACTTTCTTAGAGATATTAGCTTCAATCAAAGTACTTGGGATAGAAATAATGGATACCATATAGGATTAAAGAGTCTAGAAGCTCATGTATTTAATCCTGATTTTGGACAATTTGCAAACTTTAGAGATACCTTTTAATGAATTATAATTCACCTGAGATATATGAATTTTATGTAGATAGAGGAGGAGAACTTTCCTATAAAGAGTGGTCCGCCATATGCCAGGAATTTAATGAGATGGTTATGGATGAGATCATACTAAAAGGAGAGAAAATTAATCTTGGTGCTAATCTCTCTACAATTTCTATAGCTAGGATTAAGCGCAATTACAGTAACCAACAAGTTAATTGGGCTGAAAGTAATAAACTAAAGCAGAAGCTTCTTGATGAAGGTAAACATTTATATGATTCTAAAACAGGAGAAGGGGAGAATTGGCTAGTCTACTTTACTAATGATTGGTACTGTAGGTTTTATTGGAATAAGGGTCACTGTACAGTAACAAATAAGACAGCTTATAGATTTGTAGCTACTAGAGGAAAGATGGGAAATAAGACCAAGCTTAAAAACCTATTACGAGATGATGACCTTGCATACTTACAGTTTGATAAATTGACTTAAAACGAATTAATACCTATTTTTAACAACCACTAAATTATTTTATTATGAGTTCACCTGACATTTATATTCCTGGCTATCCTGTCTGTAAGAATATTGTAGCTAAAAGAAATGATACCTTCGTATGGGAGATTACAGGGTATAATAGAGATGGTACTCCATTTGATTTTTCTAATAAGACATTTTTACTGCAGGTAAAAGATGATGCAGATTCTGATGAAACTCTTATAGAGATGCCCAACAGTAGTTTTAGTATAGAATCTACTCCTCAAGGAGATGCTTTAGATATATTTGACTTACTAGTGGTTGTACACCCTAAAGAATTTATGGATGTAGCTTTTGAAGGTAAACCTTATGATTTAGAGTTAACAGATGATCAAGATCAAACATTTACATTCTATGAAGGTGTATTTACTGTAACTAAAGATATTAGTAGAGTAGAAGATAATGCCTAAAAACCACACTTCAAGTGTTATTATAAACAAACGTAAGAGATCAGGTGTGGTCTTTCAGGGGTCTGGTTATATCTCATATAATCCAGTACCACCATCACCCACAGGAGAATGCCCTATATTCTTTGAAAGCTGGGATACTCAGTTTATATTTGACTTTGAAATATTTGGAGTAACGTTAGCAGATAATGGAGATTCTACATATAATGCTACAGTAGAAGCTTTAGGTGGAGATACACCCTATGAGTACTCTATAGATGGTGGAGTTACATGGCAATCTAGTAATGTGTTTTCTGGTTTAGTAGAATGGCAAACATATGTTATCAAATCCAGGGATGCTTTCTTTGACACAATAGATACTACAATTACACCTTCACCTATTATAGATGATTTTACTGTTAGCGTAAATATAGACAGTTTTGATGCTTCTTGGGGAGCTATAGCAGAAATAGTTGGATATAATCTCTATTTAGATGAAGGTAGTGGGTATGTTAAACAAAACACTTCATTAATTACTGGTACTTCATTTAATGTACCTAGTTTTTCTGGCGATTCTTCTGCCTATGTTGCACCTGTAAAAGATGGGATAGAGGGAGCTAGAAGTAATATTGAACAGTTTGCCCCTCAAATATCTGCTACATTCCAGATGCATTCTTATGGTAATGACTTAGGTACACTAGAAATCTATGTCATAGATGAATCTGCAACTATACTTGAAACAGTTTACAGTGAAGTACTTACTAGTGTAAATGCTTGGCAAGAAATAACAATTAATTATAAGACTCCAGACGTTCCTTATAGAATTGTATGGAGACACTACAATAATACAGGGTTTGAAGCTGACTTAGCTGTAGATGAAATTACGATAGTAAATACAACATATGGATTTGAAAGTGGTGATGATGGATTTAGAACAATAGCTGGTGTACAAACAACAGATGTTGCTACTGCTTTTGCTTCTATAGAAACTATACAAACAACTGCAACAGAAGAATATGGTAAATGGTGCAGGAGTAGTGGAAGTACAGCTTCTTCAGGAACTGGACCTCCTTCTGCCTATGCGGGAACGTATTATTTAGTTACAGAAGCATCTGCACCTAATGATGTTGGTACAAACTTCTGGTTATTTAGTCCAGAGATAACACCTTAATATTATGGCAACTATACGATTAAAATTAAATATTACAGGAAACTTTCCTCCATTTGAGTACCGTCTACAAGGTACTGAAGCATGGCAAGACTATCCTGTTTTTGAAGTACCTGAACTAGAAGGTGCTGGTGGGTACACTGTAGAAGTAAAGGATGCAAATGAGTGTGTAAAAGCTTTTGAAATATACGAAGAAGAAATTGGTCTTGAGCTTATTGGAGGGTATGTAACACCTGATTTAACAGTATATGCTAGTTATGGCTCTAATATTCCTGTACAAGCTCGTATAAATTGGGGTATTGGAGAAGGATATCCATTTGATCCTTCTACTTTTTTAGGGACAACAGAGTGGACAGAAGATTTCACATCTGAAAATAGAATACCCTTTCCTGTAAGTTTTACAGGTTCTCTGCATTTCTTTCAAGCTATGGGTAGAAGTAGGTTAGGTCAGAGGTATACTAATAGCATTAGAGGTATATTTTATGTACCTTCAGAAATAGAGGTTATAGCTGAATTATCTACAAACGTAGAGAGTTCTGAAGTCTTTATACCACTAGAAACTACTGTGCAAACAAATAATATCACTATTACTTCTGCACGTAAAAATAAAGCAAACCCTAGTGTTACTCTTAGTACCTCTTTTGAAAGTAGTACTAAACCTACTGTTAAAGAAAATATTCAAGAAAATATTGGTAATATACACGCAACAACTATTGTAACTTAATTTTATTATGAAAACATCAGCTAAAACAACTAAGCAAGAAATGAAAACAATCCAGACTGGTTTTGATATAAACAAGGATGCTATGCATTTAAATATCAAAGTAGAAAAGAATGGAGAAACTATTGTTGACGAAAAAGGAAACAGCATTTTATTTCATTTTTTAGCTGAGCTAGCTATGTCTATGAATGGAGGATCTACTCCTTGGGATGAGGCTGTCCCGTATAGTAATAATCGTACTACATATCAAGAAGGAGGTATTCGTAAAAATGCTAGTTACGTCATGCCTGTAATAGATGGATTTTTTAATGGTACTCCAGAATCATTTAATAGACCTCATCAATTTACTATAACTTCTTGGGATGGAAATACTATTACAGTTTCTCATAATGCTTCAAATTCTGTAATACATTTTATTAGAGAAGCTGAGATGTGCTGCCTTACTGGCGATTCTTCTTATTCTGGAAATTATAAAGTACTAAGTATAACATCTATTACAAGTACAAGTACTGAACTTACTTTAGATGGGTTAAATATACCTACAGGTGAAGCTATTGATGCAAATGCAGTAGTTGCTGCTAAAGTATTAAGTTCTTGGGATGATTATGGGAATGGTATAAAATTAGCTAGATCTTTTGCTTTTGAGGTTACAAATATTCTTGTGGGAAATTCAGCAGATCCTGTATCTTTACACGATGTCTATTTACCAGGATATTTAGATAGCAGTATTATAGAAATATCTTCAGGAGAACCTCAAATATCTACCCCTACTATTGCTGTTGATAGTTCTCAAATAGCTATTTCACAGCAATTTACTAACAAATCAGGAGTTCTTCAAATTATACGTGAAATGGGATTAATGGCTAGAGCTTCCCATGACAGTGGTACATCAGGTTATGATAGAATAGTTGGAAGGGATGGAGAAAATAAAGCAGGGCATAATGGAGTAGCGTTGCTAGCTCGTGATGCAATTTCTCCTTTTCAAGTGGCTGACCAAGAATCCTTTACTATTACTTATGAATTTAAAATTACAGCTTCAGGCAAGTCAGGTGTTGTAGCAGGTTTTAATGAAATGATGTATAGAGAGCTTTCTTCTAGTAATAGGATTGCAAGAGATTATTTTAATACAGATTGGGACGCTTCTGATGCTTCAGGTAGTATAGATCGTTTAGAGGAATTAAATAAAGGGTGTCAATTTTATATCTGGCCCCTTCACTTCAACATGGATTCAGATTTAAGCTTTTTTGGGTTGCAGGTAGGCACAAATGAAGATGATATTGATATAGATGATTATTACATGAGAGACGCAACAAGTACAGAAACTCGAATACCTCATGGAGGTTATGATGGGTCTTTATGGTATCATCCTACTTATGTGAAAGAAGTAGTAACGTCTGGTAATCAAGCTTATATAAGTCTAGAAGCACTTTATGAAAATAGAGGAAGTGTAGATGTCACTATAAAAGAAGTTGCACTAAACGGGGGGTACAATAGAAGAAATCCAGTACTTCTTACAAGAAATGTGCTCGATGTTGCAGATCATATTACACTACAACCTGGAGAAGTTGCTAAAATAATTTATCGAATAGGAATATCAACAGGAGCTTAATATGAACAGTCTATCTCTTAATCAAATAGCTTATAATTTACAAAATGCCATTGAAGGTAATAGACCTGCACCATATGAGTATATATCTCTAGATCAAGTCAAGTTTATTATTAAATATTATAGGTCTCTCTATATACGTAGAGATGCTCAAAAGAATGGCAATAGGTTAGAACTATTTGAGCAGGATTTAGGCTTATTATCTACAGAGCAAGTGAACTCTTCAGAGAATGATACTACCTTATCTACTCATTTTCTACGAAGAACTTCTAAAAAGATTCCTACTCCTATTCGTTTAAAGAGAAAGCCAGGATTAACTTATATTGCTACTGTGGGTAAGTTTAATGAACCTTTTCCATTAGTAAACTCTGCCAGATCTTACTATAAACAATACGATAAGTATACTCCTAAAGATAAATATGCTATATATCAGAATGGTTATGTTTATCTTGAAAACGCAGTAGCAACAGATAAGCTCAATGTACGTGGAGTATTTGAAGATCCTGAACAAGTATTTGAGTTTTTACGAACTAACGGTTCTGAACTTTATGATGAGAATGAACCTTTTCCTATTAGTCAGGATATGATAGAGAGTATTACAAAGAATATCATTCAGGGAGAAATAACAATGTTTCAACAACCAGCTAACAGTACACCTAACTCAGAAGCAAAATAATGGCTATACAAGGATATCAATCTTCTAAACGTATAATTTCAAAAGTCTTTAGAGATCTAAAGATACAGGATACTGATTGGGTATCTGATTCTGTAGAGTGGATGGGAGAGGCTTTACAGGGTACTGGGTCTGTAACTCAGTTAGAGAATAAAATTAAGATAGTCAAAACATCTTCTCATAAAGCAGTACTACCAGAAGGGTTGTACAGGTTAGATGAAGTTCGTTATGGATATTTTAATGCTAACAGAGAAGGTGATAACCCTCCTAAGAAAGAGGATTTTCCTAAACTAATGACGTATGAGAATACAGGCTATCATCCTTCTATGATTGATAGCTATAACTCTCAGAAGCAAGCTAAAACATATTGTGAAGAAACATTTTTTGTACAGGGTAATTATATCCATACTAGTTTTGAAGAAGACTGGATTGCAGTTGTCTATAAAGGTATAGCTACAGACTGTGATGGTTTTCCTCATGTGCCTGATCATTATAGTTTTTCTCAAGCGTTATATTGGTATATTGTAATGAAGATGCTTGAAAGTGGTATGGAGCATCCTGCAGGAAAGCAACAGATTACCTGGGCAGTAGCAGAGGATAGATGGCAACACTATTGCTCTCAGGCTAAAACAAAAGCTCTTATGCCAGATCCTGTCAGATATCAAGAGTTTGCTAAGAATTGGGTAACACTAATACCTAATGTATTAGAAAACTCACAATCTGTATTTGATGATAGAACAGAAGAACCATCTACATTAGCAGGAATGGCTTATCAACCAGTTAAAGATTAATAATGAAACTGATTATAGAAAGAACTTATAAAGAGAAGCAGACTTTAGGACATCTTAAGGTTATAGGTGTAGTAGGGGATGAAAATTTCTGTAGAGATATAACACTATTCGAGTGTAAGACTCTTGAATTATCTTGGAAAGACAATAAGATAGATTTATCTTGTATACCAGAAGGTAGATACAAAGCAGTAAAACATCAATCTCCTAAGTTTGATAATAGTATATGGATTAAAGATGTTCCTAAACGATCAGAAATTCTTATACATAAAGGGAACTTTGCTGGAAGTAATAATCCTAATACAGGATTGCCTGATATAAAAGGTTGTGTCCTAGTAGGTGAAGATTTTGTGGATATAGATGGTGATGGTATAAAAGACATTACTAACTCTACTCATACTATTAATAAGCTTTACAATATAATTGATAACGATATAATTGTGGAGGTTATTAATGAATGAAGAATTTCTAAATAGTCCTGTTTGGCAAACTATGGGGTATGTAATATCTGTTGTTATAGGTGGTGTGATGTATAAATACATCAAACTATTTATAGATGCTGGTAAGCATAAGCAAGAATCTAGCAATGTAGCTACCCAAAAACTAATTGAAAACTTAGAGAACAGGCTAGATACATTGAGTAAACAGATAGATCAGTTTGAAACAGAACGTAAAGAAATACATAAACGAGAACTTAAAAGAACTGAAGAGCTTGCAGAAGCTAAAGCTGATGTACGTATTCTTATGGAAAGAGTGAAACATATGGAAAAAACTATTTCTCGTTTAGATAAAGAAAATCAACGCTACAGGCAAAAATATGGTAACTTAGACAATGAGCAAAAGACTTAAAGGTTTATATACTGATTGTGATCCTGTAGATCAGCCAGAAGGCACATACAGGCACGCTGAAAATATCAATATTAATGATATTGTGGGATCGGTAGTTACTGAAGAAGGTACTATAAATAAGTTTACTATAGAAGATCTATATGGTAATAGGTATAATCCTATAGGTCATGTTCCCTTACCAAATGGGGATGTAGTTCTATTCTATCCAGGAGGTATTTTAATACAAAAAGATGATGGTGATGAATTTGTTCTATTGCAAGAAAGAAATTTTACAGCTCCAGAGATATCAATAACAAGTCAGCAATATATAGCTCATGATCAGATTAGTTTTTCATGGTTAATAGAAGACGGTCTTTCATCTATTACAGCTGTAGAAACTAGAATCAGACCTGTAGGAGGATCTTTTGGAGCATGGCAATCTGAAGGTACATCTTTAATAGGATCTACTACATATAACGTTAGCGATGGTGTAGAATATGAATTTGAAGTGCGCGCTACAAACGCTTTAGGTGATATAACTGCATCTGGTAGTCAAACTACAGCGCCTAACCCTGTTAGTGTTTCATTAGATCAAAATGGAACTGAAATAGATGTTACGTTTACAGCTCCTACTGATGATGGTGGAACTCCTATTACAAAGTACGAATATAGAGTTAATAATGGTGTTGTTAAAAGAGCAGGTACATTTACAGGTATTACAGGAGGTACTTTTACCCTTACAGGACTATCAGACTGGCAAGCATATACTGTAGAAATGAGAGCAGTTAATGCTACAAGTCCTAGTACATGGGCAAGTTCAGGAGCCACAGCTGTAAAAGGATTAGAAGGAGCATTCTTGAATGTAACACCTACCACAGGAGTAACTCCACTAGATGTAGAAATAGAATTTGGAGCTACTAATATGTCTAGCTCTTCAATATCTGCAGATCTAATTGTGGAAAATCAGATAGTAGATACGATAACTATATCTGGCCAGACAACTTCTAGTCAAACATTTGATCTTCTTAATGTTATAGCTTTAGGAACATACACAGTTAAATTCTTAGGATTAACAGAAACATTCCAAGTTACAGGAGGTCCAACTGATCCTGAGATTGCAAATGCTTTTCTAAATGTTAGCCCTCTTAGCGGAGATCAACCACTAACAGTTGACATAAGCTATGGTGCAGATAATACTGGAGGTACAGGAATAGATACAGATCTAATTATTGAAGGGGTTGTAGAAGATACCCTAAACATTCCAGCTAATGGTTCTAACTCTACAACTATACAGAGAACTTTCCAAAATGCAGGAATGTATGAAGTAAATTACCAAAATAAAGATAGGTTAGTTACTGTTAACGTTGCTTTTGTAGATGAATTTCAAGGTGAAATCTCTATAAATGGACCTGCAGATGATGATGCAGATCCTACCTTTGATACAGGCGAGGTAGACGTGCTAAACAGGCCTAGTCAAGCTTCAGATACATGTGGAAGCTTTGGTAATAACATATTCTACATTGAATGGAATAATGTAGATTATTGCTGGAAAATACCTAATTATAAGCCAAGTATAATACGAACAATATTAGCTAATGAAGTAAATACAAACATACCTGGTTTAAGCGCTAACATTACAGCGTCAGGTGTTGAGTTTATTGCAGGTTTTTCTGAAAACGGTTCTTCTATCATTCTTAAAGTACCTACTGCTATTGAAGGGAATGGGTTAATATTTAGTTCTTATACTATATTTTTATATGGCGGAGATGATGGGTATACTGTAAACGAACAGATTGATATAAAGATAGGTGGTTCAGTATTTGCAACTACAGCTCCTATCACAGCATTAGAGAGTGCTAACAGTATAGCACAAAAAATATATGATGCCTGTATAGCTGTATCTTCTGACTACACGTTTACTTTAAACAGTAATGTAGTTACTATAGATACAGACGATAATTCTTTAACAGGTCTAGTGCAGCTAGATATTAAGAATGCAGGCTTTGCATATTCAACAGACGATATAACCATAGTATAATAGGACATTATGTATTCAGAATTTTTAAAAGTAGGATTTAAAAAAACCAGTAATGTTCAAGCTACTTCTCGTATTAATGAGAAGGGAGAAATGATTATATACTGGACAGATGGAGTTACATCCCCTAGATTCTACAATATCACTAAAGACGAAGGGTTTGAAGCACCTGATGAATTAAACATCTTTCCATCTAGTAAATTTCCTATTGATCTTGATTTAATAGAAGTAGATGATTTTGGAGGTTCTTTAATATCAGGAGCTTATCAATTTGCAGCTAGGTATGTAGATGATGCAGGTAATATTAGTAACTTTACTACAATTACTAAACCTATAGATATTGTTAGGGGTATACAGAGAGATGATTTTGGAGGAGACTATTTTAATCAAGGGAACCCTGTCAATAAGACCAGCAAATCTATTAAGATATCTGCAAACAATCTAGATGAAAGTAAAGAAAATATACAGATAGCTGCTATTCGTTATGAAGATGGCGGTATTGCAGAAGTTAATCTGATGAGTCCTAGATCTATTATTGATACGTCTATGCAGATTACTTATACAGGAAATCAAGGAACTATTGACGGTTCTATAGAAGAAATACTTATAGATAATACTTATTATGAAACAGCTAAATATATTACTCAAGTAGATGATACCCTGTATATGGGTAATATGACAAAACCAGAAGCTGTACGATATCAGAAATATGCTAATGCCATTAAGACGAACTACACAACAAAAGTATTAGACCTTACTCAAAAGTTTCAATGGGCTTATGGGGATGAAACTCTTACATACTTTAATAAGAGTTTTAGAAGAGATGAAGTGTATGCATTTTACATCTCATTCGTACTTGTAAGCGGTCAGGAGACTATGGCTTTCCATATTCCTGGAGGCTCTGAGGGAGGTATGAGAGAATGGATAAATAGTAATGAATTTTATCCTGATACAGATGATTGGGATGTAGTAGAGTCCATAGCAGATACAGAAACAATAACATCTAATTTAAGAAACCAGAATGTAAAACATCACAGATTTCCTACAGAGTTTAATGTACCTATTTATCAAGGAGAGGGTTTTATTAGAGAGAATGTAGCAGTATCTACCATAGGTGTAAAGTTCTCTAATATCTACATACCAGATGATATTCGAGAGAAAGTTGTAGGTATAAAGCTTTATATGGCTAAAAAGGATAATGAAAACAAACTTATCCTTGATCAGGGTTTAATGACTTTAAATCAAAGACAGAATTGGGGTACTAGTACTACTCCATATGGTTCTTATGAGAATAGACTTCCTGAAGGACCTGTTAATGTGGAAGATGTAGATGTATTTAGTTGTGTTCCTTTCAGCACTAAAGTTAGAAATTCTTCTATAGCTAGTATTACACATATTCAAAAGGTTGCTAAAGCTATAATTACAAGTAGGGAGAGCTATGAATATAATGGAGATATAAACAATGAAGTTAATGTAAAAATATCTGCTCCAACAAGATTTACATACGATTCTAACGATCCTGAAAATTTAAAAAGAAGAATCAAAGCTATATCCAATATACCTGCAGATACAGACTCTGTAAATATTACTAACTTAGGGTTTGAACATAATAAGAAAAGTACTAATGAACATTCCAGTGTACTTATAGCCTCTAAAGATCCACTGCTAGATATAGACTTTAATCTAACTGTAGGTAACTCTTATGGACCTATTGTAAACTTAATGCAGGATAAGAGTGAACTTTACTCTCCTTTTGATCTTCAAGAGTTGGTGTTAATAGGAGAGTATTATCAGAATATGGAAATCTTTAGTGCTAATCCTAGTATTGCAGGAGGTACTAAAGCTACAGGCTTTGTTACTATTTCAGGAGATGCTCCTACAGAAATAGCAGGCATATCCCCAACAGCTACTTTTGAAATACAGAATGAGCCTAGTTCTGACAGTGATGCTTGTACAGGTAGCAATCTAAATGAAGCTTACTTGACATACAAGGGTACTGATTACTGTTTACCAATAATAGCTGTAACTAAATCTACCTTAGCTACTATTATTGTTAATGAAATAAATTCAAATATACCAGGACTAGATGCTATTAACTTAGGGGGAGCTAATCCAGTAATACGAGTTAGTTCTACAGATATTTCTGCTACTGATAACGGTGAAACTATTGTTTTACAGATACCTACAGCAATAGAAGATAACGGTGCTATATTCACACCTAATACATTTGATTTAACAGGAGGTAGAGATAGATTAGAAGGCTCTGCTGGTAATATAGCATTTAGCTTTAAGAATTTTGAAGATCCTATTCAAAACATGTCTACAGAAGTTTTCTATGATCAAACAAAGATTCAAATAGCTCAAAATCTAGCTCAAGATTTAAACAATGATGATTTTGTTGCTTACTCTGCTACTGTAGATATATCTGAAGGTAACCCTGTAATGATTATAGAAGCTAATGCTGTAGGTAGTGAGTGGAACGGTGCTATATATAACACTGTAAATGATCCTACTGTTTCTAATGTTACGGAAGGTTTAATTGGAGGTAGTTCTCCAGGTGAGGCAGGATCTTTACCTGCTATGTATGGAGGAGATACGTATATAAATAAATTTGGTTATAGAATTGGGGGAGTATCTAATAAAGATGATAGATCTTCAGATGATTATGGTACTCATGTTGTATTTATTGTTGTAGAATCGTATGATAATATTGCTTTTAGACAGTCTGGTAATGACTATGGAGAACTGAATGGTAATAATTTATCACAGGCTGAAGAACTGATATTATTAGAAGAGAATCATCCAGATCCTGAATTTGAAGGGTACATTGATAACTATCTAGAGTATGATTTATCTCACAGTGTAGATGGTCATCTAGTTGCAAAAACAACTCCTTATCCTAAGAAGTTTTCAGAAATAATAGAGTTTCCTAATAGAGTTATTCGTAGTAAAACAGATGATGATGTACTAGAATCTGACTTATTCAGAGTATTCCTTGCTGAGGATTACTTAGATCTTCCTAAGAATAGAGGAGAGATTACAAACCTAGAAGTTCTTCAGAATATTCTTATAGCTCATATGAGAAGAGGGCTGTTTAAAACTAGAGGTAGAGAAGAACTTGTTACCGCTGACTTTAGAGCGTTCTTAGGTAATGGTAACATCTTTGCTGTTAAGCCTGATGAATTATTTTCTGTAGAAGAAGGGTATGCAGGTCTTCAACATTCACGCTCTTCTGTAGTTACTCCTATGGGATATTTCTTTGTAGATCAACAGGCTAAGAAAGTATTTTCTGTAGCAGGTAAACCTATAGAGATATCAGAGGCAGGGATGAGGAATTTCTTTGAAGATAATCTGGTCTGGCATATAGATGAACTTGAAGATGGTATTGCAGATAAGATTCTTAATACTGAGATACTTATGTCTTATGACCCTGAGTATAAAAGAATTATCCTGACTAAAAGAGATTGGAAACCTACTCAAGCATTAAAAGATGCTACATGGTCTGTAGAAGATGGAGAATTGCTTGTAGATGGAACACCAATAGATTTCACAAATGACACATACCTACAAGATGAGTCATTTACTATTTCATATTTACCAGAAATTCAGAGATGGGTAAGTTTCCATTCATACGTACCAAACTACATGTATAACGATATCAACAAGTTGTTTACTGTAAACGATGGTATTATATACGATCATAAAGGAATTCCTGCAGAATTTTATGGAACTCAACATGATATGATCTATGAGTATGTAGGCAATGAAGCTCCAAAACAAACTAAATTAGTACAGAATGTAGAATTCTTAACCTATGCTTATAATCCTGGGTCATCTGATAGGGTTAATTACAAGAAGACTTTTGATGGAATCCGTATTAGTAATGAACTGCAAGATACTGGATTTGTTGATCTTATTTACTTTACTGAACCTAATGGTAATGTTAGAAATATAGACCATACATGGAAAGTGAATAAATTTAGAGATCTTCTTAATCCTGATACAGGTGAGATAGACAATACCTTGCCTGCACATGAGCAGAAAAAACTAACTGGAAAATATGCTATAGTTAGGTTATATTACACTCCAGAGGATGCTAGATTTCTAAGACTGCTTTCTTCTGATGTTAACTTTAAACCGCACCATAGATAATGAAGAATAACCAACCTTATGGATACACAGGAAAGCCTTCACCTAGAAGAGTAGTTATTAAAAAAGGTAAATATTTCAATCCTAATAAATATGGGTTAGGAGGTCTTATAGGTACAGGTTTAGGTGCTATAGGAGGTTCTTTTATAGGGCAGCCTATGCTTGGAGCTCAGATAGGAGGTATGGTAGGTAACCAGTTTGACAAGAAGAAGGAAAAGGAACCAGAAGAAATAGAAGAAATTACTATGGGTAGTGGAAATTTAGGAGAATATAAAAACGGTGGGTATAAAGGTTATGCTACAGGAGGGTATGCTAAAAGTATGGGAGGAGGGTCTTATAAAGCTATAGGTAGAAATCATGCTCAAGGAGGAATTGTTATGTCTCCTGATACTGAAATAGAGGGCGGTGAAACTATAAACGCTGACTCTCAAGGAAGCTATATCTTTTCTGACAGATTAAAAGTACCTAAAAGTAATGAGACTTTTGCAGAAAGACACGAAAAACTAATGTCTATGAAAGCTGATAAGACAGCTGTAGACGATCTTGCTGAAATGCAGGAACGTGTATCTGGTAGAAAGAAAAGAAATTTAGGTAATAATAATTCTAACTGGGGTGAAAAAGGTGCTGTGATGGCTAATGGTGGGTATAAGCCCGCTAAGTATGCTACAGGCGAAGTTCCAACTCCAACTACTACTAGTGGAGTAGTAAATCCACCTACTCCTAAATTATATGAAGGAGCTACTGGAAGTTTTGATGATGAAGGATTAACTACTGGAAGTTTTGATGGTGAAGGATTAACTACTGGAGATTATATATTTGCACTGGCTCCTACTGCATTTAATTTAGGTGCAGGTATTTTTGGTAAAAATAAAACTGAAAAACCTACTAAAGTAGCTAGAGCTAAGATTAATGATGATCCTATTAATTATAATATCAATCCTGAACTTAGAACAAGTGCTCAAAGTTATAGAGGTATTTTAGCTAATCCTGCTGCATCTTCTCAAGAACGATTAGCTGCTTTATCTATGAAGGGTACTGCAGACTCTAGAGCTTATGCTCAGAAGAATAATGTAGAAATGCAGATGAGTGAAAGACGTAACATTTCACAAGCTAGGCTAGATTCTAATACTAATGCTCAAAACGCATCTATGCAAGAAAGAGCAAGACAAGACAGAATGGCTGCTGAAGCTCAATTAGGCCTTACAGGTAATCTTTCAAGACAAGCTATTTCTGAAGCATCTACTAACATCATGAAAATGAAGGCTGAAGGTAACATGAGAGAAAGAGACAAACAGATGGAAAAATACCTTAGAACATACTATGGAGATGATCCTGCTGTATTACGATTCTTCGGTGAGGAGAGTTCAAAAAAAAAAGTAGCGGGTAAACCTGATACATCTACTTCTTATACACCTGCAGATAGAAATATTCCTCCTACTCCTGAACGTCCTAGTGCCCCTAAAGCTTTAACAACTACCCCTATGGGTATTCCTCGTTTAGACATAGAAGAAACAGATTCTGAAAACTTATTTGATAGCAGATTAGAGAAGCCTTATACACCTGCAGATAGAAATATTCCTCCTACTCCTGAACGTCCTAGTGCCCCTAAAGCTTTAACAACTACCCCTATGGGTATACCTAAGATAAACGTACCTAGCAACAATATGGATTTTAGTGGTAGGCTACCTATAAAGTCTGCTGAAAAACCTAGCGTACCATCTAGTAAGCCAAAAGATAATATTATAGAGGCTACTGATTTAGAATTAGATCAAGCATTAACAGATATAGATACTAGTTTGTTAGATAATCTTACCCCTCAAGCAACAGATATAGATACATCAATTACAAAAGGTTCTATCAATTTACCTGTTCAGGGAGAGGTAACTAAAGGTTTTGGCACACAGACACACCCTGAGCTTGGTACTAAAACACCTAGTCTTGGTATTAATATTAAAACAGAACCTAATCAACCTGTAAATTCTGTAGGAACTGGTATAGTAAAACGCGTAGCTAACATTTCAGGGCATGGAAACTCTGTAATAGTTGATCATAACGGAACTCTTGTTGTATATGGTAACTTAGGAGATATTGGTGTGAAAGAAGGGGATACTATCAATGCAGATAGTCCTATTGGTAACAGTGGTCAAAATGATGTATTTTTCTCTATACGAGAAAATGGCAAGATGGTAGACCCTCTAACTTGGATAAATAAATAAATTATGGCGAATAAATACACTAGATTTGTACCCACAGAATATGTACCACAATACCAACCTATTAATATGGGGATGGTAGGAGATGCACTTGCTAACGCTAGAACAAGAAGAGAAGCAGCTGAGTTAAGTGATGTACGTCAAGAGAATGCAATGAGACAATTAATTGGCTCTGCCACAACAGATAAAGGAAAGGAATTTGCACAAGCTGTATTTGATACGTATTCACCTAGTATACAAGAAAGACAAGAGAGAGGTTACTCATCGAGAGATTTATTACGAACTCAATTAGGCGCTGAAAAAGCAGCTAGCTCTCTAGAAACTCTTCAAACTGCACAAGAAGCTAGATCTCAGTGGGCTGATGATTTTATGGAGCTCAATAAAGATCGTATCAACAATCCTAATGAACTTGCTCATTGGCAAAAGCGATATGCTCCTGAAATAGAGTATGATATGGATAGTTTGACTGCTTCTATATCTGGAGGATCTCCTACGCAATTAGCTGAAGATGTCATGTTAGCAGAAAAAACAGACAGTTATCTAAAGGGGAGTAAAGAAAGAGGTTTTGTAGATGGGGAAGGTAATCAGCTAGTGGAAAGAGTACTTAATCCTGAAACAGGAGAGTATGAAATAACTACAAGTTCTGGTATAGATAATCGTAGAGTTTTAGCTATTTTGGATAGAGCATTTGCTGCTGATCCTGAAATACAGGCATATAGAGGTAGAAAAACAGCTTATTTTACAGATCTAGCAGAACAACAAGGAGCCGATGTAGCATTAGAAGAATTAAAACAAAATGCACCTGATAGTAGTTTAGGAGAATTACAAGAAGAAATAGACTCTAAAAGAGCTAGAGGATTCTCTGATGCTGAGATTGTAGGTACTCTTAAGGCTGATAATGAAATTAGAAGTGCTCAAGGGTTTGGTCAAAGTAAATACGCCTTTACAGAATTTGATAGAAAATATAGAACACCTGCAGAACAAGAGACAGATAGAAACGGAAGATATCTAGCTACTGACCTTATTCAGTCTGAAGCTCTTAATAATCCTTATGTAACTAGTATGCCAGAAACTTTTGCAGCTCCTGCATTAACTATCAGTCAAAGTGAAAGACTTGCTACAATTAAAGAAGAAGCTAGAGGAATACAACAAAGAGGATCTAAGGAAGGAGCTGGACATCAGCCTACTAGATCTAAAGAAGATATAGCAAGGCTTGCAGAAATAAATGAAGAAATTAATAAGATGCAAACTTCTATAGAATTATTTAAAGATGATACTCCTTTAGAAGAACAAGCTAAATCAGATCAAGTAAGAGAGTTATATGGAGATGCTATTAATCAAATAGTTCAAGAAAATCCTAAAAGAGATCAAGAAACAGAAGAAGCATATAAAGAGCGTATTAGTAATCTTTACCAGCAGAAAAGAAACTACTTAGCTTCTCAAAGAGGCTTCTTGTATGATTATTCAGATGAAACAGCTAGAGAGAAAGCTAAATCTAAAGTATTAGGAGAGAGAAATTCAAATACTCCTGGTTCTATTGTTAATTCTAAGATATATCCAACAGGACCTGAAGGAGATGAGGAGTTTTTAAACTTTGAGCAGTGGGTTACTAAGGGACTAGGTATGGATCTTACACAAGATGTTAAAGAAGAAATTCTTGACAATGTAGCTATGATAGGAGAGTTTAGAGGTAATGATCCTAACATACCTTCTGGAGTCATAGTGAGTACCTTTATTAATGGTGAGAGACAGTTGTTTAAAGTAGCAGACCCTAGAATTAGAGAGCAACAAACTTTTGAACCTTTAAGAAAAATATCAGAATTTAAAGCTGATCCTAGAAAAATCTCTAGCTCTTTAGGACTGACAGATTCTAGAACAGGAAGAGAACTTGATGTTGAATTTATCAAAGAAGGTCAATATATTGATGGTGCATATAGAGGAGAACGTATAGGATTTAGAGTCCCTTCCAAGCAAACAATAACAGATGATGATAAGTCTGTAACCTTTGAAGAAGGTCAAGTAATTTGGGAAAACAGTCCATATTACCATCAGTTTTTAACAGGAATAACAGGAATAACAGGAAACTAATAAATGCCAGATAAGAAAGATGTAGGACTATTCAACAGCCTTAACATGAAGCCAGTAGGAAATGATGCTACTGGAAGTACTGATCCTGATAGAAAGGAAAGCAAAAAATCTAAACCTTTAACTATACAAGAAGTTATTGATAGAGGTAAAGGAAATGCTCCAGAAAGAACTCTTCCTTCAAGTTATGGTACTGGCTATGGTAAACTTAATAAATATGATAGAGGTCTTCTTCCTGGCATGGACCTTAATATCAATAGAGCTAGAAACCAAACTAACTTAAATAAAACTCTTAAAACAGTAGGTAATGTCTTACCTAACATTGGTTTAGGTCTTTTCGAGTCTGTAGGATATGCAGCAGAACTTGTTTCTTATGGAATGAAGGAGCTCGCAGATGAAGAATATAAAGTAGATTTTAGTAATGCTGTTACAGAAATGGCTAATGCGGGTAAAGACCTTTTTGGAGAAGCACATAGATATAATCCTAATAAAGTTATTGATTTAGGAGACGTGGCTTGGTGGCTTCAAACAGGTTCAAGTTTAGTAGAATCTATAGCTCAGTTTGCAATAGCAGGTGCAGGTGTAACTAAAGGCGCTTTATGGACTACTGGTAAAGTAACAGGTGCTTTAACTAAAGGAGCTCAAAGCGCTAAAGTAGCTGGAGCTGTTACTAAATCAGGTAATGCTTTTTCTCAAGGATTTACTGCAGGTTCTCTTGCTTTCTTTGAAGGAGCTATGTCAGGTAGTGAAATGTTTAAACAAGTATATGACACTAAGTTTAGAGAAACAGGAGATACAGAATTAGCTACACAAGCAGCTTCAGAAGCAGCAGCTACTACAGCATTTACATCTACAGCTTTAGTAGCAGCATTAAACTTAACAGGTCTTTATCCTATATTTAAGTCTCAAGGTTTATTTAATAGAGCAAGTAAGGTTGGTCTTACAAGAAAGACTAGAGAGACTAGCAAAGAATTCTTAGAACGTTTAGCTAAAGCAAAAATAAATCCATCTATACCTGCAAGATCTTTTATGGAAAGATTTCATCCAGGTATAGAAGCTTTCCAAGAATCTTTAGAAGAGGTAACTAACGTTTATGCTGAGCAAGTAGGTCTTCAAGAAGCTGGAATGTCTGATAGTGATGCTACAGGCATGGAACTTTGGTTTGAAGCACTAATGACAGAAGAAGGTGCCTTAAGTGCCATACTTGGTGCTATTGGTGGTGCAGGTCAAAGTGCAGCTATGATGAATCTTCCTATGCATAAAACAAACATAGCTCCAGAGGGAGAAACGCCTCAATTAAAGTATCTATCAGCTAAACAATTAGGTGAAATGGATTTAGAGATAGCTGGTAAGAGTTATGCTAAAACATTAGAGTCTGATATCAGAGAAATTGTTACTGCACAGCAAGAATTACAAGATGCAGTGGCAGAAGGTGATGAAGCAGGCATGAGAGCAGCGAGAAACAAGCTTTTCAGCGTGGTTAGCAAGAGAACCATACCTTTAGATGGGGGAAACGCTTTAAAGGCTTCTATCAAAGAAATAGGAGAAATGGACAATAGTATTAATATTTTAGATCAACTTAACGATCAGTTAGCACAGGCTCAGGGAGAAGGGAATCAAGAAGCTGTAACAAAACTTCAAGAGAGAAAAGAAGCTTTAGAAGAACAATTTTTTGGAGAAGAAATTGTGACAGAGGCTATGATTATGGGTCTTGCAGAAAATACTCAGGATAATGAGTACAAAGAAACTGTTAAAAAGAAACTCAAAGAGGTAGATGAACTTAAAGCTGAATACATTTCTACGGTAAACCAATTTAATTTTGGTGATGAGAAAGCTCTGAATATGGGTGAGTATGTATTTGACATTAAACGTAGAATACGTAGTACTCGTGAAAATGCTGATATCATTAGAAACCAGCTTCAAGAACTAGAAACTGAGATCGAAACCAAGTCTTCAGAAGCCCTACCAGAAGATTTAAGAGGTGGTACAACTGATCCTATATACTGGAATAAGTTACAAGCAAGAATCGAAGCTTTAGATGAAAACATTAAAGATCTTCAAGAAGAGAAGAAAGAAGCTGAGAAAGGTAATAGACAAATTCTTGACAGATATGGTGCTCAAACAAAAGAGCAAGCAGTAGAAACTATAGAAGAGTCTATTAAAGATACAAAAGCAGAGTACGTTCAAGTAAGCAAACTCTTCAGTGAAAATGCTGAAGGTATTATGAAAGAAGCTGAAGATACTTTCTTATTGAGAGAAGATTACAAGAGAGGGGTTAAAGCTCTTAATAAAACGAATAAACACCTGAATGGGTTAGAGAGACGTTTAAAATTTGTTGAGTCTTCTAAAGGTAGAGATGAATTTGTTAAAAATGCTTTTGATGCTTATAAATCAGAAGTAGATAAATTTGAGAAAGCTGAGAAAGTACGTAAAAAGAAAGAAAACAAAGAAGTACAAGATAATCAAGTATCTGATATTAAAGCAGAAAAGAAAGCTGAAAAAGCAGCTGAAAAAGCTAAGAAGGATGCAGAAGATAAAAAGAAAAAGACTGATACAAAAGGTACTGCTGATGATGTAGGGGATGATTTCGATCCTAACAACTTACCTGATCCTGATGAAGCAGGCGGTGAAATGTCTGATGGTATTATGGACGCTTTAAATAAGGGTAAAAAAGGATCAGATGATGATATTGCTGGTGTAACTGATGGTAATGATAAACCTGTTATTGCAGAAGGAGATACAATATCTCCTGAAGATTTACTGTCTGCTATAGAAAGTGGTTTTGAACGCCAGAAAGGTGAGAAACCTAATACAAATGAAGATCCTAAAACAGTATCATCTAGTAAGGTTCAATATGGAAATGTTAGAGCTTATAAAGAAGTAGAAAACTCTGATGGTACTATTAGCAAAGTTACATCGTCTAATGAGCGTAATAATAAATACAATCCTAGACTAGAAAGTAAAACAAATAGTCTGAAAGGAGAAACTGTTACTATTGTATCTCTGGAAGAAGGTGAGTATGAAGGCGTTGTCTATGATAAAGGGGATAAACCTACTAAAGAAATTCCTACAGATATTGATAACAAGCCAATGGTTATTAAACTTGGTGATGAAGTTATTGGATATCTACCTACTCTTAACTGGATTAGTAGAAAAGAAGGTGATGAATATGTAAACGTAGCTAATTACAAACTTGAAGCTGGCGGCAATAATGCTGAAATACAGATTGAGCAACTTAAAGCTATAAGAAGAGCTGTAGATGAAAAAGGTTCTATAGACACGACTATCAATAGAGTCAGTCAAGGTAATTTGATTTATAACCTTACTGAAGATGGTAAACGTAGAATAGAAGGTAATGCTTCTACATTAATGCCAGATCCTAATTTAAAAATTCAAGTAGTTAGAGGTGGTCAAGTAAGATTTAAAGACGAAACTAAAGTAGTTCCATATAATGATGGTACTGTTGTAGCTAACTTAGCAGGTGTTGCTATTCCTTTTACAATAGGACAACCTTCTAATCAAGAGATTCAAACAATTTTAGAAGCTATCAGAGCTAAATTTACAGGAAATGAAGAACGTATTACTGAATTCTCAGACCTGACAAAAGACATTGAAGCTACTGGTAACTATGATTTTGCTAGTACAGAAGGATTAGCTAGATTCTTAGAAGAATACTTTTTCCTCAGCTCATTTACAAAAGAAGAAATTGATAAGAAGAAGGATGGAGATCCTAATAGAGTTTATATAAATGTAGATGATCGTTCTGGTCATATTTACTTTTATAGACCTAATGATGGGTCTAATGATGGTATCATATATACATCTAATGAGAAGTATGTCAATCAGGATTCTAATAAATATGCTTCTATTATTGATGAGGAAACTGGTGGATTAGACCCTGCAGTTATGACCTATATCCAACAACTGCCTTTTAATCCAGATAGAGAGAAGTTAAACTCATCAGATGAATATGTACAGATAGTCTTTGAAGATGGTAAGTTGAATGTAAAGTCTTATGAAAACTATAACCAGTTTGCAAAAGAACATCTTAAAACATACATAGATGGTAGAAATACTATAGAGCATGAAGACGGTTCTACTGAACATATTTACTTTGAACAGTTAGTAAATAATGTTAATCCTAATCCTATTCTTGGAGAACGTTCTAAGCAAGTTAGTAAAGAAGATTCTTCAGAAGACACACAAACTAAAGAGTCTGATTCCGTAGTAGAGGAATCTAAGAAAACGTCTAAAGAGAAATCTAAATACTACATCCCTAAAGAGGAGAGAGACGGAGAAATTACAGGTATTAGAGACCTTGAAGACAATTCTAATTTAGGCTCAACAGCTAGACCATCATCTAGTAAGAGAGATAAAAGGGGGTTTGATGTTGAAGATTTAACTATTCAAGGTTCTCAGAAATACACAGTAGAAGGATTTACTCAACCACAAATGGCAGAAGTAGTTGACTCTATTGTATTTATTATAGCCAACCAGATCAAAGATAATAATGAAATGGTTGAGTTTAGTGAATCTATGGAGACTGCTAAAAAGCTGTTTATAGATGAATTAATCTTACTATATGATGAAGGCAACGATATCCTGGCTAATAACTATGAGAAAATCTTAGATAGTTGGGGTGAGTTTTCTGAGAGAGCTATCAGTAGGCTAGAAACTATTGGATATGAGTTACGTTCTGATGAAGACATCCTTGAAGGAGAAAATGCCAACTATGAACAGACTAAGTACGATCCTAAAGCTAAATGGCATGAGAACTCAAAAGATACTGCTTCAGCTAAGTTAAAATTGTTCTTATCACATATACCTGAGCAAACATGGGTTAATAATGAGAGGAAAATAGCTGAATCTCCTTGGTTAGGAAGAAGGAGATATGTTCCTATGGACACTCTATATGATAGACTTACAGCTCTATTTGTAGACGAGAATCCTGACTATGATAACTTTATTGCCTTACTTAGAGCAGAGCAATATAACTATGCACCTTTTGGTACTGTAGCTGAGCAGTTAGAAAACTTACCAGATACATCTACTCTTAAAGATGAGTTTACAAAATTAATGTCCAAACAGTACGTAAATATGGTTGTAGCTCTAGTCCAGCCTATCTATGATAATATGGGTGGTTTTAGAGGATATAGATACAAGCCAATAAATTCAAACAGAAACTCTGCAGTTGATCTTGTGTATCAGGGTTGGATAGAGAATATGAAAGACTCTGATCTTGTTAAGATGGAGGATGGTCAGCTTGTTATAGATCCTGAACAGGCTAAGAAGTTAAAAGAAGAGTATATATCTGAGTTAAATAACATTACACCTAATAAAAGAAATGATTATATACGTAATTTCTTAGCTAAGCTTGGTGTAGAAATGGAAGATAAAGCATGGGAGAGTGTAAATAAACCTGTTTCCTATGCACTTAAAGGTAAAGCATTCAATGCAGAATTTGCTGTTAAAGATGGTAAACCCGCCCCTAACACATTCATTGACTTCTTATTTAAGTCACTACCAGATGAGGCTCCAGAGTCTTTTGATGCTGTGAACCCTCTAACAGATGGATCACTTAAATCTAGATTCAGAGCGTTAGCTTCTGTTCAGGTAAATCATTCAGATACGATTTACACATCTTCTTATAATGATATAAATGGAAATAGTATATATCCATACCAAGATCATACAGCTGCTTCTACAGCTATAAGAAAACTTTCTACTGATGAGATATTTTTAGAAAGATTAGATCAAACCTCATTCTCTAAATGGAGTAGATGGGCTAAAGATGCTAAAAGTACTGATTCTAGAGGAGTTACGTTAGAGTATGTAGACGGAGTTAAAAACCAAGAGAATAAAAAATCTACCAGTGGTGATAAACTAGGTAAGACTGATAATAATTTATTAGCTGCTACATACTTCTTTGGAACTGTAGGTCAAACTAGCGGACAGAAAGCTCGTTTCTTATCTACTACAAAGTCAGATAAGACTATGTTACCTATTTATAATGCTCCTAAAGTAGGTACTAAAATCACTCTAGATGATAATGGTCGTCCTAAAGAAATTATAGGTGATGCTAAGACTGAGATCAAGAGAGATATTATGAGTGAGTTTAAGAGGATACAGAACTTTAAATATACTCATAAAGCTCAAATGGAAGCTAGTGGTATTAGTATTGAAGGGTATATGGAAGGAGCTAATTACTTTATCCTATTCCCTGAACTGAATGCTGAAATTGCAGAATCATATATAGGTACTGCTATTACTCAAGAAGAATTCAATAAAGTGTGGGATTCTGGATCTCCTTTTGCTTTTAGAGAAGGAGACGAGCAATCTAGCATTGATATTATGTATAAAGTAGTGGAACACAGACTTTTACAAGAATCTAGAAATCTTGTCAGGGATTGGACGGCTGATGGGTTGGTAAATAGAAAGACATCTAATTTCCCAGACCCTAATAACCCTACAAAAACAGTTAGTAAAACGTACTTTACACACAGTATTGACAGTAAATATATAAAAGGTAAAGACCTTAAAGGTAGAAGTTTAGTTCCTTACACAAAACCTGGATCTCAAATACATTATGCAGCTGTAGACTTTACAGTAAATTACATGCTGAATATGTCAGAAGAATTTAAAGTAATATCTGGAGACCCTGCTCTATTCTGGAAAGGGAAAGAAGGAAACTCTGTTCGACAGAATCTTCAATCTACTATAGAGAATATAAATAAGAGGTTAGCTAAAGATATTGCTCCTAGATCAGGAGGTAGATATGATAGTAAGACCTTCACAATGGCTGTTATCAAAGATTCTATTGTAGCCTCTAGAGAAAGAGAGCAATTAGGAGAAGCATATGGTGAAATGGAAATTACGGATGCTCAGGAATATACTTCTGTACAAGAGCATTTAAGAAACATGAAAGCAGAAGGACGTATATCTCCTGCTCAATATGACGAGCTGTCTAAAGTTATAAAGCCGGGTCAGTATTATGAGTTCTCAGAAAGTCAGTTAGCTATTCTAAATCCTACACCTACAAAACCATTGTATGTAGGAGATGAATATTTTGACACTTCTTATGATGTTATTAATAAACGGTATGTAAAATCAAGTGCATTTCCTCTGCTACCACAATTCTTAAAAGGATTTCAACTGGATTCTTTAAGAAAGAAAATGGAGAAAGGGGGTATAGATAGAGTTTCTTATTCAACAGCTAATAAAGTAGGATCTGTAAATCCTGTAGAGATCTTTGAAGGTAGAGATATAAAACAAGACTTTGATTTAGAATCTTCTACTAGAACTCTAAATAGAGAGGGGTTTGGGTTTCAGCAAGATGTTCCTATTAAGAATAAGGAAAGTATCCATTTAGTTAGTCAAGCTAACAAACTGATCTTTAACTCTGTTAGAAACCTAGCTGGATTTAAGTTTGAAGATAAAGGATTTACAGGAAGAGAGCTTGAGTTAATTAAAGAGCGTATTGTTAACTCTATGGTTAACCGTGCTAGCAAACAGCTGTACAAAGATATGGGTATTGAAGTACAGAATGGTGAAATGACTATTCGTGACTTTGATAAAATACAAAAACTTCTTAGAAAAGAAGGGGAGAAAAGAAATTGGTCTCTGGCTTCTATAGAAGCTCTTGAGCTAAATGAAGATGGTACAGGATTTATCTTACCGCTTTCATTATCACCTAATGCTTCTGCAATAGAGAGTCTTTTACTTGCTCAGGTATCTAACATTACATTGAAGCAAGAGATGCATGGTTATTCATACGTTCAGGGTAGCTCTGGTGGGTTAATGACGTATGAAGAATTCAAAAACGATAGTTCAGGTATTGAATTTACTCCTACAAAAGACTTCAATCCTGGTAAAGGGTTAGAGTTTGTAACAAAAGGAGACGGTAAACTTAATCCTGCACAAGTTATTGTTCCTTGGAGATTTAAAGACTTTGATGGTAACATCATTAACATTGAAGAGTTCATTAATGAAGATGGTATTATAGATAATGATCGTATACCTGATGATGTACTCTCAGTAATAGGATTACGTATACCTAATCAGGGACATAACTCTATGCTTCCTATGAAAATTGTAGGGTTCTTACCTCCTGAAGCTGGAACGTTAGCTATTGTTCCTGAAGAGATTGTAGCTCAGATGGGTTCTGATTTTGATGTTGATAAACTCTATACATACCAGCCTAAGTCTGAATATAAGATGACTGCAGATGGTGGTCATAGATTA
>Ga0136558_1000154_pt1 | contig 40304 bp, 46 predicted proteins | sample AntRauTorckE6833_FD_101391 | JGI IMG/M metagenome (GOLD analysis project Ga0136558, IMG submission 101391) | Saline lake microbial communities from Rauer Islands, Antarctica - Metagenome Torckler E6 #833 | ecosystem: Environmental > Aquatic > Non-marine Saline and Alkaline > Saline | place...
AGGCTTGGCTGGACCTTGGTAAGACATGTGAGCCGCGCGGCGATAACTGTCTTGAAATCGCAAAAGATTTGGGATTGCAAAAAGTTGAGGTGAGCCTAGATTACAGTCCTGTTGCGAGCATCGGCGGCTACCGCGAGCTTACGCAGAAGGCGCCTTTGAATGTGCAAGCTGCAGTTGAACAGCGCGCAAACTGGACTCAAACTTTAAAGGATCTTGAGTAGGGTATACTGAGCGGTAATGAGTAAGACCGACGTAATACCAACCAGACTGTTCTGGGTTGACCTAGAGATGACTGGGCTTGACCCAGAAAAAGACGTAATCCTAGAGATTGCCGCAGAAATCACCGACTTTGAATTTAAAACACTAGAAAGTTACGAGGCGATTGTTCGGGGCGGAAACCGACAAACAGTCGTAAAACGAATGCAGGCCAATACATGGTGGGCAGATTATCCACATAACCGTGACGCGTTCTTAAACAAATTAGACGAAGCTAAGCCTTTAGGAGTAGTTGAGGATGAGCTCGTAGAACTTATCGGTAAACATTTCGGTAACGAACCGGTTATTCTTGCTGGAAACTCAATTCACTCTGACCGTGGATTCATCAAAAAGTGGTGGCCTAGTTTAGATTTAAAATTGCACTATAGGATGCTAGACGTCAGTAGCTTCAAGCTACTCATGCAAGGAAAGTACGGAGAAGTGTTCGAAAAAGACAACCCACACCGCGCCTACGACGACATCCAAGCCTCAATCGCCGAACTCGAACATTATTTGCAATGGCTAAAATCCCACTAGTTTCTGTTTCCTAATTTCTGTATCCTATGCCTCATGGATCATAAGACAGTAGAAGAGTACGTACTGAGCATGGCGAACGCCGAGTTGGGCTATCCGTTTGGCAAGGAAGTTGCGGTTTATAAAGCTGACGGAAAAATGTTTGCACTGATTGCAGAGGGGAAGGACCCAGTGCGCCTCAGCCTAAAATGCGACCCAGTTTTATCAAAAGTATTAAGAGAAAAGTACGAGACGGTTTTGGAAGGCTACCACCTGAATAAAAAACACTGGAATACAGTTATTTTAAGTGGCCAGCTGCCCTGGGAAGATGTGCAAGGGCTTATTCGCCACAGCTACAATCTCGTTACCAAAAACGGTTATGACACTCCGGAAATAGACTAGGTTTCGCAGCTGCTTCTAGCAGCTTCTAGTGAGTTCCTTTCTGCCGAATCAGAAAGGAACTCGTGCAAGTCAGCGAAGCGGACAACGAAATCTTTTGACCACACAAAAAGTGACTTGGGATAAAGCTGCCAAGACAGCTATTATTCTAGTTTTGGGCGCCGGAAGCGGTGTCTATAATGTCGCCAAGCTGATCGTAGAGTGTTGCGTAGAATTGCTTATTTTTTGACGAGCCACTTGTGTCGAAAGCGGTCTGGAGGTCTTTTCGGTACACTTCAAGTTGTTCGCTCATAACTACGGTGAATATCTCATCGAACCGGCTGCGTTGCTCAGCTTCTGTGAGCGTTTTGTCCGTTTCTGCACTCTGACCTAAGACTAGTAGCTTCTTGTCTACTTTTTGAACACTATTAGCGATCGCCAGTATCTCTTCCTCTGAAGATTGTAGAGTGAGCCTCGTGGTTGTCGCCAGGTTCTTAGCTGCTTGACCACGAGCTTTTTCTTCGCCAATTTCAGTTATGCGAATAAGCTCCGTGTGTTGCTGTGCCATTGAAAGAGTCAAAGGACCATTCCCGCCACCACCAAACAAAACAGAGAAGGCCACGGTTAAAATGAGCAGCAATAAAACGAGCCCACCGCCGAATATAACGATGCGCTGTTTTTTACTTGTGGCAGATGGCAGTAGGCCTTTTTTGCTCTCATTGTTTGGATTCATGATGAATCCATAGTCTGGTTGTTGGTTTTCTGGCTGCATGGGCTCTATTTAACCACAAGCGACACATATCTAACAGAGTAGCGTACAATATTAAATAGATGGATGCGGTTGAGGATATCAAGTCACGGTTAGCAATTGAGGACGTACTCGGTGAGTACGTCCAGCTTAAACGTTCTGGTCGTAACTTTAAGGGGTTGAGTCCTTTTAGTAATGAAAAGACACCAAGCTTTATGGTTAGTCCAGAAAAGCAGATTTGGCACGACTTTTCGTCCAACAAGGGCGGGAATATGTTCAGTTTTGTCATGGAGATGGAAGGTCTGGACTTTAAAGGTGCTCTAGAATTGCTCGCCCGTAAAGCTGGAATTGATCTTGCTCAGTATCGCAGCGGTAGCTACAAGGACACGAGTAAACTTAAAGAGCGGCTCTACGAGGCAAATGAACAGGCGGCTAGGTTTTATCAGGTTCAGTTTTCTAAGCACGAGGTCGCCCTGAACTACATTTTTAAAAAACGAAAGTTCACAAAAGACGTAGCACTAGCGTTCAGAATTGGCTATTCTCCCAATAACGGCACGGCTCTATACGATCACCTAAAAAATCGTGGATTTACAGATGAGGAACTACTAAAGAGCGGGCTAGTTACGAAACGCTACAGGGGCATATCTGACATGTTTCGTGGAAGGTTGATAGTGCCGCTCATGGATCCAATGGGCAAAGTAATTGGCTTCACTGCACGAATGCTTGATGACGATCCAAATGCGCCCAAGTACATCAATACTGCGCAAACATTGCTGTATGACAAAGGCAGGCATGTGTTTGGATTGCACCTCGCAAAAGAAGCAATCCGCAAATCCAAGCAAGTCGTTGTTGTCGAGGGTAATTTAGACGTAATCGCCAGCCACCAGGCGGAGATCAAACAGGTGGTCGCATCAGCAGGTACAGCAATGACACCAATGCACCTCAAAGCTATCGGCAGATTCACGAGTGATGTGCGTATTGCGTTTGATCAGGATGAGGCGGGGCTACGGGCAGCAGAGCGAACAATCCCGCTCGCGAGCCAGGCTAACGTAAACCTCAGTATCATTACTGTGCCAAGTGGTAAAGACCCCGACGAACTTATTAAAAAAGACCCGAAGCTTTGGATAAAGGCCATTGACGACAACAAATATGCACTAGATTGGCTAATTGAGCGGCAAGAGCAGAAATATGACACATCACAAGCAGAGGGGAAGCGACATTTTACGGACGCGTTGATGTTGATTATTCGTCAGCTCAAAGACCCAGTAGAGCAGGATCATTATATACAGAAGCTTGCCAAGCAAATCAGTGTGAGCGCTGATGCTCTAAGGTCTAAGTTTGAGGAAGATCCCAACAAAAGAGTAAAACTAAAAAAGCAGTTTAAACTCAGCAACGACAATATAGTAAAAGATCAAATTGAGCTTATGAAAATCCAAGACCACCTCTTGTCGCTTTTGTTACTGCAGCCCGCACTTCGTTATCTGCTAGAAGATTTACGTGAAGACATGTGCGCCACGGACGAGGCTCGCTCACTACTGAAGTTTTTAAACGAAAATCCTGAGTTTTCCGGAGACCCCCAACAAGCGAAGAAATTGAAAGACTTAACAGATTATGTTAAAATCTTAGGATTACAGTATGAGGAACTTTACCAGGGACTTGAGTTGTTAGAGCTTCGTAATGAAGCCGCTCGCCTGAGAGTTCGATTGATAGAACATTATGTGAAAATCAAAAAGTCTGCCATTACGCGAGAGCTGGACGGTGCGGACGAAAAAAGAACAAAAGAATTGCTCGAGCGTTCTCGAGAACTTGATCACATGCGTAAACATCTCTAGAGGAGGATCTATATGGCAAAAGCCAAGCCACAGAAGAAAGTTAAGATTGAACAAACAGAAGACGCACTGCAACGCGTCAAAGACGAGATCGTCAAAAAAGCTAAAGCTGAAGGCAGTATTGAGCAAAAAGAAATTTTTAATTCAATTCCTGACACTCCTGCGAATGCAGAAGTCCTTGACGCGCTCTACACCGAGCTAGCCGACGGCGACATAGATATTACGAACGGCAAAGACAAGGTCACAGCTGACGATTGGAATACGGACGAAGAAGAGGAAGACACATCTACAGTTAACCAGGCTTATCTAGACGATATATCTGATGACTCCGTACGATTATATTTACGAGAAATCGGTAAAATCCCACTATTGACCGCCAAAGAAGAATTGGCACTCGCGCAGCGCGTTGTTTCTGGCGATAAAAAAGCCAAGGACGAGATGGCCGAAGCCAATATGCGTTTAGTAGTTTCAATCGCGAAACGTTATGTAGGGCGAGGGCTTGATTTGCTTGACCTTATCCAAGAAGGCAACACCGGCTTATTGCGTGCTGTCGAAAAGTTCGACCCAGACAAAGGGTTCAAATTCTCGACCTATGCAACTTGGTGGATTCGCCAGGCAATTACTCGCGCGATCGCCGACCAAGCCCGAACGATTCGTATCCCTGTGCACATGGTAGAAACCATTAACAAGTTACTCCGTACGCAGCGTCGTCTTACGCAGGAACTCAACCGCGAACCAACCAACGAAGAGATCGCCAAAGAGATGGAGATCGATGTCGAAAAAGTGGTTCATATTATGAAAATAAAGCAGGACATTAGTTCGCTTGATGCCAGCGTGCGCGACGACGAAGAAGATTCAGTACTCGGTGACTTCATTGAAGACGAAGATACTGTCAGTCCGGAAGAGTCCGCAACTGGACAGCTACTAAAAGAGCACGTCAAAGACATGCTAGGAAGCCTCACAGAACGTGAACAAAAAATCCTTAAGCTCCGATTTGGGCTAGAAGACGGCAAAAGCCATACGCTAGAAGAAGTTGGCCAAGAGTTTAGTGTTACTCGTGAGCGTATCCGGCAGATTGAAGCCAAAGCCCTTGCCAAGCTGCGCAAGCATAAAGACAGCAAAAAACTCCACGATTACATTAAGTAATAGAAACAGAGGCTGGATGGAAGATAGCGTAAAAATTGTAGGAATTGCGGGTTTGCCACGCAGCGGAAAGGATTCACTAGGTGAGCTTTTTGTAGACGCCGGGTTTTATGCCGTGTCATTCGGCGAAATTTTTCGGGACTACTCACGTAAACGTCATGCCGACAAACCTGACCCCATATCAATTGCAAACATGACAGAGACAGCAAACTGGCTACGCACTGAACACGGTCCAGACGTGGCGCTTAAAGAAGCATTGCGTCGATATAAGGATCGTCTTGATGCTGGTGAAAAATACGCAGGACTACTGTTCATTAGCATTCGCGCGCCGATTGAAGTTGATTTTATTCTACAGCATGGTGGTGAACTTATATGGGTACAGACGGACGACAAAGTGCGTTACGAAAGAAATAATGAACACAGACGAGAAGGTGAAACAGAGCTTTCATTTGAAGAGTTTCTTTCACAGGAGGCACTTCAGAGCAATCCGCAGCCGGGCACGCCCGAAGAGGCGCAGATGAACACCACCTATGTTCGATCAAAAGCGACAAAATCTCTAGAGAACAACGGAAACGACTTCGATGATTTTAAAATCAGAGGAAAGACGCTCGTGGATGAAGTTATATAGATCTTGCGCTATACTTGATACACAATGAGCCAGACAGCCACCCAAGAGAACGTCAAAATATTTCAGAAAAAACTCCTCGAATACAAAACCACTATCGATGAAGATATTGAGACGTACAGTAAGCACGTTGCGACAACAACACTGCAGCAGTTTGGTATGTACTCCAGAGTTGCAACAGATGCATATCTAGAAATTCTCGGTAGGGGTGGCAAACGGATCCGTGGAGCACTCGTGATGTTGGGCTACGAAATGTCAGGCGGAACCGACATGAAGCTAGCGCTTGAAGCTGCTCGCGCAATCGAGATGATGCAAGCCTATATCCTTATCATTGACGACATCCAAGACAGGTCGACGATGCGACGTGGTGGACCAGCTGCGCACATTATATTAGAGGAATATCACAAGCATCACCACTTGGCAGGTGAGGCTGCTCATTTTGGGATAGCAATTGCACTTAATTCAGCGCTTGGTGGCGCTCATGCAGCAGAGATGATTCTCGCAAACCTCAAAACCGACGAAGATGCTCGCCTCAAGGTACTCAGCATCATGAACCGAACAATGCTAATTACTTCTCACGGCCAAACCAACGACATCGTGAATGAGCTGATTGCAGATGCTGATGAAGCAGCGGTAGATCGCGTGCTGGAGTGGAAGACAGCTCACTACACGTTACTTAACCCACTTCACGTCGGAATGGTGTTGACTGGCGCTGATTGCGCAACAACGGACGCAATTACCGATTATGCGATTCATGCCGGTAAAGCCTTCCAAATCAGTGACGATATACTAGGCACTTTTGGGGTTGAGCAAGATAGTGGCAAGAGTCCAATAGATGATATTCGTGAAGGCAAGAGAACGCTCTTGACTGTATATGCACTCAACCACGCTAAGTCTTCTGATCAGAACTTCCTTATTCAAATGCTTGGAAACCAACAAATAACCCCAGCGGAATTTGAACGGTGCAAAAATATTCTTGTTCAATCAGGAGCACTTGAGTATGCCAGACAGCAAGCTGAACAACACTCTAAGCAAGCGGCTGAATCTCTACAGAAACACAAACATTTGTGGTCAGAAGAAGGTGTCGCTTTTCTTGACGGACTTTCAACCTATCTTCTTACAAGGACTAGTTAACTTGTGGCTGAAAAAGTAGAGAAAAAAATATTTAAACAGGGGAGCACCACCTACTATTGGAGTGCCAGTTTTTTCCCAAAGTCATACCGAAAAGACGTTTTCGCTCTATATAGCTTTGTGAGAGTTGCGGATGATTATGTCGATGAGCAACCGGCTCAACCAGAGAAGTTACTGGAGTTAGAAACGGTGTATCTAGCTGCGATTACTGATCCCTCATTCGATGTCATTACGCACGGTTGGGATGACATCGATACACGAGTAGTCAAAAATATAGTGCGCCTTAGCCACAAGTATAAGTTTGATCAGAAGTGGGTAGAGTCGTTTTTTTGGGCTATGAAACAAGATATAGATTCATCTGGTTATAAGTCACTCGAGGATAGTCTGAAATATGTGCATGGGTCTGCGGAAGTGATTGGTCTCATGATGGCTAAAATCATGGGCCTAGAGGAAGCGTCTTTCGAAGCGGCAATGCACCAGGGCAGAGCAATGCAGTGGATTAATTTTATACGTGATATTGACGAAGACAACGACCTTAATCGCATGTACTTTCCGCGAGACGATCTACGCAAATACAATCTAAAAGACCTCAGTCGCGAAACTGCTGAGTCACAAAAGGCTGACTTTACTCGCTTTATGAATCTCCAACTCAAACGTTACAAACAGTGGCAAGATAAAGCAGACGAAGGCATGCAATATATACCGCTGCGGCTAAGATCCGCGCTCAAAACAGCAATAGAAATGTATAACTGGACAGCCATGCAGATAGAAAAAGATCCGTTTATTATCTATGACAAAAAGGTTCGCCCTGGTAAGATTCGGATACTCACAAGCGGTACGAAGCGAGTTGCAAAACGTGCTGGTCGCTTCCTCACCAAACAGGAAAACATCGTCACCAAAAAATAAGATTTTTTAGTTTATAAAAGTGGTATAATAGTAGGTGAGCAGCGTGCTGCTTGTAAATTAACGAAATTCATCACTTGTAGTGCAGACTTTGAAGCATATACCCTAATTGGTCGCTTGGTATATGTGGAGTCAGTAGCGAAACCGGGCACAACAATTCTTTGTAACTATTAAGAGTAATTGTTAGCCCTGTCGCGTCATGCGATGGGGCTTTTTATTGCGCTACCAAGTCTGATGATTTTCCTTCGAAAGAAGGGGGACATATGCGTAGTGCAAACACTTTACTTTGTGGCGTGTTCACTTTTGCTTTTGTAGTTGCGGGGATGATAATGGCAAGTCCGCGCGCTGCTGCTTTGCAAGATGAATTTGTCACGCTCACAAATCAAGAACGAATAACCAAAAATCTCCAACCACTCAAGGTGAGCAATGAGCTTACTCGGTCTGCGCATGCAAAAGCCCAGCACATGCTAGAGAACAATTATTGGGGCCATGACGCACCCGACGGAACAAGTCCGTGGACTTTTATTAGAGGTGCTGGTTATGAGTACAGTTATGCTGGCGAGAACTTAGCGAAAGGGTTTCAGACAGAGAAGGGTGTCATGAAAGCACTCATGGACAGCCCTGCGCATAAAGAAAATATCTTGAAACCAGACTATACGCACATCGGTATTGCAGAGGTAGAAGGCACTCTTTTGGGCGAGAAAACAACAGTTATAGTGCTGCACTACGGCGTCCTAAAGCAGTCCGAACCTGAGGTTCAACCTTTGCCTTCAGAAGATTTAATGCAGCAGCTAATAAATACTATCGGCAGGCAGCTGCGTTATTTCCAAGTTATCGGTGACCTCGAATGGATATAGTATAGACAGTTTTGCAACTCCTTAGGGGTGTATACTAATAGGGAGTATGGAGACTACAAGCGAGCGAAAACGATTGGTGATTATAGACGGTAAGAGTGTTTTTTATCGTGGGTACTATGCTATGCCGAATCTTAGCACCAAAGACGGTAAGCCGACCGGTGGTGTCTTTGGCTTTACGACGATGGCGCTGGAGGTCATTCGCAAGCTGAAGCCAGATTACGTCTGCGTGGCCTGGGATAAACCCAAAACCAATATTCGTAAACGCCTAGAGCTATATCCCGAATACAAAGCTGGCCGTAAGCCAGCGCCTCCAGATTTTTATGAACAAATCCCCATTTTGCATGACGTGCTCGATGCGTTTGGGTGGCCGCTGTATGAGTTAGACGATTACGAAGCCGACGACATCATGGGAACGCTGGCCGTCCAGGCGAGTGAAAAGGGGCTCGACACGCTGCTTGTTACTTCTGATATGGACATGCTGCAGCTGGTGAATGCTAACGTAAAAGTCTTTGCGCTCAAGAAAGGGCTTAGCAACATCGAGCTTTTTAGCCCGAAAAGTTTTGAGGCAAAATATGGTGTTAAGGTAGACCAGTTTCTCGACCTAAAATCACTAATGGGTGATAGTTCCGACAATATACCCGGTGCTGCTGGCATAGGCAAAAAGACTGCAACCCAGCTACTAAATGATTACGATACCATCGAAGGAATCTACGAAAACCTAGGCCTCATCAAAGATAGTGTTCGCAAAAAACTAGAAGCCAGTAAAGACATGGTGGAATTGAGTAAAAAATTAGCGGCTATTTGGATAGATGCGCCGATTAAACTCGATTTAAAAGAGGTGGATGGTACAAGATGTAACCCAGTTCGGCTCAGAGATTTACTGCAAAAACTAGAATTTCGCTCGCTCGTGCGTCAGCTTCCAGAAGTTATGCAAGTGAGTGAACACCTCCATGACCCAGCGGTTTTTGTTCAAGATTCAAGCGCAAAGACGGTGATCATAGATACGAACAAAGATCTTGCGCAGCTTGGCCAGCTTAAAGAGCGTGTCTACGTATACGGCAGGGCAGCCGCCAAACACGGCCGAGACCCGCGCTGGCTGCTTTTAAGTAGTGATGCAAAAACAACCTACGTGATAGATATCCAAAAACTTGCCGCAAAGAAGCTTAAAGAAGCGCTTGTGCCGGTGTTTTCGCTGCCCTTGATAGGCTATGACGTAAAGTCCGTCATTAAAATCGGCTATACATTGGGCGTCCACCCTGAGAAAGTCGGCCATGATGTACTCGTCGGGTCCTTTCTAATCAACTGTCTGCGCCGCGAACAAGCGCTGAGTGAGCTAGCAAGTGCAGATGTTGGCTACGATGGTTCGCCCCTAGAGGAACTGTCTGACGAAGACCTCACGCACCGCGCAAGCGAAATTATTGGAATTATTAAAGCACTTCATAATCAGCAAGCTGAAGACCTCAAAGACATGCCAAAAGTCGCTAAGCTGGCAGAAGAGATTGAGTGGCCAGTAATTGAAGTCCTTGCCGGCATGGAGTACGAAGGCATTAAGCTGGATGTTGGGTATTTAGAAGTCTTTCGTGATGAGTTGGCCGATCAAATTAGTGACCTAGAACAAGAAATCTATGGTCACGCCGACCAAGAGTTCAACATTGCCTCTCCTAGCCAGCTGGCCAATGTTTTATTTAACGGTATCGGTCTCTCATCAAAAGGTATAAAAAAAGGTAAAACCAGCTACTCGACTGCCGCCAGTGAGCTTGATAAGCTTCGCGGCCAGCACCCAATTATTGAGCTAATTACTCAATACCGTGAAGTTACAAAACTTATGAACACTTACGTAGAACCGCTGCCAGAAATGGTAGACGAGGACTCACGGCTGCACACTACTTTTGCACTGACGATCGCCCAGACAGGCAGGCTAAGTTCAAGCGACCCAAACTTGCAGAATATTCCAATTAGGACAGAGCTTGGAAAGCGAATTCGTACGGCGTTTATTGCTCGGCCGCAACACATGTTGGTCAGTGCTGATTATTCTCAATTCGAACTTCGCCTGGCAGCTTACTTGGCGAACGACACTGAGCTAATCCATATGTTCAATGCAGGTGCAGATGTACACACCGCGACCGCTGCGCAGGTATATGGCCGCGAACCACAAGACGTTACCAAACAGATGCGCCGTGACGCAAAGGTAATAAATTTTGGCGTTCTGTACGGCATGAGTCCGCACGGACTTAGTATTGCGACCGGCATGACACGTGATGCCGCAAGTAAGTTTATTGATAAATATTTTGAGCTACGAAAACCACTACTCGATTACATGAATCACCTGAAAGAAAAAGCTAGAGAAGATGGCTATGTAGAGACGATGTTTGGTCGCCGTCGTCCGATGCCAGATATCAAATCGAGCAACTTTATGGTTCGCCAAGCCGCAGAGCGGGCTGCGATCAACATGCCCATTCAGGGAACAGAAGCCGACCTCATGAAAATGGCCATGATAGAGGTTGATAAAAATCTCGCGGGCACTAAGAGCAAGCAGTTGCTACAGATTCATGATTCAATTTTGATCGAGTGCCCAGAAGACAATGCTGAAGAAATCGCAGCTATGCTCAAAGAAACGATGGAGGGCATCTATAGATTACCGGTGAACCTCACTGTAGACACCACCATAGCCCGCAACTGGGGCGAGTTGTAAGCATGCAGAAACCTGTGCTTTTCATGATGCTCGGTGTGCCCGGAAGTGGTAAATCATATTTTGGTTCTCGTTTGGCTGAAGAGACAGGTGCTGCATGGTTAAGTTCCGACAAAATCAGAACTGAAATGTACGGAAACGAACGGGACAAGATTACCGATTCGAAACTACGGTACGATGCCGTTTTCGAAAATATGAACCAGCAGATGCAGCAACTATTAGGCAGCGGTAAAGACGTCATTTACGACGCGAATAATCATAAAAGGGAGTTTAGAGATAATTTTAGATTGGCTGCCGGGAATCTGGGTGCAGTCGCCATTCTTTTACATATCGTAGTGCCTGAATCAGTCTCTGACGAGCGCGCCAAACACAGGACTCACTCTCCATTTCAGAACCCAACTATGTCTGATGAAAAAATAATGAAGCACAAAAACCTAATAGAGTTTCCAGAATTTGACGAGCCAACCGTAACAGTCGACGGCACCTTGCCGTTCAGCGACCAGTTTAAGAGTTTTGTGAAGCAGCGGGACTACTTAATTAATGAAAAAGAGCTTTGAACGAAAGGCTAATGAAAGTATGAGTTTATTACGTATTAATCCGGAAAAGTTGGAAGGGGTAGAAGAAGCACTGGGGGCGGATGGGATTGGAGCGTTTCATGTGCCAGAAGTTTTGAGCCAAAGCTGTTTGCAGCACTTGCAGAATGAACTATTTGACCCGATGAAAGTCGCCTGGCGAGATAATCACCACAAAAGTGACCACTCTCGCCACGGCACTCTGATCGAGAATCACACGGTATTTGCGCTTAAACTAGATCGTGGCGACAAACGGTGGGAATATCGAGTACCACGGATGCGTCAGCTGCGTGACGAAACGGTCCAGTTTATCAGAAATCTCGGAACAATATTTCCCCCAATAGTAGATTTTACCCCTGATGAAATGTCGCTGCATCGATATGACGACCAAGAAACGGGCTTAAGCTGGCACCGGGATAACTTGCGATTCCGAGGCATAATTTCCGTCATCCGCCTTGAAGGTGTTGGTGAGTTTCAGGTCCTGGATGATAACAAAAAGATACATACGATTGCCGCCAAAGCAGGGGACTTGATACTTACTCGTGCCACTGGCCTTAATGGCCTAACTTATAACAACGGGAGTCTACAAAACGATTGCCCAGATCATCAGGTTGCCAATGCCCAGACGCCTTTTATTACATCTTTTATGCTGCGTCAAAACAGCCGCCCAGAAGAAAACGCCAATGGATTTGACTACGAAAATTGGAAAGCCGATGAATCTAAATAAGGTCTTTATAAAGTCGAGGATTGTGTACGCGTAAATAGTTAGTGCCAGCGTCGATTGCGATCCTGGCCGCTTTGTAATTGCGGGCGTTCATGAATACTTTAAGTGACTCAGCGTCCAGTTTTTCAACACGTTCATCTTCCTGACCCGTCTCGGGTGAGGTTCTTAAGAATTTTTTGTTTGAGTGGCCAATCATGACGGAACGCTTTGGTACTTGTTCGGCAAATTTAAGTAATTGCCAGTTCAGCTGCATTGATTTGCCAAACCCGATGCCGGGATCGAGTGTAATAAGGGTTTTGTGCAGGCCCTCAACCTCTAAATTATCAGCCCGAACCAATAATTCTTCAACAACTTGCTCCACGGAATCAATCGGTTTATCGCGGTGGCTGGCTTGGATATCCTGGCCATATGACTCCGGCAGGTGACTAACAACCACAGGCAGCTGATTTTTAATAGCGACCTCACGCATTTTAGGATTGTTAAATCCAGTGACATCGTTGACTACAAATTGACCAAGTAACGCGCACTTTTCAACGATTTCGGGGTGGTAGGTGTCGACAGAAATACTTTCGCCGTACACCGGTATCAGTTCGCTTGCGACCACCGAAATTCGCGACCATTCCTCTTCGTGCGAAATGGGAGTGGCACCGGGCCGAGTTGATTCACCGCCAATATCGACTTTGCTGGCACCTTGTCGAAACAGTTCCGACGCATGACCAACAGCGGTGTTTGTTTGCAAATATTGTCCACCGTCACTAAAGCTGTCTGGCGTAACGTTGACAATTCCTACAAGTTCTGGTCTGCTCATATAACGAATTATAGTGGGTCTTTTCAGCTATGCAAGCATGAGCTCTATCTATAATATCGCTAGATTTGCGAAAACATGCTTATTTGCGCTTATTGCGAAGGCGTAACAGGGCGCCGCTAATAACTGCACTTGCGGCTAATGCTGCCCCAGTAATTGGGTCAAATCCTGTTTCTGCTAATTCATCCGCCTTCGGTTGGGCAGGGACTTCAGTAATTGATTCAGCGCCATCTATATCATTAACACTTTCAGTAATCTGTGGAGTTGTTGTGGTTATCGGTTGTTCTACCACGTCCGGACCTTTTTCTGGGTGAGCAGGAACGATCAAGGTTGTAGAAGTCGTTGATTCCGTTGGTTGTTCAATAGTATCCGGACCTTCCTCAGGGTGCGCTGTCTCGATGGACTCTTCTGAGCTCTGCCGTGAATTTACGTCACTTTCAGGCTGCGTTTTTTCTTCATTCTGAGTAGGAGGCTGAGACTCAGGGCTTTCCTGGATGTCCGGACCTTCCCCAGGATGCGCTGGCTCAACGGTTTGATTCGGATTTTCCATTGTATCCGGACCTTCCCCAGGATGCGCTGGCTCGATGTAGCCATCGTTTTCTGTTGGTTCTGGTTGTTGATCGGGTTGATATGCTTCGCTCATTTTTTATTTCCTAATTTAAGGTTGAATAAATTATAGCAAAAAGTTGCTGTTTTGTCAATGATTAGACAACTTTTGCGATGTATTGACAAGATTTGAAACCAAGCATATGCTTAGTTTAAAATAAGAGGAAATACAGATGCCTGCTAAGAAAAAAGTTCAACCAAAAAAAATATCTCGTAAAAACAAAAAGCCAGTAAAGAAATCCAGATTTTCCATTAGGAACTTAAGTAAAAGCAGTCAATTAGTATTGTTCGCTGCAATTTTTGGTGTTCTAGGCGTGGCCTATTTGCTCTACAGCAATGCTATTCCAACTATTGATAAAAATACCCAAGCAGTCTTTTACTACAGTGAGGGGCATGCGCACGAAGAATTTGAGAATGATTTTGGGCCATTGCATTATCCGACTGTACTGTATGGTGACGGATTGCTTGTATGCGGGGTTGATCACGATGGCGAAGATTCGCTAATCGCGAGCCCAACGCAGAAGCGGCTTTCGGTAAAAGAGATAAAGGCGTTTAAAGATGGTGTCGAGAAAAGTGGCGCTGCAAAGCTTAAGACGCAGCAATATCGCTCGGACGATGATCTGATTGATCCGATTGCGGCCAATACAACCATCTTTACTGATTTTGGTAATGGTGCGAAGCAGGCAGTTTATAGCTCGGGCGAAAAGCCTGCAGAGTTTGATAGTGTGGCTAGCTATCTGCACGAATATTGTGACGCAAATGCAACTGAAGAGTACGTCGCGGAAACCTACAACCTTGATGTTGTAGCGGCCGATGCTGTTTCAAGCAATTCTCAGCCTTCAAAGGGTCTGGAACGGGCGCGCCAAGCAATGGGTGGCAAAGTGGAATCGAATAGTCGCCTAGGTGACGTGCTGCAAAAGCTAGATGGTCTTTCGACTACCCAGAGCGTTGCTATAGACAAGACAACAGCCCGAGAACTTAGAACAAAACTTAGCAACAAAAAAATTGGGACAATCCAAACCGACAAAGGCTCGCTTGCTGTTCGTATAGCTCCCCAAATTCGTGAATTTGTAATGCACGGGATAAAAGATGAATCTGCAAAAGCCGATAGCGGCAAAGCCTATGCCGCTACTGCCAAAAAGGTTGAGTTTGTGTGGTTTTACGCAAGCAACCAGTCATTGCAGAGTGGCTACTCAAGCAAGCTTACCGATACTTCAATGGAAATTCGTAACTGGTATAAGAGTAAGATTGCTGACGAAGAACTAATCTTTGCTAAAAATTATACAAAAAAGGGCACTAAGACGATTGCTCAGTACGAAACTTGTCCAAGCGGTAAGAATTGTCAGGGCGACAAGTTGCTAGCCGCGTTTTATAACGTGCAATTAGAGTTGGGCACTTTGACTGACGCAGAAGTATTAGTGATTTTCCAAGGTAGCGAAAACTCCTGCAAAGGTTGGGGCGGTGGAACGAATATGCCAAGTACCAACGGTCAAGTGGGTAATGCTACACAAGGAGTCGGTATTATTAATGCGACAGGTTGTAGCTGGACTGACGGAAGACAAAAAATAGCTGCCCATGAGCTCGCACACGCCTTGGGGTCTGCTCACTACTGTCACAACTACAATGTCATGGCAGATAGTTCCTGCTCAACGCCATCTAATGGTTTGCGGGATTCAATACTTGCCAATAATCAAAAATCGACATGGAAAAACTACAGCTGGTTCTTTAAAGTGAGTCCACGATATTTAAATACAAATGAAAGGCTTTACGGTGATGGATCCTTGTTGTCATCAAAAGGCTCATATAGATTACAGATGCAGCAGTCTGATGGAAATTTGGTCGTGTATGGGCCAAGCGGAGCTGTGTGGAACTCGCGATCATACGGAAATCCAGGTTCATATGTTGCGTTCCAGTCAGACGGCAACCTAGTGCTTAGAAAGCCAAGTGGAAAATATTGCCATGCTTCCAGTAACGGAAAAGGTGGGTATCGTCTGCTCATGCAGGATGACGGCAATCTCGTTATCTACAAATCAGATCTAAGAACAGCCGTGTGGTCATCAAAGACACATGGTTGGTACTGTAATTAATCTGATTATCTAAACTGTAAATCAACATAAGAGTATTGTAAAAAACGCCTAAATATGCTAAAGTATTGAAGTTATGAAATATATTTTGGGAGTTTTAGCGGTAGTAATTGTCCTGTTTGCGACAATCTTTTGGATCATCACAAGTGGTCCCGACGATTCCGAAGCTGTTCAGGAAAATGCCGTAGTGGAGCTGATTGATTATGCAGATAGTGGCGCTTCCGTCACATACAACATAAGCGGCCCAATTGTTGGCGAGGAAGAGCACCGACAGGTTCGGATTACCGTAAATCGTAATCAGCGAATCTTCGAACTTATCTCTGGCTATAACGGAAAAGTATTACAGAGAGAGACCTTCACAAATACAAGAGACGCTTTTGAAGAATTTGTGTATGCAATTGACCTTGCAGGGTTTGCAGACGAAAAAGATGCAGACTTTGAATCCATAAAAGGCGTGTGCCCAAATGGCCGTCGTACAGAGTACACACTTTCGGACCAGGGTGATGATATAGCTCGACTGTGGAGCACTTCTTGTGATAAAGATGACGGTTCATTTGCCGGTGATCGCAATCTTGTAAAAAACTTGTTCGAAGATCAGATACTAGAATATCGAGCCATAACTCGTGGTGTTCGACTTTAGTCATTCTCTATTCGTAAATATAGGGTACAAGCTGCTACAGTAGCAGCATGATTAAAGCCGTAATTTTTGATTGTTTTGGCGTGCTTACTGCTGACCATTGGCGTGAATTTGTTGACAATTTACCACCACAAGCAGACGTTGCGAGAGCCAGAGAGTTGAACCACCAATACGATGCCCAGCTAATAACTGTTGATGAGTTTCTCGAACAGGTAGAAGAGGCGACTGGCGAGCGACCAGTTCAGGTAGAAAAAATGCTCGATAATGAAACATCAAAGAACGCCCCCTTGCTCGAGTACATCAAGCAATTAAAGGCGGATTACAAAATCGGTTTACTGAGCAACATAGGCACTAACTGGATACGAGACAGTTTTCTTACCCAAGAAGAACAAAATATGTTCGATTCGATAGTGCTGTCATATGAAGTAGGTACGACTAAGCCCGACCCTAGAATCTATGAAATAGCCTGTGAGCGATTAGGTGTTGCACCCCAGGATGCGGTCTTTACAGATGACATAAAAGGGTACTGTGAAGCCGCAGAGGAGGTTGGATTACGAGCTATCCATTACCAAGGATTTCGACAACTTAAACGTGACCTAGACAGCCTTTTAGATCATGCGTGAGATAAACAGACACTACTTGCCATGTTTTTAAAAAAAGTGTATTGACTAGCCAAAAAACAGGTGTTTAATGAAAGGTACCAACAATTAATACAAAAAGGATCAAAAAATGAGTATGTTTGACACTCGCCCAAGTCATGAAGGCGGTCAGCCAATGCTTGTTGTCGGCATCGGTCATGCTACAGAAATAGCGCTCGTAGAAGCTGGTTTACCAGTCTATGAAGCTGATTTGCACGTGCTTGATGTGCCAACCGCAGCAGGTACGCTCGCGCTTAGCCAAGCTATGAAATTCTAATAACCAGGCGCTTTTTTGTCTGGCACATTTCTTGAAGTGTATGCAATTGCATTCGAAGTGATCCGGCCAAAGCAGCGCTATCAACCTGAATGGTTATGTAGCGATCGCTAATTTTTACGATACAGTCGGCGCTATATTCTTTGCGAACATACGTCTTGATAGTCTGAATTTCTGGAGGTTCATGGAATTCGCGGTTTCCCAAAATGTTCGCAAGAGAGTTGCTCATGGATTGTAGTTTACCAGTTTTCACAAGACCGTATCAAAATGTTTGACTACCGCTGGGAATATACTATTATAATAAAATGCCAAAAAATCCAGAAAGTCTTATCCGTCATTTTGATGAACTTTCAGAACTCGTACTCGCTAACCGTTTAGTCCGCCAAAGTTTTGATGATATAGAGCACCCAATGGTTGAATATTTAGATAGGATTATGACGGAAGTTACTTGGGATAGAGAGGTGCCGATGCACTACTTGCCCAATGCACCAGCGCAGCTTGTGACTGAGCTAATTGCAGCGCAGGCGATGACAGAAGACGGCTCCTGGGCGGCCGCACAAGCTTCGTTTATGCTCGCTCGATTGGTCAATGTTCAAGAAGTCGACTTGAGTGAAGTGATGGCAACCGTCTAGAATAGGGGTATGCCGGAGCTTCCTGAGGTTGAAACAGTTAAACGTGGATTACGTGGTCTGGTTGTTGGAAAGACAATTAAGAGCGTTTCTTTTGATTGGCCCGGGAGTAAGCCAGGTGAGTACCTGTGCTACTGCGGGGGTTCTGATTCTGGTCATATCGTGGCTTTCTCTCGTCTGGGTATGCGCGATACTTCTCGTCTAGATAAGCCTCAATCTGACTCAGCTCAGAATAGCCCGGTAAATACACAACATCACCAGGCTTACTCAAAGAGTTTCCCAAATGCGCAGACTGATGTCGAGACGTTTTTAATAGATAGCAGCATTAAACTAGTCCGCCGTCGCGGCAAGGCACTTATCATCGAGCTAGATAGTAACTATAGTTTGGTCATACATCTAAAAATGACCGGACAGCTGGTATACAGGGCTGAAGGTGTGGCTTTTGGAGCGGGGCACCCCACAGAGAGTTTGGTGGGTGAATTGCCAGATAAAAGCACGCGAGTGACGTTTACGTTCACTGATGAGGCGAATCTTTTCTTTAATGATCAGCGGAAGTTTGGGTGGGTGCGTTTGTTGCCAAGTATTGAGGTAGACAATCTCGACTTTTTTAAAAAGCTCGGGCCTGAACCGCTGAGTGCGGACTTTGCTGCTAAGGATTTTTGTGAACGCATAAAACGGCGAAATAAATCTAAGATCAAGGCTGTTTTACTCGATCAGACTGTAATTGCCGGCATTGGCAATATTTATGCCGATGAGTCGCTCTGGGCGGCTAAAATTCATCCAGAAACGCTTGCCGGTAAAATTTCGGACCAGAAATTGAACAGCCTGTATAAAGAACTTGTTGCGGTACTCCGTCTAGCGATCGAAAAGGGCGGGAGTACCGATAAAAATTACGTAACGGCAGAAGGTAAAAAGGGGAGCTATTTAACGTTTGCTAAAGTGTTCCGCCGCGAAGGCGAGTCGTGTAGTCGTTGCGGTTCGATAATTGAAAAAACTCGTGTTGCTAGTCGCGGCACCCACACCTGCCCATCTTGCCAAAAGAAGGTGACGTCATGATCCATGTCCTGACAGGTACCAATGGATTTATGCTGCAGCAGCGCAAGCGTGCACTTATCGATGATTTTATTGCAGCGCATGGCTCTATGGCGGTAGAACAACTAGACGGCGAGGAAGTCTCAGTTGATCGAATCCGTGAAGCAATAGAAAGCATCCCGTTTTTAGCCACGAGAAAATTAGTAGTCCTTCTAAAACCAGGGCTTAATAAAGATTTTTTCGATGCTCACAAAGAGCTATTATTAGATGTTACAGAAACCACGGATATTATTATTGTTGAACCAAAGTTCGACAAGCGCTCTGGGTATTATAAGTTCGTAAAAAAGCTTGATGGATTTGAAGAATTTACAGAGCTTGATCCCGGGCAATTAGTGAAATGGGCCCAAGAGTATGTCAAAAAATGGGACGTAACCATAGACACTGCAGCCATCCGTGAGCTCGTGAACCGAACAGGCGGCGAGCAACTCAGGCTTCAAAACGAGCTGGACAAACTAAGTATGCATGCAGACAAAATTGATCGTTCGCACGTTGAACTACTGACTGCCAGTGCGCCGAGCAGTACAATTTTTGAACTACTTGACGCCGTATTCAGCGGCAATAAAAACCGCGCAATGGAACTTTATAAAGAGCAACGAACACTGAACGTTGATCCCATGCAAATTATTGCAATGCTAGCGTGGCAATTTCATGTACTGGCAATTGTGAAAGCAGCTGGTAATAAATCATCAAGAGAGATTGCGAGTGAAGCGAAGCTCAATCCTTTCGTGGTTCAGAAAACTCAGTCGGTAGCTAGGCATTTATCGTTGCAACGAATCAAAGAGTTAGTGCATGAACTGCGCATACTAGACGAGCGTCTTAAACGAACTCGAATAAACTCGGATGATGCGTTGCAGGCCTACTTACTGTCGATATAGGTCGTATATAAAACTACCCAGGCGATTTTAAAATGCCTGGGTAGAGTAAAAGAGAATGGTGTGAGACTATTTTTTGGTCGTTTTCTTTGCAGGGGCTTTCTTTGCCGCTGCTGGCTTCTTCGTAGTTGCCTTTGCTTTAGTAGCAGGCTTCTTAGCTGGCGCTGCCTTCTTTGTGACTGCCTTCGTAGTCGTTTTCTTCGCTGTTGGCTTGCTGCCAGCTGCTTTTGCTTGCTTTGAAAGCTGTTGCTTCTTGCGAGCAACTTTGTTTTTGTGCAAGATATTTTTTTTGCCTGCAGTATCAAGTGCGCTTTGAGCTTCTCGGTGTGCTTCCCCTACTTTTTTACCAGTAGTTACGGCTTCTTGGAAGGACTTAAGAGCTGTCCTGAGACTTCGCTTAGTTTTTGCATTTCGAACGGTTGCTTTCTGGGCAACTTTCACGCGCTTGCGTGCAGATTTGATAATTGGCATAGTGCTCCTTGTTATTGACTCGTTTATAGAAAATTTAGTCGAAGTAGACTGTAGCATTATCTCCTCTGTTTGTAAACCCTTGCGCCAGCCTATTCTGAAGAATTTTACAGAGGTAAGCCAGTCACGCTGTCAAAAGTCTGGCTAAACGAATTTTAGGTGCTTTCAAAAAGACGTGGTGCGTGTGGAAAAGCTGTGGACATGCTTGTGGTTTTATGATACGCTGACCTCTAAAGGATCAAAATAAAAATGGAAAATAATAAAAAAGAAATCCTCCAACGCTTAAAAGACGCAAATAACGTACTAGTAACCGTGAGTCAAAACCCTTCGGTCGATCAACTTTCTGCTGCAATCGGCATGACACTTGTCCTCAACAAACTAGGCAAACACGGCACCGCAGTCTTCAGCGGGGCGACACCGTCCACAATTGAGTTTTTAAAACCAGAAGAAACCCTAGAAAAAACCACCGATAGCCTTCGGGATTTCATTATCGCCCTTGATAAAGCAAAAGCTGACAAGCTGCGCTACAAGGTAGAAGACCAGCACGTTAAGATATTCATAACTCCTTATCGAACAACCATCACAGAAGACGATCTCGTGTTTAGCCACGGTGACTTCAACGTTGATGTTGTCTTGGCATTGGGCGTGCACGTCCAGAAGGACCTAGATCAAGCTATCACCGCACACGGAAGAATTTTGCACGATGCAACAGTGATATCCATTAATTCAGGCGGCAAAGGCGAACTAGGTGGCATAAATTATGAAAATCCAGAAGCAAGTAGTCTTAGTGAGATTCTCGCTGGTCTGAGTATCGAGCTAAAAGAAGACGTCTTTGACTCTCAGACTGCAACGGCATTCTTAACAGGAATCGTGTCCGAAACGGATCGGTTTAGCAATGAAAAGACGAAGCCTGCAACTATGAGCGTGAGTGCAAAACTCATGGCTGCTGGTGCCAACCAGCAACTAGTTGCAACAAAGCTAGAAGAACCTGAACAGCCCCCTGAACCAGAAGCGCCAGAACCATTAGCGCAGAACGAAGAAGTACCTCAGCCAACAGAGCCAGCTCCACCAAAAAATAACGACGGCTCACTGGAAATTGATCACAGTGAAGAGCAGCAGGAGCAGGAAGCGCTTAACAAAATTCATATCGATGAGCACGGAAACGTAAAAGATCATTCTGAAGCGCCTCAATCAGAGAATCCTCCAGAGGAAAATGACCCAGATGTACCTGAAAAAGACGAAAGGATTGGCCCCTCAAGGATGATACTTGAGCCGCCATCACGCTCTGGCACGTTGACAGCCAGTGACAAAGATAATGAAATAGAGCCATCTACCGATTCATTGAGCCTGCCATCGGTGCAAGGGCCCACCCTCAGTCATACACCAATGGAATATGAAGAAACTCCAAGTCCTTCGTCTAGCCCTGAAGAAAAACCAGAACCACCTCAACCTGCTACTACCGATTCACAGGAGTCACAGCAAAATGATACAGATGCGACCATGGCAGCCGAAGCAACCAACCCGATTCAAGATTCCCAAACACTTGATGATCTAGAACGTGCTGTCGATAGTCCTCACCAAGAGGCATCAGTCCCGTCTGACAATGCTCCGCAACCACAGGAAGCACTAGTAGAAAAACTGCCTGCGCCTGACCTTGATGATCTACAAAGCGCCGTAGACACAGCCCTGAAAAAAGGGGAAGAACAAGGCCCGCTCGAACCTATCGCTGCCTTGAACGCAAACCCAGTGAATCTTGATCTTGGTCACGACGAACCTCCTACAGTGCAAGATCCTGCACCGCAACCAGAAGCGCCAACAGATGATTACCTCGACGTTTCAAGCCTTGATACATCGTCTGGTGAGCCGCGAGATTCTGAAAATACCTCGGTAGATAATCCATCAGCGCCACCTCCTGTTCCGCCACCGATGATGCCTCCTTCGCCGCATCGATCAGATGACGATATGAACCTCCCACCTGTACCACAGTAGAAGTCTTCGATTAGATTTAAAACAAGAGATCGGTATACTGCATGAGTATGTTCGATGGAATTTTGCTGATCAATAAAGAAAAAGGCTGGACGAGTCACGATGTAGTGGCCAAGGTTCGCGGTATTTTAAAACAGCAGGCAGCCCGCAAAGTAAAAGTTGGACACACTGGCACACTAGACCCTTTAGCAACAGGCTTAATGATCGTAGTTGTTGGAAGTTACTGCAAACGAGCTCAAGAATTTTCTAAAATGGATAAAACCTACGAAGTCACTATGCGACTTGGGCAAACCAGCACAACAGGCGACGAAGAAGGCGAAAAAACCACAATAAACTCTCAAATCCCACCCGATCATACTGTTTTTGATGCGCTCGAGCAGTTTATTGGCGAGATTCAGCAGGTACCGCCAGCTTTTAGTGCAATCAAAGTCGCGGGCAAAAAGGCATATGAACTAGCAAGGGAGGGAAAAGAAGTGAAATTGGAGCCACGCAAAGTCACCATTTATGAGATATCAGATAGAGCGCACGCGTACCCATACGTGCACTTCACGACTCGCGTAGCATCGGGCACCTACATTCGTAGTCTTGTCGAGGATATTGGTGGGGCTTTGGGAACCGGCGCATACATGAGTGATCTTCGCCGAACAAGCGTCGGTGATTTTGAACTAACCAATGCATACAATATTGATAGCTTTACAAACAAGAGCTTAACCGAGCTACTGATAAAGGTTGCAGTGTGATTGCAGCAGTTCACGTTGAAGACAAATCATTTGGCGATAAGGTGCTGTATGAAAACCTAACGCTTAAGCTACAAGCGGGCGAAAAAGTCGGTATCATCGGGCGTAACGGAACTGGCAAAACCACACTTTTTCGTATGCTAACTGGGGAAGACAGTGACTTTTCTGGTGATATTGATTTCAAAAAAAACCTTATAATTGTAAGCTCTCGCCAAGACCACGAAGGGCTAGATGATGAGTCGGTGCTGCCTTTTATTTTAAATGATTTACCGCAATACCAATTGCTCAAACGTATCATCGACACCTATCCTGAGCATATGGGTAGTGACATGAAGAAAATGCACGATTACAGCGAAGCTCTAGAGCAGTTCTCGAGTCTTGGTTACTACAATGTTGAGGATGAGGTTAGGCAAAGCCTTGCTGCGTACGGTCTGCCAGAAGATCGCATGGACGGTAAAATTGGGGAACTTTCTGGTGGGCAGAAGCGATTTGTCGAGCTAGCTAAGCTACAGCACAGTAATGCAGATCTGATACTTATTGACGAGCCAACCAACCACATGGATTACGTTGCAAAAGAACTGTTCCTTGATTGGTTTCGGAGAGAAAAAGCTGCGATCGTAGTGATTACTCATGATCGTGATGTGCTGCAGACTGTTGATAAAATTGTCGAGGTGCGAGAGCGCAAGAGCTACAGCTTCAGAGGTAATTACGATACCTACCTGAAAACTAACACCAACCAGATTACCGGCGAGGTGAATGAATACGAAGTCACGCAGCGTAGAATCGCAAACCTGAAAGACGACATTGTGCGCTTCAAGCGCCTCAAGGAACGGGCACGTGATCCGGGCACAATTCACCGGTTCAAGAGCCAACAGCATCGAGCAGAGAAAGAGCTCGAGCAGCTTAGCAAGCAAACAAAGCCGAGTTTTTGGATAGATAAAGAATCGGTCCAGGGGCTGAACAATAAACTGGCAGACGCCTACGAGGAGCACAAAGCGCGCAATATCCGCGTCCGCGCCAGAACCAAGCAGTCTAAATCTAATCGTCTGCTGATTGAGGCAACGAAAACAAGTCTGAGCTACAGTGATGAGCCACTGTTTGATGCAGTTTCATTTCAGTTAAGGGAGGGTGAGCGACTGCGGCTACATGGTCGCAATGGCGCCGGAAAGACCACGCTCGTGAACGCAATCTTGGCGATTTCTCAGCAAAAAAAGCCAACCAGCAAGGTGATAAGCGGGACAATCATCACCGAAAAAGAACTCAAAATTGGCCACTACGAACAAGAGATTGGTTCAACGTATTTAAAAATGAAACTCAAAGACGCAGTTGAACACGTTTTACTTAAAAAAGGCGTTGATGCCAGTGACCAAAAGATCAAACAAATGCTGAGTGATTACCTGTTTCACCCAGTGAGCGACGGCGAAATGCCAGTGCATCTACTGTCTGGTGGGCAAAAGGCGCGGTTCCAGCTAATGAGCATGCTAGCCGATGATCCATTGGCGCTGATTCTGGACGAGCCAACCAACCACCTTGATCTTCCCAGCATCGAAGAACTAGAACAGGCCCTCAAGCAATATCACGGCGCAATCATCTACATTTCCCACGATAGCTACTTCGCTAAAAACATCGGTGGAGAACGAATAAGTATTGGCAAGATAGCATAGAGCATGTTATAATATAAGTTATGACTTCTCCAGAAGCAAACTTCAATCCTAGCGAACAAGTTTACACTCTAGTAGAACCGACAGCAGACCAGCTTCGAGCCCTTGAAGAAGGCCCGGGCATGGTTACGATTCCAGCCCAGATGACCGAAATTAATGAAGATACATGGTTAGGTGTTAACTTTGCGGCGAATTTTAATGCTGATCCCGAATCTTTCTCCTCAAACCTTAGACGCCAGACACCTGTATTCCAAAGACTTCAGATTTTGTATCCGGATTTTTCTAGTGCCCTAGATCGACCTGATGGTGCGCGTAATCACACGCAAGAAGAACTAAGACAAGCTTATAGAATAATGGCACAGCTAGTGGATCAAAATGATCCGTATGTCATGCATGACGGAAAAGTAGACCCAGCCTATCTGTTGCACTAGCAATCACAAGGTATTGCATAACTGGGGTGGGTGTGGTATATTCTTGGGTAACGCCATCTATCTCTTATCAACTAATTGTAATTTTAAGGAAGTAAATGATTTCAACAGAGAAGAAAAGCAAAGTTATTGCTGAACTACAAACAGGTAAAGATGACACTGGAAGTCCAGCTGTCCAGGTTGGAATCCTGACCGAACGTATAAAAGAGCTTACAGAACATTTAAAGCAAAACAAGCATGATTTCATGGCACGTCGCGGTTTATTACAGGCTGTCGGTAAGCGCAAGCGACTTTTAAAGTACCTTGCAAGCAAAGACGGTGAAGCGTACCTTGCTCTTATTAAGAAGCTCGGCTTACGCAAGTAATTTGCATAGATTAGCCCCGCACCAGACGGTGCAGGGTGAACTTGTGCACATTAAAACAGGCAGTTCTTCGCAAGAGACCAGATATACGGCCAAGATAGCACGAGGGCAAGTATATTTGCACTTTTGTGAAGGAACCGCCAGAGAAAGTGAGTAATATGGGACAAACTATAAACCCATTTGGAAAAGATATAATAAAAGTCGAGACAGAGTTCTGCGGCAAGACGCTTAGTTTGGAAGTGAACCGTGTGGGCTTCCGTACTAGCGCGAGTGTGCTTGTTCGTTACGGCGAGACGGTCATCCTCGGAACGGCAATGGTAGGTAAGCGTGATCTAAAAGATTTCGATTATTTCCCATTAAGTATTGATTATGAAGAAAAAATGTACGCAGCTGGAAAGATCAGCGGTAGCCGATTTATTAAGCGCGAAGGGCGACCGAGTGAAGACGCGGTCCTGATTAGTCGTATTATTGACCGACCGATCCGACCGCTGTGGCCAAAAGGCTACAAGCGCGAAGCGCAAGGTGTAGCCAGTGTTTTGAGCATGGATCCAAGCTTCCGCCCAGACATGATTGCGATGATCGCTGTCAGTTCTGCATTTATGCTAACTGGTGCACCTTTTGAAGGCCCAGTCGCTGGTGTGCGTGTGGGGCAGGTTGGTGATAAGTTTGAAGCCTTTATGTCTGCCGCAGACCTCACGACTAATAAGCTAGACCTCGTTGTTGCCGGAACCAAAGATGGCATCATGATGGTTGAGGCTGGAGCTAATGAGGCAGAAGAAGAAGTTGTCGCTGATGCGATGGAGTTTGCGCTAGAAGCAATCCAGCCGGCAATTGATCTCCAGAATGAATTAGTTAAGAAAGTTGGCGTAACTGCACAAGAATATGAAGTTGATCTCCCAGACGAAAACATCCTAGAGCAAGTTAAAAAGCTTGTGGGCAAGAAGGCTGGTAAAGAACTTCGAACCGATTACCCAACTCGACATCAAAAAATTGATGAGTTACGTACAGAGCTTGACGAACACTTCACTAAAGAACTTGGCGAGGACGAATACAAGACAGTTCGACATGATTATCAGGAAGCCTTACAAAAAGTGATTCATGAAGGTGTCAGAGACGGCATCGTGAAGGATCAGGCTCGCCCAGACGGACGTAAGCTAACAGAAATTCGACAGCTTAGTTCAGAGACAGGATTTTTGCCACGAGCCCACGGCTCTAGCCTCTTTACTCGCGGCATGACACAAGCGATGAACATTGTTACGCTGGCACCGCTTTCATACGCGCAACTCCTAGACACAATGGAACATGACGACGCCAGCAAGCGTTACATCCACCACTACAATGCTCCTGGCTACACAGTCGGTGAAGTAAAGCGACTGATGGGTCCAGGACGCCGAGAAATCGGCCACGGAGCGCTCGCAGAACGAGCACTTCTGCCGGTGATTCCAGACGAAGCAGACTTTCCGTACACTATCCGTACTGTCACAGAGATTATGAGCCAACACGGAAGCACCAGCATGGCCGCTACGTGCTCAAGCTGTCTTGCACTGATGGACGCGGGTGTACCTATCAAGGCACCAGTTAGTGGAATCGCTATGGGACTTATCATGGACGGCGACAAGCCGTACATCTTAAGCGACATTGCTGATGCAGAAGACTTTGCGGGCGACATGGACTTTAAGGTAACTGGTACAAGTGCTGGTATTACTGCGCTGCAAATGGACATGAAGGTACATGGCCTACCAGTATCAGTGCTAAGAAAAGCACTTGCTCAAGGTAAAGAAGGTCGAGCGCATATCTTGCAACACATGCTGGATGTACTACCAGGACCACGTGAAAATATGAGCGCTTACGCCCCACGTGTCGAGGCGATCAAGATCAATCCAGATAAAATTAGAGAAGTCATCGGTAAAGGCGGCGAGACAATCAACAAGATTATTGCTGAAACTGGTGCAGAGATTGACATTAAAGACGACGGCACGGTTATGATTGCCAGCCCAGACGGCGCATCAATCGAAGCTGCAATAAAGATGATTCAAGACATCACCTCAGAACCTGAAGTAGGCAAGATCTACGAAGATGTTCCAGTTGTGAGCGTCATGGACTTCGGCGCATTTGTACAAATCATGCCAGGCAAAGATGGCCTTGTGCATATCAGCGAGCTTAGTAACGAAAGGGTCGAGAAGACCAGCGATGTCGTGAGCGAAGGCGACAAAGTAACCGTTAAGCTGGTTGCCATTGACGATCGTGGACAATTGCAACTTAGCATGAGAGCCGTAAACAGAGACAACAATAATGGCTAAAAAGAAGACAGCAAATCGACAACGAGCAGCCCCAGCACTTATTGCGCTGCAGATTGTCGCTGCACTCATTGTCGCGTATGTACTAACAAGTATCGCAATCGATTCCGGTCATTTGCTGGTTTATCTGGCAACGATCATAACGGTTGTATATGCACTTACGCGCATGCCCAAGCTCTTTAAAAGATAACTATAGATCAACATGAATACTCTAGAAAAATTAACGCAACTAAAAAGTCAAATAATTGATAACAATGTATGCCCAGAGCTGAAAGAGCAGGCAACCCAGCTTGTGTTTGGTGACGGCAATCCGAACGCAGACATGGTATTCATTGGTGAAGCGCCTGGTAAAAAAGAGGATGAGACGGGTAAGCCGTTTGTCGGCGCCGCAGGCAAGTTCTTGAACGAAATGCTCGAGACGATCGGCCTTAAACGCGAAGATATTTACATCACAAACATTGTAAAATACCGCCCGCCAAACAACCGCGATCCATTGCCAGAAGAGAAAAAAGCGTTCCTCCCGTATTTACAAACCCAACTGGAACTAATTCAGCCGAAAGTTGTCGTGACCCTAGGGCGCCACAGCATGAATTGTTTCCTGCCAGGTGTCCCAAGCTGTGCCTCGTGTACAGCTGGGGGTCCGCCAGAGCAGTGCAGTGACTATGTGGCTTCTGAGCACCGCAAAGACAATGTAGCTACAGCTACATTGTCTGCGGAGCACAAGGATACAAAAGACATTGTGCGTTCTGGTGGGTCATCCAGTGTGTACGCAGGGAGGGCTTGTGCCACCCCACTGCAAATCAGTAAGATTCACGGAGAGCCAAAACGCATCCGCATTAGTATGAAGGGTAGTAACAATAACCCGAAGATTAATGGGAGCAGTGGAGTAGGGGGCGATGGCTCGAGTACGATGCAAGGCAAAGCCGAGCAGCGCAGCAAGCGGGATGAAAAATCCAGCGCGCGAGCAGAGGAGGCTTTAACGCCGCAGCGTGCCGAGAAGGCTGGCAGAGATCACAGCTCTGCTGTTGATCACGACAGCTTGGCCATCGTCATCCTACCCCTGTATCATCCAGCGGCAGCACTGTACAACGGAGCAATGCGACAGACCCTATTAGATGACTTTGCACAGATTCCAACCATTTTAAAGAAAATTAATTAGAACAATTACATTGAAAGGAAAAACAATCAATGAAACAACAAAATAACGGCAAGAACAAAGACACTGCCAATAAACAATCAAAGCCCTCAGGAAACGGGCGACCGGCTGGACGAGGTGCTGCAATTCGCGCGCAACGTCGAAGCCAAGAGGACGCGCACCGTATCCTTCGACAATATGAAACAGTTACTATAAAAGACGATGAGAATACGAAGGGCGAAAGACGCCGAGCAAACCAGATCGACGACAGCCCCAGGCTTAAAGTAATCGCGCTTGGCGGTAACGACAGCGGTGGCTCTAAGAACATGATTGTCGTTGAGTACCAAAATGACGCAATCATCATCGACTGTGGAAATGATCTTGGAGTTGATCTCCCGGGTATTAACTACGGTATTTGTGACACATCGTACCTAGAAAAGATCAAGCACAAGCTCAAGGCTTATGTAATTACGCACGGTCACCTTGACCACATTGGCGGTTTGCCGCACATCGTACCGAACTTCCCAGCGCCGATTTACGGATCCAATTTTACAATTGGTCGCGTAGAAGAAATCTTCGGTAACTTCGGACTGCCGATGCCTGAAGGCTTTGAGCTCCAGACAGTTATGATGAACGAAGACAACCACGAACGACTAAAAATTGGATCATTCTTCGTTGAACTCGTACGTGTGACGCACTCCATTCCAGGAAGCACCATGGTTATAGTGGACACTCCGGTTGGTCGCATCGTAAACACTGGTGACTTCCGACTTGACCCATTCCCACTTGACCACGAACGGACTGATACAGAACGCATGAAAGAACTTGGAAAAGAAGGCGTACTTGCGCTGCTATCAGAGAGCACTACGACTGAACGTCCAGGCCGAACTCCAAGCGAAAGCACTATCGAAGATTCGTTTATGGAGATCATGAAGAACGCGCCGGGCCGAATTTTTATCGGTCTTTTCTCAACAAACATGAACCGAGTGCAGATGTTAATCAACTCTGCCGTAAACAACGGGAAGAAAGTGGCCATGGACGGTCGCAGCATGGTGAGTACGCTAGAAATGGCAGTTCGACACGGTTTTGTAAAAGTTCCAAAAGGCACATTCGTTCCGATCGGCAGCGTGCCAAACATGAAAGATACTGATGTTGTCGTGGTCTGCACAGGATCACAAGGCGAACCGAGTTCCGCACTGCAGAGAATGAGTAACGGCGAACACCGTCACATCAAGCTTAAAGAGCAAGATACGGTAATTCTTTCTAGCACCCCAATTCCTTATTCTGGCAACGATGCCAAGATTCGTAGCATGGTTGATGATTTGCACCGCAAGCACGTACATGTGTACCAGCAAATGACCTCAGAAGTTGATGGACACGGTCCACTGCACGTCTCTGGTCATGCCAGCATGGAAGAATACAGAGACGTGATTGATATGTTCAAGCCGAAGTTCTTTGTCCCAATTTATGGTGACTTTACGAGCAAGCGACAACACGTAGAAATCGCAGTCGAAGAGGGCATCCCACGTAAGAACACAATAAACGCTGACAACGGCGATGTACTTGAATTTACGCCAGACAGCATGGAAGTCACGCACAAGGTTCAGACTGGCATTGTCCTGGTCGATCAAACTGGAGCGACCGTAAACAATGTCGTTATCAAAGATCGACTAATTTTGGCCGAAGAAGGTTTGGTTGCAGTTGTGCTAACTGTGGACCGAAAGAATGGCGCATTGCTGACAAGCCCAGACATCATTAGTCGAGGCTTCATCTACATGAGAGATAACGAAGAATTGATGTCAGGTCTTCGTACAGAACTAAAACGAGCGGTACAGCAGCGATTCAAACGAATTGAACTAGATAGATTCAAGCAAGAAATTCGCGAACACGTCACGCATTACTTGTACGAACAAACTCAGCGCAGCCCAATTATCATTCCAGTTGTAAATGTAGTGAGTGGTAAGGCTGGCGGCGATAAGCGACAAAACGGTAATGACAACAACGAATCGCAAAAAAGTGATAAAAATGATCGATCCAAGACACCTGAAAAGCAGCCACCTACACCAGACGAAATAGCCGCTGAGCAACAACGCCGCTTTGAAGAAATGCGCGCAAAGCTTTTGGGCCAAGATGCACGGACAGACTAGATGAGCACTCAAGAACAAAGGTTCAACAATGCGTTCGATCTAGACAGGTTTACAGACGGTAGTTTGATTGAAGTTCCCGTTATGAAGGGCGGCAGTACAATTTTCGAAATTATCGCCTGTGGGCCAGAACCAGTAATTGATCTTAAGTGTCTTCCGGAGGGCCAAGTAGACGGACCACCGTTAAGACTCTTTGGCTCAGTACTTCTTAATGACTACAATAAAGGCCCAGAAGAATTGGCATCAGGCCAGATTGTTGTTGGTGGTAAGTTAGCGATCGCCACAAGCCACGAGCTCAACGAACATCAATATATGACGCTCGATGGCATTATTGACGGGCTCAGACTCATCAAGCGGTAGCAATTGACAAATGATGTAAAATTTGCTATAATACAGCCATGAATCACTCACCAGAATCATTACGTCAACAGCGGCTTTTACTCGATCTCCCAGAAGAGTTAAGGAGCTATGGCCACGAAGTACTTGATCCGAATACATCAGATGAAAGACTTCGGGAGATTCGGGAAGTCGGCAGCAAATACCACCAACCAGAAGCCAAACCTGCGTATGAGCCTGTATGGAATGACTATTCGAGTGAAGAACTGTCTTCTATGTTAGAAAATTCTGAAGTACCAGGCAAAATAAAAGATGATATAGCAAAAACTGTACTTGGGAATCAAACTCTTTCACCAGAGAAGGATTAGCGGTATAATGAGAGGGTAATAATGGCAAAAAGAAAAAAACAAAACAAGACAAGGAAGCGAAAGCAGAAAGAGCCTGAGATTCAGGATCGTTCTAGTTTTTGGCCATTGTCGTGGGCGATCGTATTAATTGTCGTCGCGCTTTTTCTATTACTCGGTGGCTTTCATACGGGTGGACCATTGCCGGTGGGGATGTTTGAGGCGGTGTACTCCGCACTGGGAGCTGCCGCTTATATGGTACCTTTTGCTTTATTGTTTTTTGCGATCTGGAAGTTCAAAAGCGAAGATCACCGCATACCACTTACAAAGTTTGTGAGCATGCTCGGCTTCTTGGCGCTGTCATCTAGCTGGTTGCATGTTACTTTTTCAACCCACACCGTGTTTGGGGAAGTGATCAATGGGAAGGGTGGAGCAGTTGGCTCGCTCCTAGGCGGCGTTGCACTAAATGCATTAGATAAAGTCCCCGCTAGTATTATGTTTTTTGTATTTGGTATGCTCGCATTCTTTTTAACCTTTAGTATTTCACCAAGAGTCATTCTGGATCTATTTAAGATGATTCTGCCAGATCGAAAAGAAGATACCGACATGTCTGACCTCAAAGCTAAGTCGCAAGATCGTGGCTTTAAACTGAACGAGGGTGTCCCAGTAGAGCGGCATGGTGGTGCAACTCCGGAGCCAGTTAGCGAGAAGCGTCGCATGAGCACATTCAAGAACAGTGCCGAGAAACTCACCGTTAATGAATCGCACGAGGCGCTTACCGTGGCAACTGATCCAGATTGGCAGTTTCCGGGGCTTGAATTGCTCAATAAAAAACAAGATAAAGCTGACGCTGGTGATGTTGAAGGTAATGCCGACATAATTAAAGAGACCCTGTCGAACTTCAATATAGAGGTTGAAATGGAAGGAGCGAACATCGGACCGCGCGTCACCCAGTACACGCTGAAGCCGCCATCTGGGACTAAGCTTAGTAAAATTACCGCGCTTGATAGTAACCTTGCGCTTGACCTTGCGACGACATCAATTCGTATTGAAGCACCGATTCCTGGCAAGCGGCTCGTTGGTATCGAAGTGCCGAACGTAAAGGCGGCGACAGTACGGATTAGCAGTATCCTACAGAGCAATGAATGGAAATCGCACAAAGGGAATATCGACTTTATTATCGGTCGTGACATTGCTGGTCAGCCAATCATCGGTGACTTAGCAAAAATGCCGCACATGTTGATTGCTGGTCAGACTGGCTCTGGTAAGTCAGTAATGATCAACACGTTCATCACCAGTCTTTTATATCGAAATAGTCCTTCTGATCTCAAGCTGATTTTGGTTGATCCTAAGCAGGTTGAGCTTACGCCATATAATGACATCCCGCATCTACTTACCCCAGTTATAAACGAGCCAGAAAAGTGTATCAGCGCACTGAAATGGGCAGTTGCCGAAATGGAACGACGTCTAAAAACAATGTCCAGCGTAAGCAGGCGAAATATCGTTGAATACAATGCGTTAAAGAAAGATGAACCGATGCCCTACATCGTGATTGTTATAGACGAATTGGCCGATCTTATGATGATGGCAGCTAGAGATGTCGAGTCTCTGATTGTGCGCATCGCACAGAAGGCTCGTGCAGCGGGTATTCACCTAGTGTTAGCAACCCAGCGTCCTTCTGTAGATGTCATCACTGGCTTGATCAAGGCCAACGTGCCAGCGCGGATAGCCTTTACTACGACCAGTGGTGTTGACTCAAAGACAATTCTTGATGGTGTAGGGGCAGAGAAGTTGCTCGGGCAGGGTGACATGTTGCTTAAAACAAATGAAATTCCTAAGCCAAAGCGCGTCCAAGGTGCACTAATATCAGATGAAGAAACAGTCAAGGTCACTGATTTTATTCGTATGCAGCGGCCTCCGCAATACGATGACGAAGTAGTGAGCCAGCCGGTTCAACTTAATGGTAAGGGTGGCATTGTCGCCGATACAAACATGAGCGATGCTGACGACGATATGCTCAAGGACGCTGTTCACGTAGTGATCGAGGCAGGTAAGGCCAGCACAAGCCTGTTGCAGCGTCGATTACGAATTGGATATGGACGTGCAGCTCGGGTTATGGAAACCATGGAAGAACAAGGGATTATTGGTCCAGCAGACGGTAGCAAACCGCGAGAAGTTTTGGTAACCAGCATGGACCAAGTTTTCGGGGGACCCGATACTTCTGAAGAAGACGACATGTACAACGAAAACTTTAACAGCTAGAGATCCTCCACTCAAGACATTATATAAAAAGCTTGCGTTTAATCACCAAGCTTTTTATATTTAAGGTAAATGGTGAGACTAAAAGCAGAAAGCAAAAGCTAAACTATGGATAAATGGCAACCGACTCCTACGGATGAAGTCGGAATGCCATATGTTCTTCGCCCCCCAGAGTACTCCGTATTATTTGATAGAACAGATTTATTTGATAGAAATCATGCTTGGCACCCCAGCACCCACCCACAGCTGAAGGACGAGGCCGGAGAAGCGTTAAAAAACAGCAGGGTACAGTTTACAGACTGGTGGGAACACCACATGATTTACCATGGTCGCTACGATGGCCCAGAGCTCCCGACCAGTCGTGCAGAGAAGTTTGGTCTCGTAGTGCTTTCCTGTGCGATGTATGTGCCGGATATGGCGCTTGATTGTCGAGACATTGACCCAAAAGAAGTTCGACTTAGCGAGAGTGAAAAGCTGCGTTTATGGACAAGCGGCGAATTGTATATACCCGGCCCGAGTATTGTAAGGAACTTCCTGACTTCCTACACGCTGGAGCAGGACCTGTCTCATGTTAAAGAGAATAAAATAGACGAGTTCTTAAATACAACTGATCTAGATAGAAGGCGATTTTTAGGGCATTGGCTACTTTCTCAGGCCACGGATAAGGCGGCTGAGCCAATAGAGCTTTTGTATCGGCAGGCCTGGAAGCTTGGCCGAATTCCATCAGAACTCCCAGCTAAACCCAGCACAGTTGTGCAAACAAGACTCGGGACGGTCAAAAATCGTGATAATTTATTCGGAAAGTTAGAAGAGAAACTAGCAGATGCTGCCTAGTTGACTAACAGGGGTGGACAGTATATAATGTTGGGAGCTGAAAAACTCAGCTTCAGGCCGCGGCCATCTTTTAGAGCGCGCGGCCCAAGAGTCCAAAGGAAGGAGTCAAACATGGCGCAGTACGAAATTGCAGTATTGTATCACCCAGATCTAGAGGTAGATCTGACAAAAGCCGAAGAAAAGGTAAAAAAACTATTTACCGATAATGGCGGTAAAGTTGTCGCAGAAGACAACTGGGGGAAGCGAAAGCTGGCGTATCAAATCAACAAACAAGATTACGCAGTTTACGTAATTTATACCGTAGAAATGCCTGGTGAAGGTGTAGCGAAGATTGAATCAACGCTTAATATCACCGACGAAGTAATTCGCTATCTCATCACTAAGCCAGATCTTAAGGCAATTGCAAAAGCTGAAGCTGCAAAAGCAGAAAAAGCCAAGCGAGCAGCAGAGCGCGGTGACCGAGAAGAATCAGAATCTGACGACAAATCGTAAATGGTAGAATAGGGATATAAGGGAGAGACAACATGGCACGAGGTTTTAACAAAGTAATTTTGATGGGTAATTTAACGAGAGATCCAGAATTGCGCAGCACGCCAAACGGTCAATCTGTTGCAAGCTTTAGCCTTGCGGTGAACCGCAGCTGGAAAAACACACAGGGTGAAACACAGGAAGCAGTTGATTACATTGATTGCAATGCGTGGGGCAAAGCCGGAGAAATCATTACGCAGTACATGCAACGAGGTGGAGCAATTTTGGTCTCTGGTCGCTTACAGCAGCGGTCATGGGAACAAGATGGTAACAAGCGAAGCAAGATCGAAGTTGTCGTAGAAGACTTCAACTTTGTCGGTGGTGGCTCAGGTGGTTCATCTAACGATGGCGGCAACAGCAACAACAATGCACGAGCTAACAGCCCGACCCCATCAAATAAAAGCAACAAGAAAGACGATGTGGTGGTAGAGGATATTGGTGACGAGCCTATTAACCTCGACGACATCCCATTTTAATAAGCTAAGAGCCCATAGCTATAAGCTAACAGCTCAAAATTCATAAGGAGTAATTTTGTAATGGCAAAGATATTTAAAAGTCGGACGGACGTTCCGTATTTTGACTACAAGGATGTAAAAACCTTGCAGCGTTATACGAATCAGTTCGGACAGATTGAGTCACGAAAGAAAACTGGCCTCAAAGAGAGCGAACAGCGAAGACTAAGCATCGCTATCAAGCGTGCACGACATATTGCACTGATGCCTTTTGTGGCAAATGGCTAGTAGCAATGATGGCGTTGAATCCGGAGCAAGTAGCATTTGTAGTTTTGACACTCCCGAATGAAGAGCTTGTTCTGCAGCGCCGCCACGGGCACACTCACTTCGAAAATTGCTTGGGCTTTTACGGTGGAGGAATAGAAGTCGGTGAGTCGCCTCTTGAAGCGCTTCAAAGAGAGCTTACAGAAGAAACAGACTTGCAGCCAAGCGAGCTTCAGCTTAAATCGTTAGACAGGTTTGTATTAGAGGTTTCGCCGCGTAGAGTGCTGGAATTTCATGCATTTATTGGCAGAGTCAGCGTCCATAATTTTATCGATACTGATGGTGGATCACCAGAAAACTACAGCCTAAATGAATTAAATAAAAGAACCGATCTCACGCCTGGGTCTAGGGCAATGCTCGATAGGTTAAATGAGAGGAATACACAATGGCACTAAGTCCAACTGATTTAAAAAAAGGGCAAATCTGTCAAATTGACGGTGTTCCGTATCGAGTCATTGAGTACGGCCAAAAAGTTATGGGTCGTGGCGGTTCAATAGTTAATGTAAAGATCAAGAGTCTCATAGATGGAAAAGTTCTCGACAAAACCTTCAAGGGCAATGATTCTATCGAGGCTGCAGACGTTGCAGCTAAAAACGTGCAGTTTCTCTATAGCGATGGGTCGATGTTTCATTTTATGGACGATAAAACTTATGAGCAGTTCGAACTACCAGCGGCAGATTTGAGTGACCAAGCAGGTTATATCAAAGAAGGGGACCAAGTGACTGCACAGTTATTTGAGGGCAATGTAATCGCTATCGAACTTCCTAAAAATGTCCCACTTAAAGTTGTGTATGCAGAAGAAGTCGTTAAGGGTGACACGACAAGCAGTGTCCAAAAAGACGCAGAACTCGAAACAGGCATTACCGTAAAGGTACCATCGTTTATTAAACAAGGAGACCTCATCTCTGTAGACACTACAACGGGAGCATACCGTGAGCGAGTCAAAGACTAATAGTGATTATGTAATAGTGGCGATGGTGGAGTCGCAAGACGTAGGACTTAGGTTCAGTAAGTGGCCACTTCATGTAACGCTTCTGCCGTGGTTTGCTGCTCCGAATATTGAAAAGGTGATGGCTTTGTGTGAGAAAACTGCAGGTGAGTGTGAGTCTTTTTCTGTGTCAGTAAAAGAGCGGGCTTATCTTGGACCCAATAATAAACTGGCGGTTATGTTGCTGGATAAGAACGCTAAAATTATGGGCTTACACCAGAAACTTTTATCAAAAGTGGCGTCAAAAGATTGGTCACTCCAGGGTCGTTGGACGGGCGCGCAGTATCGTCCCCATGTGACTCGTCACGGCGGAAAAGACGCTGAAGGTGAAGTGACGATTAACGCTCTCTACATTGTTGAGAGACTCGGGCAAGGTTACCGCAAAGTCGTTGGGAAGGTGTTGATAGCATGACCGATCGGCTCGACAAAACACTACTTACTAAAGGGTTGGCGCCTACAAGGAGTCAAGCTGAAAATTTTGTTCGCATGGGGCTTGTGCGCGTAAACGGCTCGGTTGTTAAAAAAGCTGGAACGCTGGTAAATGAATCCGACAAAGTGAAGCTTACTAGCAGGGAACAGTACGTCAGTAGGGCTGGATACAAGCTGGCATCTGTAGCAAAGACGTTAAAGATTAATTTTAAAAATAAAGTTGTGCTTGATGTTGGTTCTAGCACCGGGGGCTTTACTGACTATGCGCTGCAACATGGTGCACAAAAAGTAGTGGCAGTTGATGTCGGCACGAAACAATTACACCCAAGCTTAATGGGCCATCCGTGCATTGAATTGCATGAGCAAACTGACATTCGGGATTTCAAATCAAGTCAAAAAATTGACCTGATTGTCGTTGACGTGTCGTTCATTAGTCTGCGAGAAATAATGAGGCCACTACTGAAATTTATGAACCCGTCTACCCAGATTATTATCATGGCAAAACCTCAGTTTGAAGCTGGTGCCGTAGGGTTTAAGCACAAGGGAGTGATTAAGAATGATGCAATGCGACGCAAGGTGTTACGAGGACTCGAAGATTGGATAAAAAATATGTTCATCATTATAGACAAAGCTGATTCAGAAGTGAGCGGAGGCAAAGGTAATGTCGAGCGATTTTACTTGTTGAAAAAGGCAAAAAACTAACTCTCGAGCATGGTACACTCAGGCTATGTATTTTAAAAACCGTGCTGATGTTGGGCGACAACTTACAAAAAAACTCAAAGCCCACGAAAAAGAAAATTTGGCCGTGGTTTGTCTTAGCACTGGCGCAGTAATTGTCGGTGCGCAGATTGCAATGAAGCTTCATGCAAACCTGTCTCTACTACTAACTGAAAATATTTACTTACCGGGCGAACCTGATGCAATCGCCAGTATCACGGCGCAGGATACCTTCACCTACAACAATAAGTTTAGTCCCGGCGAACTAGAAGAGTTTAACGCTGATTACCAACAATATATCGAAGCGAAACGCCTAGAGAGTTTTCATCATCTAAATATGTTGCTCGGCAAAGACGGAGAGATTCCAAAAGAACGCCTCCGACACCACGCCGTTATTTTGGTTTCAGATGGGTTGGCCAGCGGCTTTTCGTTGCAGGTTGCGTATGATTTCCTGAAACGTATCTCAATGAAGCGACTTATCATTGCAACACCATTCGCTACAGTTAAAGCGGTTGATGTCATGCACCTAGTTGGGGATGAAATCGTGTGCCTGAACGTGATCGACAACTTTTTTACGGTTGACCATTATTACGATGACAACACAGTGCCCCCAACAAAAGATTTATTTCGTGTCGTTCAGAATATCTCGCTTAACTGGTCGAAAGACTAAGACTGGATAGTGCACATGGTATACTTTCTACGATGTATCAGTATCTTGCTCAAGTAACGTCGGAAAAAGAAACTGCATCTTTGTGGATCATATCTATTCTTGCCGTGTTATTAGCATTCTGTGTCGGGGGAGCCTTTTTGATAACTGCCGTATGCCAATATTTTTATACAAAAATAAGGGGTAAGGCACTCAACGGCAAAGCCAAAACCGTTGTATTTATAGTGGTTTTAGTGGCTGGATTTGTACTGCCAATAGCATACTTCGCTTACGAATATTCTAAGCCGCCGCAAGAAAGATTTTCTCATGCTTCCAACGACCTGGGTTAAGGACTAGTTTTTACCAATTTTTCCTAAGTGCGTGTGGTTGAAGGAATGTTTTTGTTTTAGGCCGAAACCGAGTGCTCTATCAACCGCAATGTGGAATGCCCAGCAAAAGCCTATCAGTGCAACTGTACTTAAGCTCCAGAGCACGCCAGTCGCTATGAAAAGTGTGGGGAGGGTGAGATCGTGCGAAATATTATAGGTAATCGCTCCAAGCCGCGGACTTTTTATGTAACCAATCAGGCCGATATCGAAGATTAAGAAACTTGCTGGCAGCACCCAAAGAGACGCACCAGATACATAGGTAAGTACAATCATAAGCGCGGCCAGTGCCAGCGCCTCAAACTTTAAATGTCTAATAAATACTTCAAATTCTTTCATTTTTATGTATTAAATCTAAACTCGACCACGTCGTTTGGTTGCATTATGTAGGTTTTGCCCTCGGTTCTTATTTTTCCATTTGTTTTGGCAGCTATTTCGGAGCCGGCAGTCACTAGATCTTCGTACGATACAATTTGGGCAGCAATAAACCCTTTTTCAAAATCACCATGTATGACACCGGCTGCTTGCGGGGCGGTAGAGCCTTTATGAATCGTCCAAGCGCGCACTTCTTTTTCTCCAGCTGTCAGATAGCTCTGAAGACCGAGCAAATCATAGGCTGCATGAATTACTTTCAATAGTCCCGATTCGCTCTGCCCGTAACTTTCTAGAAATTCAGCTCTGTCGGCTTCATCTAGCCCCCGAAGTTCATCTTCTAATTCGGCACTTACAAAAACTGCCGGGGCGGGCGACACCAGATTACTCAGTGACTTTTTAAAGTCGGTATCTTTTAATGCATCTTCGTCAATGTTGAACAAATAAAGGATCGGCTTGGCGGTCAT
>Ga0136558_1000159_pt1 | contig 40042 bp, 30 predicted proteins | sample AntRauTorckE6833_FD_101391 | JGI IMG/M metagenome (GOLD analysis project Ga0136558, IMG submission 101391) | Saline lake microbial communities from Rauer Islands, Antarctica - Metagenome Torckler E6 #833 | ecosystem: Environmental > Aquatic > Non-marine Saline and Alkaline > Saline | place...
CCTTTTGGTATTCTTTGTCGAGCTGAACGATCAATGAATATTTGAATGTATCACCAATGCTTAATGAATCTGTGCTAACTCTGGTCTGCACATTTTGCGCATAAGCATTACCTGAAAAAAACAATAACATTAAAAGTATAAACAGGCGTAAAGCACCGGGCTTTAACAAGATGATTCTCATTTATTCTAAGTCAATATCTGTGGTTTATATCAGAGGCTGAAAATATAACATTGAGATGTAAATATTTTACAAATCTGAGTGCTGACGGATTTTATGAAAGTAGCTTATTAATTCTTATTATTTTGAAAACAAAAATCTACAGTTTATTAAATGTCAGTAATACGATCTAAGTGGGGAATAGGGATAATTGCGCTTGTTACAATTATTTCTTCGATGTTGGTTTTGAATTTCACTGGGAGTGAAACCACTCCGGAATTTAAAATTTCTTCTGAAAATGTGGTTGAGATCAAGGAAGATGTACAGCTTGATCCTTATGGCTTCAATATAATTAATAGTAAAGTTGAGGAAGGACGGGTTAAGCGCAATGAAAGCCTATATTTGATCCTTGAAGGAATGAATGTATCACCTCAGGTGATCTATGAGATCAATAAAAATTCATCAGGGGTTTTTCAAAGCAACCGAATTAAACCCGGACAGCGCTATATAGTTTATAAAGAAAAAGGAACTGATGAACCTCACCGATTAGTACTCCATAGCAACGCTCTTGAGTATGTTGTATTTGATTGGAAAGATGAAATAAAAGTAACAACCGGCCAAAAAGAAGTAGAAACACGGATCGCTGAGGCAAGTGGAGTTATCACCTCATCGTTATATGAAACCCTGCTTGCGCAAGATACAAACACCTTACTAGCCAACAGTTTGAGTGAGATATTTGCATGGCAAATAGATTTTTTCCGTTTATATCCCGGAGACAATTTTAAAGTTGTATACGAAAAGAGGTATGTAGATGGTAACCCTTTTGGTATTGGACGGATACTGGCAGCTGAATTTGAAAATAAGAATGAAGAGTTTGATGCTTTTTATTATGAAACAGAAGATCGTGCCGGGTATTATGACAGTGAAGGTAATGGCGTTCAAAAAGCGTTATTGAAAGCGCCTTTTAAGTTTTCGCAGCGGATCAGTTCCGGCTTTTCGCATAGCAGATTTCACCCCGTCACAAAACAAAGAGTACCACATTATGGCGTTGATTATGCTGCCCCACAGGGAACTCCGGTTCTATCTGTGGGGGATGGGGAAGTGATCGAATCTCAGTATCGCGGCGCAAGTGGTAATATTGTTAAAATTCGACATAATGGAACTTATACTACAGCCTATCTTCACTTGAACGGTTTTGCGAGTGGAATTCGAAAGGGTGTCAGAGTTAAACAAGGTCAGGTGATCGGATATGTAGGCAAAACCGGACGTGTAACGGGAGTACATCTTGATTATAGAATTTATAAAAATGGACAGCCTGTGAATCCCCTTACAGTGAAACTTCCTCCATCTAAAGCAATTGGAGAAGAGATTAAGGAAGATTTTATGAAGCATGTTAAGAAGTTAGAGCAGCAGCTTAGTCAGATGGAAAATAACTCAGGATCTACTATGACTGTTTCACTGAAATGATCAGTACCTGCTCCCTCGTCGTTTAAAGAAGTTCATTAATGGCTGCACATAAGACTGATTGGTTTGTACTTCAACGGCATCGATCTTCATTTTAAGCATCATATCATGGATATAAGCTTTCTGCTTCATCCGATTGATCTTATACGTCTTTCTTACCTTTGAGCTGGATGTATCCACAATTTTTTCAGCTCCGGTTTCCGCATCTTTTAGGGTAACTAATCCAATATCAGGCAGCTCATCTTCAAGTTCATCATTGATAATAAGGTTAACCAGGTCATGTTTTTGATTGGTTATCCTGAGCTGTTTTTCGAAATTGTCATCCTGAAAATCAGAAGCGAGCACAACGATCGCCCGCCGGTCAAGTAAGCGGTTTATATAAGAGAGAGCGTCTGCGATATCCGTACCCGTACCGGTTGGTTTGGTGGTATACAATTCCCTGATCAATCGCAGTACATGTGTTCTTCCTTTTTTGGGAGGTACTACTTTTTCTATATGGTCACTGAACAAGACCAATCCCACTTTATCACTATTTTTGATAGCACTGAACGCAAGAACCGCACAAAGTTCAATAGCGAGATCCATTTTACTCTGACTTTGACTTCCAAAGGTTCCGCTTTGTGAAATATCGATACAAAGCATAAGCGTTTGCTCGCGTTCTTCCTCAAACACCTTAATAAAGGGATCACCTGTACGGGCGGTTACGTTCCAGTCTATCTGGCGGATATCGTCCCCATAGTTGTAAGCCCTGACTTCAGTGAACTCCATTCCGCGCCCTTTGAAAGCAGACTGATATTCACCTCCAAATAAGGTATTCACAATACCTTTGGTCTGAATTTCAAGTTTCCGGATCTTTTTAAGAATTTCCTTTGGGATCATATCTCACAAATTTGTTTTGTCTGATGCGAAGATAATAAATGAAGGATTGAATGTTAGTGTACGAAGTGATAAAAATTATCAATAACAGCGGCTGCTTTAAATACTCTACAGATTCAGTTCTATATCAGCATCTTCATATTTTTCCCGTTCTATCAGTGGGTATAAAAAGAAGAGGATCAACAAAATAATACCGATCCAATACATGCCCCAGGCGTAGGCCATGTGATCATTTAGTACACCTTTTATGGAAAATAAATTATAAAAATCGTGAGAAGATTTTGGGAGATTACCTATAAGTGGCATTCGCCGGGCAACGGCATCGGCAGCATAGGCTGAGGATTCGATCCAGGCGAAAGCTGTGAGTATCAGTCCGAGTTGGGCTACAATTCGGTTATAGTTCCACCAGCCATATACAAAGATGGAGAATGGGAGCAGTACCTCAAATAAGGTCCCTCCTAAAATACTGATGAAGCGTGATCCAAAAACTCCAAAAAAAGTATGCCCGGCCTCATGAATGATCAACAAAAAATTATCGATCAAAAAGAAGAAAGGAGTGAGGAAAAATGGATAAGAATACATCCAGGAAAACGAGATCTCATATTTCAGAGCCATCCAGTATTGATCAGCCAGAACCCAGCAAAATGGAATACAGATCACCGAGAACCACCACTTCTTTATGTGTGGCAATGATTTATCAAAGTAGTACTGAAAATCAAAATCCATGGATGCTGAACCTTTTGGTCTTCTATCAGGTTGTGATAGTAGAAATTAATCTTACACCGAACAAGACCTTTACACTATGAGTAAACCGTTAAACGTAACGCAGAAATTAATTAAGAGCCATTTGGTTGAAGGAGAAATGAAACCCGGTGAAGAGATCGGGATCAAAATTGATCAGACTCTTACTCAAGATGCTACCGGCACCATGGTCATGTTAGAACTGGAAGCGATGGAGCTGGATGAGGCTAAAACAGAAGTTTCCTGTCAGTATGTTGATCATAATTTGATACAAACTGACTTTAAAAATCCGGACGATCATGTTTTTCTTAAATCTGCAGCAGAACGTTTCGGTATGTGGTTTAGTCGGCCGGGCAATGGCGTAAGTCATCCCATTGAAACCGAACGTTTTGCCATTCCCGGAAAAACATTAGCAGGATCGGACAGTCATACACCTGCCTCGGGCTGTATGGGAATGCTAGCGATAGGATCAGGCGGATTGGATGTAGCCTTTGCTATTGCAGGAGAACCTCTTTTCATAAAAATGCCAAAAGTACTGGGCGTTGAACTTAAAGGTGAACTCCCTGATTGGGTTAGTGCTAAGGATGTAGTTCTTGAAATGCTGCGGCGGTATGATGTAGACGGTGCTTCGGGATATGTGATAGAATACTTTGGAGAAGGTTTGAAGAATCTGGACACTATGGATCGCCACGTTATTGCAAATATGGGTACCGAGATGGGGGCTACAACTACAGTCTTTCCTGCCGATGATGAAATCCGCCGTTTTATGGAGACTCAGAATCGAGGGCATGAATATGTTGAGCTGCTTGCTGACGAGGGTGCAGAATATGACAAATATGAAGAACTTATTCTTAATGACATTGAACCACTAATTGCCTTACCGAGCAGTCCTGGGAATGTAGTACCTGTTCGGGAAGTTGAAGGGAAAGATATCTACCAGTCCTATATAGGATCTTCAGCAAATCCCGGATATCGTGATTTTTGGATCACTTCTGAGATCGTAAAGGGCAAGATGGTAAACGATAATGTTTCCTTTGATATAAACCCTACCTCAAGGCAGATCATTGAAAACATGGTAAAAAATGATGTGATGTTTCATTTGGTGCAGTCAGGTGCTCGCATTCATCAGGCAGGGTGTAACGGATGTATTGGAATGGGACAAGCTCCCGCAACAGGACAAAACAGCCTTCGCACAGTACCTCGGAACTTTCCTGATCGATCAGGTACACCTGAAGACTCCGTATTTCTGGTAAGCCCTGAGACTGCAGCAGCATCTGCTCTCACCGGTAAGATTACGGATCCCCGAGACCTTGAGGAGCTCTACAATATGAAATACCCGAAATACAGTCCCCTTAAGAAAGTTATCGTAAATACCGACATGCTCACTCCGCCAAAGCCAAAGGAACAGCGTGGAGAAATCAAGAAAGGTCCAAACATTTCAAGTATGCCGGATTTTGATGAACTGGAAGATTTTGAAGTACCAGTGCTATTGAAAATGGGGGATGATATTTCCACCGATGAAATTTTAAGAGCAGGGGCTGAAGTACTTCCTTTCAGAAGTAATATCCCTGAGATCAGCAAATTTACGCTCGATGTAGTGGATAAGAATTTTTATGATAGAGCCATGAAAGCTAAAGAAAAAGAAGGCGGACATGTAGTTGTAGCAGGTGAAAATTATGCACAAGGCTCAAGTCGTGAACATGCGGCAATCGCACCAAGATATCTTGGGCAAAGGGCAGTTATAGCCAAAAGTTATGCCCGCATTGGCTGGCAAAACCTGGTGAATTTTGGAATACCTCCATTTGAGTTCATATCCTCTGAAGACTACGATGATATTGAGCAGGGAGATATTCTCAAATTTGAAAATATTCGCGAGAGCATTGAAAATGATAACTCAGCAAAAGTGATCAACGTAACGAAGGGCAAAGAGTACGAATTGAAGCATACTCTGAGTAATAGACAGCGAGAAGCTGTATTGGATGGGGGAGTTATTAACACCTTCAAAAAGAAAAAGAAGGCTTCTTAATTAATGTAGTTGAATAATTTATTCCTAGGCTTAAAAACAGATTTTGGGATTAATCTGTTTTCAGGTCCCTGAATTGGTTTATAGATCTCACAAAATATTGCCATATTAAACTGATGTTAAACATCGTTTCGGGATCATCAGGATTGGTTCTATTTCGCTGAAGTTTTTTTCTTTTTTGGCTGACTTTAGCAAGGTCTCTGAAGAAGTGTAAGTGAGCCTTAGCTACGGCAAGCCACTCCTTTGGTTTACCCTCCAGTAATGCCTTCCAGGCTGCGATAGCATCCAGGAAAAGCCGCAATAAGAATCGTTTTCTTAAGTTGGTGGAGGAATAATTTTTCCAAAGCATGAACAAGCTGTTACGGAAATTATAGTAAACTTTTCGGGGTGAACCCATAGGAAGTGAACCTCCTCCAAGATGATAAACTACACTGTTTGGAACATATCCGATCCTATGCCCCTGATTCTGCAGCCTCCAGCATAAGTCAATTTCCTCCATGTGGAATTCAAAATCTTCGTCAAAACCATCTGATTCTATGAAAAGGTCTTTCTGAATAGCTAATGCAGCTCCTGATGCCCAAAAAATTTCTGAGCTTTGGTCATACTGAGCTTCATCTTTTTCAACTTCATCAAATATACGTCCCCGGCAGAATGGATACCCAAATTTGTCTATGAATCCGCCGGCAGCTCCTGCATATTCAAAATAGTCAGACTGCTTAAAGCTCCTGATCTTAGGTTGAGCAGCAGCGATATCAGTTTCAGTAAAAGCCTTATTGAGGCCATGAAGCCAGTTTTTACTAACCTTCACATCATTATTTAGGAAGAGTAAAATTTCTTTTTCAGCAAAGGGTACAGCTCTGTTATTTCCCCCGCAATAGCCGTAGTTTCTATCAAAGGACGCAATTTTAATTTCAGGATAGGTTGATCTGATCCATTCTTTGGATCCATCACCAGAGGCATTATCGGCAATGATTATTTCGAAATCCGGATAGTCAGTTTCAGTTACGGAAGGAAGGAAGTTTTTGAGGTGATCAAGAGCGTTCCAGGTAACAATAATGATGCTAAAGCCTTTCAACGAATGAATAAGATTTTGTGAATGTTTACTAAAATAGAACAGGTATTATTAATGTATTTCCTTTTTCTTAATGTTGGATTTTAAGATGATACAAAAAGTATGATCAAGATAGGGCTTATTTCAGACACTCATAATTTTCTGGATCCTCAGGTTTCTGAGTATTTCAAGGACTGCGACGAAATATGGCATGCAGGAGATTTTGGAACTATTGAGGTAGCGGATACCCTACAGGAAATAGCACCGGTTATTGGCGTCTACGGAAATATTGACGGACAGGATATACGTAAAGAATACCCGCTTCATCAGCGCTTTGAGAGAGAGGGTCTAAGTGTTTGGATGACGCACATTGGTGGAATTCCTGGACGTTACTGCATTCCGATTCGCGAAGAGCTGGAAAAAGACCCACCGGATGTTTTTATCTGTGGCCACTCTCATATCCTAAGAATATCCCGGGATCAGGATCTGGGGAAAATGCTCTATTTAAATCCCGGAGCTGCAGGGAGACAGGGATTTCAAACACATCGCACCATCATTCGTTTCGAGATCGAAGAGGGAAAAATTCATAATGTAGAGGTTATTAATCTTGATCTGGAAGATGAAAGTGAAGAAAGAGTAGAGCAGGTAAAGTCTAAGGCTAAGTGATAGGGTAGGGATATTAACTCTCGTACCTTTCTATCAATTCGAAGGCATTAAAAGCTGACTGAACTACAAGTGGAATTCCTCCTCCGGGATGTGTTGAACCACCCACAAAATAAAGCCCATCAACTTCTTTTGATTTATTACGGGGTCTCAAGAAAGCAGAAAACTTATCATTTGAAGAAGTGCCGTAAATACTGCCTTTGTTTGACCGATACTTTTCGTAAAAATCGGACGGGGTGATGCTATCTCTGAAAACTATATGCTCTGATAAACTATCTAAACCTCTTTCTTCCAGCATATCGATGGCCTTATTTCCATATTCTTTTGTATTATTCTGCCAATTATATTGATCGGATAAATAAGGCGCATTGATCAAAATGAAAAGATTTGATGAGTTTTTAGGAGCATGCTCAGGATCGGAGTGAGAAGTATTTGCAACGTAGATAGTCGGATCATCTGGCATAACTTTTTGTTCAAATATCTGCTTAAACTCATATTCATAATCTTTAGAAAAAAAGATATTATGGTGCTCCAACTGCTGATATTGTTTGTTGATACCCAGCATCAAGACAAAGCCTGAACAAGAAGGTTCGATTTGCTTTGCTTTATCTTTCCTTCGGGATGAGATGGAAGAATTCGGCAGTAGCCTTGTGATGGTTTCAGTGGCATCACTGTTGGAGATCACAAGGTCAGATTCAATAAATGAATTGTTTTCAAGGGTAATACCAACTGCTTTTCCCTGTTCGGTTTTGATGGATCTTATATTGGAATCGAAATGAATCTCAGTACCCAGCGAATGAGCAAGTTCCTGTAAAGCTTCTGCTACTTTATACAACCCGCCTTTCACATAGTATCCACCCTGATTTAATTCAACATGCGGAATCACATTCAATGTAGCTGGGGCAAGAAAAGGGGAAGAGCCATTGTAGGTGGTAAATCGTTTGAAAAATTTTCTCAAATAAGGAGAGCTGAATTTACTGTCAACGCGCTTACTTACGGTTGTAAAAGCATCGATACCAAAGAAACTGAGCAGGTCCAATTCTTTGAGATCTTTAAATTCATAAAGAGGGTTGAAGATAAAAGCATCGGCTGTTTTATTATATAGGTTTTCAGCATAGGTAAGGAATTCTGAATATGCTTTTGAATCTTCAGGAGCAAAAGATCTGATCTCCTTAACAGTTGTTGAATGATCCTCATAATTATTAAAGACCGTACCGTCTGGATAGAAGTATTTACAGATAGGGTCTAAGGCAGTCAGTTCAAGATATTCTGAAAGTTCATGGTCACAAGCAGAGAATAACTTTTTTAAGACAAAAGGCATTGTCAACAAACTGGGGCCGGTGTCAAAACGAAATCCCTTTGCTTCGATCTGATTCATCTTACCACCAACGGAACTGTTTTTCTCAAATATAAAAACCTGGTGACCTTTTGCAGCAAGTAAGCAAGCAACAGATAACCCGCCAAGTCCGGCACCAATAACTGTTATCTTCATCTGGTTCAGCTGGTCCTTTTTGTAGGAGTTAATTCTTTTTCAGTGAAAATCGTTTTACTCCGACATTTTTTGTTCTATACGCTTCAGTGAATCTCTGATGTCTTTGAGTATTTCTGTAGAAGGATCAGTTCGTTGATCAGGAGCAGAGCCTCTGTTATCGGTTACTTTATCCCGTTGTTCAAAGACGAGGTTCCTAAATTCAAAAGCGTCAATAATACCAATAAGAGAGAGGTCGGATGTTCCCTGTCCCGTATTACCGGCTGTTTCGATCTTGAGAATACTCAATCCAAAATATTTAAGCAGTGGCCCTTCTTTGAACGTCAGATCCTGGATTTTATCCAAAGGGATGGTTCTTTCAGTATGAAAGATATAGCCTTTTTTAAATCGAAGTGATCTGGTGGTAAGTTCGCACTCCAGTCGTTCAAAATACCGGTTAAGATAGAATGAGCCTAAAATCAGCCATATGGGTATTAATGGGATCAATACTACCGTTATTAAACAGATTAATGAACCGAACCAAAGAAAATATGTTTTGATCTTTGGGTTAAAAGAAGCTTTTTGCAGGATAGTTGCTTTTGAAGTCATTGTGATAGTTAATTACGGATAATAAAAAAGGCGTCTGATATAGACGCCTCATTATCTAAATAGTTGCGGTGATTTACAACTTACCTACCCTGTTAATTTTGAGAGGAAGCTATGTCTTCTTCTTCAATAAAATCCATTGCAGCAGAATTCATGCAGTATCTTAGCCCGGTGGGTTGGGGGCCATCATCAAAAACGTGCCCTAAATGACTTCCGCAGTTGGAACATACGATCTCAGTTCTTGTCATCCATAAGCTGTTATCCTCACGTTCACCCACTAATGAATCAGCAAGTGGTTTCCAAAAACTTGGCCAACCTGAACCACTTTCATATTTATGTTCAGAGCCGTAGAGTTTCTGCCCGCAGGCACCACATACATATATTCCATCCTTTTTATTACTGTTATATTCATTTACCCAGGGAATTTCAGTGCCCCGTTCTCGCAGAATACGATATTCTTTTGAGTTTAGAATTTGTTTCCACTCGGATTCTGTTTTTTGAAAAGGATATTCTTCATCAGGCATCGTGTCTTGTGTGGCTGTATTTACAACAGATGCCTCAATTTCTTTGTGAATGGGTTCAGAAGCAGGTTGATTATTCAGAAAAGTAAATATCAATAAACCTGTCAGGGTAAATACACTGACCAAAACTGCATATTTCATAGTTGTCCAATTAATTGAGTTTAAAGTACACAATGCAATTAACAGTACGAATACAGTTTTAGTTTAGATTGGATGAAAAAAATTACCAGTCAATATCCCAATTACTATATTCATCCCTGAACCGTTCAGGTGCTTTTTGTTTGAAGAGACGAATACCGGCCGTAAAGCCAATCCAAAAACGATATTCCCGACCTTTCCGCTCCGGTGACCACATGCTATACCAGGTATAATCTTCAGCACCGCTAACACGTGTTATTTGCGCATTTATTGACGGGCCGCCATAAATAGAGAATCCATCTGCAAATCGCTTACCCAATAGGAATTTGTATGAATATATGAGATTGAGATCTCTGGACCATTTATTTTCAAATTGATGAGTTACCGCAAACTCCTGATTAACATACATGGTTTCATTGCTCCAGTTCCGGAAGGAATCCTGAATGTTTTTTTCAAGTCCTACAGCCAGACCCACACGGTAAACATCCCTGTCCAATAAAGTGTTATATCCGAATATTGCAGAATTGTACACACGATGTGTTCCAAGTGTAAGTCCAATATCAGTAAAGCCCCCGTCAGAAAATCGGACGTCGATATTTTTGCGTCCGTTTCCGTAATAACTGATAACACCGATCGGAACGCCTTCAAATTCTCTTGCTACGTTTATTAAACCAATTTGTAATCCTGTCGCAGTTTGAGAAGCATTAAGTATTCCGGCAAACTGAAGTCCGGTAAGATTTTTTGCAATGTTAGCCCCACCGGAAATTGAGGCTCCTTCAAGATCATTAGCAATATTGAGTGCACCGGCAAATAGTAACCCACTAGCATTTTTTCGGGCAACATTTACCCCTCCGGACGCCATCAATCCTTCTATATCACCTAAAGCAATATTAGCGGCACCGGCTGCCTGTAATCCTGAAATATCAGAACCGGCAAAATTAAATATTCCCGCCGCTTGAAGCCCTTCAACATCTTGACGTGCTATATTTGCAACACCTGCAGCCTGCAAACCGGATATGTCTCCCCAGGCAGCATTGGCTATTCCGGCACCCTGTAATCCTTCGATATCGCCTTTTGCTATATTTCCTAACCCGGAAAATTGCAATCCACTTGAGTTGTTTCCTGCAATATTTAATCCACCAACTATTTGAATTCCTTCCAGATCTTCACCGGCAAGGTTAGAAAATCCGGATATCTGAATACCACTCATGTCTTCTTTAGCTATGTTGCCAAGGCCGGCGATATTAACTCCGGATATATGTCCACCGCTAATATTTCCAAGACCTGCGATCTGTAGTCCATGAGCGTAGTACTTCGTATAATTGATCAATCCTCCGATCTCAGCCCCATCTAGTCCGCCATGGTAGCCTGCAAGGATGTTGATGGAATACTTGGCCGTATATTCTGGAGCTTCCACTCCATTTGTACTAAGAGGAGGGAAGAGGGTTATCCTCCACTTTCGATATTCGAGGTCTTCAGCGGAAGAATCCTGAGCTAAAACCAGATGTGGCAGAAGAAAACTCCCAGCTAAAAAAAGTATAAGAGGTACAATTCGCTTGATCATAGATAGTCAAAACTTGTAGGATTTCAATTTGGTGACTGTCTACGACCTGATCGAAAAAAAGTTGAGCTTATCTTACAAAAAAGCTGACTTAGTTTAGACTTCAGCAGGTTTCAGGTGATCAAATTCTTCATCCAGTGTTTCATTCCAATTCTGGACTTCGTCAACCTTTTTTAGCAGGTCTTCATATTTGCCGTCAATATTTATCGATTCAATTTTATCGCCCTGGGAAATACTGTTTACTATTTCCTGATCCTCGTCTGAAATAATCTCTCCAAATACAGCGTGTTTTCCATCTAACCAGGGAGTGGCTACATGTGTTATAAAAAACTGACTTCCATTAGTGTTGGGCCCGGCATTTGCCATAGACAGTTTACCGGGTGCGTTATGGATTAATTCATCATGAAATTCATCCTTGAAACGATAACCGGGGCCACCACGGCCATCACCATTGGGGCATCCGCCTTGCACCATGAAATCATTGATAACACGATGAAATGCAAGGTCATCGAAATAGCCTCGAGTTGCAAGGTTAACAAAGTTAGCAACAGTTTTTGGGACTCTCTCATCAAATAGTTGAATGTTGATGGTGCCTTTATTGGTAGTAATAGATGCTTTTAAACTCATTGATTTATTGAAAGGGTTAGAAATAAGAAGTTAGAATCTAAACCGGGATTTTCAGATCCGGTTTGTGCATTAGAAATGTGATGAAATTTATAGCCGAAAGATAACAGGGCAAATCTATTTAATGAAAAGCTGTTTCCCAATGTAATATCAAATGTGAAGTTTAAGCTTCGGGCTTTATCGGTTGGGAAATTATCTTCCATATATATTATGCCACCTGTTGTTTGAAGGAAGGGGCCAATTAGATCAGAAATAGAGTGGGTCAAAGCAAATCCAACCGGTGAAAAACCAAAACCGGAGCGAGAAACTCTTCGGTTGTTTTCATCTCTTTTTGGATAATCAAAGTGAATGTATGGAATAATATCTGCAGTATACCACAATGTTTTATCTGGAGAATAAGACCTGATGCTGCGTTGGTAACCTAAAGCAAATATTTGTGTCCGGGAATTTCCGGTCTTTCCTAAAAATTTAATGGAGTTCCCAGAGTAACCTCCCCACAAAGACCATCTGTGATCTCTTTCAACTGGTATAGATTGAGCTTCAGTACTTTGTGGAAGTAATAGGAGTAGAAAAATAAGTACCAATAAGCCGGATAATGAATGAGATTTCAACTGCTTAATACTGTCAGGTTATGTTGTTTTCTTCTTGGAAGAGTTTAAACTGATTACAGAAACTATCCAAATGGTTAACCAGGCTCCGGCTAAGTAATAATTGCTACTGTAAGCCAAAATACCCACCGTAAGTCCATAAATGACATGATAAAATACAGGAGGAGCAGTTGTTTTATTTGCCTTCTTTTGTAGGGCAGGCATAAATAAGGCAAGTATCTTACTTAAAAGGAGAAGGGAGGTATAGACCCAGAGTACAACCTCAAGTACTGTATTGGCGTAAAACGCAAATACGACAATGAAAAGCAATATGATTACATCTAAATAAGCATCTTTTATCCAGGTCATTAACTTTATTCCGATTCTTCTTCTATAGGATTGAGAGAAACAACTTCTTTGGCATGAAGCCCTTTATCACCCTGATCAAGTAAAAACTCTACTTCTTCGCCTCGTCTCAATTTCTTGAATCCATCAGCTTGAATTTCAGAATAATGAACAAATGCATCTTCGCCTTCATCAGTACTGATGAAACCATAACCTTTGGTATTATGAAACCACTTTACCGTACCCTTTTGTTTATCTGACATGTATACCCGAATTATATTAACGTTTAACTAGCGAGGTTTTACCTCAGTAATAGCGTTAAAATAATTTTTAAGGATAATACAATCAACAGGAACTTATATTTAGTTATCGAATGTGGAATTCTTCAATCCAAATCACAAATCCCTCAGGTTTACTGGACTGTGACAATGCTGTGTTAGTGGTATAAGTAAAATCTACATCGTTTGAAATATCAACAAGCAATCCTTTGACCTTTATGATCTGACCATCTCGGAGTGACTTAATTTGGTTTTCGATCTCTGACGTAGAAGGTATTAAATGCCAAAGATCTGTTTCTCCATAAATTTTAGGAACAGGTAGAGGAGGGCGAGTTAGATTCAGATCAAAACCCCGGTCTCCTAAAGTAAAAAATACATAATCAAGATTGCGGCTGTCAGATAGTTCATTCCAGCCTACCATGGCATCAGCAGGAGAATATTTAGAAAAAGTGTCAAAGAAATATCTTTTTCTTTTAATAACCCGAACTTCACTATTGATCAATTTTTTTGGAGTGAAGGTCGCCCCTTTAAAAGTGAAGGGTTCTTGCCAGGTTAATCGCTCAATTTTGGGCTCTTCTTTGGCAGTTATGCCAGGACCGTGGTTTACCGGAAAATTGGAATAAACGATATAGCCTGAAGCTACGAATACACAAAAAACTAAATATTTAACCATAATGTCTCCTTGTTTTTTATAACAAGAGTATTGTCGTTGAGTGTTTGTTACATATTTGTTAGAACTTCTTAACTCTTGGGGGCTGAAAATGTTCCGGATTTAAAATAAAAAGAGAGGGATAGAGCTTTTAAAATAAATGTCAAAATAAGACAGAAAGGCTTTTGTTTTTTAACCGTTACTAACCTTATCTTTGAAGCCTTCGATAAAGCCAAAGTGGCGGAATTGGTAGACGCGCGCGACTCAAAATCGCGTTTCTTCGGAAGTGAGGGTTCGAGTCCCTCCTTTGGTACTAAAAGCCTTACCTGTTGTAAGGCTTTTTTTATTTTTGGTCCATATTTTCATGCCTTCCGGCGGTACGACAAAAGAGAGGTTTGAGGAATATTGAAAAGAAAAGAAATTAATACGGCTCCCAACCTTTATCTCTCGAGCGAAGCTTTACGCAGCGTAGCAAGTAAACGCAGTCGAGAGATCTACTGAGATCAGGTATGGCTTGGTTGCTTGCATTAAGCCTTTGAAGGTTCTTCGCAGGTATGCTCAGAATGACTTTGAAGTATAAGACCCAAGGCATCCCCAACCATGAGAGTCATCCTAAGAGTACCCCCGAAGGATCTGCAAAAGTGGAATTTAATTAGTTACCTGGATTTAGCCTTTTTAACCGGAATGATCAATCTTCATATCCATTCGGGTTGTTAGATTGCCATCGCCAGGCATCTTCACACATTTCTTGTATATTATGTTTAGCAGTCCATCTAAGTTCTTCGCCGGCTTTGGTGGGATCTGCATAACATGCCGCTATATCTCCGGGACGGCGGGGAGCAATGTTGTAGGGTACTTTTTTATCTGATGCTTTCTCAAAAGCCTTGACCATGTCTAATACACTGGAACCATTGCCTGTTCCAAGATTGTAAACCACCAGGCCGGGGTTGGTTTCCAATTTTTCAAGAGCCTTTAAATGGCCCAAAGCAAGATCGACGACGTGAATGTAATCACGAACACCGGTGCCATCATGAGTGGGGTAGTCATCTCCGAAAACAGAAAGTTCTTTTAGTTTACCTACAGCAACCTGAGAAATGTAAGGCATTAAATTATTTGGGATATCATTTGGGTCTTCACCGATCAACCCGCTTTTGTGAGCACCTACAGGGTTGAAATATCTGAGTAATGAGATATTCCAGGAACTGTCAGCTACATATAGGTCTTTAAGGATATATTCGATAAAGAGTTTAGTTCGACCATAAGGATTGGTTGTTGAAAGCGGGGAATCTTCTGTAATAGGAACTTTATCTGGGTCACCGTATACAGTTGCCGAGGAAGAAAATACGATGTTTCTGACCCCATGTTCTTTCATAACCTCGCACAAATAGATGGTGCTGCTAAGGTTGTTATCATAATACATCAGAGGTTTTTCAACAGATTCCCCAACTGCTTTATAACCTGCAAAATGTATCACAGAATCGATGTCGTGTGCGTTGAAAACATTATTCAAGGCAGGCTTGTCAAGCAGATCTTGTTCATAGAAGGTTAAGTTTTTACCGGTAATTTGCTTTACTCTGTTAAGGGCTATTTCACTACTATTAGACAAATTGTCGATCACAATAACCTCGTGCCCCTCATTAAGAAGTTCTAAAACCGTATGACTTCCTATATATCCCGCTCCGCCTGTAATTAATACAGTCATGACAATTACTCTTAATTAACTTTTTTTTCTAACTCTGATATTACTTTAGTGCAAATATCTCTAATCTTATCAGCAGATCTTTTAAGTTCTTTACTCGGCTCTTCGTCCCAGATCAGCGTTTTGGCATGCTCATACTCCTCTATGATCTGATCCAAGCCAAGCATTTGAGCAACCGGCTTAATTTTATGGCCGGCCTTCCTGAAGTTAGTTTCATCCCTTTTTAAGAGGAAATTCTGATAGTTTTCTCTGAATTCTGTAAATGACTCAATGGCAGCTTCAGAGAATTCATGGATGAATTTATCTTCTCCATATAACATGTCATGTATTCCGGAAAAGTCAATAAGCTCGTTATTATTGGTACTCAAAATAATTAGAAATTAATCGTTTACGGCTTCAGTTATATGGTGAGGACTTGGCTTCCCGAATTCATCCACATGTACAAATACAATTTTATCGATGCTAATTATGGTTTCTTTTGTGAATTTATTTCGAACCATACATTTAACAGTTATTGAAGTACGCCCAAATGTAACAGTTTCCATCCCAATTTCTATTACTTCACCAAGCTTCGCAGAATGGACAAAATTAATTTCAGACATGTATTTTGTTACGATATTCCCTTTGCCAAGTTGGCAAAGAACATAAATCGCCGCTTCTTCATCCACCCAGGAAATAACAGTGCCTCCAAACAGGGTGCCGTGAGCATTCAAATCTTCCGGTTTAATTAATTTTCTACTAAAAAATCTCATTTTATGCTTATTGATTATTATTACATTAAAGATAAGAGATAAAGCAATAATGATATAATTTGTTTTTAGTTCTTAAACTTTTTGAATTAAAAGTTTTATTGGATTATAAATAGAACTAATATTATTGTAACAAAAACAGCAATAATTACTCTCTCTAAGTAAAAAGAATTTATTACGGCTTAGAAATTATGAAGACAATAGCATTGACGAATCAAAAGGGCGGTGTTGGTAAAACAACCACAACTGTTAATCTTGGTGCAGGATTGGCCAAGTTAGGTAAGAAAGTACTTTTGATAGATTTAGATCCCCAGGCAAATTTAACGTATTCCTTACGCACTCATTCCCATCGCCTTGATAAAACAATTTATCATGCTCTGCGAGGAAATGTTAGCGTTGATGAACTTATTATTGAACACAACGGCTTTGATTTCATCCCATCTTCTCTCGAGTTATCCGGGGCAGAATTGGAATTAGCTAGTGAACCGGCAAGGGAGGGACTCCTCAAGAATGTAATGAAAGACCTTGAGAAAAATCATGATTACGATTATGTACTCATAGATTGTCCGCCCAACCTCGGATTACTGACTCTGAATGCCTTTACAGCTGTTAAAGATATTTGTATTGTCTTGCAAACGGAGTATTTGGCGCTTCATGGACTTTCAAAACTGCTTGACCTTGTAAAAGTAGTTCAGCAGAGATTAAACAATCAGCTTGAAGTCAGCGGTATCATCTGTACGCTTTATGACAGCAGAAAGAATCTGAATAAAGAGGTAGTAGGGCATATCAAAGATTATTTTGGCCCTAAGGTATTTAAGACCATAATTCGGGACAACGTTGCGCTTGCAGAAGCTCCAAGTCACCACAAAACAATATTTGAGTATGATGGTAACAGTGCCGGAGCACAAGATTACTTTGCATTAGCTAAAGAAATAAAAAACAGCCACTAAAAAAATGAGTAAGAAAAAGAGCCTTGGACATAATCCGCTGGCATATAGCACGCGGAGACATGCTTCTTTTGACTTTATTACTCCATCTGAAGAAAACAGAAAGGAAAAGGATGGAAGTACGGATACTCAGGACAGCAGCAAGGTGAACAAAGTTACTGCCAGTTATTATCTGGAAGAGCCACTTGTGAATACGGTAAGAAGCTTGGCAGATAAAAAAGAGATGTCTTATTCTGCATTGGTAAATAACATATTGAAAGACACATTAAAAGATATTACTACCGATTAAATTATTACTTATAGTCACTTTACTTTTCTTATCATATGCCATACTTAAGGCACTATGATTCAAATCTATAACTCCCTTTCTTTAAAACAGCTTGCGCAGAAATTTTCTGAAATTTATGCTGCGAATGAATCAGACCCTCTGAAACCAGCCTGGGTAATAGTTCAGAATAATGAGGTCAAAGAGTGGCTTTCGCTTCAGTTGGCAAATGATCAGGGTATAGCAGGTAACTTAAGGTTTATCTTTCCCTCTGAATTTTTGTGGACTTTATACCGTATTCGCGAGCAGAACATCCCTAAAAACTTACCTTCTGATCTTAACAGCATGCAGTGGGCGTTATTTCGATTATTTGAAGAAAGTCCTGAACTGCTGTCCGGAATTCCCTTTACGAAAACAGCCAAGACATCACTTTCCTTAAAGTTTCAATTTTGTGGTCAGTTAGCAGATGTATTTGACCAGTACCAAGTGTATCGACCGGATATGATGCAGGCTTGGCTAGGTCAGAATTTGGTAACCAAAAATGCTCATGAAAAATGGCAGGCTGTATTGTGGAAAGAATTGAACAATACTTGGAAAAGAAATAAGATAACGGCCGTAATACCTACTCGTGCAACGGCATATAATGAACTTATTGAATGGATCAGAAATTCTGATACCAAGTTATTAGAAGGAATTCCTGATGAGCTCTATACTTTTGGTTTGTCTCATAACAGCCGTCCTTTTCTGAAGATTCTGTCAGAATTAGCTCCACATAACCACATACATTTTTTTAGTAAGAGAATCCCCGAGAATTTTGGTGATGATGATACTAATAGACTGTTCCAAAAATGGAGTAGATCTTTCGCTGAGCAACTTGAGTTGTTTAGATCTTTAAATAAGCAAGACCCCAACGAGTTAAAGGAGCTTGATCTTGAGAAGGATATAGTTTCTCTGCCAGGTATCGAAGTCCATTCTTGCCATAATGAGCGAAGGGAAGTGGAAGTGTTGAAAGATTCAATTCTACACTTTTTGAATGAACATAAAGAGGTAGAGCCGCAGGATATCTTGGTGATGATTCCCGATGCAGAAGAATATGCTTCCCTGCTTGAGTCTGTATTTGCAGGAGGTGAAGAGGAAAAAACGTCTTTGCCAATTTCACGATTGCAGGATCAACTAAACCTCGAAGAACACACTCTGACATCGATTATTGATCTTATTAACTCTTCTTATAAACCTAGTGCAGTTGCTGATATCCTGAATCTGAAACTGGTGAAGAACACTTTTTTATTCAGTGATGATGAGTTGGAGATCTTGGAGGAATGGATCATTCAAAGTAATGTACACAGGGGCCTTGGGGATGCGTTTAATGACCTATATAGTTGGAAAAAAGGCGTTAATCAGCTCTTAGCCGGACTATCTATGGAGACTTCAGGTTTGGATCTATATAGAGGCCTGGTGCTCAGAAGTTCCGTAGTTGCTGTTGATGACATGCACCTTGCAGCCCGCTTTTCAAGGTTTTTGCATATAATAATGTCTGCAGCAGATGAATTGATGGAGGAGAAAACTCCGGAGGACTGGCTTGAATTTGTTGAGAGCCTGATCACGGATCTTATTCAGGATAAATCCGATGAAAATAACTCTTCAGGCCTTTTTTCAACACTTGCTAAACTTAAAGAACAAATAAGCTATTCTCAGTTCACAAATGATATTCCTTACAATCTGATCAAGAACTGGTTGAAAAATCAGTTTAGTTCCAATAAGTCTTCTTCAGGTAGGTTTGGGCAGGGTATAACGGTAAGCTCGTACATACCTTATCGTTCAGTTCCTTTTCGGTTTATAGCAGTATTAGGAATGAATGAAGGGGAATTCCCCCGGCGGTCGGTACGCCCTGAATTTGATCTGATCTATGCAGATCCTAAACCCGGTGACCGTATTCAGAAGGAAGATGATACTTTTCTATTTATGGAAACATTGCTTGCAGCCGGAGATCAGATTCACATCAGTTATAAGGGGCAAGACCAAAAAACAGATTCCGAAAGGTTTCCATCCATTTTAGTACAGCAGCTGATGGATGTTTATCCGGAAGAAAAATTAAAGAAATTATTTCATAGCCTGCATCCGTTCAGTCCGCGCTATTTCAAGGGCGAGAAACTTCCGGTTACATTCTCAAGATCTGATTTGTTGCTCGCTAAGAATATCCGTTCCGCCCGGAATTTGATTCCTGAATTCGTTGGGGATAATTACATACAGGATGATTTGCAAGAGTTGAAAAAAGTCTCTGTTCAGGACTTCATTGCCTTTTTCAAAGAAACCTCTAAATACATGGTGAGAAATTACTTAAGTATTTCAGATATACTAGGTCAGGCAGAAATTCAGGATAGGGAGTCTTTTGAGGTTGGAAGTCTTCAATCATACGTTCTAAGTGATTACCTGTTGCAATCCATTATGCAAGGGCACTCTAAAGATAAGATCTATTCGTATGCTCACGCAGCTGCGCTTATACCGGATAAGCTAAAAGGGAAGAAGGTGTTTGAGGATCAGTTTGAGCAGCTTCAAAAATTACTGAAGGAAGCCGAGCCATATGCCGATACTATCTCTCAGGATATTGAAATTGAACTTGATATTTCAGGAATCGAGATCTACGGACGAATTTCAAATGTATATGACGATGTTTTGATTTCAAGTCGGGTTGGAAGGCGTAGGCCAAAAGATGAAGTTGAACAATGGATTCGCCATTTATTGCTTCTGAAACAAGGAGTAAAGCTTTCCAAAAGTGTGTTTATTACCAAAGAAAAAGAAGGAATTGAGGTTTTTGAATTACGAACTGAGGATATCTCAACAAATGTGCTTTATACGTATGTAAAGTGGTTTTTGGGGGATGAAAGCATCTTGAATAAATCCGCATTTTTCCCGGAAACGTCAAGAGCCTATGCAGAATCCCAGTTTCAGCAAGAGGATGAGTTTACTGCGCTAAATGCAGGAAGGAAGGTATGGGAGCCGAGCTATTACAGATCCCGAACAGAAAAAACCGACTTTTACAACGAGCTGATGTGGCGTGGAAAAGATCCTCTTCAAACTAAAGCGTTCAAAAAAAATGCAGTTGTATTCTGGATGCCATTCCTGAAAGCTATGGAGGGCAGTCATGAGTAAACCCTTAAAAGTTTTTGAAGCTCCTCTTAAAGGGATCAGCTTGGTGGAAGCAAGCGCAGGAACGGGAAAGACTTACAATATAACGGCTTTGTATGTGCGGGCCATTCTGGAGCTGAATTTAGAGCCAGATCAGATCTTAGTAATGACTTTTACAGAAGCAGCGACAGCGGAGCTGAAGTCCCGATTAAGGAATCGTCTGAAAGAATCACTGAAAGCTATTGAAACTACAGATCCGGGCGGTGATGATTTCCTGAAAGAGCTGATTGCAAAGAATTACAATGAATCATCGAAAAAGCTAAAAAAGGCTCTCGAGAGTTTTGATGAAGCTTCAGTATTTACGATCCATGGATTTTGTAATCGGCTTTTAAATGAATATAGCCTTCAGTTTAATGTGAATCCCAATTTCGAAATACTAAAAGATACCTCTGAATTACTTCAAGACTGTGTAGATGATTACTGGAGGGCTTTTCTGAGATCAACAGAGAATAGCGAGTCAAGAGTAAGAATCTTGAACTATCTCATCGAAATGGATTTTGGTCCGGATGATCTACGCAACGTGCTGGATTTTATTCTCAAATACCCGAACAGCAAGGTTGTTCCGGAAAGGATATCTACGTCTGACTTTGAAGATGTATTTTCGCAATTAGAAACAACTTTTGAGGCGATTAAAAGTATCTGGAAAAAAGAAGGTGACGAAATTTCAGAGTTATATTGGAGCGGTAACCTGAATGGACAAAACTTTAGCTTGAAAGCTGCTACCGTACAGAATGACTGGGAAATGATCAATGAGTTTATTGAATCTGATAGTGCAGTTTTATCAGCTTCAGATAGACTTTATAGGTTTGGAAGCTACATGAAGGAGAAAGGTAGCACGACTTCTTTTACCGTTCCGGAATTTGAATTCAACAGCTTGATAGAACAATACGTAGAGTTGTTGGAAGAGTTGAAATATCTGAAGCCGGCATTTATCAAAGAATCGGTAGAAGAGATTCAGCACCAGTTTGAGGTTCAGAAATCAACGTCAAATTTAATGAGCTACGACGACCTGCTGCAGTTTGTTGAAAAAGGGCTTAAAGAAGATGATTCAGGTTTTTTAAGCAAAAAGATCAGAGAGAAATATCCTCTCGCATTGGTTGACGAGTTTCAGGATACAGACCCCATTCAGTACAGTATCTTCAGATCGGTCTACTATGGTGAAAAGGAAACCGGTTTGTTTATGATCGGGGACCCAAAGCAGGCGATCTATGCTTTTCGTGGCGCTGATATTTTTACCTATCTCGAGGCCAAATCTGATGCCGATAAGAGTCAATCTTATAGTTTGAGATCAAACTTCCGCTCGAATGAAGGGGTGATCGAGGGAGTGAACAGTGTTTTTACATTGGCCTATAATTCATTTCTTTTAGAGAACCTGAATTTTGAAAAAGCTGAATTTCCTCATTCAAATAAAAATGATGATGAATATATAATTAATGAATCCGGTGATAGGTTAAATTCACTGCAATTCATAGAGTTAAGTAGTGATGAATATACGAATAAAGGTAACCTCAGTGCTGAAATAACCGAAACAGTTGCGCATGAGATCAAACGGTTGCTTTCAGGTAATTTCACCTTGAATGAAGAGCCGGTAGCGGAAAAGGATATCGCTATTCTGGTACGAACAGGAAGACAGGGAGAGGAAATTCAGGATGCCCTCAGACGGTATAGTATTAACAGCGTACTTCGATCTCGAAAAAGTGTATTCAAAACAAAGGAAGGAGAAGAATTATTTCGCATTTTGAGTGCAGTTATTCGAACGGGACATGAGGGCAGAGTCCGGTCTGCTTTGGCAACAACTCTTATGGGGTACAATGCAAAGGACCTGCTGAAGCTGAATGAGAATGAAGCACAATGGTCAGCTATCATTTCGTCATTCATAGAGATAAAACAAAGCTGGACAGAAAAAGGGATTGAAACCGGTCTCAACCTGCTTTTGAGAAAATTTAACATCTCTGAAAGAATATCAGCACAACCCAAGGCTGAACGCCGGATTTCAAATTTATCTCACCTTTCAGAATTACTATCCAAAACAGCTAAAGAACAGCATTTAAATCCAAAAGGATTAATGAAGTGGTTTTTTGAGAAGGTAAATGATGAATCTGATAAAGCCGGTTCCGATGAAGAAGAATTACGCCTTGAAAGTGATGAAGACCTGGTTCAGATCACTACCATACATGCTTCTAAAGGGCTCGAATATCCGATCGTATTTTGTCCGTTCTTATGGTCATCAAGGGCTAAACCGGATAAGAATTCTATCCTTAAGTTCTATGATGGAAGATCAACGGTGATCGATATCAGTCAGAATATTGAACATGAGAATAAAGCAGATCACAAATCTATGACAGAGCACCAAAATCGCTCTGAAGATGTTCGGTTGACCTATGTTGCTCTTACACGTGCAGTTTCGGCTTGTTTTGTATTGCTTCCGAACTATAAATCGATCAAAGATTCACCCCTGGCTTTCATCTTAAATGGAAACAGCGGGAATGGGCAAATAAAGAATTTCGCAGCTATTAAGGAGAAACTTTTAGGATCTGAAAAATTACTCGTTCGTAATCCTGAATTAGCTAGTGCAGGAGTTGTAACTAAACAGTCAAAGAAATTAGACTCATTAGATACAGCGGTTTTTAAAAGAACTGATGTATTTGATTTCCCAAGAATGCTTAGTTATTCCACGCTTGCCGGAGAACGACAAGCCGGAGGCACCGAAAAAGAAAGAGATGAAATTTATGAACTTGATAAGGTACTTGAAACGATCACTAATGATCGGTTTGGGTTTCCCAGAGGGGCTAATGCAGGTAATTTTCTACATCAGGTTTACGAGGATATTTCTTTTTATTACCCCGATGAGCTTCTAAAAATCATCACCAATAAACTGGAGTATTATGGCATTGATCTAAAATGGAAAGGGGTAGCTCATGAGTGGATCAAAGAAGTTTTGAAGCTAAATCTAAATGAACCGGATATATCGCTTTCAGATCTTAAGGATGATGAAGTACTAAAAGAAATGGAGTTCTTTTTTCCGGTAAAGAATATTGAACCAAGCGAATTGTGGAAGATGATCAGACCTGATTTTCATACTGAGAGTGCTGAGAAAGCACATGGTTTTATGAAGGGATATATTGATCTTACTTTCAGGCATAAAGACAAATATTATATTTTGGATTATAAGTCCAATTACCTTGGCGCTACGCCCGATGAATATAGTACTGAGGCTCTAAACACAGCTATGAAGGATGCCGGCTACGATCTTCAATATCATATTTATACCGTAGCTCTGCACCGATTTTTGTCATCTAAGATGAATGATTATTCCTATGAAAAGCATTTTGGTGGGGTTTTATATCTCTATTTGAGGGGAGCAGTAAAAGATGTTCCTGGAAGTGGAGTTTTTTATGATAAACCGAAATTCAGCCTGATTCAACAGCTTGATAAGTATTTCAAGACCGGGGACAAGTGATGGGAGGCTGGGAAAAACTTCAGGAGTGGAGAAATGAGGGATATATTACAGATCTTGAAACTGAATTTGTTCGGTTTTTGATACAACTGGATCCGGATATCTCAGAAGATGCTGTATTTGCAGCGGCGGCCATGATCTTTTCACATCAAAATGGACATCTGTGTCTTGACCTAAATTCAGTTCAACAAGAAAAATTCTTATTTAATGAACCAGAGACGGATTTTGAGCTTAATTCCGATATTTTCTTGCAATGGAATAATTCACTTGAAAAGTGCTCCCTTGTTTCTAACGGGAAAGTATTGAGTCCGCTAGTGCTGGAAGAAGGCCGGCTTTACCTGCAGCGGGTATGGAAATATGAGGAAGAGTTAGCTAACTGGATTCGAAATAAATCGGAGAAAACCCACTCATTAAGTGATAATACCCGTGAAGTTCTTAGTGAATTATTGCCTCCCGAGAATGACTTATTTGAAATAAACTGGCAGCAAGTGGCGGTTATTTTAAGCTTTTTGAAAGACCTGGTAGTTATTACAGGAGGCCCGGGAACCGGGAAGACTTTTACGGTTTTGAATATCATTGCTGCCCATGCAAGGGTTAATGATGAGGATAGTTTTAGTATAGCTCTTGCTGCACCTACGGGAAAGGCGGCACGCAGGTTGGTGGAATCCGTACAAAATGGAGTTGAAAGCTTACCTGAGGTTGTGAAGGAGCGAATTCAGCTTCCTGATACCGCTATGACAGTTCATAAATTATTGGGAGCAGGTTACAGAGGCACTTCATTCAAATATGACGCAGATAATCAGTTTCCTTATGACCTGATAATCATTGATGAAGCTTCCATGCTGGATATAAATATGTGGGTGCGTTTAATTCGAGCGATTGGGCCAAAAACTAAACTGGTTGTATTGGGGGATAAAGATCAATTAGCTTCTGTAGAAGCGGGATCTATTCTTGGTGATATTTGTCAGGGAGAGAATTCTTTTTCTTCGGAAATTGTGAATGCCATCCGTGAAGTTAAAGAATCTTCGATTCCAGAAGCGGATACATTACCTCAAATTAATGACAGTGTAGTATTTCTGACCAAAAGTTATCGCTTCAGCGAAAATAGCGGAATTCAGAAATTAGCTCGATCTATAAATAATTCAGATGCAGAAGAATGTTTCAAAATACTGAGTGATTCATCCTATACAGATATTCAATGGCTGCCCGCCACTTCCGAAAATATTGTTAATGTGATTCAGGAATATGGAATTGACCATTATGAGGAATATTCAGTAAAAGATACATCAGAATTAACAGAAGCATCCAACCGGAAGAAAATTCTGTGTGCCATACGTAAATCTCCATTTGGGGTAGAGGAGATCAATTATAGAGTTGAAACTGCAGTAAGGAGGATGAAGGGCTTGCTTGGGAATTCTGACTGGTATCATGGCCGGCCGGTTATGTCGACCAGAAACGACAGTGTATTAGGAATAAAAAATGGAGAGATCGGTTTATATGATAGCGAGGAAGAACTTGTGTCTTTTGAAGGGGGACATCAAGTAACTCCGGCCCGACTTTCATATTATGAATCTGCTTTTGCTTTGACTATTCATAAAAGTCAGGGTTCAGAGTTTGAAAAAGTAGCAATTATTCTTCCGGGGAGGGATAATGCAGTGCTTTCAAGAGAAATTTTGTATACATCTGTAACAAGAGCCCGGCAAAACACTCTTATTATTGCAAACGAAGAAATTCTAAGACAAACAATAACAAGGTCTGTATCAAGGAAGAGTGGATTAGGTAACAAACTTTGGGGAAAGAAATTGGATAGCTAAGAAAGTTTGGAACATTACAGGTATAAAAAACTATAATACCCAAAAGTGTAGAACCAAAAATATTGTACCCCAAAAAGCCAACGTATCAGGGGGGAGCAGTTGATAGCTGTTTCCCCTTATTCTTTTCTTAATATCTGCATCTGTACAATTAAAAACACTTAGATGTTTCTAATGGGGGTTAGTTTAAATTAATCTATCGATAGTTGTCTATTTTCAAGTAATAAAAAACCTCGCTTATAATTAAATAGGCGAGGTTTTTAGTGTTTTATAATTTATATAATAAAATTACTCAGCTGGTTTTACTTCAAGTAATTCTACTTTAAAGATCAGCGTTTCATTAGGTCCGATCGGGCTTCCCTGAGGGGCTTGAGCACCGTAGGCGAGATCCGAAGGAATATAGAATTCGTAAGTTGCACCTTCACGCATTAGTTGAACACCTTCTGTCCAGCCCGGTATCACTCTGTTAAGGGGAAATTCAGCCGGCTGTCCTCGGTCATAAGAACTGTCAAATACTTCACCGTTTATCAATGTTCCCTCGTAATGTACACGAACAACATTTTCGGCAGTAGGAGACTCACCGTCACCTTGCTCAATAACTTTATATTGCAGGCCTGATTCTGTGACCATTACGCCTTCTTTGTCTTTATTCTCTTCAAGAAAAGCTTCTCCTTTTTCAACATTCTCAGAACCTCTTCTTTGAGAAAGTTCTTGAACGTAGCTGTTGATCACAGCAAAAAGCTCTTCTCTTTCCATAACTCCTTCTTCTGAATTCAATGCTTTATTGAATCCTGCAAGGTAATTTTCCATGTCAATATCAGTAAGGCCTTCATTATCCAAAAGCATGCCATTTTGGTAGCCAATAGCATAGCTCACACTGTCAATTTGAGAGGAGAGATCGGCTTCGTAGTTACTGTTCATTTTTTGTTCGCAAGCTGAAACAAGTAGCACAGCACTTAGAATTACAGCTAAACTTAAGTTGTTCAATTTCATAGTAAAATTTTGGTGGTTATTATTTTGTTGATGATCTTTAATAAAGATTTATAAAATAGGGTAAATAACAGCAAAGTGGAATAAATAATCACTTATCTGTGTATATTACAGCATCATAAGAAATTTCATAACAGACGAATACATTGACCTTTAACGATTTTGACTTTAAAGACGAGCTAAAAGCAGGCTTGCGCGATATTGGCTATACGGACCCAACTCCCATACAAGAACAAGCCATACCAATTATACTCAAAAAGAAAGACCTGATCGGTGCTGCCCAAACGGGTACCGGAAAAACAGGTGCATTCGTGATACCGGTGCTTCAACAGATTCTGGAGAACCCATCGGAGCACACACAAGCACTGATCCTTTCACCAACGCGTGAACTTGCACAACAAATTGATGAGCAAATATTCGCACTCGGTTATCATACCGGAATTTCATCTGCCACGGTAATTGGAGGAGAAGACTTTGCAAAACAGGCTAATGCTCTCCGTTCGGGTATTGATATTGTTGTAGCTACTCCCGGGCGACTCATTGACCAAAGTAAAGTATTGGATGTAGACTTCAGTCATGTAAAGTTCCTGATACTGGATGAAGCCGATCGAATGCTTGATATGGGATTTCTGCCTGATGTAACCAAGATCATTAAAAAGCTTCCAAAGGAACGTCAGACTTTATTGTTCTCAGCTACCATGCCGGATCAAATTAAAAAACTGGCCAATGATTTCATGAATGATCCTGAAAAGATCGAGATCGAGATCGAAAAACCTTCTGGAAGTATTACACAACAAGCTTATTTTGTTGACCAGAAGGAAAAACTGAATTTGATACAAGATGTACTGGATGACCTGGCATGGGAATCGTGCATCATATTTTGTGCTACCAAAAGGGGGGTGGATGAGCTGGAGCGACTTCTTGTTAAAAAGGGCATCAAAGCAGGCAGTATTCATGGCGACCGGGATCAGGATGAAAGAAATAAATCGCTACATGAGTTTAAAAGCGGTAAAGTTCCTGTAATTGTTGCTACTGATGTATTGGCTCGTGGAATTGATGTTGCCGACGTTTCCCTGATCGTGAATTACGATGTTCCGCGTCAGGTTGATGATTACGTTCACAGGATCGGCCGTACCGGACGATATGACAAAACCGGTATTGCGGTGACTTTTGTCAATAAAAAAGATAGACGTGCTTTTAGTGCTATTCAGGATAAAGTGGGAGACCAGCTTGAAATGCTGGAGGCCGGTGCAAAGAAATCTTCCAATAATAGATCAAAACCAAAATCTGAGAAAGCTGAACAGAAAGAGCGGGTTCGGAAGAAAGTGCCTGAGTCTAAAAAAGAGGATGCTAAAGAAGAGAAAAAAGCTTCCGAGAAAAAGAAATCTTCTTCCTCAGATAAAAATAAAAAGGAGTCTGATTCAAAAAGTGAGGCTAAAAAAGCCGATAAGAAGAAAACTCCGGCCAAATCAAAGAAACTATCTGAAAAGGAAATTGCTGAAGCCAATCACAGAGTTCTGAATTTAGATTCTGTTGAGGTTGTTCTGACAGGTGATAAAAAGGTGGCTAAGTCTTCAAAGAAAAGCACTGAAAAGAAGCCTTCCGAATCAAAGAAGGAACAAAGTGGACCGGTGATACCGGCAGAACGAATTAAAAAAGCTACTAAGCGGAACCAAAAATCGTTGAAACCGGCCAAAGGCATCTGGGGTTTGATAAAAGCACTTTTTTCATAAACCTTATTCAGGGTTTTACGTTTTCTTAATCTGCATTTGTAATATTCTAATTACTTAAAAAGAAAAATCTACCATGAAAAAGTTAAGTCTGCTATTGATCATTACACTTACAGCATTTGCCTGTGAACAATCAGAACCTGATACTACAGAAGTAATTTCCGTCGCTGAATCTCAAAGTTCTGTACCTGAAATGCTTCCGCTTGTTGAAGACCGGCCGGTCAAAAACATTATATTTTTAATTGGAGACGGAACAGGTTTAGCTCAGATCACCGCCGGGCAGTATGCTTTAGTTGGCCCTGATGGACTGCTTAATATGCAGACCATGCCGGTTACAGGTATCGTCAAAACTCATTCCTCCGATAACCTTATCACCGATTCAGCCTCGGGTGCGACTGCTTATTCTTGCGGTCTCAAAACTTATAACGGAGCCATTGGAGTTGATCCGAATGTCACTCCTTGCAAAACCATCCTGGAGTTAGCAGAAGAAAAAGGTCTAAGTACAGGGTTGGTTTCAACATCATCCATTACACACGCAACACCGGCAAGTTACGCCGCTCATGTTGAGCAAAGAAGTATGCAGGAAGAAATTGCAGTTGATTTTTTAGATTCAGGTATTGAAGTATTTTTAGGTGGTGGAGTTAAATGGTTTTCTCCTGAGCAAAGAACGGATTCTTTGAACCTTATGGGGCAGTTTAAGGATTCGGGATATCAGGTATTATTGAATGAGCAGGATCTTATGAATTCCAATTCAGACAGATTATTAGGGCTTTTTGCTGAAGATGGTATGGAGAGAAATGATGGAGAACCTTCCTCAGAATTGATGACCAGAAAAGCACTGGAAATTCTTAGTCAAAATGATGAAGGATTCTTTTTGATGGTAGAAGGGAGTCAGATCGACTGGGCCGGACATGGCAATGATTCTGAATATTTGATCCGGGAAGTACAAGATTTTGATAATGCCGTTAAAGCTGCTTTAGAGTTTGCACAAGAAGATGGAGAAACGCTGGTTGTGCTCACAGCTGATCATGAAACAGGAGGGATGACGCTTCAGCGCCAACAGGCAGAAGGAGACTCTTTAGAGATCTACTGGACTACCGGATACCATACCGGAACGCCGGTTCCTCTGATGGCTTACGGCCCACATGCCCTTGAGTTTATGGGTTGGAGAGATAATACCTATGTTGGCATTAAGTTAGCTGAACTGCTTGAAGTTGGAGAGCTTCCCATTCTTTTAGAAGACTAAACCACTCTGCACTGAAAACGCCGTTTTCTCTACCAATTACGTTATCCTGATCCGCCAGCCGGCGGATCAGGATCTTGCATTTTGTGAAGTATCGGAGTTGGTTCTATGCAAATACGGAGCCAGTGGAGAACTTTTCCCCGGTCAAGTTTCTATTCCTAAATAGAAAAGGTTCTTCTCCGCCGATTGGCGGATCAGAATGACTTTTTAGGGACGTTGGTGGATTTCAGAGCGCAACTGAACCAACATATCCTCAACCCCTTAATGTAGAATAGAATTTTCGAAATACTTAAGTGTTTCACTGAAAGTGCAAGGTTTTTACGTTGGGTGGGATCAATAAAAAGGATAAAATTAACTTAAAAAATCCCTTTGGGTCATCCCCGCGAAGGCGGGGATCCTATTGTTGCCTTTAAGACTATTACTGATGATTGATACCTGAAAACAATTTGATTTCGGGTCTGTGCAGCAAAATGACTGCCGCGCCTACATTAGTTCAAACTTTTTTCGTTTATATTCTTCGGAAAGGAAAGTTGAAATCTGGTTCCGGGGTTGGTATTCATGTATTCATAAGACCCATCAATTTGCCTGCTTAGTTCCTGTATCAGGTGAATGCCAAGGGAACTTGTATTAGATAAAGATTCTTTATTGATACCAACCCCGTCATCTTTAATAATGATATTCACGTTATCATTTTCCTGAAATACGTTGAAGCTTAAACTTCCCTGATCCTTTTCTTTAAAAGCATGTTTGTACACATTTGTGACTACTTCATTAACGATAAGTGATGCAGGAATTGCCTTATTTATATTTAAATTGATATGTTCACTTTCGATATTTAAGTTTATTTCTGTAGAAGGACTCAGGGTTTCAGAAATATTTTCAACCAGTTGTGTAATGGTCTCAGAAAAATCGAGCTTTGAGAAACTGTTTGATTTATATAACAGTTCGTGCACAGAGGCCATAGTTTTAATACGGTTCACGCTGTCAAAGAGTTTTGACTGCAAGCTTTTATCTTCAGATTCATATGCTTGTAGCTGCATCATTCCGGAAACTACAGCAAGGTTATTTTTAACCCGATGGTGAATTTCAGCAAGCAGAGTCTCTTTCTCTTTCAATGACTCTTGTAACTGAACTTCATTCTGTTTGCGGTCAGAGATATCATGAACCAGGGAGAAGATCGAAATTATTTCCCCATTTGTATCGAACATCGCGGAGTTATACCATTCGCAAAAAAGGACTTTACTGTCTTTAGTGTAATTTCTGTTTCTGCTGAGATTTCGTGGCTCCCGTCCCTTCAGTAATTCATTGACCTTCTCTTCTACATGTTCCTTATCCTCTTCACAAGTGAATTGCCATTCATTAGGATCTTTACTTAGCACTTCCTGCTCGGTCCACCCAAATAATTCCTCAGCACTTTTTGACCATTGTTTAATATTGAAGTTCTTATCAGAAATAATAACTGCAAGAGGAGAATTTTCAACATGGAAGGCCAATTGCTGGGATGCTTTATAGATAATTTCCTCAGCTTCTTTAGAGGCTGTTATATCGGTTAAATAACCCTCTATATATTTCAAATCTCCATTATCATCAAACAAGCCTACACCATGCTCCAGTACCCAGCGCCAACTTCCTGAACGATGTCGAATTCTATAGGTAAGTTGAAATGGTTCTTGTTGATCGAGGGCTTTCTCCACTTTTTCAATGATAATTTGCTCATCTTTGGGGTGATAAAGCTCTATAAAACTAATGTCATCATTAAGGAATTCAGCACTTGAATAGCCGGACAGGTCTTCCACCTGTTCACTGATGAAATTCATCGTATATCGGGCGTCATTCTCACAGAGGTAGATCACACCGGGTACGTTATTGGCAAGAGCCCTGAAACGTTCCTCGCTCTTTTTGAGGGCTTCTTTTTGCTGATACTCATCAGTTACATCCCTGAATACTAATACGCATCCAATGATGTGATCTTCTGTGTCGCGAATTGGTGCACAACTATCTGCAATTTGATATTCTTCGCCTTTTTTTGAAATGAGAATGGTGTGGTTTCCAAGCCCAACAATTGTTCCTTCTTCCAATGACCGTTTTACAGGATTCTCTATTTCTTCACGATTTTCAGAACCAATGATGTTAAATACATCGTCTATGTCTTTACCATAGGCTTCCTCAGCACTCCATCCGGTAAGTGTTTCAGCTACATTATTAATGCTCAGAACTCGACCGAGTTCATCACAAGAAATTACACCATCACCGATAGAACGAAGCGTTGCCGATAACCGCTCTTCATTTTCACGAATCTGGCGCTCCATTTCTATTTGTTCAGTAACATCACGCATTATGACTACGGCGCCCAGCTTTTTGTTTTTATCGTCGAGTACAGGCGCTCCTGTAGCTCTTATATATCGTATTGGCTGACCCTTTGCCTTTATAGCCATCCCGGCATGCTGCACGATCTCTCCGTTATAAGCCCTTACCAAAGGAATTTGATGTGGCTCAAGAGGGGTGATGCCATCTAAGTGAAGCAAGTTATACTTTTTAGCTCCTTGCTTGATAGGGATACGCATCAGGTTAATGCCATGCCATTCTCTTGCTGTTTGATTGAATAGAACGAGGTCTCCATTGGCATCACAAGCAACTATTCCATCAGCGGCAGCATCTAATAATGAGCTATTGAATTCCTGCTGGTTTTTTAACTCTCTTTCTGATTTCTTTGTTTCAGTGATGTCATGGTAATTTCCTAAAATACCTTGTATCTCAGGATCTTTTAAAAGATTAGTTGCCGTGAATTTTATCCACCGGTAGTTACCGTCTTTATGCTGATATCTGATCTCGAAGGTGGCTGTACTGTTTGGGGCTTTTAAAATTTGATTTATATACTGGCTAACCTTCACCTTGTCATCCGTGTGAACGAGGCCAAGGACGTTTTTACCAATTAGTTCTTCTGGTTTCCACCCAAAAAGTCGTTCAATGTTTGGGCTTTTATAACTGTTATTGAGCTCACGGTCAATGATGACGATCACATCACCAATATTAGATACCATTTTAGCTTGTATAGCCTCACTTTTTTTAAGCTCAATTTCTGCCACTTTCCGTTTAGTTATATCAACAGAGCTACCGGCGATCCCGGTAAATTCACCCAAGTTATTTTTAATCGGAGTTAGCGTTGTGAGATAATATCTGTGACCGCGACCAGGGAGCTCAAGATCTTCTTCATAACTGATCTGTTCTCCTTTATTGAGACATTCCGTGTATACTGAGTTGATATGCTTAGCAAAATCTTCAGGGAAGATGTCTTCAATAAGTTTCCCTTCAACTTCATCCCTCGTTATATTGAGATATTGAAGCTGTGTTTTATTAAAATTATTTACCCGAAATTTCTTGTTCTTGGTTTGCTCTACTATAAAAATACTGTGCGGAACATCTTCAAAAATTTTGAGGAATTCATTTTTAGATCTCTCGTCTTCTTTTGTTTTTTTGAACTTGCTGTTATCAATGTAAAGTGTCCCAAAAAAGTCTTTTTCATCTGACCAAACATGTATTTCAAGTGATGTGTCATATCCGGAATGATCCTGCTGAATTGTTTGTGGATTCTGTGTCTGAGCTACATTTCCAAAAACCTCAAGGTTCTTTTTGAATGATGGTATTCTCTCTGAAAACTGTGAGGCTCTTTTTCCAACAATCTCATTAGAACTAAGCCCGGTGAGCATTTCATAGGTTTCATTAATCTCTAAGAATTTATAGTCGACCGGCATTCCCTCTGAGTCAAGAATGATCTTGTGGTAGGCAACACCAAAGGGAGAAGAGTTCAATTTCTCATTTATTTTCATCAATTGGCCAGTTAATTGTAGCTTTTTCTTTATGAATGTAAATAACTAATAAGAACAGTATAGTCGACATGAAGCCTAACTATGGTTTCTGATCTTTATGAAGTTATGGAGTGTATAAAAGGGATCTTAAATATGATAAATAGGTCATCGGGATGAATACATTGCTCCTTATAATAGTTTCGCATTGCTTGATCCGATTTTTTCATCCTGCCGTTTAAATTCTAGTGTAAACAAAGTGCCATTACCGAAGTTTTTGTATTCACTTTCGCCTTCAATTTGGTCGGTAAGAGCGGTTATAAGATGGAGACCAAGCGACCCACCGGTAGAAAGTTTTTTATCAGGAATACCAACGCCATTGTCAGTGATCTGTATACTAACAAGTTGATCATTTTCAGTGACTTTAAATTCTATAATTCCTTCGCTTTTTTCCTTAAAAGCATGCTTATACGCATTAGTTAACACTTCATTTACAATCAGAGCAGCGGGAATAGCCTGATTAATATTAAGCTTTATATGTTCGCAGTCTATATCAAGTTTGATCTCTCCATCTTTTTGAAGTGTTGCAGAAATATTTTCTACTAATTTTGTGAGTGTATCAGAAAAATCAAGCTGAGAAAAACTGTTCGACTGATACAGCAGTTCGTGGACAGAAGCCATTGTTTTAATTCGAACCACACTGTCATTCAATTTTTCTTGCAGATTCAAATTCTTGGATTCAAATGCCTGAAGTTGCATCATTCCGGAAACTACAGCAAGGTTATTTTTAACCCGGTGGTGAATTTCAGCAAGCAATGTTTCTTTCTCAGAAAGAGAGGTCTTTATTCGGGATTGGTATTTTCTTTCCTCAGTTACATCACGACCTATAGATACCCAATGAGTGTACCTTCCTTTATTGTCGGTCACCGGAACCATGGAGATACTGATCCAGAATTCCTCCCCATTTTTTTTGTAATTAAGCAACTCTGCTTCAGCGGGTTCATACTTCTGCATAGCAGTTCTTAATTTCAACCGCTCTTCCTGACTAGTATTAGGGCCATTTAAGAAACTAAGGGTTCGGCCTATTGCAAATTCTTTATCATATCCTGTAAATTCTGTGAAGGCTTTATTCACAAATATGATCTTTCTCCCGGGGAGATCAGACGGTTCTGCCTCGGTTATAACAACGCTTTCATTTGTATTGGTAACTACAGATTCTAATAATTTTAGTTGTTCTTGTTCCTCAATTTCGTGTGTTATGTCCTGCATGGCACCGATCATGCGTATGGGCTTCCCGCTTTCGTCTTTTATAATATATGCACGATCAAAAATATGCTTATAGGTACCATCAGCTGCCTGAAAGCGATATTCCATTTGAAAACGTTCGTTGTCACTTTTTAAAACTTTATCTAAAGTCTTTTTATACAACTTAAAGTCTTCCGGGTGGACTTTATCACGCCACCATGCCTTAACATTATGAATCTCGGTTTTGTCATAACCGAACATTGTTTGAAGGTTACTATTGTAGATCATATTGTCATCAATAATATCAAAATCCCAGATAGTATCGCTGGTTGCTTTATTTACAATATTCAAGCGTTCAAAGCTTTTCTTTAGTTCACGCTCCTGTTCAATTTTTTCAGTTACATCACGCTTGATGGCAATGAAGTTTTTACAATTCCCTTCATCGTCGAAAATGGGATCTATCCGCATATTCAGCCAGTATCTTTCTCCTGATTTGGAGTAATTCAGAATAGTTTCTTCTATAGGTGCTTTTTTTCGCATGGCTTCTGAAAGTCGCTCAATGACCTTGGGATCGCTATCCTCACCTTGTAAAAAGTCCCCGGGTTTAAGGCCTTTGACTTCAGAAAATGAGTATCCGGTTAATTTCTCAAATGCATCATTGACCCAGGTAATTCTGCCTTCCGGCCCACTTATGATTACAGTGTCGTTGGTTTTTGAGGCAACAAGTGATAATTTCCTTAGTTTTTCCTCTCTTCGAATATGTTCTGTTACATTTCTGGAATTGGCTACATATCCTTCCACAGCCGGTTCATCTAGAAGGTTGGTAAGAATGGTTTCAACCCAATAGTAGTTTCCTTTACTATCACTGAGCCTATAAGCTTCTATAAATACTCGTTTTTCTGTTTTAAGATCAGAAAGGTTTTCTTTTACCCGCTTAGCATCATCGGGATGGACCAATTCAATAGCCTTTTGCCCAACATAACTACTAAAGTCTTTGCCAACTGAAGGACTGACGTACGTAAATCTGAATTCATTGTCCAGTATCCCGATTAGATCAGAGCCTTCCTGAACCAAAGCTTTAAATCTCCGTTCACTCATTTCTTTTTCTTCCGTTGAGATACGGAGCTGAATGGCATTTGAAATGTTGGATGCTATGGTTCTTAAATATTGAATTTCTTCTTGGTTCCAAATTCGCTCAGTAGTGCAATCGTCAAATCCTATGAAGCCGTGAAATATACCATTTACAAATACAGGGATGTGCAGAATAGATATGATATCTTGTTCTTCAAGTATCGATTTAAGCCGTTCATCTTCGATATCTTTTACAATGGCTTGGTAAACATTATTTTTCTGAAGCTTCGGAAAATGCTCCTCATAATCTTCGATCTTTATGTTTTGGATCTCTGGATTATCCATTTGAGGTTCTACCTGATCACAGGACCATTCAATACGCTGACTGATTAAATTTTCACCGGTTTCAGGATCTGGATGAGTTTGAAAGTAATAAACCCGTTCTACTTCAACAGCTTGTCCAACCAGATCAAAAGTCTTGGACAAGGCTTCCAGCCAATTCTCATTTTTTATTAGAGCCCCTGTCACTTTTGCGTTTGCAGCCAGAAGGTCACTTTTTTGCCTGACGTTCTTTTCTGCTTTTACCTTCTCGGTGATATCTTCCGCCAAAGCCATACGCATGCGTCTTCCATCAATAGTGATCTCACTGGTACTGAGCTCAACATCAAAAACCTCTCCATCTTTTCTTTGATGTTTAACTTTTGAGTGGTAGTACCCGCTGGTATTTTCATCAATCTTTTTGATCTTTTCCTGAAAATCAGGAACTGATTCCTCGGGTCTGATATCTGTTAGATGAAGTCCAATAAATTCCTCTTTAGTGTACCCATACTGCCGGACTGTAGCTTCATTTACATCAGCTATAGTACGCTTCTCCACATCGATCAAGAACATTGGCTGAGGGGAGAGGTTAAAGATATCCCGGTACTTACTTTCAGACGCCTGAAGTGACTGTCTGATCCTGTTTCGCTCCATACTGTAGGCGATTACTTTTCCGAGAACAAAAGGACTTATTTCGTCCTTCAAGAGATAATCGGAAACGCCCATACTAAGGGTCTTTAATCCGAATTCCTGATTTTCATAACCGGTTAAAACTACAATCGGAATTGCTGATGATATTTCTGTTATACTTTTAACCAAATTCTCACCGCTCTTATCAGGGAGAGAAAGGTCCAGTAATAGTACATCTATAAGGTTTTCCTTGAGGGCATCAGCAGCTTCTTTAAAGGTAGTAACATGTATAATTTCGGGTGACGGAAGGGCATCATTCAGATATTCCCCAATAAGAACAAAGTCTCCGGGGTTATCTTCAACTACCAGTATTCTTAGATCTTTTTGAATAGCCGCCATTATAATAAAATGCCTTATTTATTTTTTGATGGTAATTGTACAATAGATATCCAGAAATTTTCTATGGAAGCTATCACCTCGAGAAAATTACTAATATCAACAGGTTTGGTAATGTAGCAATTTGAATGATTTTCGTAGGATTTCATTACATCTATTTCATCGGAAGAAGTGGTAAGCATGATAACGGGAATATGCTTTAGGTCATCACTGCTTTTAATATATTTTAAGACTTCGTGACCATTCATTTTTGGGAGGTTGATATCAAGAAGAACTAAATCCGGACTTTGAGCATCTTCAAAACCCTCATTTTGTTCCAGGTATTGAATAGCTTCCCAGCCATCCCGTACCACTGAAATAGAATTCTTGACTTTTCCTTCATCAAGTGCCTCTGTAGTTAAAACGATATCACCCTCATTATCTTCTACAAGTAGAATATGTATATTTTTAGCCATCATAACATCGCTCTTTTTTAAGTTTACTTTGTGCCCCAATACTTAGAATGTTCGTAAAGATATTTTATGTACGAACAACTACAATATTTACTTTTTTAAGGTAAAATAAAAAATACTTCCTTTTCCTTCTTCAGAGTCCACCCAAATTTCCCCACCATGCTGTTCCACGATTTTTTTTGAGATAGCAAGTCCCATTCCGGTTCCCTGATATTTTTCGCGAGAATGGAGTCTTCTAAAGATCTCAAAGATATCTTCCTGATGTTCTTTTGATATCCCAATTCCGTTATCCTTGATCAAAAACTGCCAATGAGTGTCCAATTCTTTAGCGTCAATTTCAATAACCGGAGTCTGTTCATCACTCTGATATTTAAGTGCATTGGTCAAAAGATTTTGTATCAACATTTTAAAAGTAACAGGAACAACATTCAGCGTGGGCATGGTTGAGTAGGTGATCTTGGCTTCACTATTGTCCACATCTGCTTTAATAGATCGTATGATTTCACTGATCACCATGTTTACATCAACAGGCTCATATTCATTATATAACCTTCCTACCCGTGAGTATTCCATGAGCTCATCAATAGAGTTGCTCATCCGGTGAGCCCCGTCCACCGCAAAGTGTATATACTGATGTGCTTTTTTATCTAATTTGGGGCCGTATTTTTTTTCAAGCAGTTGCATAAAACTGCTGATCATTCGCAGGGGTTCTTTCAGATCATGAGAAATCGTATATGCAAAACGCTCCAGTTCTTCATTTTTTGAATTCAGGAGTGATATGGATTCTTTTAGTTGACCCTGTTGACTTTCAATTTCAGCCCTGAGATTATTTTCCTGAATTATAGTGGATTGCAATCCATGAAACAGAATAGGAATTAAAATGACTGCTACCGCGCTAAGAAAGATCAGGTTTACTGAAACTGCGATCCATGAATCAAGGGCATATTGAGAAAAGATCCCAAAATCTATCCATTCGTAATGTAGTATTACTCCAATGCCAATACAGGTTATACAATTTAAAGCTAGAGTGAAGTAGCCATATTTTTTATCGAGGCTTAGAATTACAAAAATGGTAATGGCTAAAAGGTAGAGCAAGCCTGGGCCTTGTAAACCGAGGTATAAGAGAAGGGCGACCGAAATTATGTAAAGAGCACCATTGAAGACCAACTTCCGAGTGAATACGTTGATTTTTGGGAAAAAGGCTATAGATAGAACTGATACCATAGCTACAAAGTCCACAAAAATCAGGCCTTTTAGGTCGTTAACATAGGCCATATATATTCCAGGTACCACAGACAAAAGGCTATAAGGGATCAGGTAAATAACAGAAGCCGCAAAAAGCCGATTCTGCCAGTAGGTTAGGGAGGTATCAGCAACCAGCTCATCCGTACAGTTTCGAGTGATCAGCTCTTTATATTTAAGCCAATATGATTTCATTGATGCCATATTAATAGTTTGTCACAAATTTTTATTAAGGGTAAAAAAGAAGGTGCTTCCTTTTCCCTCATCTGATTCCACCCAAATATCACCGCCATGCCTTTCTATGATCTTTTTGCCGATAGCTAAACCGATCCCGGTTCCCGAGTAATTTTCTCGAGTGTGTAAGCGCTGAAATAGCTGGAATATATTATGTTGAAATTCTTTGTTAATGCCTATGCCGTTGTCTTTGAAGCTAAACTGCCAGTGGGAATCGAGTTCTTTGGCAGATACATGGATCTGAGGAGAATTTCCGGGAGTATGATATTTTAATGCGTTATTAAGCAGATTTTGGAATACTTGTTTTATGGCACCAGGGTTTACCTTTAATACCGGAAGCTGATCGATAATGATCATAGCCTTTGTCTCCTTGATATGTGATTGCTCCAGGGCTTTGGCGTCTTCAAACAGTTTATTCAGGTCACATTCTTCACGAACCGATTTGTCTTGGTTTAGTCTTGAATAATTCAACAGATCCAGAATGATCTGACGCATTCGTTGAGCTCCATCTACCGCATAATGGATATATGATGCTGCCTTTTCATCAAGCTGATCTTTATATTTTTTCTCGAGCTGGGTGAGAAAACTCGTTACCATTCGTAACGGTTCCTGAAGGTCATGAGAGGCAACATAGGCGAATTGTTCGAGTTCTGCATTAGAAGCAGTGAGTTCGTTGGCTCGTTGTTTTAGTTGAGCATTAAGTTCTTCAAGCTTTTTCCGAGCAACTTTTTGTTCAGTTATATTTTTAAAGAACACAGAAATGCCTTCCGGGGCGGGGTAGGAGCTTATACTAAACCATTTGTTGAGGGATTCATAATAATC
>Ga0136558_1000163_pt1 | contig 39535 bp, 39 predicted proteins | sample AntRauTorckE6833_FD_101391 | JGI IMG/M metagenome (GOLD analysis project Ga0136558, IMG submission 101391) | Saline lake microbial communities from Rauer Islands, Antarctica - Metagenome Torckler E6 #833 | ecosystem: Environmental > Aquatic > Non-marine Saline and Alkaline > Saline | place...
CTGACGTAGATGCTATCTCGAAGTTAACGCGGTAGGTTACTCCAGCAGCATTCGCTTCGGACGAGCTAAGACGAATCTCGCGATCGCCAAGCAGTGTGTAGGCGCTGGCGGATCGACTGACGAGGATTGGCGCTGCACTCGCAAGCAGCATCAAACCAGCGACAACCAAAGCCGTAGGCCGTTTAAGTTTTTCTATAAAAACCATATTATATTTTCTCCTTATATTTTTTGATTTTTTATTTTAGTACTAGCATTGCAAACTATAGCATAAGCAAGTAAGGTGTACAAAACGAAGTGTGATAACTTATCCACAACTAGGCTTGAACGTATACGACAAGCTGCTGAATGTCTACCCTAGTAGCGACCCGTAGCAATGAAGTCTAGTGTCGTAACGTATATACCTGGTTCGGTCGTGTTGTCGATGTTACCAAGGAACACGAGAACTCCGGTAGACCAGTCACCTGCAGTCTTTGAAGCAATGACGTCACCGTATGCACCGTCTACTCGCCCTTCTGGATCGACATTATCTAGATCGAAGGCGAACTGGGCATTATTATCGTTACCAGTACCCTGTCCTTGCGTCGTACCCGCACAGTTTCCATTATTGTATGGAGCAGTAGGTGTAAGCCCGGCTACGCCACCGCCTGTGTCACGGTAGTTACAAAAGCCGAACTGCTCGTTGCCTTCATTGCTGACTACGGCTGTTCCTCCAACAGAATCAATCGAGAAACTTCCCGAAATAAGTGTGCCACCCTTCATTCGGATAGTCGCACCGGTTGAAGCATTCGTAGTTATGTTGTATTTGGCTTCTTTGCTAATTGATGGACTGATTGAATCAAGCACACCATTGGCGTCGCCCAGTACTACTGGGTCAGTTACTGCGTTACAGTCAGTTAAGTCATACGCAGGTGCACCAGAAGCTGCGTATACACAAAACGTAATACGTTCCTGAACCTTAGCTTGTACTGTAATCAGATCAGCTGTACTAAGCGCGATACCACCAGCGTCAATCATAGCGCCAACGGCTTCAGGGTCAGCAACCGTATAGCCATTTGCGTTAGTATCCGATCCGTACGTCATGATTCGAGCATAGAACGTACCTGTGTCGCTTGGGTTATTGACACCTGTTATTTCAAAGTCAACGCTGTTACCAGCGGCAAGAGCAGTCGCCGGCGTAGCAGTCGTTAGGGTGAAAGTGTTGTTGCCGGTGCCAGTTGTAGCTTCTTCTGAAGCTGCGGCAGACCAAGTTGAGACATCAACGTCTCCTGCATCGCCGTTTGCAAACGTATTGCTGACAACGAAATCTGTCGGTACGGTACATGACGTATCACCGATGATTGGTGTGTTTTCACAAAATGTTACGACGATACCACCAATATCTGACGTAGATGCTATCTCGAAGTTAACGCGGTAGGTTACTCCAGCAGCATTCGCTTCGGACGAGCTAAGACGAATCTCGCGATCGCCAAGCAGTGTGTAGGCACTGGCGGATCGACTGACGAGGATTGGCACTGCACTCGCAAGCAACATCAAACCAGCGACAGCTAAAGCCGTAGGCCTTCTTAAAAAATCTGAAAAAATCATAAATGTTTCCTTTTTATTTTTTGGTTTTATTGTTTGTATTTAAACAGTAGCATATTGAATACAGTGAATACAATGCTTTTACGGTTTAGTTTTCCGCAATCTTATCAATACGAATTAGTAACGACCGGTCGCAACAAGTACATGGCTAAAGTCATACTGACCCGAAGGGGTGGCATTCGAAATATTGAATATATACGAGATTGTGAAGAAGGTCACACTAGTACTTTCCTGAGAGAATGCAATTGCGTCACCTTTATTATAAAGAAAACTGTCTGCTTGAGCATAATCAGATGAAACTTGACCGAACGAAAACGTGGCGTCTGGTGATTGAACAGGGTTTACGCCAACAGCTGGGCTTGTGTTCTCTACAAGATTAATACCGAACTGCTCCGTACCTGTTGTGGATACGGTTGGCTCCGTAGGCGATTGGAACTGGTAGCTATTTGTTGCATTCGTTGGAGGATCTGCGTCAGTAGTGACAGTGTAACCACCTGCCTGCCAGGCTCGAACATAAAATTGCCCTTGAGCTGTACTGGTTTGGGCTATGTCAAGATAGCCTAGGTCAATATTGTCGCCTGTAACGACAAATTCGATATATGGTTCATCAGTTGTATTAAAACCAGCAAAAGCCCGAAAGTTCGTACTGTTAAGCTCACCAATACCAAGCTCACCAACTGTCGCCCGAGCGCTGAAACTATCGGACGTAAGATCGGTTTCTCCACCGGTGCCAAAAATTGTCTGATCGACTCTATAATTAGGCGACGAAGATGTCTGCGCAAGGACAATCATGGGCGTGGCTACAAGTACTAGTGTGCTAATGCTGATAATTCCGAGTAATTGTTTCATATTTGTCTCACTGCTTGGGTTAAAGTATAGCGTACCATAAGCGTATTTTGCATAAAAATCTTTAACGATTGTGCTTATTCATAGTATGATAGATAGCAATACAGGGTATTATTATTTTTTATGGAAAATACAGACAACAACGAGAACAATGATTTAAACACTCTCGAAGATCCGGGAACAGTAGTAGGTGGAACCGGTCAACCGGGTGCCCAAGGACCAGCAGGAGGTGATACGCCACCGCCAAAAAAGAAAAAACGCAAATTTTCGGTTCGTGGTTTTATCGCAAAACTAAACATATACTTCTTGTTTTTTGTCCTGGTGGTAATTATTGCGAGCTTAATCGTCTATGTCGGCTATCAGCGCGACAGAGATGCCATGATTGAGGATGAGGAAATATTCTCTCAAGAACTAACGGCTGAAGAACTTGCCGAGTTGGCAGGAAGTGACAGCCGAGTCGGTGACCCTCAACAAACGCTAAGCGTTGAGTCAAATGCCGTATTCGCCGGTCAAGTACTTATCCGTGATAGCCTAGATGTCGCCGGAACTATACGAGTCGGCGGTAGCTTAAGCCTTCCGGGCATTACTGTATCTGGTACAAGTAACTTTGACCAAATACAGGCAAACAATCTTTCAATTGCCGGTGATACTAATGTACAGGGCCAGCTCTCTATCGAGCAGAACCTAACTGTCAGCGGTGGAGCCAGTTTTGGAGGCGCCATATCAGCTCCATCAATAGTTGTTGATTCTCTGCAGTTAACAGGCGACCTACAAGTTAACCGACACATCGATGCTGGCGGCCCAACTCCTTCAGTATCCAGAGGTGGTGCTATTGGCTCGGGTGGAACCGTATCTATCAGCGGTACAGATACTGCCGGTACAGTTGTGATAAACCCTGGTGGTGGTGCCGGGAGCGGACCTGTTGCGACAGTCACGTTTGCGAACGGCTTCAGCCAAACACCTCACATCGTCGTAACGCCAGTAAACCGATCAGTCGACTACTATATTACGAGAAACACAAACAGCTTTACGATATTTATAGCAGGTGGCCTGTCATCAGGCAGTTTCGCTTTCGACTACATCGCAATCGATTAAAAATTAAGCCCTTGTTCCGATATTTTCCCAGTCCGTAAAGATGAAAAGCTAGACGTCAAGAAAAACGACAACTTCGCTTTTCTTAACGTGCATAATTCCCTGCTCAATACTAATCTTCTCTTCACCCGATACAGTTCTGATAATGAGCTCGCCGGGGTTTAGCAGTGTCATGAAGTTATGGTGTTTTGACAAAATATCAAACTGGCCAGTATCGTTCTCTCCGGTAATACTGATTGCCTCGCCATCAAAGTACGTTTTATACGGTGCATGAACCTTAACATGCATCGTTTCATTACCGGACTCTTTTTGTGTTGCAGCGAGTATGACGTTCTCGTCGGATTTTTTATTACTCTTATCGACCATAAAACACCTGGGTAAAATATCTCATTATGCGATAATCTCTTCGATGCTTCGCAGTGTTTCTTCGCGTGAGTAGAATTCACCCGGAACACCCGTATGTTTGGTCATAACTGTCATGTTTTGTGTGAAGTTCTTCATAAGTTTTTTGGCTTTTGCGTAATCAGCACGATCGGCTGGTGATAATTCGTTCTCGCCGATGATAGCAATAATACCCTTAAGCGATTCATATTTTTGCAGGAGTGACTGAACCTGAACGCTTAATACATAATGCCGATCGCCCACAACTTCAGGCGTCAGTAGTGACGACATGGTTAAACTCAGGTCAACTGCAGGACGGATGCCTTGCTCGGCAACTTTACGAGAAAGAACAATTGTCGAATCAAGCTCGTGCTGAATCATCTGTACAGCTGGGTCAGATAAGTCATCCGCCGGGACATAAATGGTTTGTACCGAGGTAATGGAGCCTTTTTCGTTTGAACTTAGGCGATCCTGCAAGACTTTAATATCAGAGAAAATAGTCGGTTCATAACCACCTTCACTCGGTACCTGGTCCAAAATTGTCGCCAGTTCGTTGCGTGCCTGGATAAAACGATACATGTTATCCGCAAAAAACAAGATATTCTTGCCCTCATCATCACGAAACGATTCAGCCAGCGCAACCGCTGTTGTTGCAATAAGCGAACGTTGCACAGGGTTTTCATTCATCTGTGCGAAAAACATACACGTGTTCTTTAGAAGATCATTCTCGCGCAAGGTATCCCAAAGTTCATGACCCTCACGAATACGCTCACCAATACCGGCAAAGAACGAAAGTCCAGAGCCACTATTTGCTACATTATTAATAAGTTCCATCGTAAGCACGGTCTTACCTACGCCGGCTCCTCCGATAATACCAATCTTTCTACCTTTGACGAACGGTGTAAAGAAGTCGATGACTTTTATACCAGTTTCTAGTATCTCTGGTTTAGATATTTTAAAATCATTCGAACGACCTGGAAGTTTTAAAATGTCTTTATATACCATGTCATCGCCAGTAATTGCCGGCTGTCCGTCCAACGGCTCTCCCAATGCGTCTAAGATACGGCCTATAGTTTTTTCGCCAGTTGGTATTTCGATGCCTTTACCAGTACGGATCGCACTCATGCCTTTTTGTACGCGTCTGTCCGACCGAACATTCAGGCACATGGCAATACCACCAACTTCGAGGTGGTCTACAAGTAATTTCGTCTGGAAACCATTATCTACGATTATAACCTCACCGATTCGAGGCGCATCACTGTCAAACTGAACGCGGACGACTAAATCTTTGATTGATACGATAAAACCGCTATTCATTACGAAACCCTCGACTTGCTTTTCTTCATGCCATTAATAATCTCTTTCAGTCGCTGATCCTTGATGGCTCGACGGGCACGGTTATACATCAGGTGAAGTTCGTCTTTTGCCTCATCGGCACGTTCATGGGAGGCAGACATCGCCCGGAAACGACTAGCGTACTGGGCAAGCTTGGAATCAAGGATCAACTGGCTGATTGCAATTTGCATCATAGTACTTTCGAGGTGGTCAACCACGTCATAGGTACTTGGTTCAAATATGTAGTTTGCCTCACTGATAATGTCCTCTTCTTTTTCCTCTTCTGCTTGTTTACCTTTTTGAGCCACCGCAGAGGACAGTTCAATACGCTTTACATCCTGGACCATCAAACTGACGTATTGCTGATAAAACACACTGGCTGATTTATACTTCTGGACTTCACGGATAATTGGAGTTACATTTATGTTCTGGTCTTTTTTTGGCAGTTTATAGTACTTCTTGTACGACACTCCACGCTGAGCCAGCTGAATAGCGCCGTGATGCCCGATTACGATGATATCGTTTTTATCAGCGTTATATGACCGCAACATAAGTTTGATAAGTTTTTGGTCAATGTCACCACTGAATCCACCTTCGGCAGTGATGATAATAAACAATTCTTTATCTATAATTTCTTCGTCTGTATTGCCACGGCCAAACCCAAATATCGGGCTTACGCGCAACTGCGAATAAATACCCCAGAGTTCGTTAAAAAACTGCGTTGCCTGGAGCACTTGGGTCTTAATCTGGGCGATACGCATACTCGCGATACCCTCAAACGCGCCAGTGAGCTCCAAGAGTGTTCCCATAGCCACTTCATCTCGATGAATCTCTGATGGGTGCCTCATTTTTTATGCTCCTTCTTGGCAGGCTCTGCGGGTTTTTCTTCTTCCTTCTTTTCAGCTTGCTTCTCAGGAGCTCCCTTCAAATGGACAAGACACTTTTCTTTTAGGGCTGCTTTGACTTTATCGTAGTCTTCCTCTGCTTGTATCTTGCTAGCAAAATCGGTCAGGTTTAGTTTGAGGTTGCTCATATCAAGCGTCTCACCCTCTTCCACGTTCAGGACAATATCTATAGCAAGTTGCTGCGCTGTAAGCGAATACGTAACGCCGGGTGCCTGCGTAAATAGTTCGAATAGCTTTTTACCAGTGTCGAGAGCTCGCTTAGCCTCAAGCGCTAACTCTGATCCAAAGTGAGAAAACTCTTCTGCCTGCCGGTAGTCAGCTAAAAGTTTCAGTGTTTGAGAAGAGAGATCTTTTTGACGCTTGTTGTGACCGATACCACCAGCACGCGTAACAGACAACCCTGTATTCAAAGCAGGGCGAATACCGTTACGGAATATATCCATGTCTAAAATCCACTGACCATCAGTAATCGACATGATGTTCGTCGGCAAGTAGGCCGTGATGTCACCACCGGCTGCGTTCACGATTGGAATACTCGTTAAGTGCTTGCCAGTGCTTTCAAGCCGTCCGGCCCGTTCCAATAGACTCGAGTGCGCATAGAACATATCTCCAGGGTACGAGTCACGACCCGGACTAACCCCAGACAAAAGCGCAATTTCACGGTAGGCATGAGCGTGGCTGGTAAGGTCATCATAAATAATGATGGTATCTTGGTTGCATTTTTGCCACAAGTACTCCGCCATAGAACAGGCGACGTACGGAGCGATATAGCTCATGATAAGCGACTCAAACATGTTTGATACGACAACAATCGCCTTCTCCAAGCCACCGTTCTCCTGAAGGCTAGAAAGCAATGCATCTACATCACTACGTCGCTTCGCGATCAGCGCGTAAACAACGACTTGATCAGTATTTTTCTGGTTAATCGTTAGTTGGGTTGCAAGCGTACTCTTTCCTGACTTGCTGTCACCAAGAAGTGCCATGCGCTGTCCTCGAACAATCGGAAAAAGTGCGTCAACGGCCGTAATCCCACTTTCAAGCTGATCGCTTAATAACTTGCGAGCGTATAGCGGAGGGGCTGTATTAAATACCGGCCACACACCGTCGGCTGCAATCGGCCCTTTTCCGTCAATCGGCTCGCCGGTTACGGTCACGACACGCCCGATAAAATCTTTGCCGACACGGCAGACAAGCTCTTGGTGTTGAACAACTGCCGTCATACCAATACGCAACGGTTCATTGCCAAGGTGTAGCACTACAACAGTGTCACGGAATATCTGGTGTACGAAGCCCTTACTGCCGTCTTCGAATAAAATTAATGCCTGGATTGAACATGGCTGAAGCCCGCTCAAGGTAATTAAGAAGGCGTCAACGGCCAATACTTCGCCGACAGGATTACCAGCAGCGGCAAGTTTATCAAAGTGCTGATTACCAGAATTCATGACGTAGCCTCGGTCTCAGAAGGAGTTTTTAGATTGGCGATGTGCTTCATCAGCAAGCCACGTTTTTGCTTGAAATCTTCTCGGAGACTCATATCGAATATTTTATTCGTCGAGCGCAGAACACAACCTGCTCCAATATTAGGTTGCAGACCAATCTGCACAAGCACCAGCGGGTGGACTGCCCCTCGTAAATAATCCATGAGTTTTTGAAGAAAAAGTGGCGATGGATCAGCCCCAAAACTAATATGCAGACGTGGCGCTTTTGCCTTGACCTCTTCTAAGAATGCCTGGAGCCGCTCACGGTCTTCTTTTTGCAACATATTAAGGTTATTGGCAGATACCAGTTCATCAAAAAGTTTACTCGATTTGGGAAGCTTCATCGACGTACCTGGCTCTCGGATGGCTGCTTGGTTCAAAAACTCCGCCAAGTCATCCATCTCACGTGTAAGCCGGCCAATATCTATATACCCAACGACCGATATAGGAAGTTGTAAGTAATTTTGCGTGCTACTATGCTCCGTCACTTAAATCCCTAATAATGGCTTCTTTATTGGCTTCAATATCCGAAATAATGTAGTCCAGCTGATCGTTCAAATCAATCTGGTTGCCGATAGCGGCCAGTACGTAGTGATTGACGATATCTCCAAGGTTTTCCTCAAATCGACCGACCATTCTGGTCTTTTCTGCTTCAATCTCCTTAAGAAGCTGTTGCCCCATCATCTGGCGTTGTTCTTCAATAGCCTCTTGGGTTTTGGTGATGGATTCAATCGCCATTTGCTTGGCATCGGTGATAGATTCTTCGTATTTTGAAAACTCGTCTTGAAGTTTTGCCGTGATTTCATTTTTCATGAACTCATTTAACTGTGAGGTCGTTAAACGAAGGTCTTGTTGCAAGAACATGGCATTTTCGCCAATGATTTTTTCGAAGTGCAAACGGCCACGGTTTCGAAGCTCCTCACGAAACTCGTCGTTAAAAATATGCTCGACATCTTTTTCGGCACCCTCAAGATACGTGTTGTCGGCTCCGGATTGTTTATGAGACCCGCCAGATGAAACGCGCAACGCCACCCATATAAAGGCACCCGTCGAAGCGGCGATACCGGTAAGTATTGCTGCTAATGCGAATGTATCCACGCGTTGGTCCCACCTCTCCTGTAAATAAGCATTACAATCTTACTAATAAATATACCGCAAATACACCGATAATGAAAATGATTAACCCCACCATTATCACCTGTAGCATGCTTCTTATAATTGACTTCTTTGATAACGGGTTTCTACCAATAGAGATAATACTGCTCCTGACACCGCTGTACATCAAACTACCAGCAATGAATGTACTCACGACGAACACAAAGACAGCGATATACACACGAGCAGCCGGTACAGGTTTACCTGCTAAAGTCTCGGCCGCACGGCGCAAGAAATCAGGCAAGTTTGCTTCTGTAGGCTTTTGAAGCGGGTTTGGCCCAGCCAGTACGTCAGCCTGTACTCTGCCGATAGAAACAGTCGTATCTCCGGCCTGCGCCGTACTGCTAGCATTGGAGCCGTCAAAGTCTGAAAGCGCCCGAGCGATGACAACTGGGGCGATATCATCAACCTTCATACCAATACCTTCCAGCGAAGAAATTGTAATGAAATCACCTGCCTTGATAGGGCCGTTCTGGGTACTCACTAACACCTGATATCGTCCTTGCGTAGCGACAAATGTCTGTTCATCGCCTTCAGATAATGTAACGGCAGCATCGTTGGCATTGATTACTATTCCGTACAACGCTTGCACCGTAGCCAAGTCAGCCGGTGTTACACGACCCTGATCTTCTTGATCGAGAATGACGATAATACCCCGTTCCAGTGTCGTGTCTGAACGAAATCCTTGGGCAACGGTCTGCGCATTAATTGGACTATTAACGCCTAAAAATATAAGCGCCAGCAATCCAGACATTGCGAGAATGCGATAGAACGATATCCATTGCTTAATTTTTGTCTTTATCACAAAATGTTTCTTTACGTTTAAAATTACGGGTTCATTATAACGCTATTGGTTTAGTCTATGCAACTCGGGCAAGCGCATCGACAGCATGGTGAACATCGGCCTCTGTAGTGGCCCTACCCATCGAAAAGCGCAAACTAGCACGAGCGAGCGCATCTGATATGCCCATAGCCTGCAGTACATGCGACGGCTCACTGAGGTCGTCGGCACTACAAGCAGATCCAGCAGCCGCAAGTATACCCTGTTCTTCGAGCTGTAGTAGCACGATTTCGTTACTCGTACCGGGGATGGTGATGTGTACGTTATTGGCAAGCCGATGCTTGCTTGATCCGTTTATAACGGCTGAGGGAACTGTCGAGAGGAGCTCTTCTATAAATATCTTCTGCAGGCCATGCATACGCTCAGCCTCTTCGGACTTTATGCTCTGGACGCCATCCAGCGCCACCGAAAAACCGACAGACTGAGCGATGTTTTGGGTACCGCTCCGGCGGTTTTTTTCCTGACCGCCACCAACAATCAATGGCTTCAAGCTAATATCACGACGTACAAATAGGCCACCAGACTGCTTTGGGCCGTAAATTTTACCGCCATTTAACGTCATCATGTCAACACCGAGTCGCGATACATGCAGGTCGAGATAGTTTGGCCCTTGGCAGGCATCAGTGTGGACGTAGAGAGGCGTCTTAACACCTCGCGTTGACCTATCTATGCGAATCTCTTCGGCTTTTTTTGTGACCTCTCGAATCGGCTGAATAACACCTATCTCGTTGTTAGCGTACATGACACTTATCAAGACTGTACTGTCGTCGACTAGACTATCGAGTTCGGTCGCAGACACTCGACCGCTTTCGTCGACGGACGTCGTTTTGTGTGCGTAGCGCTCAGCTGGACGCAACACTGCGTCGTGTTCGATAGCACTGACAACACAGTTGCCTTCTGGGTACTGCTCCATAATGCCAAAAATAGCGAGATTATTTGCTTCAGTGCCACCTGCCGTAAAAATAAACTCGTTTGACCGGCATCCCAGCCAATGGGCTACCTGCGAACGCGCCTGCTCTAGCGAATGAAGCACATCTTTTGCCGGTGCATACAATGCCGATGAATTATAAAATCGTTCCTGAGAATACGGTTGCATTGCCAAAAGCACCTTATCATCGATAGGAGTTGCGGCAGCGTGATCAAAATAGGTGTATTTCATAGTGTCGTAGTATATAGCAATCCCTATGGAAGATGGGGAAATTTTAGGCGATGACCCGAGCTAGACTGGACTTACGCACAATCCCTGCAATCTCAGAACCATCAGATGAGCAATCAACCAGTTTTTAGCGGCCTCAAGCACGATTAAAACGTGGCGTTTTGTTTTGGGGTCGCTATAGAGCAAGCGAAGCCGACCGGCCGGAAAACAGATGTTTACGCGTAAGAGTTTGCGTACAGCTGTTCTTTGACAGCGGTTTTGTAGGCTTGCGTTGCATCGTAGAGATGCAGAGCTTCTTCATTTTCAATAGAGCGGTACTGTCCGTCCTGGAACTTGAGCACTCTATCTGGCCGTACATCGTAACGGGTTGTACGGACCTTTCGCTGACCATCAGCAATCCATTCCTCGTGCCAAACCCAAGTGTATTCGTCTAGGCAAAAGAATTCTCGTCGACCGCCGGGTTTTACCTCGCCAAATAGCGAGCCGCCTATTTTAGCTTCGTGTCGAATAAGATTACGATACAACTCAGCTTTTCGTTGTTCGTGCTTTTGGCTAAAAGTCTGATTAAGCAGCTTCTTGAGCATCTACAATCCTTTGCTGAGCAGCTTCAGTTGACTGAGCAGTAGAACTCGCAACAGCCCTAAAGTTAGTGACGTTGTCTGGGGTGTGTTCTGTGTGACCAATGCCAGATATATCTGGCGCAACTTCTGGTGTGATTACGGTGCCGATTTCTGGAGCTGTCTCGGTCGACATTTTTAACGCGTCGGCCACGTTACGGCAGGCACGGTCTATCATTTCAGCGCGAGTCTGTAATTCGCCTGATGGTCCTTTTTCTGGTGATGGGTGTGATTCAAATAAACTCATAAACAGTACTTCCTAGATACCAAACAGTTTTTCGGCGTTTTGTGTAGTTTTTTTGGCTAATTCATCGATGGATTCGCCTCTGACACCACACAAAAACCTCGCCGTCTCCACAACATGCTTCGGCTGACAGATTGTACCACGATATGGAACAGGTGTCAAGAAGGGGGCATCTGTTTCCAACACCATAGAAGATAATGGAACCGCCTTGGCCATATCTAACTGTGCGTTGTCTTTGGTAAACGTCAGGATACCATTTAGCCCGACGTAGAGATTGCGCGATAGAACCTTATCCAATACGTTCTTTCCAGCTGTAAAGCTATGAACCACTCCTTTTATACCAGAAAAATTGTCTAATATCGGAAAAAAATCTTCAAAAGCATCCCTGACATGAAATATCACCGGCAGATTTTTTTTCTGGGCTAGTTCTAGCTGGAACTCCAGCAGTGATATTTGTGAGGATTTGGGCGAATGGTTATAGTAAAAATCCAGCCCGCACTCACCGATGGCCGTAACGGCAGTATCATCGGCCAATTCTTCAAACGCCCGCAATGCGTCTTTGTCAGATACGTAATGATGTGCCCCGTGCGGGTGGATGCCAATCGAAACCCAGACACCATCGTGGGTTTTTGCGAAGTCAACACCGGATCGGCTATCTTCTAGCGTACAGCCAACACTCAGCATTTTACTGACGCCAGCTTCTTGGGCGTCACGCAATACCTCGCCAGCATCTAAGCTATAATCATCAAAATGTATATGACAGTGGGTATCTATAAAACTACTCATATTGTGCCTTCGCGGTTTAGGTGGTTTCTCGCTCAACCCGCGGAAACAGTGTTCCTTCTGGCAAGCGAACAACACCGTCCTTGAAGATTGCCTGTATCTTTTCGGCAGTTTCGGGCAAAAACGGCTCTAACAATTCGGCAATTTGTAGTAAACAGCCGGCCTGGTAACTCAAAATATCGCCCAAATGCACCGGATCGTTTTCTTTGGCGACCATCCAGGGTTTTTGCTCGTCGATGTACTGGTTTAGTCCCCTGACCTGTAGCCAGACTTCTTCTAGCGCCCGGTCAAACTGACAGCGCTCAAGCGCCTCGCGGTATTTTGCCGTATCGTGGCCTGGAACAGTAATATCGCCGATAATCCCTTCTTGGTACTTCTGAATCATAACGGCGGTTCGTTGCACCGTATTACCCAGCTCGTTCCCGAGCTCGTTGGTATAGGCGTCGTGGAACTTCTGCCAGCTAAAGTCGCCGTCACCGTATGACGGGATATGACGCAAGAAATAATACCGACAGGCATCGGCGCCGTATGTTTCTACAACTTCTTTAGGATGCACGACGTTACCAAGACTCTTGCTCATCTTTTGCCCGTCAGAGTTTATAAACCCATGCGCGTACAGCTTTTTGGGCAATGGCAGACCCAGGCCGAGTAAAATACCCGGCCAAATAGCGGCATGAAACCGCAGTATGTCCTTGCCTATTACCTGCACATCGGCCGGCCAGTACTGCTTAAAGTCATCGTGTTCTGGGTAGCCAAGTACGGTGATGTAGTTCATAAGCGCCTCGAACCAAACATACATGACCTGGGTTGTGTCGTCCGGCACCGGTACGCCCCACGATAACTTTTCAATTGGTCGCGAGATACTAATATCATCCAACCCGTCATTAATAACATGCAGAATTTCATTTTTTCGTGATTTTGGAATAATCTCGAATTCACCAGAATCGATTGCCTGCTTGATACGGTCTGTGTAATTACTTAAGCGGAAAAAGTAGTTTTCTTCGCTGATGCTTTGGTAGGGTTTTTGATGGATCGGACAGACATCGCCGTTTTCTTTGGCGTGGGCATTGGTAACGAACTCCTCGCAACCAACACAGTACTTGCCCTCATACTTGGCTTTGTAGATATCTTTTTCGAGCGCTTTCCATACCAACTGAGCACGCTTTTCATGAGCCTCGTCAGTAGTACGGATAAACCGGTCATTACTGACATTTAACAGCTTTGCTAAAGATCGAAAACCTTCGCTTATTTCATCTGCAAATGCTCTAGGCTCAACGCCTCTCTCAGTTGCTTTTTCAGCCACCTTACTGCCATGCTCGTCAGTCCCTGTCGTAAATATTACCTCGTTACCCTCTTGTCGGGCGTAGCGAGCCAACACATCTGCCTGCATTAACTCCATACCAAACCCAATGTGCGGGTCGGCATTTACATAAGCAATCGATGTCGTGACGTAGTATTTCATGATGCAAACTCTTCCATTTCAATATTTATTGCCGATGATACATCATCAGATCAATACGTTATACTCTAGTATAACACCGTCAGACTATCAGTCTGTGTTTTTTGAGGATTTTGTCGCCATATGCCACAGCTGGCAGTGCTGACACTTATACGGCACAAGACTCCCGCCACGTTGCCAAGAGGCGGCCAACGCCGCTGTTGCAGCTTGTTTTTTGGTATCAAACTCCATCTTTTCCGCACACGGCAATAGGTTGGCTTCTTCACTCATACACATCATCTTACCACCAAAAAACCCACCAATCCTCACAGTCTGAATAATTACTTAACACGTCAAGTAATAGTAGTAGCAACCACCACATCTAAGCGAATAACTGTACAAGGTTTGTACAAGGTTCAACCTTGTACAGTTACAGTTATTGGCTTTCTGAATCCCGATCGCCATTTGTGTATCTGTTAATCATAAAACTAGTAATTTTTTAAGAAATTAAGGGTCAGACCTTTTTTATGACTATAATTTATGTGGTTTTAGAGGAAGTGTTCGTATTATTTCGCGACGGGTTATGTCGTTCTTTGGATACATATCTACAAGAGAGATGTTATCAATCCGATATTTGTTGCCTTGCTCTAACCTGCCTGCCTTTTGTTTGGTTGCGTGTGGCACGAAACCTTCCCCAACATATTCAGGATGATCAAATTTTGCCAATACCCGCAAAGAAATGTCTAGCAGCGATTCGTGAAGTTGTACAATACCGCTCAATTTGTCCAGCAAAGTTACGGCTACATTCTTGTTAGGCCCAAAATGTGCCGATTCAACGGCCGTAACATCAAACGGAGCAGTAGTCTGGGCTAAATTTTCAAGTTCGCGAATGAGTTCGTCAACCGGACGGCCTAGCACGAACATGTCAAGCAAAGTGGCGTGCAAGGGCCAATCCGTACCGGAAAAATTAAAAGGTGTTTCATGTGGCTCGAAAAAATGAGCAATCGTATACTTCTGCGCCATCCCCTTATCTTAACAGCCCCAAAACAGAAGAGGCTAGCATCAAATTAAGCAAGATAATTTACATTCAATGCTTAAGGCGCGACAGCCGCAGTCTGCTTTTCGGCATCAAACACCATCATATCCTGACATAGCGATGCGCCGGTTTCTTCCCTCAGACTTATAACATCGCCACTAAATATTCACGTTAGTAATATTAGGTTGAAGAAGTGTTTTTCTTTGCAAGAGCACAATTATGCTATTAACAAGAAACTATCCAAACGATTGATTAAAAAACTTTGAAGCCGTTTAGGAAAAACAGTACGAACAAGCAGATCGTGGAATTCTAACGGTACGATAGTTGGCGGATTGAGTGCAGTTTGGAATTTCTTCTTGAAGCGCGCAAAAAAGGCGTATTAAAATACGTCGATTGCGCACTGGAAAGAAAAATATCCAAAATGTGCCAAGAGAATTGGCGGAGTTTTTGGCTATGCCAAAAAGCAGGCCAACCCGCCCGTTAGCTGTCTAAATAATTCTGGCAGAAGCGTTCAAAGATGGCGTTAGTCCAGCCGAAGCCGACTTGCGTCGGATACAGCCCCTTCATCGGAGGCTTATGTGGTTGCACGACATTATATTTTTCCAAAAAAACGCCGTTTTGGTTGAACCAATCAAGATTTGTCTTTATCCATTTACGGGCAATCTTTCGAGCTTCACTGTCGTATCCATACCGGCGCAAGCCTTCGACGACGATAAACTGCAACGGCGCCCAACCGTTGGGATAGGCCCACTGCGTTGGTTGCGTTGCTCCTGGTACACGCTGATTTAAAGTGTACGTGTCGGTCGTGGACAGACCGCCTTTTTGGATGAACTTCCGTAGGGTATTGTTCAGTGTTTTTGCTCGACCTTCATCAACCATGCCAACCCATAGCGGATAAAACGCTGCCAGTGATGCAACAGTGCTTTGCTTTTGCTTGACGTAGTCATAGTCGTAGTAGAGATGCTTGGTTTTGTTCCACATCAGCTTTTCCATCATGTGTGAGCGGTACTTGGCAGCCTCTTCCCAAGATCCTGCGGTGCGCTTGTCGCCTATAAGTCGATAGAAACGAGCAAAGTCCATCTCGTATTTGTAGAGGAGGCAGTTAAGATCAACTGGCAGATAGTTTAAGGCCTGGCGCTTAAAGCGAGGTGTCATGTCCCATCCGCTCTCAGCCTCGGCCAAATCATTAAGCATATTAATGTCGTAATACCTCGACAAACCCTCGTGCACCTTACGCGCGTGCGGTTTGTTGGTTCCCATCCAGACCGTCTTATATTCCTTTTCTGCGACGTTCATGTACCGCTTCAGCCAGGTGACGTCGAGGTCATAGGTATCATAAATATCCCAAATTAACGTCGTCAGGAGCGGGGGCTGACTGCGACCCATAAGGTACGTTCGTGATGCATTCGGTATAACACCAAATCGCTCAAAAAGTGACACCAAGTTTTCTAATATTCCCAGCACCAGCTCTTTATGATCTTCATCAAGCATACCCTGCACCATGAAATAACTATCCCAATAATAGAGCTCGTTAAAATCAAACTCATTGCCTTGAGTGTAGGCCGGGATAAGATACGGCTTTGGCAAACCGATTAGTGTTTCGGTGTCTTTTGGATTGTAACGTGTTAGGTTCTGCCAATGTTCGCGCACGAAGATCCGAGCCAAAGCAACATCTTTTGCACTCAATATAGGACTTGGTTTTGTAAATGAGTTGAGTATGGTTAGTGTTTTTTCAATCATTCGTAGTTTCAAGATGAGAGCAAACCGCATTTTAGATATGTGTTTTGGTTGCGCGTAAGCCTAGTAGTAGCATATCATGAAGCGTAAGCATTGCTTATCCGTATGAAACACTCAAAACTTACTCAATCTAGACACATTGTTCGACCGCATCATCATAAACCGTTTCGCAAAAGGCACATTGGACTCGCGCTTGTAGGATTTACAGCCATTGCTGTGTCGCTCGTGATTATCGGAATGAACTACGGCTCGCGGTTACACATCCAGCCAACGGATAATTTGGGTGTTGTCGATCGAAAAGAATCCGATACTATTCGCCTACGTTTATCTTCTGGGATAGGCATTACGCCGGACAAAAACACGTTTCTCGCAGAAGGCCGGACCGACTCCAAGACTATCATTACTTCCTATCCGGCCTTGAGCTCAGAGCAAGGCAGCCAATCCATCACCCGACTGCGATTAACACCAAAAACCGGCAGTGTTTCAAGCGAACTGCTCGCCAGTGCGTTTACGATTGAGCAGACTGACGACTGGACAGTGTCGGCCCAGGACATCGACGCAGTATCTGAGTATTTATCGCTTCCTGACGGCGCGACACTAGAATTTGTCGAATCAAGCGAGGAAACTATTGCCCAAAAATCATTCAACAAACATATCTACCGCTACCAATCAACGGTCACTTCACGACCAATTTATACTGTTTTGTGGGAATACCAAGAAGGGGGACAGGCAATTGTTTTGTCACTTCAAGGGTTGATTGGCACGCCGGATGTTCCCGCCGTATATGCGCAGCTTATGGCATCTATTTCATACCTAAATCCCCTGCAGACTGACGAGTTTTCTCAGCTCTCAAGTGACTGGGTTACCCAGAGCCCGTCAGCCTATCAATATCTAAGCGATCTGGTGTCGCCCGCCGTTACCAAGATTTATCATATTGCCTGCGGTATCGTGCAGTACGGTCAAGACGAAACTGCGGAACAACAGTGCCGGGCAGTCACTGGGTCAGGCTTTTTGGTGTCTAACGACGGCTACATCGCAACGAACGGTCACGTGGTGGTATACGAGCCAGAAGATGCCCTGGTAGATGCGTTGCTGAATGATCCGTTTCAGCTGTCAGCATTTTTGAATGACGTAGTTGGTCTTTCCGGCCGCCAGATAAATCAACTTCGTTCCCAGCCTGAAGAACTTGCCGCAGTGATATCAAAAATATATGAATTGCCCGAGGGGAGCGTATCATTTCAGGAAAAAACTGAAGTATTATTAGCCTCACTCGGTGATACCCCGCTACTGCCGAAAAATCAGGAAGAAGTGAATGCGTTGTTCTCATTCCGTAATACAACAGATGTTAAACGGGCAAAATTGATTGATTACGACTATTCGGGTAAAGATCAGCTAAATATTCTGAGCCGAAACACTGAAGGCTTCACCCAAAGCGACGTCGCCCTTCTTAAAATAACCACAACTGACGCACCCCTCATCCACCTAGCTCAACCATCAGACATATCACAAGGACAGGCAATAACCCTTCTCGGCTTTCCGAGTGATGCGGAGAACGAGCTTGTAGACACAACGGAACTCAGCGTCAGCGTCACGAACGGCACAATTAGCTCGATCCGAACTGCAGTTGGCGGCAACGGCCGGTTATTTCAAACCGACACCGATGCATCTCAGGGCAATAGCGGAGGGCCAGCAGTAAACCAATCTGGTGAAGCCGTTGGACTGCTGACGTATCGCTTTAAAGATGATCTGACGCAAAATGCCGCCAAAAGCTACGTCCGTGACATCGATGATTTCCGACGTATCATCCGTGACAGAGGCTTAACGCTCGACACAAACAGTACGGTCCAGCAACAATGGAGCGCCGGTCTACAACTGTTTTCAGAGAGCAAGTTTAGTACTGCACTACCACATTTTGAAGAAGTTAAAAGGCGCTACCCTGCGCACCGACTAGCTGATACCTACATCGATGCAGCTACTACACAAATTCAAGCAGGTAGAGACGTCCAGGACACGCCAGTAATCGTCTATGTTGGGCTCATAGCCGGCATAGCGACGCTTGTCGGAGCAATTGTCCTGATTGCCCGACATCACGGCCATCACCACATTTATCGAGCTGTCTATGGGCTTATGTCACCAGTACACACCGACAAAGGCTTGATAGCATCCCACACGATAACCGACAATATGCCCTCGCATCAGCAACCATCAAACATAGAGCCTCAGCGATAATGAAAACATCGGACAGCGAACAAACCTATAAACCAGAGTCTGCGGGCAATAGAATGTCTGTCAATGTTCCAACCTGCCAGCCTGACGAACATTTTGGAAAACTGATTCAGTCACTGCCAACCAAAAACTGGGATAGCGTTCGTAATATTTATGTTGTCGATGCGCACAATTCTCTAAAAGGCATTGTCGACATCGCCAAAGCATCTCACGATGATCCGAATGCAAAAGCCAAGGACATCATGCAACCAATTGGCGCAACACTCAGCCCAAATTCTGACCAAGAAAAAGCCGTGTTTATCGCAGTACGAGATGATGTCGTTGCCATACCGGTCATCGACGCATCAGATATATTCCTTGGTGCCGTTACCGCCCACGCTTTAATTGACATCATGCACGAGGAACACATCGAAGACGCTATGTTGACTGCTGGCGTCCGCAAAAAAGACAGTAACGCCCTCCAGCTGACAAGTGCCAGAGCCGCCTTGGTGTTTCGCTCTAGAGTACCGTGGCTGGTGTTTGGACTATCGATAGGTATGGGCCTAGGGCTAGTATCGAGCCTATTCGAAGAAACCCTCAAATCATCTATTGCATTAGCCTACTTTATTCCGGTCGTTGCTTACGTTGCCGGTTCGGTCGGCGCACAAACCAGTGCAATTGCCATTCGGGCCATGGCTACGATGCGGATTCACAATACGACATATTTGCTAAAGGAACTGGTTGTCGGTCTAGCACTGGGTACAGTGATAGGTAGTCTTGGCTGGATAGGCGCATTTCTTATCAGTGGGTCCGGAGCAATCGCACTCGTCGTCGGCTTGGCGCTTGCAGCTACCTGCGTCATATCTACATTCGTCGCAAGCCTGATACCAATGATTTTTAAGGCACTCGGAAAAGATCCTGCGCTTGGCAGTGGGCCACTAGCTACAGCAGTACAAGACGTCGTCAGTATCCTAACGTACTTCCTGCTTGCAGCGCTCTTGCTCTAAAGAAAATTAATAATTAACGCTTTCTGCGAAGAGCAAGTGCGAGTAACTTTTTTGAGAATGATTTCTTCTTATCAGCCATATACATAGTATACGCTACGGATTCAATAAGGGGTACATGAAACACCGGCAACGCCTAGCCTTCTCCATACATTTTACTTGTTGCTTTTTCGCTTTTTGTGATCAAGTTCTCGCTTACGAAGACGCAGGTTTTTCGGCGTCACTTCGAGTAACTCATCATCTTCGACGAAATCAATGCACTGCTCTAGGCTCAGGATAGTCGGAGGTGTCAATTGCACGACACCGTCACTTGAAGAGCTCCGCATATTTGTCAGATGCTTTGCCTTACAGACGTTAATCTCCATGTCTTCTTGTCGATTATTCAGCCCAACAATTTGCCCGGCATAGACTTTTTCGGCTGCCGGCACAAAACAAACACCACGTTCTTCCGCTGTTTGCAATGAGTATGCAGTAGTTACACCGGTTTCAAAAGCAATCAGTACACCGTTACGGATTTGTGGTAGTGGAGCTCCCATAGGCTCATACCCAATCATAAGTGAATTCATGATGGCAGTACCTTTGGTATTGGTCATTAAAATGTTGCGCAGACCGATGAGTGCACGAGTGGTAATGTTATAAACAAGTTTTGTCACGCCCTTTGGGCTGGCAAACTGCTCAACCAATGTTGCTCGGCGCTGGCCAAGCTCCATCTGTACCGTGCCGACGTGTTCTGCTGGAACTTCGATGACGAGCTCCTCAACCGGCTCAAGCGTTTTGCCGTCTTCTTCTTTTGTAACAACTTGTGGTCGGCCAACTTCAAATTCGTAGCCTTCCCGGCGCATCGTTTCGATCAACACGCTGAGGTGGAGTTCGCCTCGTCCGGAAACCAAGAACCCAATACCGTCTTCGGCGACCCGAAGCCCAACGTTTGTCTCGAGTTCCTTCTTTAATCGTTCATTGATTTGTCGGCTGGTCGAGAACTTGCCTTCGGTCCCCTTCATTGGACTTGTATTTGGACCAAGATAAATCCGTAGGGTTGGGGCCTCTACTTCCATGACCGGTAATGCTTCTGGTGATTCATTGTCGGCAATTGTTTCGCCTATTTGCGCATCAGCCACGCCAGTCAGCTGAACAATATCGCCAGCAACACCTTTGACAGCTTCAGCCTTTCCGACGCCATGACTCATATAGACAAGATCAACTTTTGCTTTTGTCTGGGTGCCGTCCTTTTTACAGAGCGTGACTGCGTCGCCTGAGGCTACTTCCCCACGAGCAATCCGGCCGATAGCGTATTTACCCTTGAACGAGTCCCAAGACAGAGCAGTTACTAACATTTGAAATGGCTTGTCAGGCTCCACTGGAGGTGGCGGTACGTTGTCAACGATTGCTTCGAATATAACTGATAAGTCAGCGTCTTGCTCAAAATCATCAGGAACTGTTTCCCACGCTTTACCGTCGCGCGCAACGGCGTAGTATACGGGGTAGTGGAGTTGGTCCTCGTGAACGGCTAGCTCTAAAAACAAATCGGCAAGTTCATTCTCCACGTCAGAGATTCGACTGGCTGGCTTATCTACCTTATTAATAATGACAATTGGCTTCAAACCTGACATCAGCGCCTTGGTTAGCACGAACTTGGTTTGAGGCATCGGCCCTTCTTGAGCATCCACCACCAAAATACAACCATCTGCCATATTGAGCGTTCGCTCGACTTCGCCAGAAAAATCGGCGTGGCCCGGGGTATCAATAATGTTGATTCGATAGTCGTTACGTTGAACCGCCGTGACCTTTGCGGTAATGGTAATACCGCGTTCTTTCTCTTGGTCGCCACTGTCCATAATGAGGTCTTGTGTCATCTCGGCTTGGTTATCACGAAATGTCTTTGACTGTTTTAATAGACCATCAACAAGAGTCGTCTTGCCGTGGTCAACGTGGGCAATAATTGCAATGTTTCGAATTTTCTTCGGGTCTTGAGTGTCTTTCATAAAAAAATGCGCTTACATGGTTAGGTCGTAAGCGCTCCTTACTTTTCAGGACAAAGTATAGCACGACAGAGGTGATATATCCAGTGCACACCCTTGATTGGAATATATATTTTGACTAGAACGAACGTTCGATATATAATTTTTAGCACACATGGGTAACGTAACAAAACAAGCTATTTTGCAGGCAACGAAAAAAATCTTTGCTGAATTTGGCTATGACGGTCTCAGTATGCGACGACTGGCTCAAGAAGCCGGCGTTTCGTTATCTGTAACCTATCACCATTACAAAGACAAAGACCAACTACTTCGGCACGCATTTAATTCCGCGTCTAAGGACCTCGGCGTCTTGCGGGCGCAATTACCGACCCGAAACACAGCAGCCGATATGCTTTATGACCGTATTTTATTCCAAATAAACAATGCACTAGATATTGTCTTCGTACTGAAGTTTTATCTGCACTTCCGCAGTAATTATGAGCACAACGATAACGGCTATCTTCCGGAAAAAGCCTATCTTCATGTCACTGAAGTGCTCGAGTTCGGGGTAACACGCGGAGAATTTGTTCTGCAAAATTCCATGACTAAAGAAGCGAAAGTCATTACACATGCGATTAATGGCTTTTTGCTTGAGTACTACCCAATTACCCCAGATACCTCTGAAAAAGAGGACATAACTATGTCTATTCACAATTTTGTTTTACGCGCCCTTCGTGGCAGGGTGCTAACACCTACGTAAGCAAAAGCGTTATAGAGTACGATTACTAACAATTAGGGAGAAATAACTATGAACGAAGGTTCAAGCAATAAAGGCCTAATATAGGCAGTCGTGGCGGTACTTGTTATCGCAGTCGGCTCGTTCCTTTTCTTCGGTATGAACGAAGAAGACGAAGAAGCGACAACGCAACCAACATCGTCAGAGCAGAATCAGACTCCAACTGACGCTGAAGCAGACGCAACACAAAACATCGTTGAAATCGCAGCAAGTAATGACGATTTCACAACACTGGTCGCAGCTATTCAGGCAGCAGACCTTGCAGAGACATTGTCTGGCGAAGGCCTCAAGAAAATGGGAAAAGTCGATAAAGAAACAGGAGTCCTTGTATCTGGTTCTACTATCGGCATCACACAATTCTCAGTGGTGACCAAACGGAACGACAGCACAACAAAGAAGCCCTAGCACTGGCAACAACTATTTTCACTCGAATATATCTAAACGCAAATAAACTCTTCCATAAAAGCGTATATATTTTCCATATCGCCTAGGTCGGCATACTCACTATATTGATGCGCGTTATAATATCCTGAACCAATTGCCGCAGTACTAATTCCCTTAGTATTAAAGACGTTTGCATCACTTCTGCCCAAGGTTGCGTAGTAGTTGGGGGCGATACCCATTCGAGAGAAAGTGCTTTCAACTCTCGTCAACACCTCTGCCTTGTCGGAATGAGTGTACCCTTCAGCATCGACGTCAAGCTCCACGACGCAGTCAACACTGTGCTCTCGGGCCTTATCATGCAGAACTGCTTTTATCCGTTCGGCTTCACGTTGAGCCGCATCTGAGTCATAACTTCTGAGCTCGCCAGTAAGCTTAGCGCTCCCGGGTACAGTATTTCGAGCTGTACCTGCTTCGAACATACCTATATTCCACATGACTCCGTCTGCAGCAAATCCCCATGGCAGACTAGCCATCGCCTCGGAGGCAGCCTGGAGTGCGTTGCGAGCCTTTTCTGGCTCTCTCGGGTGAGCAGCTTTACCGGTAAAAACCGCATCAACGTAAACACAGGAAGGAGCCCGAGTGACGACGCTACTGACCGGTCCGTCCTCATCAAGCACAAGCCCAATCTTTGATTCGATAAGTGAATAGTCGAGATTTTTTGCACCCAAAAGTCCTTTTTCTTCCCCCCTTGTTATAACAACTTCTAACGGAGCGTGATCACCTCTGCTCGAGCCGGTACTTATATCCGATAAGAGCTCCAGCAAAATTGCCAGCCCCGACTTTGGGTCGACTCCCAAAATACCATTACCGTCTGACCGTATAACATCTCCCTCAATTTTGTAACCGAAGTTAGGAATTAACTCTGGTATATCCATATGGGTCGAGAGCATCACTGGTCTTCCTACGCCGGCAAGCTTCGCAATGATGTTTCCGAATTCATCAATTTCCCATGGAACACCTGCATCATCAAGCCTGCCTTTTATATACACCGCAACTTCTGTTTCGTTCGGATATTCTGACTCTATCCTAAGTAACTCTAGAAGTGTTTTTTGCAGCTTTTCCTTGCGAGATAAAGAAGTCCTACTGGACTCATTGTGGCAAATTGTTGTTTGATTATTTATTTGGGGCATATGTGCGCCTTGTCATTTTATTAATAATTTACAAAGTCGTTGCTATCTATCTGTAAAGAGGGTGGTTTGGCTCCAGACATATCTTATCAATATTAAATATAGCACGCGTTGCAAGATAGCCATCACGGCATTTTTTGATTAATACCCTTATGGCCTTTACCCTCTCGGACGGGACCCGTCCCATGTGTTGCACCAAAGAAAAAACCTCATCAAAAGATGGGGCACTTTCTTTGGTGGAGCTGGCGGGTACGAACCCTTGTCGTTCCACTAGACAACATGCGCGTTGCGCATGCTCGCGGGGCAAGCAACGAAAACGAAATCTACCACCGGTAGTTTTCGCCCTCCCGAGCGGCATCCGCCCCAGGTGTTACAACATATAAAAAACCCCATCAGGAGATGAGGTGTTTTATATGGTGGAGCTGGCGGGTACCGCCCCCGCGTCCGCTAGTTTACTCGTTAGTCTGTCCTACAGGCATAGTTTGTTTGGATTACTCAAGAAAACATCAAAACAAACAAAAAGATTCTTGAGGTGATCCGTATGTCTTTCCGCATACTACGGATCACTTATATGCGGGCATCCAGATGATATGGCGTCGGTCGAATCTATCTGGCGTCAATTGACTGACGGCTCAAGTGTTTAGGCTCGAGCTGTTGCGAAAGAAAGCTGAGGTAGTGCGAAAGCACTAGCAACTGCGTTCTTTGCGCGTTCAAATGCGTTTGCATTTAAGTGTAGTTTGCCTATAACGCTGACAAGCGGCCTGCTGATCTAACTTGTAAAGGTCTAACGTCGAGCTTAAAATTCAGCCCCACATACATGTATTGGCTTGATTCTCACCCAACCAATTAAGCTATTATATCACTAATGGCAATAATTTACGACACTGACCGAAGCGTCTTAGCCACACTGGGTATGGTTGGTTTCATGGCCAAAAGCTACGTGCGTGAGCTCTAATAGCTCTTGTAGTTTTGCTATGTCTTTGTCGCTCATATCTTTTAATAAGTTTTGGAAGTAGTGTTGCTCAAGCTTTTTGGCTTCTTGGTAGAGTGTATGCCCCTTAAGTGTGAGAATCGTCAGTTGGCGGCGCTTGTCGTTGCTGTCCCGCTTTTGGTCAATCAAACCCTTTTGATGCATATAGTCTACCTGCCTACTGACGCTAGACTCTGTTTGTCCCAGAGCAGCTGCGATGACATTTTGAGCGACGGCGCTGCGCTCATGCAGTACGTGTAGTATCTTCCGCTGAGATACACCAATCCCCAGCCGCTCCTCAAGCAACTGGTTCATATCTCCATCAATCGTAAAAGAAATGTGATGCAATAAATAGGGTATTTGGTCAAGTTGTGCTTTGTGTTTTTGGTTTGACTTCATATCAGTAGCCTATAGACAATTACTTAACACGTCAAGTAATTTAGCGGTAAGGGCAGGGCAGGGGGCTTAAAGTACAAAGATATGAAATAACTGTCCACGGGTACGAATGGAGCACCCCTACACGAGTTTTGCTTTCTGTAGTGCGTAATACACGTCAGCCCATGACTCCATCGACAATGCTTGGGCTCTGTCATCTGGTCTGATACCTGCGTCAACAAGAACTGATACCAGCTTGTCTTTCGGTATATGCAGACCTCCGGCCAGACTACTACGAAGCATTTTCCGCCGGGCCGAAAACCCTGCCTTCACTACCCGGAAAAAGGCTGAGTCATCAATGTCGAATAATGGCTGCCGACGACGGTCAAGAATTACCACCTGAGAATCGACTTTTGGCGGTGGCACAAAATGCTGAGCAGGCACAACACTGCCGAGTGTCACCTCCCAGTAAAATTGAGCCGTAACCCCTAGAATTGACATTTTTCCCGGAGACGCTGCAACGCGCTCGGCGACTTCTTTTTGTACCAATAAAACTGCTCTAGATGGTGCATTTTCTGATTCTGAGAGAATACGCAACAAGTGGCTTGTCAAATAATACGGTATGTTTGCCACGATTTTATACGGCGGCTGTATACTGCGCAGGTCAAAATCGAGAATACTTCCGTGATGGAGTCGGAACTGTTCAGTTTGAAACTTACCCCTTAAGACTGGCAGCAGAGATTTGTCTAACTCGACCGCGTCTACAGACACCCCGGAATCCAGTAGCAACGACGTAAGCTCACCCGTTCCTGGACCGACTTCCAGCACCCGCCCACCAGATGTTAGGTCGGCTGCCGAGACAATAGATTGCAAGCTGACAGGGTCTTCCAGCCAGTGCTGGCCGAGTGATTTTTTTGGCAGAGAAGATTGTGACATACAGATGCACTACTTCAGCGACGTGAATGAGGCAACACCACCCGTTACTTCACCAGACTCAGCCGTACCAACGCATTGGTAGGAATACACCGCCCCATCTTCGACTACATCAGCTGGAATAGATACGACATAGTTGCCGTACACACCCTCTTCGCCCATACCAAGTCCATCAGTTTGTTTTGCTGTGGAGTTTTGTGGACGCAACGTATTGCCGTAGCGTACCGAGAGGTCCGTCAGTGTACCAGCCAAAACATAACAACCTACCTGTACCCCAACACCAGCTTGTTCTTGCCTGACCTGACCAGTTAATAGTTCTTTGTCTAATTGAGCCGTCTGTGTTGAGTTGTCAGATTCAGTTGGTTGGTCAACACGAAGAGAAGACCCGTTTTCAGCCCGATCTACCTGTAGATTATCCAGTAAAAGCTGCAGTTCTACGTTCTGCTTTTCTACCTCAGAAATATTGCTCTGTTGCCAAAAATATATACCAGCACCCACGCCACCTATCGCCAACACAACCAGCAACACCACAGCTATGGTTGAAAGTGATCTACGTAACGGCTTTTGCTGATGATATGAGGGTTGTTGCGGGTTTGTGTGGTTTTGTTCCATATTCCATTAATGGTAGCACAAAAGACGCTTCTCTCTTGATACATTTTCTACTGTTAGACGCCTAACAATTTCAAGCCAATATCGCTATCCTCTGACCTCGTCAATAGTTCATCGCGTTGCATCATATGCAAAAAAACTTCACACGTACCGGCAACGGCTAATTCTTTGACATGACCGCCGAAGCCCTGCATGTTTTCGTCAGAAAATGAGCCGTGAATGTGTAGCATTGGCTCAGAATCAACCCACGCAACATTTCCCTGCAAGCTGGTAATCTCCAAAAGTTTTTCAAGTCGTTTCCACTCATACTCTTTGGTCTCTAACTGGTAAAAACCAAGCTCCGCCCAAAGTGCACCGCCAAGCCCGCTGAGCCAAGCTCCCTTAATGTTTTCCTGCTTTACGAGTTTTGTTAGCTTTTCAATCAGCAGTTCGCCCTTTTGTAATCGAACCAAATAATTGTAGCCATCAAAGGTGTGTGTCATAGCTGTATTATAACAAAACTTGGAGGGGTAATCACTTCAAATTAGTACCAGCCGTTGAAAGCTGAGTGCGACAGTGCCTGACACGGTGTACCGTAACGTCCACTGATATACCCCATACCCCACGTGATTTGGGTAGCTGGATTCGTCTGCCAATCCGCTCCGACACTTGACATCTTACTTCCTGGTAATGCCTGTGGAATACCGTATGCACCAGATGAACGATTTTGAGAGGCATGACTCCAACCGGACTCTTTCTGCCAGAGCTGGTACAGACATGACCATTGCTCTCCCGCCCATCCGCGAGTGGCGGCCAGTTGTTCGCCAAGACGGACATTGTCCGACGCATTGACGATAGTCGGCAATTTTCTGCCTTCAGCAATGATACGGTTAACTGGTTGTCGCACAATTACTGCTTGGAGTACGCTTCTGTCACCGTTTTCGTCAATTTCGTATACCACAACTTTCCGACCTGGACGTCCCTCGCTTCGGACGACCGTGTTTCCAATAACCAAATCAAAATCATCAACAGATTCTTGATCTTGCGGAATAGACACGTCTTCCATGGTAATTTCTTTATCCGGATCGGTTACAAACACGGCTTGATTAGCCTCCAGAGCTTCACCTGAAGCTGGGAAAACTGAGGCATCCTCTAATGCGACGCCTCTGTCAGCCAACAGTTCTGATACTGTCTCGGCATGCGTACGCACGTCATAGTCCACGCCAAATAAGTTTAGCTTTATCGGCAAGGCTCTCTCCACTACCACCCGATCTGATATAACGCCTGCTTGCAAAATATCGACAGCTTGTACTAGCTCGTTGCTTTCTTTCTCGACGATGTCTTCCGGGAACACGTCTATTCCGGCCGTTTCAACAACGCCGCGCGGGGTTGGCTCAGCAGTTTCGATAATAACCTGGTTTTCACCATCGACAATCAGTACTGTCCTTGCCCGATAAATGTTTATACGAAAATCGTTGTCGTGAATCGGTGTGTCAATACTGGGTTCAATAACATCTTTTTTTGCTAGATTAATTTCCAGCCTCTCAAGCAGATTACCAACTGTCCTAGCCCGAGTTGGTAATGATTGGCGCTCGCCATCAATAGACAGCAGTACAACGCGTGAATCAGTTGCACCAAGCGTCTGGGCGCCACTGACCACAAAAAGAACAAGGCTCATGAAAAACAGAAGCAAAAACGTCGCAACCGGTATAAAAAACGGATGCTTGTGCCAGTTGTGAATGACAATATGGCGTTGTTGTTTTGTTGAATTCGAGGTGTGTTGTTTACTCATACAGTACTGACTTTACGAGCTCTAAAAACAGCTGGAATAATACCGAAAAACTACTAAAAAGTCATCTTATATACTACCATAAAGTTGCTGTTCTTTCCATTGAGTCAGCGCCCGTCGAGCACTGGCTGATATATGATAATCGCGTAGTGCTTCATCAACACTCACCCACGAATATGCATCTATGTCGTAACGCTCCGGCTTGGCTTGTGGGCGCCCAGATGGCTGGTAGGTGAATGTCTGGTAGGTAAATCTCAGCATCTTTTCATGCACAACCCGCAATGGTGTTAGTTGTGTGAGTTGTGATGGAGTGATTGGTATGGATACCTCTTCCATCACTTCACGGCAGGCGCCATGTTCAGGAGACTCACCACGCATAAGACCTCCACCGGGCAACTGCCACTGCCCGCTACCATACCAGTTACGGACTAATAGAATCTTTTTGTCATGATATACCAGTACGCGAACACGAGTCGTGCGGTACATCCGCGCAAACAGAAATGGCCAACTCAGCCAAAATACCATAATTCCTATACCCGTCCAAGCTATTGAAACGAAGCGAGACGTCATGAGAGTTTTTTTATCGGAGCAAACGCAATGTTGAGCTTTTTAGCTCCTTTTTCTTTAAAGTAAATCGTCGCAATATCACCGCTCAGCTCTACAACCGAACCTTCTCCAAACACTTCATGTAACACGCCGTCGCCCTCGTCCAGTTCCGGTACGTACCGAGTTTCGTCCAACGAAAATGCCTTGGGTGATGGCGGTTCAACTGGCTCCGATGACTGATGATACGAGCTGAAGCTGGAGTGGAACTCTGACTCTATTTCGGTATCTATATCTGCCAAAAATCTGCTCGGGGCATTATGGAGCACATTACCGTACAGCATTCGAGATGAGGCGTGCAGTAAGAACAACTCTTCTTTTGCCCGAGTCATGCCAACGTAACAAAGCCGGCGCTCTTCTTCCATTTCGTGTTGGTTATACAGCGCTCGGGAGTGTGGAAATATTGATTCTTCCATCCCCACCATAAATACCACCGGAAACTCAAGGCCTTTTGCTGCGTGCAGCGTCATAAGCGTCGCAGCGTCTGAGCCAAAATCAGCACTATCTAGGTCACTCACCAGAGCTATCTCTTCCAAAAAGGTTGCCAATCCAAGTTCTTCATATTCCTCGGCAACGCTCATAAGCTCTTTGACGTTCTCTTGCCGTGATTCTCCCTGCAAGGTGCCGTCTTCCAGAAAGTCCATATATTCGATCTGTTTTATAACTGAGTCAAGCAGTACCGAAAGTGACAGTTCGTTGAGTTTTGCACGCAAAACGCGCAACATTGAACCAAGTTCTGATAAGCCCTTCTTCGCCCTCGGCGTCAGAGACTGACAATCATGGATGTTCACCAGCGCCTGGTCCATACTTCCGTGTTGATCCACAAAACGGAAGAACTCCTGCACCGATTTAGCGCCCAGCCCACGAGTCGGTGTATTTACGATTCGCTCAAAACTAACCCGGTCTTGCGGTTGGTAGAGCAAACGCAAATACGCAATGATATCTTTGATTTCTTTTCGGTCATAAAACCGAACCCCGCCGACAATCCTATACGGTACGCCGTAACGAATAAACACGTCTTCAATGGCACGACTCTGAGCGTTGGTACGGTACAAAACGGCAAAATCCTGATACGACCGAAAGCCGACATCAACCGCATTCTTGATGCGGTTTACGACAGATTCGGCCTCTGCCCGCTCGTTGATTGATTGAATCAGCCGAACCGGATTTCCGCTGGCTGCATCAGTCCATAGTTTTTTATCGGATCGGTGATCGTTTTTTGATATGACCGCGTGGGCGGCGTCTAGTATCGCCTTGGAACTACGATAGTTTTGCTCCAATTTTATAATGGCGGCTTTAGGATAGTCTTTTTCAAAATGTAAGATGTTGCGAAAGTCCGCACCTCGCCACGAATAAATACTCTGCCAATCATCTCCAACCACCGCTACATTATGAGACGCGTTCACTAACAATTTAATCAGTTTGTACTGTGCATTGTTGGTATCTTGGTACTCGTCAATCATCACGTATTTAAACCGTTCCTGCCATTTGTCGCGAATAGCTGAAACTGTTTGGAACAGATGTACCGTCCGGCCAATCAGGTCGTCAAAGTCTAGTGCGCCGGCATCCTTCAGCATTTTCTGATACAGCGGATAGACTTGCGCGGCTGTGCGTTCAGCTGGCCCCGACCCTGCGCCACTCAGGCTATCTGGTGTCGTGAGTTCGTTTTTGGCGCTACTAATGATATTGGCAAGTGTGCGGGGTGGAAAGCTTTTTTCGTCAATCATGAGCTGTTTGCAAGCCCGCTTAACGGCAGTCAGCCTGTCCGACTCGTCAAAGATGACAAAGTTACTCGGCACACCAATATGTTCGCCGTCTTCACGCAGGATACGAACACAGATACCGTGAAACGTCCCCATGTATGGCATAAAACCACGGTTATCGGCTCGCTCACCAAGTAGCGAACCGACCCGATGGCGCATTTCTTTGGCAGCTTTATTGGTAAATGTAACAGCCAAAATGTTATACGGCGTTGCCTTCTGCGTGGCTATAATATGCGCAATCCGGTGCGTCAGCGTTTTTGTCTTGCCAGAACCGGCTCCAGCCAATATAAGCAACGGCCCATCGATAGTCTCAACAGCCCGACGTTGTTCTGGATTTAGTCCATGAAAAAGAGATTCTAACACCGTGGTATTGTAGCAGAGAATCAGTTCGTACCTGAATGACTTTTATGCTTTTTGCTTCTTGCTGAAGCACCTTGAAACGATACGATACTACTATGGAATCAGTACACTGCATCCAAATAACTGAATGTGCTTAGAGTGGGAGCGTGATGTAGCCACGAGAGTGAGCCACGTACAAAAGCCCGGCAACAAGCGATGTGACTATGATGATAATAAGTATGGTGTTGAGCGCTTTATTAGCTTGCTCTGTATGGCCGGTTTTTACAAAGTACTTTTTTTCGTCAATCAGCTGCTGGATTTTTTCATCCTGCGCTACGTTACCAGCATCGGGGTTGGCGGTGTTTTTCTTCTGTGTGGCTTGGTCTAAGACCGCGTCGACAATTGCATTTTGTGGTTCTTTTAACTCTTCCGGCTCGTCAGGTTCAGCATCACCTGCGGCTTCTTTGGTGGTATCTTTTTTCTCTGATTCAGGCTCTTCGGAGACTTTATCCGTTGTTTTTTCCGCAATCTCAGAGGTATCTGCGTCGTCATTGCTATCGCTAGATGTCGAAAGTGGTTGAATGGTCTTGCCATTTCCCGAGATTACTTTCGTCGGCTCTGGTGTAGACGCTTTTTCTACGTCATCTTTAGTGTCATCGTCGCTCACCGTTAATGTGCGGTCTTTTATAATTGATCCTCGACCAACAATAATGGGTTTTGATGTCGCGCTCGGTGGTGTCTTACCAGGATGCGAGACATCAAACACTTGGTTTGATTTTGAACTCGCTGTTTTGTCTGCCATTACGAGTTGCCGTCATTTTTGTGTAGTTTATAGGCAACGTCGACGATGCCAGCAAACTTGTGATAATTGAGACTTGCCCCGCCAACCAAGACGCCATCACATCCATCAAGGCTTAAGTAACCACCGACGATGTGATCATCAACACTCCCGCCATAGAGTACCCGTACGCTTTCGGCTACTTTCTTGGAATATAACTCTGCTACCTGTGAGCGAATGTAGGCGATAGCCGTATGAATATCGTCAGGTTTAGCCAGTTCTCCGCCGAACGTACTAATAGCCCACACCGGCTCATAGGCGATGACAATGTCCTTTACTTCTTGAGCTGTAAGATTACTCAGCGCAGTGACAATTTGGTCGTGAAGTACTTGCTTCGTTTCGCCGTCGACTCGATCTTGATGTGTCTCGCCAATACACAAAATTGGTGTAATTTCGTTGCGGACAGACGCCGTTACCTTGTCTCTGATTGTCTCTAAATCTTCCTGAAAATACAGCCGGCGCTCGGAATGACCAATAATTACGTAATGTACAAGATCTCGCAGCATCGTAAAGCTTACTTCGCCCGTAAAGGCTCCCTCATCTTTATGGTGTGCGTTTTGAGCTGCCAAACGAAACTTCCGGCGGTCTATTTGCATACTCAACGGTTGCAGCACAAGCGTACTCGGGCTAAGGACAACCTCAACGTCGCGGTGTATCTTAATCCGCTCATGCAGGCGATGCAACAGCAAGCTTGCCTGACTTGTATTAAGATGCATTTTCCAGTTTGCGATAATTAGTGTGCGTTTCATAAATTAAAATCCTCCATTGAGGCGTAGGGAAAAGAGCAACCCGCGCTTGAATTTATTTCGAGCTCGGCGTGATGAGAAAAACCGTAGGTTTGTCTTATTAGGGTTTAGATGCATTTTCCAGTTTGCGATGATTAGTGTGCGTTTCATATATATTCCAATTAGCTTATGCTTATTGTATCACTCCTTGTCCCATAGTGCCTGCACACCGGGTAATGGCTTCCCGCTCATGAGCTCTAAGCTTGCGCCACCACCGGTTGAAACATGGTTAAATGCATCGATTAGTCCTCTGTTTTGGATGTATCCAACGGTGTCTCCTCCGCCAACCACACTGAAGGGTCGGTTGCCAAACTGACCAAGCATGGCCTCTACAATAGTTTCGGTGCCGTGAGAAAACGGACCAATCGGACCTTGCAAACCCTTCGTTTCGGTCACGCCCATCGCCCCGTTCCAGACAACCGTATGCACTAGTTGCATAGCACCGGCAATGAATGCTCCAGAATATGGCCCAATATCGAGTATCATTTCGTTTTCGCTTAACATGACACGGTCGTCTTGGGGCTTTTTCGGGTACGATTCTATGTCCGCGATGACATGGCTACCCCAATCAACGATGCGTGTCTTGGCGTCAGAATCGATGCCACGAGCCACCACACCGTCCTGTGGAATGTATAAGACAAAATTTGTCTCTCGCGCCTTCTGCTCTGCTTTTTCTATGATCTGTTCAGCCAGCGGCACATCTTCAAGGTTCATTTTACTTTTACCAACGGCAACTCCTTTGGCATGTAAAAATACATTGGCCATAGCACCACCAATCGCCACGATGTCAGCAATGTCTATAAACCGGTTTAATACATCAATCTTGTCTGATACTTTGGCGCCACCGACGACCGCCATCAATGGGCGATCCGGATGGCTCATGACATCAGCAATTGTTCCTGCTTCTTTCTCCAACAATAGCCCGGCAACACTGGGCAAAAATCGAGTAATCGCGTCTGTTGAAGCGTGAGCTCGGTGCACGACCCCAAAACCATCCTGCACAAACACCTCACCATGCTCAGCAAGTTGTTTCGCAAAGTCCTCGTCATTGGCTTCTTCCTCGTCGTGATACCGCAGATTTTCGAGGAGCAAGATGTCACCAGGTTGCAAATTATGGACCTGTTCTTTAGCGGATTCGCCTATGCAATCTTCGGCAAATTTGACTTCTCGGTTAAATAGAGCTGCTAGTTGTTCAGCTACCGGCCGTAGGCTACATGACTCGTCATCAGGGCCATCTGGCCGCCCCAGGTGAGAACATAGCACGATACTACAGCCCTGTTCGAGCAGGTACTGCAAGGTTGGCAACGATTGTTGTATGCGATAATCATCAGTGATAGAACCGTCATCAGCTATCGGTACGTTGTAATCAGCCCTGACGAGCACCCGCTTTCCCTGTAAGTCATATTCCCGTACGGTACGCTTCCAAAAACCCATCGGTCCCACCCTTTTTTATTACTGTAATACCCGAACTTTTATCGTGTCTGTTGTGCCAACCACTCCGGGGTATTGCCCAGATGCAGAGACAATGATGTCGCCCTTTGACAGTACCCGTTTATGTTGAAGCCAATCGGTTAATTTTGCAGCTGCGTGCTTATCATCTGGTCGAATGTAGTTTTTTGTGCCGAAGACAATCGACATCTGCTGAGCTACCCTGTCATCAGACGTTACTACAATCAGTGGACGCCCTGGACGCCGTGACGCTATCTGAAGCGCTGTAGCGCCAGACTTAGTTTCGGCCACGATGGCACGAGCTTTAACCTCATACGCAAGCCGAATTACCGCGTTGCAGATAGAGGACTGCTTGGTGGCATCTTCGTACTCTTCAAACAACGGCTTAACAGGAGAATTACTTTCGGTGTAGAGAATAATCCGCTTCATAACTTGCACGGCTTCTATTGGGTACTGGCCGTTAGCTGTTTCGTCAGAAAGCATAACACAGTCCGCTCCAACGATTACGGCCGTTGCAACGTCAGATACCTCTGCACGTGTTGGGTCAGGCATTTCAGTCATAGTGGCCAACATTTGGGTGGCAACAATGGTTGGCTTCGCGTAGCGCACACCAAGTCCAATAATCTTTCGCTGGACAATCGGCACAGACTCTGGTGTTGTCTCGATAGCCAAGTCACCACGCGCTACCATGACACCATCAGAGGCCTTCACAATCTCTTCTATATTCTCAACCGCCGCAACAGTTTCTATTTTTGAGATTATCCGAGCGGTACTGCCCAAATTTCTAAGCATCTTACGAAGCGTATGAATATCGTCCGCGTCCTGCACGAAGCTGAGCGCCACATAGTCTATGTCGTTGTTTGAGCCATAGACTATGTCTTTTTTGTCTTTTTTGGTAATGATGTCACCGCCAAAATCGGTATCAGGCAGATTGATGCCTTTTCGTTTAATTAAGATACCTTCGTTTTCTGCACGTACGTGTACCACGCCGTCTTTTACACTGGTTATTGATGTATGGATCTTGCCGTCATAGAGGAACAGACGTTCGCCACGGGTAACCTTTTTGCTTAAATCGTACTGAATTGGCAAGTGACCACTTCGTTCATAGTCAGCTTTGTACTGTAGCGTAAAGCTTTGACCTTTTTGAATCGTCACAACCCCGTCAAAATCGCCAAGACGAATCTTAGGGCCTTGTAAGTCCTGAATAATCGCGACTGGCTTGCCGTATTCTGCCGATGCCTTACGAATCCACTTTATCTGCTCGTCACGCTCTTCGTATGTTCCATGACTAAAGTTAAGGCGCAGACCATTTGCGCCGGACTCAATCAACTTAAGGATATGCTCGTAACTATTGGTGGCAGGGCCGATTGTCGCGATTATTTTAGTACGCTTAAACTTATCAATCGGCACGTTTGGTGCCTTTTCTGTAACCTTCATAATACTACTAGTATATGCGTATGCCCCTTGGTGGCAAATTATTTTGTAATATTTACATTATTTCCGACCACATAACGGTCTGCTATATACTTGTAGGTATGATATATACCGTAAAAGACGTCGAGAAGCTTGGGTCAATTATGGGTATTTGGGCGCATCCCGATGATGAGTCCTGGTCATCCGCTGGCATCATGGCCGCCGCGGGAGAAAATGGCCAGTCGGTATCTGTTCTTTGCGCAACAAACGGTGATGCCGGCCAAACAGCTAACGAAACTTCGTGGAGCCAGGTAAAACTACGTGATATCAGAAAAGAAGAGCTTCGTAGAGCGCTGGCGGCAGTCGGCGTTCAGGACTACACATTTTTGGATTACGAAGACGGAAAACTCGACCGAATAGACAGCCAAATCGCTATCGAGGCAATCATCAAGCACATCAAGGCATTTTCGCCCGATACCATTCTGACTTTCGAAGAAAACGGCATTACCGGGCACGGCGACCACCGGACTATATCTACTTGGGCGCGACAAGCTATCGCCAATCTAGAGACAGATACATCTGTGTACGGTGCGGTCGAGACCCAGCAAACATACGACGCCATCGGCAAACAAGCCGACGAGCTATTTAATGTCTATTTTGCCATTGATGAGCCAGTGCTCTACGACCAGGATACTGTTGACCTACAGTTTATCCTGCCACCTGCTCTGCAGGAGAAGAAACGACAAACTTTGCGTGCTCACGCTAGCCAAACGCATCAACTATTCAAGCATGATGTCGGGAAAAAACTCCTTAAAGGTAGCCTGGAGCAGGAGTGTTTTATACGTCTGAACTAACGTCTTTCTAAACACGCAAGTCGATTTGTGTGTTTAGGGATGGTGACCTCACGGGGAAAGCGTCAGGGCTAATGTGCCTGACTATATCCGCTCAGCCATGCTCGAAGCAAGCTTCTGTGCGTGACTTCGCTCCACGCACCTCCGATTGCCACCCGCTCTTCAGGCGGGTTCGGCAATCGGGGTTCGATGTGCGCCTGTGGCGCATACCAATATAAAAAGCCCATCTTTCGATGAGCTTTTTATATTGGTGAGCCAGATACGAGCCAACTGGAAAACTGTGTTTGAGAATCTCGTGCAGCTTAGCGTTGCTTTAGATGAGCTGGGGCTAAATGATAATTAATAATGTTGGCTATCCAAGCTTCAGCTCAATAAACCTGATTGTGTGTCCCAATATCAAGAAATATTATTTGATCTTCCAGCTCCATATAGACTACTCGAATATCCCCAGTGATAGAAAAGGCCCGCCGACCTTGCAATGTTCCGCTGAGGGAATGGTCATCAAGTGGTTTTCCTCGTTCACCAGAAAGAAAGAGTTTATAGCGCTGGCCGAACTGTCGAACCAACTTGGGTTGAAGTTTTATGCGTTGCTTGTAGTGTTTTTCAAAATTGCGGTGAAAAATTACCAGCTTCATGGGGAGTTAAGATGACTCAAAGCCTCTTCTGCAGTAGAAAAAGGTCCAGAGACATTTTTCCCACGCAAAGCTTCATCAGTTGCCTTGTTCAGCCTCTTAGTAGCTGCAGGACTTGGTTCGCCCCAATCATCAACGCCATAGTCTATATACCGACCTTCTGCCTCAGCTTTTGCCCAAACACGAATATAGGCTTGTGCGGAATCAAAACCAAGTCGCTTGGCTCTTACCTCCAACTGAGCTCGAATAGTTTTATCCATTGGTATGTGAAGGGTTGTGTTACTCATACCAAGATGTTATCAAAGATATATAATTATGTCAATATTATTCAAGTTCCAGATTGTACCTTAAGGTGCACAAAAACAACAAAATCTGTATCTGTTAAAAGCTTGGTGATCTCACGGGGAATCGAACCCCGATTGCCAGGATGAAAACCTGGTGTCCTAGCCGTTAGACGATGAGACCGTACAGTGCAAGATTACAGTTTTAAAGTGTATCTGGCAATTGCCAGGATATCTTGATGATTTTGCTCGGCAGGCTTCGCGGGCTGGTGTCCTAGCCCATAATCTAAACCATCTATGAACTGGAAAATTGTAGCATACCCAGATGGGATATTGAAATCCCCGTAGACAGTCGCTACGGGGATTTCGCTACCAAGAGTTAAGGACGGTCAGTCGTGTCCTTAGCTCTAGAATCGTCGTCGAGCAGTAAACGCTCGGTGAGCAACACCACCTGCAAGTGTTGTGACTGTAAACAGTCCGGCAATACTCGCTGGGCCAGTTTCTGGCAAACGCGTTGGTCGCTCAGGCTGCCCTGGCTCCTCAGGAGTTTCTGGAGTCTCTGGTTCTTCAGGTTCCTCGGGCTCTTCTGGCTCCTCTGGTTCTTCAGGAGTATCAAAGCTAACGTTAGCGCTACAAGCATCACTGGTTACGTCTCCCATATCGGTCTTAACCGTAGCGGTTATGGTGTAGTCGCCATCGCTACCGTATGGGTAGTCGTATGGAAACTCGTCAGTAGCGATAGTTCTTGTTTCGTCATCGCCGAAGTTTACCTCTACGCCAGATACATCTGCATCGTTTGCGTCGTAATCAACATCAATGCGAACTCGTCGGTCAGCTAATTCTGTAACTGTTAGAAGTTCACATACTGGTGGTTTTGGCTCTTCTTCTGGTACTTCTTTAGTGACCTTTACGCTCAGTTTTATCCAAATGCGGAAGTCCCAACATCCTGGTACGTTTCCGTCGAATGCGTCATCGCCGATTAATGCACCAGTAGTAACAACACTGTCACTTAATGGAGCAACACCAAGGTTCGGAGAATATGCTTCTGCAGATCCAGCAACGTACTCAACACTGACCTCGTAGTCGTCACAGACAAGCTGGGTTGTGTCAGTAATGTTGCTGGCGTTTGATGCAGAAATCGTTCCGTTAAAGGTGTGGTTGTCGTCTGCACCAGTTGGAACTTGGACACGAGCACGGGTGTTGCGGGCAATACCGCTGTTGTCGTAGTCGTCACCGTTATATTCGTCTGGTGCACCGTTGTGGACGTAGAACCATAGGTCAGCTTCGCCGTCACATACTTCTTGCATGTTGGTGAACTGGCTTGAGGTTGCACCACTTGGGCCGATTCGTAGGAAGTCGCTTTCGTCGCCGACTCCTTGCACATCACCATAGATGTTAAATTGTGGCTGGCCATCACCTGTGTAGGCTCCGGTTTGCGCTGAGAGCATTGGCGTCGCAACAAGTGCGAGTGCCGTCAGTGCGCCTGCGATGAGGCTAACTGGGCTCTTTAGGATTTTCTTAGTTGTTTCGTACATGATATTTCTCCTTATTCTCACTTGCTCTCAGTTTATCCGTTAACCCAAGGTGGTACATCTGAACCGCTATCACCGTCGCCGTCGCCTGGAAGGCCAGGATCTTCATCCTTTACTGGAGGTTCCTCTACTGGAGGTTCCTCTACTGGAGGTTCCTCTACTGGAGGTTCCTCTACTGGAGGTTCCTCTACTGGAGGTTCCTCTACTGGAGGTTCCTCTACTGGAGGTTCCTCTA